>Ga0156227_1111_pt1 | contig 20624 bp, 19 predicted proteins | sample RifCSPlowO2_12_FD_107875 | JGI IMG/M metagenome (GOLD analysis project Ga0156227, IMG submission 107875) | Betaproteobacteria bacterium RIFCSPLOWO2_12_FULL_63_13
CGAGGAAGCCGAGGCGCGTGCCCGGCGCGAGGAAGAGGCTCGCAAACGCAAGGAGGACGAGGAGCGCAAGGCTCGCGAGGACGAGGAGCGCAAGCGCAGGGAAGAGCAGGAGCGCAAGGCTCGCGAGGACGAGGAACGCAAGCGCAAGGAGGAAGACGAGCGCAAGGCCCGCGAGGAAGAGGAACGCAAGCGCGAAGAGGAAGAGGAGCTTAGGGAGCGCGAGGAGGCCGAAGCCGCGGCGGAAGAATCGAAGACGCGGGACAAGGAGGGCGCGCGCGCGGCCGAGCAGGCGCGCAAAGAGGCGCGCGCACGCGAGCGGGCCCTGGCGAGGGAAAGAAAGAAGGCCGGAATTGAAGCGCCGCCGTATGCGGCGGATGTTGAGCCCTACACGGAACGACCGGCCGGCGAACCGCGTCCGCCGCGGAACTGGGCGCGAACAATCACACTTGGATTCTTCGTGATCCTTGTCGCTGCCGTTGGCGTTGTCTACGTCGTTCCGATCGACGTCGCCCCGTACGAAAAGGCCGCGCAGGAGCGGTTCGGCGAAAAGGTGCGCATCGGATCAATCCAGATCCGGCCGCTGCCCGCGCCCTATCTATCGATGGAGAAGGTGTCGATTGGCGAGGCCGGCGCGGAGCGGCGGCTGCAGATTGCCTCAGTCAAGGCGGTGCCCGAATTCGGCTCGATTTTCGGCGCGCGGAAGGTGTTCAAGAGCGTCGAGATGGCGGGGATCTCGCTGCCGCAAGGCATGGTTGGCGGGGCGCTTTGGGGCAAGGGACGCGACGACGCCCTGCGAATCGAACGTGTCGTCATCAAGGGTCTGAAGCTCGATCTGAAGGGTATGGTCGTGCCACCTCTTGACGTCGATGCATCGTTTGGCACGTCGGGACTGGAGAAGGCACGCCTTGTGAATGACGAAAAGGGCGTGTCGGTCTCGCTAAAGGCAAACGGGGCGCAGACCGACATCGAGATTGAAGCCAAGACGCTTGAACTTCCTTTTGCGCAAAATATCGCGTTGAACGATTTCTTGGCAAAAGGCGCACTCGATGCACAGCAGCTGACGTTACGCGAGTTCGAGGCGCGCGCATTCGATGGAATTTTCGCCGGCAGTGCGCGTGTTTCCTGGCGCGGTGCGTGGGACTTTTCGGGCGCGTTCGAAGCACGGGCGATGGACGCGGCGAAACTGGCTGGTCCGATTGTCTCCACCGGCACGCTGGAGGGCAAAGGGGTCTACAGCATGAAGTCCGACCTGCCGGAAAAACTCGTTGCCAGCGCGCGAATCGAGGGGACCTTCAAGGTGACAAAAGGTTCGATCGCCGGTGTCGATTTGACCCAGATGCTGAGGGGCGCTCGTGTCACCGGCGGCAGCAGCCTGTTCTCCGAAATGACCGGAACCGCGGTGGCCGAACCCAGGGGGATCCAATTGCGTCAGATCCGATTTTCCGCAGGACTTCTTAGCGCAGGCGGATCGGTCGATTTGGATCCGCAACAGAACCTCTCCGGACGCCTGGAAGTAGAACTGCGGTCGCAGGCTCGCGCGACCGTGGCGATATCGGGCACGCTGGCGAAACCGGTCTTTCGGCGATAACACTCGCCATCGGTTCTAAGGCCGCCGTGGCGGCGCGTCGCCGGTACGGTATGCAGCGCGTATTTCAGCCGCTCGAACGGCTCAACCGGATCCATGGAATCGAACTGCCTGCCAGCCATCCGAACGTTCAGGCGAGGGAAGGCAACGATGGACGGGTATAATTCGCCTTTCCCGACGTGTGCCGATGTCGACCATACTGAAGTTGCGCGGACCGGCGGCCCTTTCGGCCTTCAGGCTCGATAAACTCAACGCTCAACTCGCCCGCGTGCACCCTTCGCTTCGGGTGCTTCGTGCCGAGTACTGGCACTTCGTCGAACTGGAACACGCTCTGTCGCCCGATGCGATCCAGATCCTGCACCGCCTGCTCGACTATGGCGAGTTGACCCGCGACGGCGCGGTCGAGGGCGTCCTGGTACTGGTTGTTCCGCGCGTAGGCACGATATCTCCGTGGTCCTCGAAAGCCACCGACATTGCCCGCCATTGCGGTTTGGACGCCTTGCGCCGCGCGGAGCGCGGCATAGCCTATCGCCTCGACGGTGCGTCAGGTGAGCGGCTGCCGGCCGTGCTGAACCTTTTGCACGATCGAATGACCGAATCGGTATTCGAGAACTTCGAACAGGCGGAGCTTCTGTTCCGGCATTTTGAACCCAAGCCGTTGCAGACGGTGGACGTAAGTGCCGGTGGGGCACAGGCGCTCGACGCGGCGAATCTGCGGATGGGACTGGCGCTTTCCGCCGATGAGATCGATTACCTGTTTGAGCACTATCGCGCCATCGGCCGGGATCCAACCGATGTCGAACTCACGATGTTCGCGCAGGCGAATTCAGAGCACTGCCGCCACAAGATATTCAACGCGAGCTGGGTGGTGGACGGACATGCGCAGCCGCACTCGCTGTTCGACATGATCCGCAAGACCCATCAATTGCACCCGCAAGGAACGATCGTTGCCTATTCGGATAACGCTGCAATCATGGCCGGGCGTCTTACGCAGCGGTTCTATCCGGATGCCGTGGGGCGTTACGGATCGCGGGAGGAACTCACGCACACGCTGATGAAATGCGAAACGCACAATCATCCGACCGCCATCTCGCCTTTTCCCGGTGCCGCCACGGGGTCCGGAGGAGAGATTCGGGACGAAGGTGCCACGGGGCGCGGAGCACGGCCAAAAGCCGGACTGTGCGGGTTCTCGGTGTCCAATCTGCTCATACCCGGCTTCGAACAGCCCTGGGAAAGATCCGCAGGGATGCCCTCACGCATCGCCTCGAGCCTTGCCATCATGCTCGAAGGACCGATAGGTGCGGCATCCTTCAACAATGAATTCGGCAGGCCAAACCTGACAGGCTATTTCCGCGCGTTCGAGGCGAGGGTGGGCGGCATCGTGCGCGGCTATCACAAGCCGATCATGATCGCCGGCGGCATCGGCAACATCAATGCCATGCATGCGGCCAAGGAACCGCTGCCCGACGGTGCGCTGCTGATTCAGTTGGGCGGACCCGGCATGCTGATCGGCATGGGGGGCGGCGCGGCATCGAGCATGGACACCGGCGCCAATGCCGAAGACCTGGACTTCGACTCGGTTCAGCGGGGAAACGCCGAAATCCAGCGCCGCGCCCAGGAAGTGATCGACCGCTGCTGGCAGCTCGGGACCGACAATCCGATCCTGTCCATCCACGACGTGGGCGCGGGCGGGATTTCGAACGCATTGCCGGAGATCGTGTACGGCGCCGACCGGGGCGCGCGCATCGATCTTCGTGCGGCGCCCAGCGAGGAGCCCGGCATGTCGCCGCGCGAAATATGGTCCAACGAGGCGCAGGAACGTTATGTGCTCGCGGTCGAGCCGGCGAGGCGCGCGCAGTTCGAGGCGATTTGCGCGCGCGAACGTTGCCCGTTCGCGATTGTCGGCTCCGCAACCGCAGCGCGTCGGCTGCGCGTGGACGATCCCTATTTCGGCAATACACCGGTGGACATGGAGACGCAGGTCTTGTTCGGCAAGCCGCCACGCATGACGCGCGATGTGCGCCGCATGGCGTCCGTGATCGAACCGCTTTCGTTCGAAGGAATGGTACTCAAGGAGGCCTGCTATCGTGTAATGCGGTCTCCGACGGTCGCCAACAAGATGTTCCTGATCTCCATCGGAGACCGGACCGTCGGCGGCCTGTGCGCGCGTGACCCCTTGGTGGGCCCTTGGCAGGTGCCGGTGGCGGACTGCGCGGTGACGCTGCTGGATTATTCCGGCTTTGCGGGCGAAGCCTACGCGATGGGGGAGCGTACGCCACTCGCGCTTATCGACGCGGCGACGTCGGCGCGAATGGCGGTTGGGGAGGCGCTCACGAATTTGGCGGCGGCGCGCATCGAGTCTTTGACGCGCGTGAAGCTCTCTGCCAATTGGATGGCGGCGGCCGGGTATCCGGGTGAAGACGCCGCGCTGTACGACGCCGTGCGGGCCGTCGCGCTCGACCTCTGCCCGAAACTGGGCATTTCGATTCCGGTGGGCAAGGATTCGTTGTCGATGCGCACCGTGTGGCAGGACGGCGACGAGAGGCGGGAGGTGGTAGCGCCGCTTTCGCTGATCGTTTCGGCATTCGCTCCTTGTGAGAATGCGCGGACAACGCTGACGCCGCAGTTGCGCACCGATTGCGGGCCCACCGAACTCCTGCTGATCGACCTCGGGCGCGGGCGGGACAGGCTCGGCGGTTCGATCCTCGCACAGGTCTACGAGCGCTTCGGAAACCAGGCGCCCGACCTCGACGAAGCCAAAGCGCTGTTGGACTTCTTCGAGTGCATCCAGGCCCTCGCAGGCGACGGTCGACTGCTCGCCTACCACGACCGCTCCGACGGCGGGTTGTTCGCCAGTGTGTGCGAAATGTCTTTTGCCGGCCGCACCGGAATCACCATCGACCTGGACGGCGCGAGCCGCGACGCGGCCACGTCCGGTGCGGTAGCGGACGATGAAGCGAACCACGCCGCGGATCTCACGGTTAAACCGATTAGGGGGGACGATCTGCATCGCGTGCTTGCGGCACTGTTCGCGGAGGAACTGGGCGCGGTCGTCCAGGTGCGCACGCAAGACCGAGCGACCGTGGTAGCGGCGCTGAGAGCGGCGGGACTGGTCGTGCACCGGATCGGAGCGCCGAACGAACGCGATGAAATCCGACTGGTGCACCGTACCGGAGTGGTCTTTGCGGAGCCGCGCATCGCGCTGCAGCGCGCCTGGTCGGAAGTGAGCTATCGGATGCAGGCGCTGAGGGACAACCCGGAATGCGCGTGCGAGGAATACGACCGCCTGCTGGACGGTGGGGATCCGGGGCTGCATTCGATGCTCACATTCGATCCGGCGCAGGACGTCGCTGCGCCGTTCATCGCCTCCGGTGCTCGTCCCCGTATCGCGATCTTGCGCGAGCAGGGGGTCAACGGACACGTCGAGATGGCGGCCGCGTTCGACCGCGCCGGATTCGAGGCCTGGGATGTCCATATGAGCGACATCATCGAGGGCAGAATGTCGCTTTCGCAGTACAAGGGGTTTGCCGCCGCCGGCGGTTTTTCCTACGGTGACGTGCTGGGCGGAGGCGCGGGCTGGGCCAAATCGATTCTGTTCAACCAGCGGGCGCGCGACGAATTTGAAGCGTTCTTCGGGCGTTCGGACACGTTTGCGCTCGGCGTCTGCAACGGTTGCCAGATGATGAGCCATCTGCGCGGCCTGATACCCGGTGCCGGAGCCTGGCCGCGTTTCCTGCGGAATCGTTCCGAGCAGTTCGAGGCGCGGTTCGTGATGGCCGAAGTGACGCCGAGCCCGTCGCTGTTCTTCATGGGCATGGCGGGAAGCCGTATCGCGATCGCGACCGCGCATGGCGAAGGCCGGGCCGTATTCGACGGGCCGGAAAGCGAGGAGAAGGCGCTGCTCGCGCTGCGCTTCGTCGATAACCGGGGCGCTCCCGCGAAAACCTATCCGCTCAACCCGAACGGATCGCCGCAGGGCGCGACCGGATTCACGACCGCCGACGGCCGGTTCACCATCGTCATGCCGCATCCGGAGCGCGTCTTCCGGACCGTACAGCAGTCCTGGCATCCGGAGGGCTGGGGGGAAGACGGCCCGTGGCTGCGCATGTTCCGCAATGCCAGGTGTTGGGTAGGCTAGCCTGATCGCTACCGGTCGCGCGCCAAGGCGACCCTATTCGATTCTTGCTTTCGCACGCAGATTGTTCACCAGCTGCTGAACCTCCTGGCGCTGCAACATGTTCGTGATCTGAGACCGTACGGTGTCGAATGCCGGGAACTTCGCCTCCCGCACGTCGTCGAGACGGATCACATGAAACCCGAACTGGCTGCGCACCGGAGACTCGGTGGTCTTGCCCTTCTGCAGCTTCATCAGTGCGTCGCCGAAGGGCTTTACATAGGTGGTAGCCGGCTGCCAATCGAGCTCGCCGCCTTTCTCCCGTGAACCGATGTCTTTGGACTGTTTTGCCAGCTCCTCGAATTTGCCGCCTTTCCTGAGCTGCGCGATGATGTTTTTTGCGTCGGCTTCCTTTTCGACCAGGATATGGCGCGCCTTGTATTCCTTGGCGCCCCGTTGTGCCTTGGCCTTGTCGTATTCGGCGTGCAGCGCTGCCTCGGTGATCGGGTGCGTCTTCAGGTGATCCTGAACATAGGCCTGAAATATGATCTGCTGGCGCAGGACGTCGAGCTGGGCCAGGACCTCGGGATCCTTGCTTACTCCTTTGCGGTCGGCCTCCTGCACGACGAGTTCCCAGGCCACCAGCTGGTCGAGTATCGCTTTGCGCAACTGTTCGTTGTCCTGCTTGCCCTGCTCAGACTGCATCTTGGCGAGAAATTCGACGCGCGACCTCGGGATCACCTTGCCGTTGACAGTTGCCGTCTTGTCTGCGGATTTGGGATCCGCTTGGGCCGGGTTGGCCACATCTTTCGAACTCTGAGCCGATGCGGGAGATGCGACCGCAGCGGCGAGGAGCAGACCAGCGAGCAGGGGAAACGCTTTCATTACTGCTCCTTTCGGACGTCGGGATCAAGGGATCGCATCATAGCTCATCCGGCGCTAACGCATGGATGGCCAGCGCGTGAATATGTTCACGAATCAGCGGGCCCAGCGCGTCGTAGACCATCCGGTGCCGTGATAGACGGTCCCGACCCGCGAACCGAGCCGAGACGATCGTCAGCCGGAAATGGCTTCCCCCCGCCTTCCAGCCCGCGTGTCCGAGATGTTGATCGGATTCATCCCGCAGTTCCACCGAGATCGGTTCGAGCTCCGCGAGACTCGCCTGGATGGACTCGGCGAGATTCATGTGCGGTCCCTTGCGCCGGTGATGTTGCGGACAAGATTCAAGATTGCTCCTTTTCCTGTATGTGGCGCGCGAGAAACAGCGCCTGGACCACGATGAAGACCAGCATCAGGCCCATGCCGCCGAAAAGCTTGAAATTTACCCAGGTATCGGTGGAAAAATTGAACGCGACATACAGGTTCGCGGCGCCCATGAACGCGAAAAATCCCGCCCAGCTCCAGTTGAGCTTCCGCCAGGCCGTCTCGGGCAGGGAGATCTGCCCGCCCACGGCCGAGCGGATCAGATTCCTGCCGAACAGCAGCTGAGCCCCGAGAAGCACCGCGCCGAAAAGCCAGTAGAGGACGGTTGGTTTCCACTTGATGAACGTTTCATCCCTGAGCAGCAGCGTGGCGCCACCGAAGATAACGATGATCGCGAGCGTCACCCACATCATGTTTTCCACTTTGCGCCGCCTGATTTTCAGCCACGCGATCTGCGCGAACGTCGTAGCGATCGCGACGGCCGTTGCCCAGTAGATGTCGACGATCTTGAAAACGACGAAGAACAGGACAACCGGGAGCAGGTCAAAAAGAAATTTCATCTTCTTATTATATGTTCGACCGTCAGAATGCATGCACCCGTCTGGTTCGGACGGGCAGCGGTGCTTTCAGGCGCGCTTGTCCAGTTTGAGTGACGCCGAATTGATGCAATAGCGCAGGCCGGTCGGTTCCGGTCCGTCTTCGAAGACGTGTCCAAGATGCGCGCCGCAATTTGCGCACAATACCTCGGTGCGGGTCATGAACCACGAATTGTCTGTTTCGGTGCGAACGTTTGCAGGGTCGTGCGGCGCCCAGTAGGATGGCCACCCGGTCCCCGAATCGAATTTGGTCTCGGAGCTGAACAGTTCAGAGCCGCAACAGATGCAGCAATAGATGCCCTTTTCCTTGCAGTTGTGGAACTCGCCGCTGAAGGCGCGTTCGGTGCCTTTTCTGCGCGTGACGTTGTACTGCATGGGCGTGAGCTGGGCACGCCACTCGGCATCCGTCTTTTCGACTTTCCCGCTCATGCTGATGTCCTCACTTGGATCGTGTCATCTGTGCCGCGGCCCGCATTCTACACGCTGCCGCCGGTCCGGCTCGGGGGGCGCCGTGAGACGTCCGTGGTCCTGCACTCGGCATTAGAATGCGGCGCGGGTTGTTGGTTCATGGCCGATGACCTTTGTTCCAACATGGGTGCCTGCGCCGGTTTGTTGCCTCGGCGGGGGAGCTGAATCGCGCGATGGCACTTTAAACTCTAGGAGGTTCGCATGCCGGTGGTGAAGGCGGTCGAGTATGCAGAAGCGTCCGCGGCAGCCCGCGCGAAGGGCATGACCGACGACATGCTCGCCGAACTGCTCGCCGTGGTGGGTCTGGCGAACGAAACGAACCTGCTTGCCAACGGGTACCGGGTTCCGGTGGACGATCAGTTCAAGGCCTGATCCGGTATAGGGAACGCTCGGCGCGCTGGCGATCAGAGCACTTCTGCCGCCTGGTCGGCGAGGCGGGAGCGTTCGCCCCGCTTCATCGTGACGTGGCCCGAATGCGACCAGCCCTTGAAGCGGTCGACCACATAGGTCAGACCGGAACTTCCTTCGGTGAGGTAGGGCGTATCGATCTGGGCGATATTTCCCATGCAGATGACCTTGGTTCCCGGTCCGGCGCGTGTGATCAGCGTCTTCATTTGCTTGGGCGTGAGATTCTGAGCCTCGTCGATGACCAGATATTTGTTGAGGAACGTCCGCCCGCGCATGAAATTAAGTGACTTGATCTTGATGCGGGATCGGATCAGATCGCTGGTCGCAGCGCGGCCCCATTCACCGGCATCCTCGTCAGTCTTGTTGAGAACCTCCAGATTGTCCTCGAGCGCGCCCATCCAGGGGCTCATCTTTTCCTCCTCGGTGCCGGGCAGAAAACCGATGTCGTCGCCGACCGGCACAGTGACGCGCGTGAAAATGATCTCGGAGTACAACCTGGTTTCCAGCGTTTGCATCAGACCAGCGGCGACCGTGAGCAGCGTTTTTCCGGCGCCTGCTTGGCCGATGAGGCTGACGAAGTCGATGTCCGGATTCATTAGCAGGTTGAGTGCGAAATTCTGTTCGCGGTTTCTCGCGTTGATTCCCCACACGTTGTTCTTGACGTGGGTGTAATCCTTGACCGTCTCCAGTAACGCGGTACGGCCGTCGACTTCCTTTACCGCCGCGTAGAGCGGGCGCTCACCTTCCTGGAACACGAACTCGTTGAGCATGAGGCTATGACACAGCGGACCGCGTATGCGGTAGTACGTGCGGCCTTCCTTCTTCCACGACTCCATCTTGTGGCCGTGCTTGTCCCAGAAGTCATCGCCAAGCTCGCGCATGCCCGTGTACAGAAGCTCGGAGTCCTCCAACACCTTGTCGTTGAAGTAATCTTCCGCAGGCAGACCCAACGCGCGCGCCTTGATGCGCATGTTGATGTCCTTGGAGACCAGAATCACGTTGCGCTGCGGCTGCTGCTTCTGCAGGTAAATGAGCACGCCGATGATATTGTTGTCGGCTTTGCCCATCGGCAGACTGGATGGAATGTATCCGTTGATCGCCTGGGTCTGCAGGTACAGGCGGCCGGTCGCGGTGTCGGTGTCGTTGCGGGCGAGCTTGATCCCGCGCTCGATGTCGCCAGTGGCATGGCTGATGATGTCGTCCAGAAACCGGCTCGCCTGACGTGCGTTGCGCGCGACTTCCGACATACCCTTCTTGTTGTTGTCCAGTTCCTCCAGCGTCATGATGGGAATGAAAATGTCGTGCTCGGCGAACCTGAACAGGCTCGTGGGATCGTGCATCAGGACGTTGGTATCGAGTACGAACAGCTTGGTGAGCGCTTTCGCGGAGCGCTTCCGGGACGGAGTCATCGGCGCTGCATAGTCGGCGGCAGATTGCTCGGCGTTGACGAAGAACCCTTCAGACGAGTGTTTTAACAAAGTTGAGGACCTCCTGGACATGTCCCGGGACCTTGACACCGCGCCACTCTCGGCGCAGCACGCGCCTCCCGTCAAGCACGAAGGTGCTGCGCTCGATGCCGCGGACCTGTTTGCCGTACATGTTCTTCATCTTGATTACGCCGAACAGGTTGCACACCTTTTCATTTTCGTCGGACAGCAGGTCGAAGGGGAAGCCCATTTTCGCCTTGAAGTTCTCGTGGGATTTGAGGCTGTCGCGCGAAATGCCGACGACCTCGCAGCGGGCTTCCTTGAACTCCGGGTAAAGGTCGCGGAAGTTCGAACCCTCGGTCGTGCAGCCTGGAGTGTTGTCCTTGGGATAGAAATAGATGACGAGAAACTTGTCGGCCAATTCCGAGAGCCGGAATGTCCCGCCTCCGGTGGCCGGCAGGGAGAAGTCGTCTACCGCCTCATTGAGCATCGATATGCTGACCACGCGTCAATTGAACTCCAATCCGGCGCCAAAATCAAGTACGGATTTCATAGGGTTATGGAAGAAATTTGATAAGTCTTGTGAAAGAACCAGGTGGATGGCGGCGCCGGCCGTTTCGATCGTTCGGCTCTCGAATTCCGGAAACAGCCGGCTCACGCGAGGAACTCCGGGCCCTGGCGAGCCAGTGGTCCGCTGCGACCGGCGATTTCCCCGGCGATCACTTCATGGCGCGGCAGGTCGGAGGTGCGCAGCGTGGCGTGCAACTCGCGCATCGCGACCAGTTCATAGCCGAGCGACTTCCATCCGGCGAGCATGTCCTCGAACACGCCCGAAAGGCGGCCACCCTCGATTTCGGCATGCAGCGTGTACACGTGACCGGTCGGTCTGGGATGCTCGCACGCGCTGAGCAGGGTCCCGGCGGCATTGGCAACCGTGACCCCTCCGGTCCCGATCACTTCGTCCAGCGTCGGCAGCGTCGTGGGAAGCTGGGCGCACGCGACCGGCTCGGCGCGGATCACCGGGACGAAAGGATGGGTGCCACGCGTGTCCGAGCAGTAGTCGAAGCCCAGCCGCTGCGTCAGGCGGAACGCGTGTATGTTCATCTGCCACCCAGCGGCGCCATGCACGCGTGCACTTTGGCCAAAGATTTCCGCATATCGATCCGCGGCAAGACGCATTTGGGTCTCCGTCCAGAGCTGGTCGGCGCCCGCAACGCCGTCTTGCCATTTGGCGTGGTCCCAGGTGTGTAGGCCTGTTTCGAAACCTTCATCACGGGCACGGCGCATGATCGCGGCGCAGGACCGGCCGATGTCCGGCCCCGGCAGCAACGTGCCGTAGAGCAGCGTCTTCAGTCCGTAATGCGAAACCACCGAAGTGCGCGAGACCTTCTTGAGAAAACCGCGGCGCAGCACTCGTCTGATCGCGCGACCGGTGTGGTCGTGCCCGAGGCTGAAAAGAAACGTGGCTCCCGCCTGGTGGCGATGCAGAATTTCGATCAGCCGCGGCACACCCTCACGGGTGCCGCGGTAGGTGTCGACGTCAACCTTGAGCGCGAGCTTCAATCGACGAGGTGTCGCGCCTCGGCGACGTGGGTCCGATAGGCGTCGAAGGTTCTCTTGAGGGCCTGCTCCATGTCGATTCTCGGACGCCAGTCGAGGTCGCGCATCGTGTTGGTGATCTTCGGCACCCGATTCTGAACATCCTGGTAGCCCTCGCCGTAATATTGTTTCGCCGTGGTGTCCACCAGCTTCACCTTGCACGCGTTCGACCTGTACTCTGGATACCCGAGGGCCACTTTCACCATCATCCGGGCAAGTTGCTTCACCGAGTGGTTGTTCCTCGGGTTGCCGATGTTGTAGATCTGCCTCGCGGCGACATTGTTCCGATTCTCTATGATCCGCAACAGCGCATCGATGCCATCGTCGATGTACGTGAAAGCGCGTTTCTGTCGGCCTCCGTCCACCAGCTTGATGTTTTCACCGCGCACGATGTGCCCCAGAAACTGGGTGATCACCCGCGAACTGCCTTCCTTGGCGGTATTGATCGAATCCAGTCCGGCGCCGATCCAGTTGAAGGGGCGAAACAGCGTGTAATCGAGGCCTTTCTGCATGCCATAGGCGTGGATTACGCGGTCCATCAGCTGTTTTGCACAGGAGTAGATCCAGCGCGGTTTGTTGATCGGTCCCAGGATCAGTTCGGATGCTTCCGGGTCGAAGGCCGTGTCACGGCACATGCCGTACACCTCCGAGGTCGACGGAAAGATGAGCCGTTTGCCATGTTTCACGCAGGAACGCACGATCGGGAGGTTCGCCTCGAAATCCAGTTCGAACACGCGCAGCGGTTCCTTTACGTAGGTCGCGGGCGTTGCGATGGCCACCAGGGGCAGCACCGTGTCGCATTTGCGTATGTGGTATTCGATCCACTCCCGGTTGATGGTAATGTCGCCTTCAAAGAAATGAAAGCGCTTCTCGCCGAGAATGTCCTCGACGCGGTCGGTCTGCATGTCCATGCCGTAGACCTCCCAGTCGGTGGAGGCGAGGATCCGGTTGGACAGGTGATGGCCGATGAAGCCGTTGACGCCGAGGATGAGGATTCTTTTCATTTTTCGGAGGAGCGTTGAATGGGCCGGCCTGGAATATTGATTCAATTTGAGGCTGCAGCGGAAGATTCTACCGCGTCGGCCATTCCTCCGACGTGGTGGTGAGTCACGCCGGAGTGCGCAGGACGAAGACGAACCTTCCCCAGATTTTGTTGACACCGGGTCTTCACGCCAGCTGTTCATACGTCGCGGGCAGCACGTAGTTCAAGGACGAGTGTAGTCGAGAGCCGTTGTAGAAGGGAATGTAGTCGCGCACTGCCGATTCGATCTCGTCGTCCTGGGTGAAGGTCTGGCCATGTACAATTCCCCATTTCATCGAGTGGAAGAACGACTCGATAAAGACCTTGACATCTAACGAGGTTACCGGCGTTGCGCGGCTATATCGCGCAGCGTCCGGTGGACCGCAGAGTTCGACGTCATTGCTTACCTGCTTTCAGCACCTTCAAGAGGCGCTCGCGAATGCTTCTTGCATCGCGCCCGTAATGGGCCTCACGATGGTCATTGGGACAGAGCGCGACAACATTGCTCGCACTGTCCGCACCACGTTCGGCAAGAGGGACAACGTGGTGCGTTTCAAGAAACGTTCTGCCGTCAGGAAGCTGAAAACCGGAGGCACCGCAAAGTTCGCACTTCCCCTGGGCACGGGAAAGTGCGAAGTCGCGCACTTCACGGTCGCGATTATGAACGGTGGTAGTGACGTTGCGTGTCCCTGGCGTACCATCTGGCGGCGGAGGAAGTGAAAACTGATCTGTGTAGGCAGACGGGATGGCGCCTCGGCGGACAATGGCCTCTCCCGTTGATTCGTTGTACGCAGTTACCGCCCATTGGATGGGGTCTAGGAGCCGCGCCGATACCTCGGGGGGGTGCCGTCTAGCACAATGACTCGGACCGGTAAGCCGGCTCGATATGCCAAAGCCACGGCTTTTTCCAAGTGCCGCCGCCTTGCCCTTCGAGCCGCATTTTCTTCCGTGCGTGCAGCTGGGCCGCGGAACTTCATGTGTTGTTTAATCGCGCCGTTCGCCTCGACTATTGAACTGAACCAGAGATTCAGGACAACGAGAACGCCGGGTTGGACGAAGGACCACGAGTAGCAAGTGTCCATTGCTGCAAATCGGTTTTGACGGTAAGCAGCAATGATCGCGATGCGAAGGGCTTCAGCCTTATTCGCGGTGCTCACGCCAGGAGCATCAAAGAAAATCTTCATATGATCGGCAATCGTCTCGGCGTAACTCCAACCGTAGCGTCCTTCTTCTGCCATTAGGCGATAGCTGGCAAGAAACTGCGGGACTCTGCCTTAGAGATGCGAGATCCTGATACCAATTAGCCTTGGGGAGCGCGCAGCAACGTTCGATAACAGCAAATAGAGGGCCGAGAATATCGTCCGCAAGTAAACGCTTGTCGATCAGATAGTCCAGGGCGTACTCAAAACTGCCAGTCATCAACTGTGCGTCGAGCACGATTGGCAAGAACCTCGGACTCCGATCCACCGGCTTGTAACGCGCCATCCTCTTCTCCCTCACATCGTCTCCTTCGAGTAACGATTGAAGGCACCTGCCGAGGACGTGCTTCAGAACTTTTTATACAGCCTCAACGGCTTGCATAATGCTGATATAGTGAGCACCATGGCTGGAGCGATGATCTATACGTTCGGGAATTGCACGCTCGACGTTGGCCGGCGCGAACTGCGGTATGAGGAAGATCTCGTCTCCGTCGAGCCGCAGGTTCTGGACCTGTTGCAGTACCTCGTCAAGAACGGCGATCGGGTAGTAAGTAAGGACGATCTCATTGCGAACGTGTGGAACGGTCGCATCGTTTCGGATTCCACTCTCACCAGTAGAATTTCTGCAGCCCGACGAGCAATAGGCGATAGCGGAGGCAACCAGCGATTGATCCGCACCATTTCTCGCAAGGGGTTCCGCTTTGTCGGAGAAATTCGAGCGGATGGGGGCCCTGGTGGCGCAAGCTCTGCGAGGACAGACGCAGCGGAAGTGCGGGAAGAGGCGATTCTGCCCTCAGTGGAGCTCGAGGCGCCTCGGCTTCCCGACCAGCCCTCGATCGCGGTTATGCCATTTACAAACATGTCCGGAGATCCGGGGCAGGAATATTTCAGCGATGGAATCACTGAAGATGTCATAACCGGCCTGTCGCGCTTGCGGTGGTTCTTCGTCATTGCACGTAACTCGACATTTACGTACAAGGGGCAACCCACAGAAGTCCGGCAGGTGGGACGCACGCTTGGTGTCCGCTACATCCTCGAAGGAAGCGTGCGCAAGAGCGGCGAGCGGATGCGGGTTACAGCCCAGCTCATAGACGCAGTTGCGGGATGCCATATCTGGGCGGAACGATATGACCGCGAGCTGACGGAAGTATTTGCGCTTCAGGACGCGATAACGGAAAGCGTTGTAGCGTCCGTCGAACCGAGGCTCTTGGCTGCGGAGGGCATACGAACGCGGGGGCGGTCAGTCGAAGATCTGGGCGCATGGGATCTCGTTGCCCGGGCACTGTCCCATTTCTGGACATTGCGTTCCGCCGAGAGCGAGGCTGCAATCGCTATTTTGCGGCAGGCTGTCGACCGGCATCCGACGTACGCGCCAGCGCACAGTCTGCTCGCTTTCGCTCTTCTCGTTGCGGCGCACATGGGGTGGCCGCCTTCCGGAGACCACAGGGACTATGTCGAGCGCTTGGCGCGACGTGCATTTGATCTCGATGAACGCGATCCTTGGGCCCAGATGGCGCTTGGGTACCTTGGCTTTTCGAGGCGCCAGACGGCCGAAGCCGTTCATCACTTTCGGACAGCTATCGAGCTTAATCCGGGTTTTGCGGGAGCATACGGATATATGGGCTGGGCACTGGCGCACGACTGGCAGTCAGTTGAAGCGATCCAAAACCTCCAGCAAGCGATAAGGATGAGCCCGCATGACCCGTTCAATGTTTTTTATATGGCGGGACTTGCCGCGGCCCACTATCTGGAGGGGCGATATACCGTCGCCGCCGAATGGGCAAGAAAAGCGATCCAGCTCCGCCCTGGCCATCTCGGCGCACGTCGTAAACTTTGTGCCAGCCTGGCCCAGGCCGGGCTTGACGAGGAAGCGGCGTCTGAACTGGCTCAATTGCGGGAACTGCAACCGGGGATATCGATTGCCTGGATCAAACAGGCGGTGCCCTACACACCGAAACCGATGGCACACTTCCTGGAGGGCATGCGCAAAGCCGGATTGGCGGACGACTGAGTGCCGAGTCGTAGTGCAACCTAATCGTGAGGGCAGCGCCACCCTGCGAATGCTCGCGACACGGCTTTCCCCGACCGAGAGACCGCTCTGGGTCGGCTCCGCTCGTTGACCGATGGACGCAAACAGACCATGACGGACCTGCACGCAAATACAATCGTGCTCGGCGAAAAGGGGCATTCAAAAATGCCCTTCACTTTATAGAATACTAGCGGGCATGACAATTCAAGCGAGCATAACGGTTCTGCTTGTTGGGATTGCAATTCTGGGCTTCCTGCTTGGCTTGTTCTATCTGAAGGACCGGCTCCAAAGTCCGACACTTGCCCGTCTCGCTCACAGTGAATTGCTCATGCGGTTTACCGTGATTGCAGCTGCACTGATCGTAGTCGGCATTCTGCTGTTGTTCAATAAGCTGGTCTCCTGACGATCCCGTAATTTAACCGTCCGATTTGGGTGAGTAGTGTGAATTCGCCGATATGACAAGCTGCAGCTCGGCCTAACCCAACTTCCACAGTTGGCGGTGATTTTCGCCGATAGCGTTGCTTCCAAATCTCCCGACCAATTCAGAGTCGCCAATGTCGCCGATCCAGGGCGTTCTCCTCTGAAAAACGTTGGGACACTACTGATGATTTGTGTTTCCTTGAGAATTGATGGTTCTGGTTCAAAGTCGATCGAGAGGCGGCATGCCTGGAAAATTGTGTATCCCGATCTATTCTCAGTGCATGCACTTTGTACGCACCAGAATGGTGATTGGATCGAGTCCGAACTCTTTGCCGACAGTGGTCCCGAACTGCACCAGCCACTTCTCCTGTGCTGCATAGGCGAGCGCTTCCCGGGCTTGTGCGCATTCGTATTTCAGCTGGCCCAAATTCTGCAGGTGATGAACGATTTCATGCACCAGCACGGATACTTGCGCCGGTGTAGTACCGGTCCAGCCGTCTTTCAGATAAATCGTGCGGCGCGTGTCGTCGTAAAGGGCGTCGACTTCACGCTCGAAGTGGGAGATCGATTGATTCTGAACTGCCCTGATCGAGGCCGCGCCGGAGCCACTGCCAACGCGAAGACCAAAGGTATGCATTTCCTCCGGGGTGACGAACTCGACGTGTGGGGAGTCATATATTGCTGGTAGATCAGTATTCGCCGAGAGCCAAGCGACAATGTCCGTCAGCACTTTCTGTGCCGGCATGGAGCTACTAATTGGACTTGGCAAAGGGCTTGCGCCTGAGGTGATCTCGACCCGACTTACGAACAAGGTGACGATTGAAAAAGTACCGAGAACGGCAAGTGCCTGGAAAAAGCGTCTTGATATGAGCATAAAATAATCCCATCAAAGAAGACCTTTTTATGCTCCGGATGCGACAGGCTGTCCTTGAGATTAGCTTGATTTAGCGCTGATTTTTCCCTTCCTTTTTCTCGAGACCTAACGAGCCTGTATAAAAACCCGGTTTCCGGGCGAGATTAGCTCGGCGCGGTCGAGTTGCACGCAAGCTTGCCTGATGATGGTGCTCCTTTGTCTTGCGGATCCCGCCCTTCTCGGAGCGGCGCTCGGCGTGGCTTGCGAGAAAATGCCGGATAGGCTTCGCCTCGATGCGCGCGGCGTTGGCAGCTTCGTCCTCGTTCACCTCGACGCGCTCGTCTCGGCCGCGGTGCGCCTGGAGCATCGTCGCCACCGCAGCCTCCGTCCGCTCAGCCTCGTGCGCAAGCTCGGCATGGGTGCCGCTTCTGCGCTTGTCGGCGTTGCTCGGCAACTTCACCCCGTCGATCGCGAACATCTGCCTTCCGATCAATCCTTGCCGGTCGCGAATCACCAGCGCCTGCGTGAAGATCTCCGAGACCTCCCCGGCCAGTTCCCGAACAAACTTCGCAATCGTCGTGAACTGTGGCGCACTGTCCCCCGAGATCGCCATGAACAGTACGTTCTCACGGCATAGGCGCTCGATCGCACGACTGCTCGCGATGCCACGCCTGTAGGCCAAGAGCACGATCTTGAGCATCACCGCCGGATCGTAGGCCGGCGCACCAGTCTCGTCATTGCGGTAGCGTGCCGCCACGCCCGACAGATCAACCTCGTTGTCGATCAGATAGTCCAGGGCGTACTCAAAACTGCCAGTCATCAACTGTGCGTCGAGCACGATTGGCAAGAACCTCGGACTCCGATCCACCGGCTTGTAACGCGCCATCCTCTTCGCGCCTGATCGCGGCGATCACGTCTCCCGCAATCGCTTGCGCGATCAGGTATCACTTCGTGCAGTAGTAGATTTCGCCGCTGGCTGGCGTTAATCCCATTGTTACAGTTTCCTCGCCATTGGCCAAATCCTCCACCTTGCTGACCTGGACGGTGAATCCGGCATCCCGAAGTCGCTCAACATAGTCCGCACCATAGCGTCTGACGTGATCTTCCTGACCAAAGGCCTCCAATCGCGCCTTCGGGTCGACGATCGACGGATCTTCGAATGTCCTATCACTTTCGATGGGGACAAGGAGTATCGCCCACCCTTCGTCCTTGAGAACCCTGAAGAACTCCCTCATCGCCCGCCTGTCGTCAGGAACATGCTCGAACACGTGGCTGCAGTAGATGAGGTCGAATGACTGGTCGCCATAGTGAATATCCGAAATATCCATCTTCACCATGGCGCGAGGGCTGAACAGGTCGGCGGTCACGTATCCGCCACCCAGCCGTTTTCTGAGCCGCGGCTCGAGGCAGGGTTCCGGCGCTACGTGGAGCATCGTCTTGGGCCTGCCGTCAAAGAGGTCGGTCTTTTCACTAAGAAACAGCCACAAGAGGAGGTGCCGCTCGAACGCGCCACAGTGCGCGCATTCAGCGTCTTCACGCGGCACGATTCCGAACCGACGGAATCGACTGGATGATTTCCCGCACACCGGACAGAATCTTCCAAGCCCGCGGTAGGGTACGGCCCTCACCGCGTTTCCCAATTGGCGGAGAGATTGCTTCGCCCACTCGGGCAGCATTGCGGCAATTGCGTTCATCCACTCGACGAAGTCAGGCGAGCGAAATCTTCTTGTCGCCGCGCGCGTGCGCGGCGAGCGCACCGCCTGCCGCTTCGATTTCGATGAGCCGCAGGACTTTGCCGTCGCGGCAGTCGGCGAACCATTCGTTTCCGTCGCGATACAGCCCCGGGCCGCCTGCGCGTGCCTGGCGCCGTGGTTCGACCCGCGTGCGCAGAATCCGCACGCGTACGCCGGCGATGTCGGAGAACGCACCGGGGTAGGGGGGCGCCACGGCACGGACGAGATTGTGTATTGCGGCCGCGGGCTGGCTCCAGTCGATGCGTCCGTCCTCGGGCCAGCGGGCGCCAAAATAGCTGCCCTGGGAAAGGTCCTGCTGACGCAGCGCCGCGGTACCGGCCACGAGTCCCGGCAGCGAGCGGTCCAGTACGATCTCGGAGGCGACGGTCACCTTGTTGAATACGTCGAGGCCGGTATCGTCGGGAAGGATCGGAACGGACTGCTGATCGACGATGCGACCGGCATCGGGCTTGGCAACCATTTCGTGCAGCGTGGCGCCGGTTTCGCGCTCACCATGGATCACGGCCCAGTTTACCGGCACCCGGCCGCGATACTTCGGCAGCAGCGAGCCGTGCATGTTGAACCCGCCTCGCGCGGCGATCTCGAGCAACCGTGGCCCGAGCATGTGCCGGTAGTAGAAAGAGAACAGAAAATCGGGCGCCAGAGAGCGTATCCGGACCGCCAGTTCCGGTGCGTCGGGGTCATCGGGTTCCACGCACGCCCATTCGTTGCGCGCGGCGAGCGCTGCGACGCTTTGAAACCAAATGTTTTCACCCGGCGCATCCCGGTGCGTGACGACGAGCCGCACATCGATTCCGCGCGCCGCGAGCACCGACAGACAGCGTACGCCGACGTTGTGATAAGCGAAGACTACGGCTGAGGTCATGGCGCCGATGGGGGAGATTCGGGTCGTTCTGCGTCTTGTTCCAGCACCGCCTGTACCAGGTATCGCGGACGCTGGCGCACCTGCTCGTAGATGCGGCCGACATATTCGCCGAGCAATCCCAGACCGAAAAGCAGCATGCCGGTCAGGAAGAACTCCAGAATGTCGCGGTCCCATGCGGCGCGCACGCCGTCCATGAAGGACTCGGCCAGAATCCAGCGCTGCGCGATTACCACGACATAGGCCAGCACGGCCGCTGCCGCGGTGAGCATGCCCAGCACCGAGAACATCTGCAATGGCTTGATCGAGAATCCTGTGATCAGATTGAAGTTGAGCTGGATCAGCCGGTACAGCGAATATTTCGACTCCCCGGCGGTGCGCTCTTCATGGGCGACTTCGATTTCGGTCGGGCGTTGTGCGAATGTATAGGCGAGCGCCGGAATGAACGTATTGACCTCGCGGCAGGCATTGACCGCCTGGACGATATCCCGGCTGTAGGCCCGCAGCATGCACCCCTGGTCGGTCATCCTGATCTGCGTCACTGATTCTCGCAGCCGGTTCATCGCCTGGGACGCGAGGCGCCGGAACGCGGAGTCCTGGCGATTTCGCCGTATGGTGCCGACGTAGTCGTAGCCCTCGTCCATCCTGGCGAGCAGGTTGCCGATTTCCTCGGGGGGATTCTGCAGATCGGCATCCAGCGTGACAATGCGCTCGCCGCGCACGCGCTCGAACGCCGCCAGGATTGCCATATGCTGGCCGTAGTTGCCGTTGAACAGAACAACGCGCGTCACCTCGGGTCGACGCTGGAACTGCGCGCGCAAAAACGCGGCGGAGCGGTCGCGACTGCCGTCATTGACGAATATCACTTCGTAGGGAACGCCCAGGCTGTCCAACGCCGGATAGAGGCGCTCGAACAGCGCCGGGAGCCCGGCCTCCTCGTTGTATACCGGGATGACGACCGAGAGTTGCGGTGGGGACATGTCAGTTTGATGTCCAGGCGAGGTGAGGGGCGCGCCGGACCGGGCTGCGGTGCCGCTTCGGGCGCTGCGTTTCCCGCGATTCTGGAAAGTTGCGGTGGCGCAACTT
>Ga0156227_1254_pt1 | contig 20610 bp, 12 predicted proteins | sample RifCSPlowO2_12_FD_107875 | JGI IMG/M metagenome (GOLD analysis project Ga0156227, IMG submission 107875) | Betaproteobacteria bacterium RIFCSPLOWO2_12_FULL_63_13
CGCAGACGGCCGGGGCGACCGTATTCGCCTACGCGGTGCACGACCCGCAGCGCTACGGCGTGGTCGAATTCGACGCGCGGGGCCGCGCGGTCAGCATCGAGGAAAAGCCGCAGGCGCCGAAATCGCGCTATGCGGTCACCGGCCTTTATTTCTATGACAATCAGGTGCTGGACATCGCCGCCGGGCTCAAGCCGTCGGCGCGCGGCGAACTCGAGATCACCGACGTCAACCGGTGCTACATGGAAATGGGCCGGCTCAACGTAGTGACCATGAGCCGCGGCTACGCGTGGCTGGATACCGGCACGCACGAGTCGCTCTTGGAAGCTTCGCAGTTCATCGAGGTCATCGAACGCCGCCAGGGCCTCAAGATCTCTTGCCCGGAGGAAATCGCCTATCGCATGGGCTACATCAGCGCAGATGCAATGAGGGCGCTCGCCGAGCCGCTGGCGAAGAACGGCTACGGGCAGTACCTGCTGCGGCTGCTGTCGGACAAGCTGGTTGCGTGAAAATCATCCAGACCGCGATTGCGCAGGTGCTGATCGTCGAGCCGAAGGTGTTCGGCGACGAGCGCGGCTTCTTCTTCGAGAGCTACAACCGCCGCGTGCTCGAGTCGCTGGGCATCCGCGGCGAATTCGTGCAGGACAACCATTCGCGTTCGGCGAAGAACGTGCTGCGCGGCCTGCATTATCAGATCCACCGGCCGCAGGGCAAGCTGGTACGGGTCACTTCGGGGGCGGTGTACGACGTGGCGGTGGACATTCGCCGTTCGTCGGCCACCTTCGGCAGGTGGGTGGGCGAAACCCTTTCGGCGGAGAACAAGCGCATGATGTGGATCCCCGAGGGTTTCGCGCACGGCTTCCTGGTGCTCTCGGACGCCGCCGAGTTTATGTACAAGACCACCGATTACTGGGCGCCGGAGCACGAGCGCTCGATCCTGTGGAACGATCCGGACCTGGGCATCGCCTGGCCCATCGACAGCGCGCCGACGCTGGCGGCGAAAGATGCCGGTGCAAAGCGGTTCGCCGAGGCGGAAGTCTATCCCTGAGGACATGTCTTATCGTTCGTCATCGAAATGTGTTGGCATTGTAATTCAGTGGATAAAACGGGATACTTAATGTTACGCATGAACTACACGATTCTTCCGTGCGGAGGCTGGCGGGAGACGATGCGTTGGTCTTGCCGGGATTTGACCCACCGGGTCAGTTGACAGCGACGATGCAAGCGTCGAGCGTGCCGGCGTGCTTGCGTCAGGCCGTCCGGAGGTCTCGATAAGGTAGCCGTTGCGCGCCGAAGGTATCGATAGATGATTCACCATCGCACCCTCATACGACGTATCAGGTGACACGGAAGCCTGGGGTATCCAATGGAACCGGATCTCATTCCCTACAATGCTTCGCCAAGCATTCCGTCGTCGCGTGTCCTGGTGTTTGCGCCTCATCCGGATGACGAAGTGTTCGGTTGCGGTGGGTTGCTGGCCGCCTATCAGGCGGACCGGGTTCCCGTCGATGTGGTTGTCGTCACTTCCGGGGAATTCGGCGAGCACGGGCGCGGGGGTGCGGCGGCGCGCGAAGACGAAAGCAGGGCTGCGGCCGAGAAGCTCGGCATAGGCAGTGTGTCTTTTTGGCGGGAGCCGGATCGCGCCGTCCAGTTCAATGAACGTACCGTGGACGCCGCACGGGTGGCCATCGGCGAGTCGGGTGCCGATCTGGTTCTCGCTCCCTCGGTGTACGAAGTTCATCCGGACCATCGCGCCGTCGCCTGGATTGTCGTCGAGGCGGCGAGGCGGCTTGTGGCCGAGGGCAGTCGCCTCAAGGTTGCGATGTACGAGCTCGGCGCACCGCTGCATCGCGTCGATGTCCTGGTGGATATCTCGCGCTGGGCGCAAGCGAAGCGGGCCGCCGCCGAGTGCTTCAAGTCGCAACTGGCGCTGCAGGACTACGACGAACAGGTTTTCGCCCTCAACCGTTATCGCGCCTACACACTCGGCAAAGAGGTGAAACTGGCTGAAGCGTATCGTCTGCTGGATGGCGACGCGCTGAGCCAGCCGGTATGGATCGCGGATCCGGAATCCGACCGCCAGGACCGGCTCTGCCTTGCTTCGACGCGTCCCGATCAAGAGAAGGTCGCGGTTCTGATTCGCAGCATGGGAAGGCCAACGCTCGGGCGTGCTCTTGCTTCGGTCGCGCTGCAGACGTATCCGAACCTGGAAATCTGGGTGCTCAACGCGAAGGGGCCTGGCCACACCGATCCCGGCCACCGGGCGGGTTCATTCCCGCTGCATTACATCGATCAGGGGCGACCGATTCCACGGACCGAAGCGGCCAACGTGTTGCTTGACGCGGCACAGGGCGATTTCGCCATGTTCCTGGATGATGACGACTGGTACGCGCCCGATCACGTGGCGCGGCTTGTCAACGCGCTGCGAGCCCGTCCGGATGCCGTGGCCTCGTTTTCGGGAGTCGAGTTCGGGGAACTGGACGGGGAACAATGGCGTCCAGAACATCGTTTCGACGCACCGTACGATCCCGGTCGCCTTTTGTTCGAGAACTATCTGCCAATCAACGCGGTTCTTTTCCGACTGGCGCTTGCGCGCGGCGCGCAAGGGTGCCGCTTCGACGGCTCGCTGCGGATATTCGAGGACTGGGATTTCTGGCTGCAATTGGCGGACCGGGGCGATCTGCTTCGTGTGGAGGGGGTGTCTGCCTACTACTCGCGAAACCGTGCCGGTGGTTCGAATGTTTTCGACGAACAGCCGGCCCAGCATGCCAGCCGCGAACAGCTGTACAAGAAATGGTTCGGTCGGAATTCTTATCAGCGATATCGACAGCTGCTCGATTACGCCAAGACGCTTTTCCGGGCAAATGCCCTAGCTCAAGCAAGGCAGAACGAATCCGAAGCGCAGTCAGAGGAGCTGAAGTCAATCGTCAGTGCGCGGGACCTGGAGATCGAGAACCTGAAAACGAATGTGCAGGGCCTTCGTGAGGAAATCGCCAATCTCGGTCGCGCGCTGGCCCACGGGAGCGAACAAATCGTCGCGCTGAATGCACATGTGCAGGCCGTCACCGCGGCGCGCGAGCGGGAAATTGCCGATGCGGACAAGCACGTCGAGGGGCTCAAGGAAATTGTCGCCGCGAGAGAGCGTGAAATCGCCGAGGCCGGCAAGCATGCCGAGGGACTCAAGGAGATTGTCGCGGCGAGAGAACGTGAAATCGCCGATGCGGGCAAGCACGCCGAGGGGCTCAAGGAAGTTGTCGCCGCGCGCGACGAGGAAATCCGCGTGCTGCGGTCGCGCATGGCGGAACTGGAAGGCGGAATCGTGCGTCGTATCCGTAGCTTTGCGCGCAGGGCAATGGGCGCCGCACGCCGGACGCCGGACTAGGGGTGGGAACACACGTCGGGCATCGCTTTCGGTGGTGGGGGCAAGTGCCGCAGGGATGAAAAGGAAGAGATGAATCCGCACGTCTGTGTCTTCACCATCGTCGCAAAGAATTACCTGCACTATGCGATCAATCTGATGTCGAGCGTGGCCGAGTCTCTGCCCGAGTCGCGCCGGGTCGTGGCCCTCTGCGACCGTCCGGACGGACTCCAGTTTGATGCGCTGCCGTTCGAAGTGATCGAACTCGAGAGCATAGAGATTCCTCATCTGGACAGACTGCTGTACCAGTACACGATTCTCGAGCTCAATACGGCGATCAAGCCTTTTGTCTTCGCGCATCTCTTTCGACAGGGCCGATGCGACAAGGCCATCTACTTCGACCCTGACATACAGCTGTTTTCCGATGGCGGGCCGTTGCTCGATGTACTGGACGATTCCGAAATCGTACTGACGCCTCACCTGTCGGATTTTCTGGACGACGACAGGCATCCGTCGGACCTGTCTATCCTGCAGAGCGGCACCTACAACCTCGGATTCATTGCGCTCAAGCGCTCGGCGGCGACCGAAAGGCTGCTGGACTGGTGGGAAAGGAAACTATTGCGCGACTGCGTCGTGGACATACCGCGAGGCCTGTTCACCGACCAGAAGTGGATCGACCTCGTTCCCGGAATTTTCGAACGCACGAGCATCGTGCGGCACCCGGGCTGGAATGTAGCCTACTGGAACCTGAAGCACCGCCGTGTCGAGGAGTTGGACGGCCGCTTCCTGGTCAATGGTCAGCCGCTGTTCTTCTTCCATTTTTCCGGCTTCGACGCGAAGCAGCAGACGATCAGCAAGCACCAGAACAGGTTCAGGCTGCAGGACCTTGCGCCGGCGGCGCGGCGCCTGTTTCAAATCTATGTGAGCAATATCGAGGCAAGTGGAAGGTCGCGCTACGAAAGCCTGCCGTATGCCTATGCCGCCATGCACAGCGGACTCCCGATACCGGTTGCCGCGCGCACGGCGCTGCGCACGGCGCTGGACTGGGACGCCGCGCTGCCGGATTTTCGAAGCGCCGAGGGAGAGCGGTTCGTCGTCGGTTTCCTGAACGTGCCGGTGGACGGGGGGCAGCCGGCGATCACCAGGCTCGCGATGACCCTGTACGGGCTGCGCCCGGACCTGCAGTCTGCATTTCCCGACGTACTCGGCACGCATCGCGCGGCATTCGTCGCGTGGTTTAGCGACACCGCGGGCAGAGAGGCGGATCTCGACGAGGTCTTCCTGAAACCAATGACCGCCCAACCGGCGAGCGCGCCATCGGAGCGCGTGGAGAAGGCTGTGTCCGGTGCGCAGGGCTACCCGATCGCGGACAGGAGTTTGCGTGAACTGAGCTATCGCGCGTTGTACCGTCTGGCTTGGTGGACGCGCAGCTTTTTCCGACCGATCTTCAGCCAGGCGCTTCGCCACCGCGTGCGAATATATTTGCTGCGCAAGGCCCACGAGGGCCCATCCCGGGCCGTGCCGAGGGCGACCGCGGAGACTCCCGCTGCGGTGCAAGCCGAAGCCATCCAGGGACTGAACGTCATTGGGTATGTGCGGGCCGAGAGTGGGGTGGGCGAGTCGGCACGCTCGACGCTGCGTGCCCTCAAGGCGGCCGGCGTCGAGCATTCGATCGTCGACTATCGATACGGCAACGTTTCGCGCATGGACGAGGCGATCGACGAGACGAAGTTGAACGGGTTGCGTTTTGGAGTGAGTCTTTTTCACATCAATGCCGATCAGCTGGCGATCGCGCAGGAAGCGCTGGGCGAGGATTTCTTCGGGCGCAATTACCGGATCGGGTACTGGGCGTGGGAACTGGGACGGTTTCCGGATAGTTGGCAATCCGCATTTTCCTGTCTCCACGAAGTCTGGGTGCCGTCCACGTTCTGTCAACGGGCCGTCGCGGCAAAGTCGCCGGTGCCCGTGGTCTGCATTCCGCACAGCGTGGAAATCGTGAATCCCGGCCCCGGGGACCGGCGGCCGTTTGGCCTGCGGGAGGACAGTTTCGTTTTCCTCGCCATGGCCGACATGCTGAGCATCCCGGAACGCAAGAACACGCTGGGCACCGTGGAGGCCTTCATGCGGGCATTCGGCGGCACGCAGAGCGCGGCCCAACTGGTGCTGAAGCTGTCGAATCCGGAAAGGCGGCCCGACATCATGGAAGCCCTGCATGACTGCGCACAGCGATGCCGGGGCATCGTCTTGATCGACCGCTATCTATCGCGCTCGGAGATGTCTGGGCTGATCGACGCCGCGGACTGTTTCGTATCGCTGCATCGTTCTGAAGGGTTCGGACTCGGGATTGCCGAGGCGATGGTGCGCGAAAAGGCCGTCATTGCGACAGGATGGTCCGGGAACATGGATTTCACCCATGTTGGCAACGCCATGGTGGTCGACTACCAGCTGATCGAACTGGATCGGGATTATGGCCCGTATGCCAAGGGGGAAATGTGGGCCGACCCGAGCATCGACGACGCTGCCGCGAAAATGCGGGCCGTATTTGAAAGCGTGGATCTGCGGACGCGGCTGGGCCGGCGGGCCCGGGCGGATTGCATGCGATTGTTGTCGCCCGAAGCGATCGGTCGCGCAGCGAGGGAAAGACTGCAGCGGATCTACTCCATTTCGGGCCGCTGACCCGCCGCGGTCCGCACTAACGGGCAGTCACTTCGATCGTCTTTCCGGTGTCGCATTCGATTCGGCCAGAGCGCGTTTGCTGGATCAGCCGCGCTGAATAGTCGCCCGGTCGCACGGCATCGGTGCCTGCTGAAACCACGTAACCGGACGTCGCGAACGCCGCGATACCACTGGCCTTCGCGACATCGTCCCGGTGCAGGCCGCGCAGCGCATACGCGTAATAGGAACGTTCGGTACTTCGAAGCAGGATCGCAGCTTGGGCGGGCACGCTGTTCGTTTCCCCGTCGGCCGCCCAGCCCTCGATTCGGGCCGTCGATCCCGCGCGTAGAACGATCCTGTCGCCGGCAGGTTTGCCGTCGACAAGGTCGATGGAACAGTCGCCGGACCGGCGACGGCTTGCGAAAGCCGTTTTCTGATCCACCGACGCAAAGGCGACGGCCGGCTCTTGCCCCGATTGTTGCGTCGGGGTTCTCACGTCGCCGCAAGCTGCAGTGATGCACGCCGCGAGCGCGAACGTACCGGCGAGTATGGTTCTCATGTTCGTCTACGTTGATTCAAGTCCGTCAGATGGCGCGCCAGGCGGCGCCCGAGCGCCTGCGACGGCCGCTCAACCGATACCCAGCAGAGCCAACTTGCCGCCACGACGGCCAGCACGGCTGTCCAGAACGCGATGTCGAACCGGAGCCATCCTGCGAGCCCGTCAAGAACGGCAAATCCGACGATCGGGTGAAGCAGGTACAGCGAATAGCTCAGGTCAGAGGCTCTGCGAATTACGGCCGGAATCGCCAACCTGTCGGCATACAGTTGTGCGCCGAGAAAGACGACCAGCGCATAGACGAATGACAGCAAGAAAGAGTTGCCCGGCTTGAGAAACTCGGGTTGTACCGATCCGAACGCGTAAATCGCGGCTGCCAACTGTATGAGTCCGGCCACAAATACCTCTGCAAAGCCGAGCTTGCGCAGGTGCAGGCCGAAATAGAGGATCTGGCCGACGAACAGAAACGGAAGGTACGAGACCGAAACGGAAAAAAGGAAAAACTCATGGCCCAGATTCCTGGATAGCAGGGCAACCAGAGCAACGAAGCAGGACTGAATGACGATCAGGATATGAACATGGTTTCTTGCCAGCGGCATCATCAGCCAGGTCAGTCCGTAGAAAACCATTTCGATGACCAGCGTCCACGCGACGCCTTGAATCACGATCTGCGGCACGATGAGATAGTTGGCCAGCGTAAAGGAAAGAAGGACTTCGGACACGGTCCAGGGAAGCTTCCCCGATCCAGGTGCTTCGATCGCAACGATTAGCAGTATCGACACGATCAGCGGCGGATAGATCCGGAAGATACGTTTAAGCAGAAACTCGCCGCGCGTTTCGCGCTGCGCGACATGCGTGATCACGTATCCACTGATCAGGAAGAATAGACACACCCCGAAAGCGCCCAGATCCTGAATGAGGCCGAGCGGCTCGAGCAGGTGGGTTCGCAGCAATTCGGCCGGCGGCCACACCTTGCCGGACTGCTCAGGCCACGTGGCGGCAAGATGGTCCCATACGACGCACAGAGCCGCCGGGCCGCGCAGCAGATCCAGAAAATCGATGCGTCTCGTCGGCATCGAAGCCGAAACCTTCGCGTCGGGAAGATTCTGCTCTTGACGATCCACGGATGTCATATCTCGCGTGCTACCGGCGCATCAAGCGGGGCCTGCGGCGCGTGCACGGCGGCGTGCCCGTCACCGGCTGCGACACGCGGCCGTGTCGGCAGTGCTCACCGCCAGGTTGTGCGCGATGACAGGGTCCTCGGGCGCAAGCCCGGCCGCCTGCCGCAGCACCCGCAGCCCCTTGTCCCATTGCCCCACGGCGGTCCAGATGACCGCGATGGCGTTCGCTACCTCGTGCAAGCGCTCGTCCACCGTGGCAAGCTTGAGCAGCCGCGGCATGATGGCCGCCGGCTGCTCAGGTTGTCGCTGCAGCGCCACGAGCAACTCGCGGTAGCGTGTGTCAAGCTCGGAGATGCGGTACGGCTGCGGCATCGAAATCAGCCCGCCGTCGTCGCGCATCGGCGTCAGAAAGTGGCTCTGCTGCAAGCCGACATCCACGCTCTGGAACAGGTTGCAGTTCTGGCAGGGGGCGGTCCAGCAGCCGGTATGGAACGACTGGCGCAGCCGCCGGTAGTAGGGCCCGTGCCAGATATCGACGAAGCTGTCCTCGTTCAAGTTGCCAAGCGGATGACGGTCCGGCACGCAGCAGGCTTCGATCTGGCCGTGGAACTTGACGTAGCAGCTGCTGTAGATCGCGCCGCACCGGATGCGGCCGTCGAGGTCACGCCACAGCCAACTCTTGGACGTGACGGCCGGCGTGTTGCGCGCAGCGTCTTCGAAAGCGCTCGGGTGCAGCACGTCCACGCCGAGGACGGCGGCACGCTGCAGCGCTTCACGCAGGCCGCGGTCGTAGCGCGCCCGCGCGAAGAACAGCGATTCGTTGCGGAACCGCTCTTCGTTGAAAAAAACCTGGAACGAGAACACAAGCGCCCGCACCCCGAGCTCGGCCGCCAGCTCGACGAGCGCGGGCATCTCGTGCACGTTGCGCTGAGAAAGCACGACTATGAAGCTGCGATGGGAGGCGGGCAGCGCACCGCTTGACTCGCGCGCGCGCAACTGTCGCAGGTTGCCGACCACATGCTCGAAGTAGCCTGCGCCGCGGAAGTGCGCGTAGGTCGGCTCACTCGCGCCGTCCATCGAAATGGCGATGTTCAGCCCGGGGTGATCGAGCTTGTCCAGGTGACGGTCCAGCAGCACGGCGTTGGTGATGAACGAGATGCCCAGTCCTTCGACCGCGCGCGCGCGGTCGAAGATGTTCCACCAGCGCCTCGACATGAAGGGCTCGCCGAAATCGCTCAGGCCGACGGCGGGGATCTTGCCCGGGCCAAGATGGCGAGCGAGCTTGTCGAACAAGCCCTCATCGAGGTAGCCCTTGACGAAAGGCGCGAACTGGGTGTGCCCGCAGTGGGTACAACGCAGGTTGCAGTGGTTCGTGGTTTCGAAACTGATCGCCTGCGGCAGCGGCTCGCCCAGCAGCGTCGGGTGCAACTGAAATGCGCGATAGGCGATGAAGGCGGGGTCGTTGCTCATGCGGAAGTTCGCTTCGTGCTGTAGCCGGGTCTTTGAACCGGCACAATTACGCCATTCTACTTTGGCGCCAAATTCCAGCCGCGCTCCGCGTGTGGACCACCCGGGTTCCTCGCGTCAGCGGAAATCGCTGTCGCCGCCCATCAGCCACCACCGCCCGTTTTGTTCCTCGGGGTCCGGCCCGTCGGACCATGCATTGGCGGGGACGATGATGGATAGTTCCCGGACCTGGATGTCGTCTCCGAGATGCGGCAGGACGGCGTCGCTCGCCCATGCATGGAGACGCGGCACACCCGCGGCGGCGGCCAGCCGGCGTGCCTGCTGCACCACGAGCGGCGCATGGCCGGGGCGTGCGATGAAGTCCATCAACTCCCATTCCTGCCCGTTCGGCAGGATGACGAATACTCCCAGCAGATCGCCTCCAACCCGGCGACGCACGGCGAACGGATGGTAGACCTTGTCAGGGTGCTCCAGGTAGCGGTGACGCAGCCAGGCGGAGTCACGCACGCCGATGATCGCTGCGGGCAGTTCGCGCGCCATCGCCGCCCAGAGCGCATTGACGGCCGCGGCGTGAGCCGGCACGGAAAGATCGAGCGGACGTACCGTCGAGGCAAGCTGCGGACGGCTGCGCCGGCAGGTCCAGCTCGCCTCGACCACGCGGCCGGTGGCGCGGCCGTAGATCCCCAGGCGCTGGGGCGTCTTCCAGGCCCGTTCGTTGGGAAATCCAAACGCGAGCAGGCATTCGCGGCCATATCCGAGGTAGGCTTCCACGAGGGTCGAGGCGGCAAGAAACAACGGGCCCGAGCGCGACAGGATCCCGCGCTGGCCTGCATCGACCATGACGTCGCAGATCTGGACGGCGCCCACCGGGTTGCCGTCGAGCAGCACGCGTCGCACCGTGCAGCCGTAGTGCGCCACCAGACGGTCTGCTTGCCAGACACCCCTGCCATGGCCGTGCCCGTCGCCGTATTTCCACTGCCAATGGCGTTCGCTCATCGCGTGGCCGAAGACCTTGGCGAACAGTTCGCGCATTTCGCCGGCGTTGGCGGCATCGATGTGGCCGATCCTCCAGCGCGGGCGCGACGCGCGCCGAAGCTTGAGCAGAAAATAGCCGCACCGGCCTTCCCGATATCTTTCACGGAGGGCGGCATTTGCGCTGTCGAGCGCGGCGAGCGCATCCGCCGTGACCCCGAGGTCACGCTGCAACGCAGCCGCGTGACGAGGCAGCACGCGCAGCAGGTAGTCGAGTGTCGGCGCCGCCTCGCGGGTCAGATCGAGTTGCTCGGTCACCGCGAAGCCGAAGCGGGCGGCGAGAGCGATGAAGTGCGGCAACAGGTGCAAATGCTCGTGTCCCGGCGCGGTGCGGCGCAGTGCGAACTCGTCCAATACGATGATTTCGCCGTCCTCCGTGAGCAGCCGGCTGGCCTGATCGAACAGCGCCAACGGCTCTATGTACTGGGCGCTTTCCTGGAACAGCAGCGCCTCCCAGTGCCCGGGGCTGTCGCTGAAGTTCTCGAGCTGGGCGCACATGGCGCGCAGCGCGTTGCCGTGGCGTGCTTGAACGCATTCCAGCTGGGCGGGGTCCGGCGTGATGCCGGTTGCCGCATAGCCGGCGGCGATCAGGCGCGCCAGCGTGGTACCGAAGCCCAGCCCGACATCGAGCAGGCGGCACGGCGCGGGGAGATGGCGCCAAAGCATTTCGGTCGCACGCCGCTGGGCAGCCAGCGCGGACATGTCCGGCGCCTCGAACAAACCGAAATGCAGGTCGTCCGCACGTCCTTCCTCGAGTTCGAGCGCGCGCGCGTAGACGTTCAGAGGAAAAACGACCTTGCGCAACTGCGCCGCCGAATTCTCCGGACGGGTGCCGTCGCGCCGCGCGGCAACAGCGTCGCGCCCTGGGTGATTGCCGTCTGTACCGGAGCTATCGCGCGCGAACAGAATGTTTTCCATGATGGGTCGCGTATAGCCGCCGGCCACCGCTGCTTCGCCGGCGGCGGCGGCAATGGCCTCTGGGTTCATCTGGCGCGGCAACTCGCGCAACCTGGCGATGTCAATGCGTGCCAGACGGGTTGCCTGGTCTTCCAGGTCGGCGCATGCCTCGCGGCTCCATCGGCTGCCGTCGAAGCCGAAGGCCTGGAATCCCCGTGCTTTCATCCACTGCAGCCATTGCTTGGGGTCGGCGCCCGCTTCGAGCATGGCCAGCGGCGAATACTCGCAGAGGATTTTGAGTCTCGGACTGCGCGCCAATGTATCGGTCAATCCGCGCAGCGCGTACGGTTCGAATCCCTCAACGTCGATCTTGATGAAATCCAGCGGTGCCAAATTCAGCTCATCTCCGCGCAGCGCCTGCACCCCGATGCCGTTCGCGTCGCAACATACCGACGCATAGAGCCTGTGCATCCCGGCGTTGTCCTTGCAGCGAAACAATTGCGCGGAACCCGAACGCTCGGACAAGGCCAACGCATGGAGTCGGACTTGTCCCTGGGCCTGCAGTTCGCGTGTATTGGCCTCGAGCAGCGCGAAATTATCAGGATCGGGCTCGACGGCATCCACGCGACCGGTAGGACCGACGCGCTCGGCGAACAGAGTCGTGTAATAGCCGAGATTGGCGCCGATATCGAGTACGCAATCGCCCGGGCGAAGCAAAGACGCGCACAACGCCGACGCGTCCGGTTCGAATACCCCGTTCGCCGCCAGGCGCAGGCTGTCGGCAGCATCCACCCAGATGCAGCGGCCATCGGCGAGCACGGCGCGGCGCCAGCCATCGGCGGGCCCGGTCCGAACGGCGCGTTCAGCATGCTCGTGTCCGGGCGAGGTGCGCCATACGTGCGGCAGATTGACCAGTCCGGGCTCGGGCAGAGCATCGTCCACGGTCAACGTCGCATACCCCGTTGCACTGTCGTAGATATGCAGCGCATTCTCGCAACCCAGGTAGATGCTGATCCGATATTCGCCTTTGCGCAGCGGCAGCCGCGGGAAAGTCAGCGTCGCCTCTGCGCGGCCCAACGCATCCCTTTCAAGCGCGATCCCGTCGGAGCGGCTCACGACGGAGCTCACGGCCACCAGCGTACCAAAGTCGAGCGTCACGCCCAGCACGGGCGGCGGCAGCGCCGGGTCGGAATCGAACTGCACGCGCACCACCAGCGTGCTTTCTCCCGGACGCGCGCGAAGCAGCGGACCGGGATTGCCGTCCAGCGTGACCTCGATATGCGTGAAGCGGGCATACCCCGGAACGCTCGTCGCCGGCTGGTCCGGCGCCACGGCGGCGGGTTCGCTGCGCGTTTCGGCCACCGGCATTTGCCCCTCGGCCAGAAATTGGCTGTAGCGCCGGACCACTTCCCGCGGCTCGCCAAGCATCGTCTGGCGGCCCTGCTCGAGCCACAGGACCCGATCGCAGAATGCCTCGATGTGATAGGTCGCATGTGAACAGAACAGGATCGTGGTACCGGCTTTCTTCAGCGCCATGATGCGATCAAAAGATTTTCGCGCGAATTGGCCGTCACCCACCGACAGCGCTTCGTCAACCACCAGGATGTCCGGGTTGACGCTGGTCGCGACCGAAAACGCCAGCCGCACGTACATGCCACTGGAATAGGTCCTGACCGGCTGCTCGATAAAATCGCGCACGCCGGAGAACTCGACGATCTCCTCGTAACGCTGATCAATCTCCTCTCCGGTGAGGCCGAGGATGGACGCCGCCATGTACACGTTTTCGCGGCCGGAGAACTCCGGATTGAATCCTGCCCCCAGTTCCAGCAGCGCGGCGACGCGCCCGCGCGTCGCGATCGAGCCCGAACTGGGCTTCAGTGTCCCGCACGCCAACTGCAGCAGCGTGGATTTGCCGGCACCGTTTCGGCCCACCAGGCCCAATACTTCGCCGCGGGCTACCTCGAAGCTCGTCTCCCGCAAGGCCCAGAACTCGCGGTAGTAGCGGCGTCCTAGCATGCGCCCCCACAGCCCCTGGCGCAGGCGGTCGGCGGGCCGCTCGTAGAGCGTATAGCACTTGGACAGTGCTTCAGCGCGGATTGCCGGCGCGTTTTCCGCTGAGCAATCAGATGACATCGGCGAACCCGTTGCGCGTCGCGGCAAACCAGCGCGCACCCAGCCATGCGACGGCCAAGCCGACGACCAGGTTCAGCGCCAGTTGCGACCAGTGCGGCCACTGGCCTTCGAGTGTCACCCGGCGCAGTTCCTCGATCACCGGTGTCAACGGATTGGCCTGCAGCCACGGATGCCAGCGCGCCGGCAGCATGCTGAGCGGGTAGAAAATCGGCGACAGGAACAGCAGCAGGTTGACCACCAGTGTCGTGATCTGACCGATGTCGCGCAGGTAGACGCCGAGCGCGGCCAGGAACCACGCCAGGCCCAGCAGCAGCGGCACGAACGGCGCGAGCACCAGCGGTAGCGCGACGACCGTGAGCGGCAGGCCGCCGCGCGCGAGGCCCGCCGCCGCCAGCAGCACCGCGAGATTCAGGACCAGGTGAAACAGGCCGGCCAGCACGGTCACCCAGGTCAGGATTTCGAGCGGGAACACCACCTTCTTGACCAGGTTCGGCTGATTCAGCACCAGCCGCGGGGCGTTGTTGACGACCTCGGCGAACAGGCCGAACACGATCAGCCCGGAGTACACCTGCAGCGCGAACTCGAAATTGTCGCTGCTGCCCGTTCCCCAGCGCGCCTTGAACACGACGCGGAACACGAACGTGTAGACCGCCAGCATCAGCAGCGGCGTCAGGAACGACCATCCCAGCCCGAGCAGCGAGCCGCGGTAACGCGCCAGCACCTCGCGCCGGGCGAACTGCCAGATCAGCGTGCGCTGGCGCAATGGCAGGAAATAGGGGTGGTTCATCGATTCAGGCGTCCCAGGCCAGCCGAGACGTATCCGGTTCCGGTATCTTCGGCGGTTCCGTCATCAATAATAAGCGACTTGTCCGGACAGTCCGAATCCGCGCGCGCTGGCTCCGTTTGACGCGGAAAAACCAGATACTTACTTTTGCCGCAGTCATCAGCGCTAAGCTCGCAATTGACAAGGTCGAATCACGTTGCCTTGGGCGGATCGGTCCGGCCCTCGGCCACGTCGTTGAGATAGCGGCTGTCTTCGACTTGAAACTGGTCGCCGTCGCGCTTCAGGACGCCGCGCGCCTGCAGCACCTGGAACACGCGCGTGACGGTTTCGCGGCTGGTGTTGACCATTATCGCAATTTCCTGGTGGGTCGGCGCATGCGCGATCACCACCTTGCCCTGCGCCAGCCTCACCGACAATTGCGCCAGTTGCGCGCATACGCGCTGCGCCGGGCTCGGCAGGCCCAGCAGCGTGCGCTGGGCCGATTCCAGGCGCAACCGCCGCGCCAGGCGCGTCGTGAGCCGCTCGGCGATGCCCGCTGTCGAGAACATCAGCGTGCGCGCCTCGTCGCGCGGCAGCGTGACCACGCGCGAGCGGGCCACCGCGATGACGAATTCTGGGCGCGGCTGGCCGTCGATCACCGACAATTCGCCGAAATAGTCGTTCGGATCGACAAAGTAAAGACCCACTTCGCGGCCATCGACCGTGAAATCGACTCCCTGCAGCCTTCCTTCGAGCAGGAAACACAGCGCGTTTCCGTGTTCGCCCTTCTTGATCACCACCTCGCGGCGGGCGAATGTCCGCTCGCTCATGCGCTCGCTCAGGCGCGCGAGCTTATCCGCCGGCAGACCGTGCAGCAGGCTGAAGCTTTGCAGAATGGCAAGCGGAACGGGCATGGGTAGCCGAGGGGCTGCGGTGGCGACTAAGCGATTGCCGGGGGGTGAGTCTGGCGCCGGTGGACCCACCTGCGGGACGCGCCCGGGTACCCGCGCATTCTGAAGGCGGTCCGAAACCCGGATTGTGACGGCGGACACACACCCGGCACGCTATAACGGGGATAATCTTCCGCTGATTTCAGTGGAAATGACTTTCTGTCTGGACTGAAGGACTTGCATGATACCGCGAAAAACCACCGCAAATCTGTTTGCAGCTGATCATCGGTCGCGATGGGCGCGCGTGATGTGCCTGTGGCTGGCCGCGATGGCGATGGGCGTCTGCTCGGGCGTTGCGTGGGCGGCGGGGAGCCCGGTCGCCGAGGTGTCGCTGGCCATTGGCGTGAGCCGTCTGATCGACGAGGACGGGCGCAGCAGTGCGATCGTGCGCGGCATGCCGGTGCACGCCGGCGAGCGCGTGGAGACCGAGCAGGGCGGACACGTGCATCTGCGCTTCATCGACGGTGCTTTTGTCAGCGTGCGCCCGGGAAGCCGGCTGGTCATCGAGACCTACCGTTACGACCCGGCCCGCCCGAAGGACAGCGCGATTCGCTTTACGCTCGAGCTTGGCGTCGCGCGCGCCATCAGCGGCAAGGGGGCGGAGGCCGCGCGCGAGCGTTTCCGCCTCAATACGCCGATCGCGGCAATCGGCGTGCGTGGCACCGATTTCGTCGTGCTGGCCGGTCCCGAGTGGGTGCGCGTAGCGATCAATAGCGGCGCCATCGTGCTGTCGCCGCTTGGAGAAGGCTGCCTCGCGGCCGCGTTCGGTCCCTGCAACAGCGCCGGAACCAGCACGCTTTCGGCTGACATGGGCAAAGTCGTGCTCGACTACCAGCTGCAACAGGGAGCGCCGCGGCTGGTGCCGATCAATGGCACGCCGTCGCCGGACCGGCTCAACCCGCCGGCGCCGGGTGAGCCGCGCAGCGTAGCCGGCAGCCGCGGCAAGCTCGCCGCCGATCCCAACGGCGAGCTGCTCGCGGTGCAGGCGGTGAGCGAGGCGCAGGGCCAGGCGTTCGTGCCGCCGGAGCCGTCGCAGACACCGCCCCCGGTTACCGGGCTGCCGCCGGCGACCCTCGTCTGGGGGCGCTGGACAGCGCCGTTGCCCGGCGACAGCATCAGCGCGTCCTACGAGGAAGCCAGGGCCGGACGCACGGTCACGGTCGGCAATTCGTATTTCGCGCTGTTCCGACCCGAGCTGCCGCAGCCGGTCCTGATCTCCGACCTCGGGCGCGTCGATTTTTCACTGCGCGATGCGCAGGTCTGGCTGCTGCAGGGTGGGCTGCAACTGCCGGGAACCGTGGACAACGCCTGGCTGTCGGTGAATTTCGGTCAGCGCCAGTTCGCCACCAGCGTCGACATGAGCCAGGCCGCGGCAGGTGTCGCTGCTTCGCTGCAGGTGGGCGGGACGGTACGCGAGGACGGCCTGTTCGCGGTCAAGACCGGTGACGGAAGCACGGTAGCCGGCGCGTTCACGCTGGACGGCAAGGAGGCCGGCTATTTCTTCGAGAAACCGGTCACGGCGGGTGCCGGTGGCACGTTCACGGGTATCACACGCTGGGCCCGCTAGTCCCGATCGCGATTGAACGGCACCAGCTTCCATGATGCGCTCCCGACTTCCGCACGCGTTTCTGGCCGCCTCGCCGTGGTGGCTGCGCGTGGCCGCGATCGTGCTGGCCGCCGCGTGCATGTTCGCGGTGAACGCGCTGGCGCCAAGCCTGTCGCGCAGCGTCGAAGAGCGTGCCGGGGACATGCTCTGGCGGCTCGGCGTGGACTTCGGGGTAGACGATGGCGAGACCGCGCTGGCCGATGGACGCGAACGCCGCTTTGTCGTGGTGGATATCGACGAAGCAAGCCTCGCCAAACTGGGCCCCTGGCCATGGCCGCGGACCCGCCTGGCCGAACTGTCGCGGCGCATCGCGGCGCTGGGTGCCGGTACTCAGGTCTATGACGTGGCGTTCCCCGAATCCCGACCGGGCGACTCGGTGCTGGCGGCCGAGTTCGCTCGCCATCCGGTCGTTCTGGCGCAGATCTTTTCGCTCGACCCGGTGTCGCCGGCCGGCGCAGGCCAGCTCCAGGGCGCCCTCAAGACCGGAGAACCTGTCTGCGGCGCGCCGTTGCCGCAGGCCGTCGGCTTCATCGGCAATACGCCCGCGCTGACCTCGGTTGAGGGCATCGCCGCCGGCCATGTCACGCCGCGCATTGCTGTCGACGGTACGGTCCGCCATCTTCCGGCGCTGGTCTGCTACCAAGGGCGCGCCTATCCGGCGCTCGGGCTTGCCGCGCTGGTCAAGTCGGCCGGCGTCGAGCCCGCCTGGAAACTCTCCCCGGGCAGCGGCTGGTTCGACGCGGACTGGCGGCTGACGCACAGGGCGCTGCCCGGCATTTCGGTTCCGCTGGACGGCAACGGGGATGTGCGCCTGTCCTACCAGCTGCCGCGGCGTGCGTTCGTCTCGGTCTCGGCAGCCGACGTGCTCTCGGGCCAGGCGCCGGCGGAGCTGTTCAAAGGCGCCTGGGTACTGGTCGGCGCCACCGCGTTCGGCATCGGCGACGCGGTGCCGACGCCGCTCGGCGGCGCGGTGGGTGGCGTGGAAGTCCATGCGCAGTTCATTTCGGCGTTGCTCGACGGCCGCTTGCCGCACACGCCCCGCGCCGCGGGTGTGTTGCTGCTGCTTTTGGGCATCGCCGGGGCGGCGGGACTGCTGCTTGTCGCCCGCTCGGTGCGCATGCCGGTGCTCGGATTGCCGCTGGCCGGAGTCATGCTGGCCGCGCTGTTGTTCGGATTCGACGCCTACCTGATGCTCGCCCGACACCTGTGGCTTGGCTGGGCCAGTACGGCCGCGTTCTATGTGCTCGCCGGGGTGCTGCTCGCGGCGGGGGAACACGCGCGCGCGCGTTTCCAGCGCGCTCGGCTCTACGACAACTTGGCCAGCTACCTGCCGGCCCCGGTAGCCGCGGAAATCGCTTATCGCGAATCCTCCGGCAGCATCGACGCGCAGCGTCGCGAAATCACCGTGCTGTTCGCGGACATCCGCAATTTCTCCGCCTACTGTGAAGGCCGTCCGCCCGAGGAAGCAGCGGCGCTGTTGCATGCGTTTTTCGCGATCGCCGCGCGCGTTGTCGAGGCCCACGGCGGCCTGGTGGAAGAATTCACCGGCGACGCGGTAATGGCGGTCTGGAACGCCCCGCACGACTGTCCGGACCACACTGCCCGCGCGCTGGCCGCTGGCCGCGAGTTGCAGACCCAGGCCGGGCAGCTGTTCGTCCAGCCGCCGCCTCCGGGCCTCGAGCCGCTGGCGCTGGGTATCGGCATCGAAACCGGCCGTGCGCTGGTCGGTTTCTTCGGGCCGGCGCGCCGCCGGACCCACGCCGCGCTCGGCGAAACGGTGACCGTCGCGTCGCGCCTGCAGGGACTCACGGCGGATCTGGCGCAGCCGATCCTGCTCGGCGAGGGCGCAGCGGCCCATCTGGCCGCCGGCGAAGTGACATCGCTGGGCTCGTTCCTGCTCGAAGGCCTGCGCCGTTCGCACCTGGTGTATGCACCCGCGATGGGATGCAACGTCATACCGGTCACGAAGCTTGCGCGCGGCCGGACCGCGGCGTTGCAGGCGCGCCAGTAGAACCAGGAGGTCAGGTTCTCCCGGCTACTCTGCGGCACTCCCCGTGTAGTACCCTTTAGCCTTTTTGGCCAAGCGTCGCAGGACGACTTGCATCGTAGCGTGCGTGCTTGGCTTCTGATCGTGAGGTGAGCTTGTCGAGGTTGCGGATCGGCCCATCTGCGCTGGTTGCGGTGCTCGCGGCGCTGCCGGGTTCTGGCGCATGGGCAGCGTGTCCCGGGGATGCCGGCGAGCGGCTGCCCGCGCCCGGCGAGCGGCAGGCGCTGGCGAGCAGCTTGGCGGCGCTCGCGACCGAATGCGGTGGGCATGCCGGCTATCTGGCCTATCGCGGCGCACTGCTCAACGCGCTGGGACGGCATGACCAGGCCGCGCTGCTGCTGGAGCAGGCGCTGCTGCTCGACCCGGGGCTCGCCGGCGCGCAGATCGACTACGCGGAGGCGCTCGCCGCGCTGGGCGACCCTGCATCGGCAGCGGCGATGCTGCGCGACGTGGCCTCGCGGCCCGATGTGCCGGCGCCGCTGCAATCGCGGCTGGCCCGCATGTTGCGTGCGCTCGAAGCCCGCCCGCGTGCCGGTGCCCCCGGGGCGCGCTCGGCGCGGGCGGACGAGAACGGCGAGCGCGCCGCCGGCTGGCACGGCACCGGCACGCTCGCGCTCAAACTCGGCACGGACGGCAATCTGAACAACGCGCCGACGAGCACTGTGCTCACGCTCACGCTGCCGGGCGGCGATGCGGTGTTCCAGCTCGCGGACAGGTTTCGCCCGCGCGCAGGCGCCGCCGCGCGTCTCGAGGGCGCCGGCCAATGGGTGCGGCCGACCGAAGGCGGGGGCGCGCTTCAGCTCTACGCCGACGCACGCTCTCGCACCAGTCCCTCGGCCTCCGAGGCCAACTACCGGCAGCTCCAGGCGGGCGGTGTGTGGAACACTGCGCTCGGCCCGTCGCGCGCCGGTATCGGCTCCGGTGCAGCGGCGTCTCTCGGGGTGAACATCAGCCAGCTGCGCTACGGCGGCGCTGATCTGTACCGCGCCGAGCGTTTGACCGCGAGCCGCGACTGGCGCGTGCGCGGAGGCCGGACCGAGTGCCGCCCGAGCGCCGGCCTCGAAGGCGAGTCGCGTCACTATCCGAGCGCGGCGGAACTCGACGGCCGGTTCTTCGGGCTGAACGCCGGACTCGCCTGCAACGCCGGGGTGAACCGCGTTGTGCTGGCACTGCGCGCCGGCGTGGACATCGCGCGGGCGGAGCGCCCCGGCGGCAAGCAGCGCCAGGCCGATCTGCGGCTGGTATGGCAACGGCCGCTGGCCGGGGGGCGGCTGGGCGCCGACCTGCACTGGTACCGCCAGCGCGACGCCGACGGATACAGCCCGCTGCTCGACAATGGCGCCGCGCGCCGCATAGGCCGCGCCGCGCTGAGCCTCGAATACAGCTATCCGATCGCCCCCGGCTGGTCGGTCCTGGGCTCGCTGGAGCGACTCGAACAGCGCAGCAACCTGGGCTTGTTCGACATCTTCGGCAGGGCTTTCTACGTCGGGGTGCGGTGGACGTCGGGCCGCTAGTGGCACGACGGCAATCGTTTGCCGCCGAGCCTACGGGTCTTGCCGCCGGCTCGGCACCGCAAAATCTACGTTAGCGACGTTTATTAAAGTAACTTCTTAACATTTCAGCGGCCTCGGAGCGGCCCGGTGAAATGAATCCGAAGATCCTGTCTTCAGAGGGAAATAAGCGTTTGTGGCGTTTTTGCAACACTATTTTCAAGCTTGTGACGGCAATCACATGCGCCGAAAATTTTTCCGATATACTGGCGCCCCATGAGCTCGGGTCCGCGACGCGGGTCCGGCTTCCTATTCCGGCAGGCGATAGCCGGATGCGGGGTCGGGTGCGCGACATGTACATGCGTTTCCGGGTTCGAACGATGTTGGCATTACCGGGTCGTGCGGATGGGCTTTGCACGGTCCGGCTTGTTTCAACCAGGCGGTACTTAGGAGGTAGCTCGGTCGAATGCGGGCAAATGACTTAGCGGTCACTGCTTTCGATTTTTCTTTGCAAAGAAAAATGTTTTTCCAATAACTT
>Ga0156227_1208_pt1 | contig 20556 bp, 17 predicted proteins | sample RifCSPlowO2_12_FD_107875 | JGI IMG/M metagenome (GOLD analysis project Ga0156227, IMG submission 107875) | Betaproteobacteria bacterium RIFCSPLOWO2_12_FULL_63_13
CGCATGCAGCAGGCGACGCGCGCTCGTAACCGGGCTTCCCGGCTTGACAGCATCGAGCAGTATTGGTATTGGTAGCGCCTCGTTATCTGTTCTGTTGACGGGATCATAGTTCCGTATAAAAGAACACCTTCGAGACCCCCGCGGGCCTCCCGAGAGTACTGTCCATGAAAGGAGTAGCCATGCCACGTTCCACGTTCGCTCGCGCCGCCCGGCTTGTGCTGGCCTGCATTCTGGTCTTGCCGGGCGCCGTACTCGCCCAGGGCACGGCGAAGCCGAGCGACATCTACATGTACAAGGGCACCGACCGCGACAAGCGGCTGCTCGAAGGCGCGCGCAAGGAAGGCACGGTCGTGCTTTACACGTCGCTCAACCTGAAGGATTCGGTTCCGATCACCAAGGCGTTCGAAAAGAAATACCCCGGGGTCAAGGTTTCCATATGGCGCGCGAGCAGCGAGAAGGTCGTGCAGCGGGCCCTGACCGAGGCACGCGCCGGGCGATTCACTCCGGACGTGTTCGAGACCAATGGCCCGGAAATGGAAATCTTCTCCCGGGAAAAGTTGCTCGATCCGTACTACAGTCCTGCCTTCAAGGACCTGCCGCCCGAGGCGTTCCCGAATCACCGCCACTGGGTCGCCGACCGATTCAATTTTTTCGTGCTCGGCTACAACACGAACCTGGTCAAGCCCGACGAAGTGCCCAACTCGTACGCCGACCTGCTCAGTCCGCGCTGGGCCGGCAAGGTCGGTCTGGAGGCGAGCGACGTCGATTGGTTCGGCTCGGTGGTCAAGGGCATGGGCGAGGAGCAAGGGCTCGCGTACTTTCGCAAGCTTGCCGCGACGCGTCCGCAACTGCGCACCGGGCATACGCTCATCGCGGAGCTGCTGGCCTCGGGAGAAATCCCGCTGGTCGCTACCGTGTATAACCACAACGTCGAGCGCCTCACCAAGAAGGGGGCTCCGGTCAAATGGAAGCCGCTGCAGCCGGCCTTCGGCAGGCCGAACGGCATCGGCGTTGCCAAGCACGCGCCGCATCCGCATGCGGGGCTCCTGTTCGTGGATTTCATGCTGTCGCGCGACGGCCAGAAGCTGATCAAGAAGCGCAATCGCGTGCCTTCGAGCAACGCTGTCGACAGCCCGCTGAATAAGTTCAAGTATCAGATGATCGAACCGGCAACCGTGCTGGACGAATCAGAGAAGTGGGAAAAACTTTGGTCCGAGTTGTTCTTAAAGGGCGAAAAACTCAAGAAGGAGAAGGAATGAAAAATCGAAGCAGCATTCTAGTCGGCGCGCTGCTGGCATCGACGGGAATCACGTTGGCGATTGCTCCCGCGTATGCGCAGGCGCAGGCCGACAGCTCGAAGATCGCGCAGATGCAGGGCGCGGACCGCCAGCAGCGTCTGGTCGAAGGTGCCAGGAAGGAAGGCGAACTGACCCTGTACACGTCGGCGCCGGTCGACGACGTGGCGGTGCTCACGCGGGCGTTCGAGAAGAAATACGGCGTCAAGGTCAAAGTATGGCGAGCGGGCTCCGAGAAGGTGATGCAGCGCACTGTCACCGAGGCGCGGGCCGGACGTTTCGATGTCGATATCGTCGACACCAACGGACCCGAAATGGAGGCGTTGCACCGCGAGAAACTGCTGGTTGCGGTGAAATCGCCCCATCTTGGCGACCTTATTCCCCAGGCGATCCAGCCGCACGGGGAATGGGTAGGCTCGCGGATCAACATTTTCGCCGCGGCGTACAACACCAAGGCCGTAACGAAAGAGGATCTGCCCAAGACCTATGACGATCTGCTCGATCCGAAGTGGAAGGGCAAACTCGGCATCGAGGCGGAGGATTTCGACTGGTTCGCCGGGGTGCTGGGCGAAATCGGCGAAGCCAAGGGCGTCAAGCTGTTCCACGACATCGTCGCAAAGAACGGAATATCCGTCCGCAAGGGGCACACGCTGCTCACCAATCTGGTGGCCTCCGGCGAGGTGCCGCTTGCACTGACGATCTACAACTACAAGGCCGAGCAGCTCAAGAGGAAGGGCGCACCGATCGACTGGTTCATCTTCGCGCCGGCGATCGCACGCCCCAACGGCGCGGGCATGCTGCGGCGCGCACCGCACCCGCATGCGGCCGTGCTGTACTTCGACTTCACGTTCTCCGATGCCCAGGCGATCCTGCTCAAGCGCAACTTCGTCCCCACCAGCCGCAAGGTCAAGACCGTGCTGAATCAGATGCCGCTCAAGTTCATCGATCCCGCCGTGATCCTCGATCAGGAAGCGAAGTGGAACAGGCTGTACCAGGACACCATCATCAAACAAGCGAGGTAAGCTTGGCTGTCGCGCGAGGCGGCCGCCCGCGGAGCGGCACCTCGCACCACGTCGTCAGAGCGAGAGGACAGTTTCATGGGCAGCGAGTCGCATTACAACAGCAAGAAGGACCGGGTGTTCGTGCGCGCCATCGCCGGCCCGTACAATCTCAAGGACGAACTGACCCGCCTGCGTTCGATGCCGCGGGTCATCAAGGGCAAGGAAATGAAGTTCCAGGACGGCCCGCAGTCCTTCAGCAAGCATTTTGTCGAGCCGGTGGACGGTCTTACGCAGACGCTGCATATCCATCTTGAAGAGTACGCACCGGGAGGAAGAACGCAGAAGCATGGCCATGTGAACGAGGCCGCGTTCTACATCCTGGACGGAAGAGGCTACGAGATCCACGACGGCGTACGCTACGATTGGCAGGCCGGTGACGTCGCGATCGTGCATATGAACTGCGTGCACCAGCACTTCAACGCCGACCCGGCAAAGCCCGCGCGCGCGCTGGTCATGAAGCCCAAACCGTTGATGATGTTCATGAACATGCTGTTCCAGCAATCGGTGATCCCGCGCCCGAAGGAACCCGCACCGGGCGGCGTCGGCTTCGAGCCGCGCCACGATGAAGACGACTACAACCACTGAGGTGAAGGCGGGGCGGGTCCGCCACGCGCCTCAAGCGCGCGTGGTTCCGGGCGCCCTGGACAGCCTGCGAAGCAGCAGCACCAGCAAGACCAGTGCGATACCTACCGCGGTCGATTTCCATTCAGGGAAGCCGATCAGCAGCCCGGCGAAGAACAGCACGGGTCGCGCCCATGTGCGCAGCCGCCCGAATCCCATGAGGACGCCTTCCGAAGCCCCCGCGATGATGACGATCGCAACGATATTGAGTGTCAGCCAGATCGCGGTTCGGTAAAGCGACCCCTGCAGAATGAGTGCAGGTTCGAACAGAAAGAATATCGGGATGAAATACAACACGACGCCGAGCCGCGCCGCAGTCATGCTGGTAGCGATCGGATCCGCACCGCTGATGCGCGACGCGAGGAAAGCCGCCAGCGCGACCGGTGGGGTGATGGCCGCCAAGGTCGCGTAGTAGGCGATGAACAGATGCACGGCAAGGGTGTTCAGCCCTGCAGCATGCTCGATCGCCGGGGCGAATGTCAGTGCCAGCATGAGATACGCCGCAACGATCATGCCGAGCATGCCGAAGATCATGCACACGATGATGCCGATGGCGAGAATCGGAATCACGCTGGAACCGCCCATCTGTACCAGTGCGCCGGCGATCGATGGCGCGACGCCGGTAGCCATCAGTCCGCCGAGGATGAAACTCGTCGGCAGCAGCAGTGCCGTGGTCTCGGCCAGCAGCTTGCCGGTCTCGAAGACTATTTCCTTGGCGCGTCGCCAGCCGATGCGCAGTTCCTTCTTGACCAAGGTGAGCGTGATCAGCAGTCCCGACGCATAGAAGGGCGCGAGCCGCTCCCAGCTCATGTAGACAAGGCCCCATACCAGGAAGAAGAGGACCAGCAGAAACGGCCAGCCTTCGGCCAGCGCTTCCCTCATCGAGGGCAGCTTCTCCTGCTGCGCGCCGACCATGTTATTTCGCGATGCGTACCCATCGACGTGACAGTACAGACCGAAATAGAACAGCACACTGGGGATGATCGCCGCCTTCACGATCACCCCGTATTCCGTGTTGGTGAAATCAGCCATGATGAACGCAACCGCGCCCATCACCGGAGGCATCAGCATCCCGCCGGTTGAGGCGCAAGCCTCCAGCGCGCCCGCATAGTGCGGCGGAAAGCCGGCCCGTATCATGCTCGGAATGGTCACTGAACCCGTGCTGACGACGTTTCCGAAGATGCTTCCGCTCAGGCTGCCGAAAAAGCCGCTCGCCAGCACCGCGACCTTGGCCGGACCGCCGCGCGCCTTGCCCATTATCGCCATCGCGAGTTTCAGGAAGAAGTCCGCGGCGCCGGTGGCCACGAGCAGCGCCGCGAGGATCAGAAATCCGATGATCACCTCGCCCACCACCCGCGTGACAACCCCCAGCAGTGCATCGCTCGAGTACACGTTGAAGGCGAGCGTGCGCGCGAGCGTAGCGGGCGGCCCCCAGAGTATTCCCGGCATGTGCTGCGCGAACACCGGGTACAGTCCCAGCACCAGAACGATGGCGAGGAATATGTTGCCACCGGAACGGCGCGCCGCCTCCAGAATCACGATAAAGAGCGCCGCAGCGACCACCAACTGCCAGGTTTCTGTGACCGGAACCCAGGTCTCGTAGACGAGGGCGGGCGACTTGTACGCCATGAACAGCGCAAGACCGAGCGCAGTCAGCGCCGGGCCGTAGCTCAGCCAGGTAACCCCCTTTTCGTGCTTGTGCGCCGGCAGGAACAGCAGGGCGAGCGGGAGGTAGAAGGCCATCAGCAGGAAGTAATAGGTGACGTCGAGCAAAGACACCACGCCGAAGATGTAGACCACTGCAAGTGCCAGGCCGCAGGCCGACATCGCGAGCACAAGCGCGCGGATCGCCGCGGGCATGCCCGCGTAGCGCGTGGACGCTCCGGCGACGAATTTCGCGGGAAGCGCGTCCGCGACGCCCGGCGCAGGCGCTGTCGAGAGGCCGTTAGCGCTCAATTAAGCGCCAGCACTTCCTCCGCAAACGGCTTGCTGACGCCGCTCGCGGCGCGGAACTCCATCCAGAACGACTTCCACTTCGCGTTTCCGGGTTCGATCGAGATGCCCTTATTATCGGCCGCGGCCATGGCATCCTTGTAGGTCTTCTCGTACTTCTTTGCGAGCTTCACCAGCTGGTCCTGGCGCTTCTGGTAAGCGTCCTTCCACTTCCCTTGTTCCTTCAGGTATCGGATGGTGCCCTCGTGCAGCGGCTGCAGCGCCGCGGTGTCGAGGAACAGCACCAGATTGGCGATGCTCAGCATGTGCGCGTGGGTGAAGTCGCCTTTGTAGCTGGCGTAGTTCTCATCGAGCCACTTGACGAGCTGGTAGACAAATTCGGGATCCTCGCTCGCCTTCACGTGGTTGGCCTGAAACGCATGATCCATGCGGATGCCAATGGCTGACTTCACGCCCGCGACGGTTTTCTGGGTAACGTAGCCAGCCATGAATTTGCGGTAACGGTCGTAGGCCGCGGGATCCGCCTGCCGCGGCGGCAGCTCGAGCCAGCGCAGTCCCTTCGGCGTCGCCTCGGCCTTATACGAGGGCCCCGAAATCGGGGAAGTAAATGTTACCTCGACCCGGCCCTCCGCCAGCACCGCCGTATTGGCGCCGTAACTACCGATGGCCACCAGGTCGACATCGGTGTGGCGCAGGTTGCGATACGCCAGCAGCGCCTCGATCCCGGCGACCAGGAACGAAGAACTCTTTGCATATGCAATTCGTGTACCCTTAGCGATGTCGTTGATGGATTTGATCCTGGAATCGCCCTGCACCGCGTACCCCCAGGGCGTGACCATGTTCATGTGGATCAGACGCGTGTCGGTCGGACCGGCCGTCCTGGTCGCGTATCCCTGCACCGCGTCCATCTGGTCGAAATAGTCCGACGCCTGCACCAGCGTCAGACGCCCCTCGCCGGTATTGAGCCACGCGGCACGCGCGAATCCATTCGGGGCAGGAAGAACTGCTACCTTCGCACCGGTCGCGGCCTGGAACTTGGATGTCCACGCGACCGCCAGCGAGTGGTTCGCCGTGCCCACTACCGGTGTCACGACATTGAAGGTTTTCGGCCACATGTACTTGCCCGCCTGGGCAAGCGCACTCCGGAGCGTTCCTGCCAGCAGCATGCCGCCCCCCAGTGCCGCGGCGACCATGTAACGCAGGCTTTCCCGCTTCTTGAAATTGAGTTCTTCGTCGCGCCGTTTGGAAACCGAATTCATGTTTCGCTCCTCGTCTTGATGATGAATCCGCAGCCCGGCTCATTTCCCGGCTGCATTCTTGGTGACTTCGACGACACCATTGTTCGCATCCACTTTGACCCAATCGCCGCTGGCGATGACACGCAGCGGGTCCTGATCGAAATCGGTCAGCGCAGGGGCGTGGGTAACTACCGCCCCCAGCGCGATCTTGGTCATTGCAGCCGGCCCGACCAGCGTCCGGTGAGCGCCGCCTGGATGCATTCGGCGCTGGTGCCGAACCAAGCCTGCACGCCCATGATAGCCGGCAGGTAATGTGCCTGCTTGGCCGAGTCCACTGCGGCGACTTTCGTGCCTTTGGGCATTACCCGGCCAAAGGCCGAACAGGTATCGGTCATCAGGTGCCCACCGGCTTCGGTGATGATCCTGGTGTAGCCGTTCCTGTCGGCGACTTCTTTGATCGCGCTTGGCGTGAAGATCCACAAGCAGGTATCGGCGTGTACGCGCTGGCCCTCGAGCAGCTGACACACCTCCCAGATCTGATCGAGCGAGTAATGCGGACATCCGAGCATGACGTAGTCGACACGGCGCTCGCGCGCCGTCGAGTTCACCCGCTCGTAGGCCAGTCGTCGTTCCGCAGGTCCGTATCCGAGCGCCGCCATCGGTTTGCGCCCGCCGAAGGCTTCCTTCATGTCGCTGGCCTCTGGTGTCACGCCGATCACGTGATACATCTCGACGCCGCCCGAGGAAGAAGCTGCCGCGCCGAAATGCTTGAGCCGCGCAAGGTTGGGCACGTCGCGGATGCCGTTGAGCACGGGAATCCGGTCTTGCACCATTTCGCCCACGTAGTAGCCCAACAGTCCCCAGTCCGCGGTGTCCCGGACGTCGATTTCAACCTCGATCAGATGGGTGCCGAGACGGTTTTGGTCCAGATGGTAGCCCCAGTAGGGGATCTTGCCGGTGAGCATCGCGGCGCCGGCACTCTCGCGTCCCTCGGCGTTGGTGCGCCCGCCAAGAACCGAGTTGCAGTAGATGACGGCGGAGGACTCCATCCAGGCACAGTGCTCGCCTTTTACCGGCACGTTGCCGACCTGGTACGGGGTGCACGTATTGAGCATCTGCAGGCCCAACCCACCGAGATAGGCTTGTCCGTTGCGGTAAAGCTGCACCAGTTCGTGCGCAACGTTCTGCTCCGCGGCGTGCGCAGGGTCCAGGCCCTGCTGCAGGTGAGAGGTGTAGGCCCTGACCTTGGGGATTTTCACGACCTCGGCACTGTCCAGACTGAATTCAGAGAACACCGCATCGAGACCGCCGGGATGCTGCGCTGCGAAGTCGCGCAGGAACGGAGTGGTCGCGCCCGCTGTCGCGCAGACATTGTTCGTATCGACCAGGCGCTCGGCGCCCAGCGCTTCCCCGTAGCGCAGCAGCAGATCCATCGCCTTCTGCCTGGCCGGCCCTTCCTTGCCGTCCAGCATGCGCTGTTCGTCCACGGCCAGCTTCACCGGATCATCGTCCGCTCAGGCCCACTGCCGGGACCGCGCTCGCGGACGCATCGGCGACGCCGAGAAAAGCCCCCGCCGCCGCGAGCCGCTGCTGCAACCCCGGGACGTCGATCGCGCGCGGCGCCACGCCCGAGGCGAGCGCCATGTCGGCGGCAGTGCCGGCGGCCTGCCCCATGACATAGCACGGGCCTGTCACGCGCGCCGAAGACTGTCCATCGTGGGTCATCGAGGCGCAGCGGCCGGCGACAAACAGGTTGTCGATGCCGCGCGGTACGATCATCCGATAAGGCATCTGGTTATAGCCGCGGGACTCGGGAATCTTCGGGAACTTGATCGACACGTTGCCGGCAATGTGCGCCTCCACCGGCCAGCCGTTGACGCCGATGCTGTCGGGGAAACCGGCGCATTCCAGGATATCGCTCTCGCTCAACACATACTCGCCGAGCACGCGTCGCGTCGCCCGTATCCCGAGCTGTGGCGCGATCTCGACGATGTAGGCCCGATCGAACCCGGGCGTCGTGCTGCGGATGAACTCGAACACCTCCCAGCATTGACGACGGCCCTCGATCTCGCCATAGCTCATCTGCTCGACGTCGATGCCGCTCACGGCCGAGCCGTCGGGGTTCTTGACCTGCGTGAGGTTGGCGCGCCACTCGATCGGATTCTTCTGCGGGCGCACGATGGCGCCTTTGCGCGGGAAGCGCCGTCCTTGCCGCTCCGCCTCGTCCATGAGTTTCGGTATCGTCTCCCAGGCGCGCCCGGCCTTGAGGGGATCGACGCCATTGATGCGGAACATGGTCGTGGGATAGATCATATTCCCGGCATCGTCGCCGATTGCGTACGGCACGCCGGCCCAGGCGGCGAGATCGCCGTCGCCCGAGCAGTCGATGAACATCCGCCCGCGAATCGCCGCGCGCCCGGACTTGCTCTCGATGAGCAGCGTGTCGATCTCGCGCTCGGAGCGCTTCAGCGCGCCGACCGCGAAGACGTGGAACAATACTTTTACTCCGGCTCCAACGAGCAGCTCGTCGGCGGCGATCTTGTATGCGGAAATGTCGTAGGCCTGCGCCTTGATCTTGTTCGCGAATGACAGGTGCGCCTCATTGAGGCCGCCCATATGTTCGAGCCGGGCGAGAATGTCATCGGCGATGCCGTGAACCACCTGCCGGATGTCGCCGTGTACATTCGCGTGCAGTCCACAGAAGGTACTCAGCCCGGCGGCGGTGCCAGCCCCGCCGAGAAAGCCGTAGCGTTCGACCAGTATCGTCGAGCGGCCGGCGCGCCCGGCCGCGATCGCGGCGCTAATCCCGGCCGGGCCGCCGCACAGGACCACGACCTCGTACTCGCCAAAAACAGGCGTGTTGCGACCCGGTTCCACAATCGCACTCGTCGTCGCGGTCATCGCCGCACCTCCTGGGCAGAGTCTTGCGCATTCTGGAAACGGCATTTTGAAATGCTGAAATGCCGCCGAGAATCTTACCTTATGTCCACATGCGACGGTTGTCGGGAACCACGGCGCGGATGGCGCAGATTCAATTGTTTCGGCCACGGCGGCGAAGGGCAACCCGCCGGTAGCGCGTACCGATCCGGTTTGCCTGCCCGTGTTTCGGCATCGGCCTCAGCCTCGCCTGGCTATCTCCACCGCCTTGAGGTGATCGTTCAATATTTGCGGCAGCTGCTCCGGCGGGGTGCGACCGAAGCCGCAATAAGCGGCCAGGCCAAAATCGGGAATCGCGCTGCGCGCGGCGTCGATGCGCCGTGCGAGACTATCCATGCTGTGGATCATGCCCATGTAGATGCGCGCATCGCCCGTTTGAAGCTGCTTGAATGGCGCGTAATAGCCGGCATCAGCCCGATCGAGCGCCGGTATGTGCACCCAGTCCGTCTTGCGGCCGGCCGCCGCAACCGAGGCGTTGATCAATTCCACCAAGCGGCCAAAATCGGGCGGCGTAAACGACGGCCAGCCGCCGAACGTGCCAAAACAGAAATGAAACCCCAAGGCCACGCCCGGCGGCAATAGCGCCGTCAGCCGCCTGATGGGCGCTGTGTGCGTTTCGATCCTGCTTTCGCTTTCCGGCACGCCGCGTCCGCCATAGACCGCGGCGGTCTCCCACGCGCAGTCCCACTGTATCGCAAGGTCTTGCGCCGGAATGCGCCGCGTGATGACGGCCAACTCCGCCGCCAGCGCGGCCTCAAAGCCGGGGCGAATCTTGTCGATGTCCCCCGGCTCGGGGAAGTACATCGTCCGCACCACGCTATTGACCATGGGAATGGAAATCTGAAAGCGCAAATCGCGCGGCAGCACGCCGTTTTCCCGCAGCGTCCTGAAAACGAAGTAGGACGCGGTGGCATCCCGTGCATAGCCCAGACGCAGGCCCGGCAGGCCGAAGCGTACTTCGCTGATACCGGGTCTTACCTTGAATTTCCAGGTGTCCTCGCGCTTCACGGGCAACAGTTGCTCGACGCCATCGAGGGGGGGCGGGCGTTGCAAGATTTCCAGATCGGCGTGACCGCTGAATACGAGGTAACAAAAACGATTCACCCACGAACGCCGCTCGCCCACTTCGCCATCCGGCATGGCGGGCAGGTAGGGCGCCAGCGGCCCGCCAAACGTGCACATGACTTCCTCGGCGGTGTCCAGCGGAACGCTGCCAACCAGAAGTAGATCCTTACCCATGGCGTGATTTCCAGACCGTCGGCGATTTGTTCGGCTTCAATTCCGTATCCATCGCAACGGTGGCACCGCTAGTTCATGTATTTATCGGTGAACCACGGCCGGACGTCCTTGAGCGAGTCCTTGGCCTGGAGCAGTCCCGCATCGAGGCTGAAGCGCTGGGAGTTTTCGAGACCTTTCACGGTGGACTTGGAATCCATGGAATGCGCCTTCGATACGACCGCCCAGGCCGCATCAAGGACTTGCGGATCGATCTTGTTGAACCGTTTCTTCAAGATCGCCAGCGCCTCGTCGGGCTTGTGGACGATAAAATCGGTTGCGGCCTTGGAGGCGCGTGCCATCCGCTCGCATTTGGCGGCTTCATTCGCGCAGACCTCGGGCCGCGTAAACAGCACGACATAGTCGAATGGAATGAATTCCGGCAGATCGCCCCTCGGGCCGCTCACCAGCATTACCGCTTCGCCCTTGACGATCGCTTGTGTCGTGTAGGGCAGGGACGTGGCGAAGCCGTCGACCTGCTTCGATTTCATCGCAGGCAGCATGGCAGGCGGGCTCATCGGGGCAATGCGCACGTCCTTGTCCGGATCCAGTCCGGCGCGGCGGGAAACCAGCCGTTGCATGGCATGGATGATCGAACCCACGCCCTGGATGGCGATGGTTTTACCCTTGAGAACCTTGATTCGCTCGTCGAGCGGGGTCTTGTCGGTGATGCCGGCGGCGGCGGCGACGTCTTTGCGCAGCACCAATTCGACCATGGGTTTGTTGACCAAGGTGCCAATGGAAAGCAGCTTCTGGCCGTTGGCGATGGCACGCAAAAAGGTCGTGCCGGTACCGACGCTGAAGTCGGCGCTGCCCGCGATGACGGCATTCGTGGATGCGACGCCGGAGAGATTGCGTGCCTCGACCTTAAGGCCATGCTTGGCGTAGAAGCCTGCGTCTTGCGCGATGTAGTGCGCGGAGAAGGTCATGGTAGGGGCGGGGATCGCCAAAACGACATTGATATCCGCCGCGTCTACCGCGCTGAATCCCGCCGCGGCGACTGCGGCGAACGAGGTCACTGCAGCCAGTCTTGACCAACGCATGATTGCCTCCCTGTCAAATTGATTTCCGGATTGCGTGCGAAATGCAAGGTTTACGGACCTGTCGCGTCTGCCGAGATCGTTCCGGCTTCTCCGCTTTCCTGGCCTGCAAGCCACGAATGCAACCGACCTCCAACATCCCGGCGAGTTCGAACCTTACCAGATTTGTGCGCCCTTGAAAGCGACGCGAAGCGCTAATCTCAATTTATCGATTAGGTCGACGATGTGTCGCGAGATCGGGGCGCGCCGGGGTCTGCGGGGGTACGGCTCGCGACGAGCTTTGCGGCGCTCGCCACGAACCAGTTATCGACGGTCTGATCGAGCGCACTGAACGCGACGGTGAGTGTCCCGATTTTTCCGTTGACCCAATGAACCGCCATGCCTGGGAGAAACCGCTGTTGGTTACAATGTCGCCGGGAGACGGGCTGCCGCGCCTGCCAACGGCGGCAGCGCGCGTCAAGCCTTTGCAAGGGAATACCAAATGACGACACTGACTCCGCCCGCTCAAGCCGACGGCGCCGCCGCGATGACGCGCGGTGGACTGCTCGCCATATTGGCTCGCAAGCGGGATCAGCTCGTGGTTCTTGTCGTATTGATCGCGATCTGGCAGGGGCTCAGCATGCTGCTGGGCAATTATTGGACCGGCACGCCGTGGGGCACGTTCGAGCGGCTCGCAGAGGGAATCGCAGAAGGCGAGTTGTTGCGGCACGCGTCCTACACGGTAGCCGAGGCGATCATCGGTTTTCTGGTCGGCGGCATACCGGCAGCCGTGCTGCCCTTTTTGCTGCGCCGCTTACCGATGGTGACCGCCATCATCGATCCCGTCATGGTCGGCGGTTACGGCGCGCCCAAGCTCGCCCTGGCGCCGCTGTTCATACTTTGGTTCGGCATCGGCATCGAATCCAAGATTGCGCTGATCGTCTTCACCGTATTTTTCGTTGTCTATTTCTCGACCTTGGGCGGGATCCGCGCGCTGGATCCGAAGCTGGTGCAGATGGCGCAAATGGCCGGCGCTTCGGAATCCACCATCGCGCGCCACATCATTTTCCCTGGCGCCGTGCCCCATATTTTTGCCGGCCTGCGGATCGCCATGCCTTATTCCATCGGCGGCGCCGTTGTCGCCGAATTGATCTCGGCGAATCGCGGGCTCGGCTACATGATTCAGTTGCGTTCGATGAATTTCGACACGACAGGCGTCTTCGTGGCGCTCGCGGCCGTGTGTTTCGTCGTATTCATCGCCAATTGGACCGTGAATAGTCTCGAGCATCGCCTGTTGCGCTGGCGCCCGCCGGCGGACGTGACGGCGCAAAAGGAGTAGGTGAGCGCAATGACCGAGCTTCTGGAAGTTCGCAATCTCTCGAAGCGGTTTGCGACGCGCGCCGGCCGCGAGCCTTCACCCTGGATCATTCGCGATCTGAGCTTCAGCGTCGCCGATGGCGAGTTCCTGACCATAGTCGGCCCCTCCGGTGGCGGCAAAACGACGCTGCTCAATATGATCGCGCAGATCGATACCGCCAGCGGCGGTGAAATCATCTTCCAGTCGAAGCAGGCGCCGCTCAACGACAAGAAATCGCTCAAGCCCGGACTCAATTGTCAGATCGGCTACGTGACCCAGGAGGACAATCTATTGCCATGGCGTACCTGCCTCGAAAACGTTCTGTTCCCGCTGATGGCGCAGGGCCGCCTTACCGAGGAGACGCGCGAGCGCGCGCAATCCCTGATCCGCGCGGTCGGGCTTGCCGGCTGGGAAACGCATTATCCGCACGAATTGTCGGGCGGAATGCGCAAACGCACATCGCTTATCCGCACACTGGTCTACGACCCGCCCGTCATTCTGATGGACGAACCCTTCGGCGCGCTCGATGCGCAAACACGTGCCCAACTGCAGGAGGACTTGCTGCGGCTGTGGAACCTCGGGCGCAAGACCATCGTCTTCGTCACGCATGACATCACCGAGGCGATCGCGCTCGCCGACCGGACACTCGTGCTCACGCGCCAGCCTTCCAAGGTCGCGGGCGAACATGTCATCACGATTCCCCGGCCGCGCGACATGCGCGACGTCGTGACCCAGCCCGAATTCATCGATATCTATCGGCGCATCCGGGCGCAGGTGCAATGACCACGGCCGAGGACACCAATGCCCTTTGCGTCGAGTCCGATGGAAGCCGATGGCGGAACGTCGCGGTCCGAGTCGGCCAGATCGGCCTTGGACTGCTCTTGCTGTGGCTGTGGAAGTGGGGGGCGAATTCGGCGGGGGAGACCTACATCGCCGACCCGTTCAAGGTGTGGAGCAGGCTGATTGAAGTCGCTCGGAGCGGCGCGTTGGCCCATCACGCTTATGTGACACTGCGGATTTCCGCCCTCGGGTTTGCCATCGGCTGCGCCGCCGGCGTCATCCTGCCCTTCGCGTTACGGCGCCTGCCGCGTCTTACCGACGCGGTCGAACCCTACATCATGGCTTCGGTTGGTGTACCCAAGTACGCGCTGATCCCGCTGTTCATCCTGTGGTTCGGCATCAACGACGCGCCGAAGCTGTGGCTGATAGGCCTGCTGGTTTTCTATCCCGTGTTCATCTCGGTATTTGCGGGGATCCGCAGCGTTGACGGCCGCCTGCTCGGCATGGTCCGGCTTCTGGGCGCATCGGAGACGCGGATTTCGGCGGAGGTGATTTGGCATACGATGCTGCCGTTCTTCTTTTCCGGCCTCAAGATTGCGCTGCCGCGTGCCGTCAGCGCCGCGATCGTCGCCGAGTTTCTTGTCGGTGCCGAGGGCATCGGCTTCTATATCGAGAATTCGCGCCAGCAGATGGACATCACTGGCGCCTTCGTCGGCATCGTGGTGGCCATTGCGCTGGTGCTTGTGACGAATGCGATTCTGGTGTGGATCGACAAGCGACTCAGCGCCTGGCGCCCGACGGACCGGCATATGGAACTGTAGAACGGATCGGGCAATCAAGCCGACCTGATTGTTGGAGGCTGCGCAGTCGGAGCGTAGCCCATTGGACTTCATACCGGCCGATGCGTCCTGCCGCATCGCGAATGCGCCGAGCAATGTCCCCGGACCACGCACTCAGGTGGTAATGTGCTCCCCGATCCCAATCGGAAGGCTTGGAGGATTCATGAAAGGCGCAGCCGTCATAGCCGAAATACTCAAGCGCGAAGGGGTCACCACGCTTTACGGCTACCCGCGCAACAGCCTCATCGAGGCCGCGGCGGCTGCGGACATCCGTCCCATCATCGCGAGGCAGGAACGCGTCGGCCTGCACATGGCCGATGCCCTCAGCCGGCTCACCAGCCGGCAGAAGATCGGCGTGTTCGCGATGCAGCAAGGTCCGGGCACCGAGAACGCGTTCGGCGCGGTGGCGCAGGCCTACGCGGAGTCCGTGCCCGTCCTGGTCCTGCCCGCAGGGCACGCGCGACGGCAGGCCCAGATCCCGCCGAATTTCAGCGCCACGCTGAACATGCGCGGCGTGACGAAATGGATGGAAAGCGTCGTGGCCGTGGACCAGATTCCCGACGCGCTGCGCCGCGCTTTCACCCAGCTCAGAAACGGCCGGCCGCGGCCGGTCATCGTCGAAGTCCCGACCGATGTGCTGGCCGAGGAATTCGACGGCTTAATCGACTACCAGCCAGTGCTCGCGACCCGCATGGGTCCCGATCCGGCCGTGGTGCCCAAGGTGGCCGAAGCGCTGCTGGCGGCAAAGCGGCTGGTGCTGTACGCGGGCCAGGGTGTGCACTACGCCAGAGCGTGGAGGCAACTCCGGGAACTGGCCGAACTGCTGGCGGCACCGGTGGCCACCACGCTGGCGGGCAAGAGTTCGTTTCCGGAGAACCACGCCTTGTCGCTCGGCTCCGGAGGTGCGACGTTCTCCCGGCAGGCCTACCGGTTCATCGAGCACGCGGACCTGATCTTCGGCATCGGCGTTTCATTTACCGCGACGCCGTTCGGCCTCGCCATGCCAAAGGGAAAGCGCTACATCCACGCGACCTGGGACCCCGCCGAACTCAACAAGAACGTGGCGACCGAACTCGCGCTGCTGGGGGACATGGACGTCGTGCTCGATGCCCTGCTCACGGAGCTGCGAGCGCGGATGAACGGCAAGCCCCGCGACGCCGGCCCTCTCACCAAGGAGATCAAGGCGGTAAAGGACGCGTGGCTGGCGGAGTGGATGCCTCATCTCACGTCGAACGACACGCCGATCTCGCCTTACCGCCTGATCCGCGAACTGCACGCCGCGGTGGACCTGGCCGAGACCATCGTCACGCATGATTCCGGATCGCCCCGAAACCAGATCACGCCGTTCTGGGAAAGCGCCGAGCCGCTGAGCTACATTGGCTGGGGCAAGTCCACGCAGCTCGGCTACGGCCTGGGCCTCATCATGGGGGCGAAGCTCGCGCGGCCCGAGAAGCTCTGCGTCAATTTCTGGGGCGACGCGGCAATCGGCCACACCGGGATGGATTTCGAGACCTGCGTGCGCGAGCGGATCCCGATCCTTTCCATCCTGTCCAACAATTTTTCCATGACCGCCGAACTGGGCGTGATGCTGGCGGCCACCGCGAAATTCCGCAGCACCGACATCTCGGGCAATTATGCGAACCTCGCAAAGGCGCTGGGCGGCTACGGCGAGCGCATTAGCGCCCCGGGCGAGATCGCCGCTGCGATCCGGCGCGGCATACGGAAGACGAAGGAAGGTGTACCGGTACTGCTCGAGTTCATCACGAAGCAGGAAACACGCGGCAGTTCGTTCGGGAGAACCGGCGGCGGGTGAATCTCCCGCCGTGCTTGCTCAGCCTGACGCGGCGCCCTGCCGAGGCCGCTCCGCGACAAGGCATCCGGCTTCGGCCAAGCTTGTTATAATTCGCGGCTCAAAACGCGCCCGTAGCTCAGTTGGATAGAGTACCTGGCTACGAACCAGGGGGTCGTGGGTTCGAATCCTGCCGGGCGCGCCAACAAATTCAAGCCTTTGCGATCATGCAGAGGCTTTTTCAATTGCGGCCTGTTTCAGGACGCCAATAATCCGTTCTTCGCTAATGTGCGTCGCTTCTTTGTTCGAGTTCTCCCTGGGGAAAACTCTGCTCGGAAGTGGTCCTGATTATGTCGGTGTTGCAGCAGGCACCGCGTCTACGGCTTGGGAACGGTGAAGATGGTACGGTAGCGCCGGTTGTTCGCCATCTCGTTCGGGTCGGTCCCGTAGCCGACCATGATCGAAGCGCCCTCGAAGAGCGGCGAAGATAAGTCCAATCCCCGCAGAATTTGCACATTGACCACGTCGTCCGCGCTGTTCAACGTGGTGCCGGTCAAGTACGCGGACATCGGCCATTGAAACGTGTTCCAGGTGTCGGTGGAGTCGAGCTGCAGATAGACAGGCAAGCCGCCCACGATCACGCTCGCGGCGACATAGATGTTGTAGGTTTGCGCGAATTGGCCACCTGATGACGCAAGGGTACCGCCCTCACCCTTGACCTCAACCGACAACGAAAGCCGGCTGAGATCCGCGTTCCGTGTCGCCCTGGCGAGATAGGGCGGAAGCTGCTCGGCCGGAATGCTGTTTGGCGCCTGAGGATCAAGATCCAGTATCCCCGTCAACGACGGATTCACGACCAGAACCGGCTCGGCGTGCTGTGCCAGAGTACCGTCACCGAGTTGACCTTCGAAATTCCGTCCCCACGCCCAGACGGTGCCATCCGTGAGCGCCGCCACTCCGAACCACGCCCCGCAGCTCATCGACTGATAGCGGTCATACGGTGGCCCCCAGCCCAGCTGATCGTATTCGTTGCTGCCCCAGCTGTACGCTTCCCGGGCCGCCGTAATCACACAGCTGTAGTTCGATCCGGCCGAAATGCCGATCGCGTCGTTCGAGTCCCAAACCACCACCGGTATCGATCGATCGGTCGTGGTCCCGTCGCCGAGTTCGCCAGCCCAATTTTGGCCCCACGCCCAGATGTTGCCGTTGTAATCCAGCGCAAGGCTATGGCGCTCGCCAGCCGCCACCGCAACGATGTTGCTCAGACCGACCACACGTGTCGGCGTACTTCGATCGGAATTGGTTCCGTCCCCCAACTGGCCGTAGCGATTGAATCCCCAGGCCCAGACCGAACCGTCGGAGCGCAAGGCCAATGCGTGCTCCGCGCGAGCCGAAATCGCCTTGAAGACGCCGGTTACCGAAGTGATCGGCGCCGGCAGATAGACGTTCGCGAAGTCGCCGTTGCCGAGTTGCCCCGACACGCCATTACTGCCCCACGACCATAGCTTTCCGCCAGTGTCGATCGCGAACGACGTACCGCTTCCGGCCGCTACTGCCGTCATCGGCGACACGTTAGTCAGCTTTCGCGGCGTCAGTGCGTCCCGGCGCGTCGAATCACCGAGCTCATAATTACTATTCCCACCCCACGCCCATACGCCCCCGTCGGTGTCCAAGGCGAGCGCGTGAAAATAACCCGCGGCAGCCGACTTGACGTTCCGCAACCCGGGAACCGTGACCGGTACGTTGCTCAGGGCGACTTCGTCGTTTCCGGTCTGGCCGCTGCCATTGCTTCCCCAGGTCCAGACGGAGCCATCGGCCCCCAAAGCGACACTGTATTCGGGGCCAGCGCTCACCTGCACAACCCCCGTCAAGCCCGGGACCGTCGTCGGCGCCGCCCGGTCGCTGGTTTCTCCGGTTCCGAGCTGGCCTTTATCGTTCGCTCCCCACCCCCAGACCCTGCCGCCGCCGGGGTCGTTCGCCAAGACGTGATTGTCCCCGACCGAGAATCCGGACAGCCCGCCCAAGTTGGCCACCCGGACGGGTGTCGTGATCCGACTGTAGGAGCTGTCACCGAATTGCCCCATCTCGTTGTCGCCCCAAACCCAAACCGAGCCGTTCGCCGCGCTGGCGATGCTGACGCGGTTGCCGGCGCGTATCGCCGCGATAGCCGGCAAGCCGCTTACCAGGACCGGCGTTGCTCGATCGTCCGTCGTGCCGTCGCCGAGCGAACCCCAGCGTCCGTAACCCCACGCCCACACGCGGTAAAAGGCATCGAGGGCGAGGTTCGACCTGCCGGACGCGCTGATCGCGACGATGTTGGCGGGCATACTCGCTTGAACCGGTACCGGACTATCCTCGCTCGTACCATTTCCCAGTTGTCCTGAGTCATTGAGTCCCCAGGCCCACACCGTCCCGTCCGTCGCAAGCGCAATCGAGTGATAACTGCCACAGGCGATCGCGCGGATCGGCGGCAGCCCGGGCACTTGGACCGGCGACGTTCGGCGGACCCAGTCGCCGATCCCGAGAGCCCCGGCACCTCCGTGACCCCAAGCCCACACGGTACCGTTTTCGGTGAGCGCGAGAACATGCCACCTGCAAGCCGCAACGGTGGAAATGGAACCGCCGATGCCGTTCACCCGAACCGGATAGGACTTGCTCTGTGTCGTCCCGTCGCCGAGGACAGCGTCCACGTTTCCGCCCCAGCTCCACAGCGATCCGTCACGTCGCAGCGCGAGCATGAAATACCCGCCCGCATACACTTGCTTGACCTGGTCGATCCCCGCGACCTTGCCCGGCGAAATCTTGATGGCCGCCTGGCCGTTGCCCAACTGGCCGTACTCGTTGCGGCCCCAGGCGACGACGCCGCCATCCGAATTGACTGCCAGCGCGTATCCGTGGCCTGCCGCAACCATCGGCGTGACAGCATTGGCGAAGAAGGGAACCAGCCCCAGCCACCCTAGGTATATCCACCGTCTCCAACGGACCGCCATATTGCTCCGGATCAGCACGCGTCAGGAACGACGCCCGCTCGGTGCCTCAACCGGGGACGTGCGTCTGCGTCGCTGCCCCACCAATAATAGCTCCGGCCGATCCCATTTGCACTGAGACAGCGCGCGGGTACTGGACTCGCCGCTGTTCGCTCCTGGCGCGATGGGACAATCGGTTCAACGCCCTCGGCAGCTGGGCGGCAGCTCACCCGCTGTGCATTGCATGGCACATCCGTAGACTACGCAGAATCGACATTGTGTCCATCGCGAACCTTTGCCACGCGTAGTTCCGGCCGGCGGCGCAGCGATTAGTGGTTTAAAGAATAACGGTCGATTTACGCGGCCGTAGAACTGGACGCCACTACCTGCCATTTAGGTTCGCTCTTGGCCGTTAGCGCCTGATCGTGCTCTCGGCCATTCGCGACGGTTGTCAAATGTTTACCGGTCCTTCCGGCAGGATCTTGCGGAAGGGTCAGGACCTCTTCCCAGTGCCCAGTTTCATCCTGCCGGGCGCGCCAACAGATAAACGGCTTACAGAGGTGCCGCGTGGTATTTGGTGCGCGTTCCACCAATGACGCGCCGCAGTCGCTCGTTTTCCGCGCGAAGTTTCGCGCACTCGGCCTCAAGGGCGGCAATGCGGTCGTCGCGGCTCATTGGCGGGATCGAGGAGTTCGTTTATGCAAGTCGCGGTTTGGGTGCGCTAAAGCAGTTCACGCATCGGTTCCAAGGCAGCCACCGTAATTGCCAGGCCGAGAGATAGAAGCGTGTCCAGGAGCGCACGGGCCGACCGAGGCGGATTCTTGAGCATCTGACGCTGGTCGCGGACGGCCGCATACACCGTGCCGGGCGAGAGGTCCGGGAGGTGCATGACAAATTCGTCGGGGTGTTGGGCCTCGATGCCGTAGGGGCGCAGCTGGCCGGGCGGAAAGTCCTTGATGTTGTACGTCACGATCACGCCGGCGTGGGCGCGAATCGCGGCGGCCAGGCATGGCGGTCATTCGGGTCGGGAAGGGTGACCTGGTCAATCAATCCGTCGTATCCGGTGACCACGGCGTCCGGGATGGCAGTGTCCATCAGCGACCGCGTGCGTATGAGCTGTGCGTCCGTGATGTCGGCGCGATCGGCAAGCACCGAGCGGATCCACTCGCCGTGGATGCGATCGGTCCAACGTGCGCGGAACAGATCCGTGTCTGCGAGATGAAGCAGGAGGTCGCGTAGTGGCGCGGGGTAGAGCACGCACGCGTCATAAACGGCGACGAAGCTCGCCACGAATCAATACCCCATTCGTAGTTCCTGCGCTTGCTCGGCCAATTCGGCGAGTGCCTGTTTGCTGCGGACGCGCGTGCTCTCCCGGTAGGCGAGCAGATCCTTGAATTGGATTCGCCGGTGCGTGCCGACTTTGCGG
>Ga0156227_1158_pt1 | contig 20467 bp, 21 predicted proteins | sample RifCSPlowO2_12_FD_107875 | JGI IMG/M metagenome (GOLD analysis project Ga0156227, IMG submission 107875) | Betaproteobacteria bacterium RIFCSPLOWO2_12_FULL_63_13
CATCCAGCGCAGACACTTCAACGCCATGGCTGCACAATGCGGCGTGGGTGAAACCGCTGAGCCGCTGATCAAGGATATTCTGGTCGCGACGCCGTCCGTCATCGCGTCGGTCCAGCAGGACCTGCCGAAGGAATTTCCGCAGCACGTGCTCGATGCGATCCTGCAAGGTCTGATGAAGTCCGCGGAGCAGCTTGAGGCCATGCCTGCCGCGTGACAATTGTGTTGTCTGTTCGCGGCGGGGGTAACTTTTGGGGTAACGTGGAGAGCCGAATCGCCAGAAGACAAGCATCTACGCGGGTATCCGGGCGGAATGCGGGTGCGCCCTTGCCACCAATTCCCTGAATTCGTTCCCGCTCATTCTTTGCCGCCTCGCCTCTCGGGGGCAGGGTTTCTCGCAAGCCAAACATCACTCGCGGATGTTCGCGCCGCACCCTCGGGGTGCAACCGGCGGTGCTTCAAGGCGAGTGCCCAGCTGAAAGAGGACTCGATGGAAAAGACAAAGCGAACGCCGAAGAAGCCGTTGGCGACGGCGAAGAAGCGCCTCTACACGCTCGAGATCGCAGAGGGCGCGCAGCGCGCAGGCCGTCCCAAGGTGACGGGGAAGGTCGGAGAAAGCCCGCCGCAGTATGCGGACCCGGACGAAGGAGTTTGAGAACACCGCATCTGCAGAACAGGCGATGAGCGCGAAGATCGTAGGGCTTCCCCGGCCGCTGGAACCGAACATCCGTTGCGTGTTCTAGGAGTTCATTGAAGCGCAACGCACGAGGCTCGCGCCCAGGACGCTGGCTCGTTACGAGGCGCTGCCCGACGTCCTCAGCGGGTACCTGAACGGCTACGCGCCGTGCAGCCCCTCCAGCACGAAACGGGCATGCTCGTCGACCGTCGCGGCTACCTTGGCGAGGAATTGACCCTCCTCGCCCGTGAATTCGGCGCGCGCAAGGATCTCGGGTACCGCCCGAGGCAGGTCTTTCGCAAGCTCGAGCCGCAGGCGCCGCAGATACGCCGGGCGTAGCCCCAGGTCGCGTGCAACTTCGTCCCAGATGTTCGAGGTAACCCAGCCATAGCGCGTATCGCCCCCCAGCGTCATCGCCATGGTGTCGTCGCCGTATACCGTTGCGCACAGCAGATCGTAGAACGGTGCGAGGGACAAGCCCTTCGGATCGACGAGGAACGATATGTTCTTCGCGTGCGCATCCGAATTGCCGATGAGGTAATTGAACACCAGCCAGCGCAACAGTTGCCGGCGCGCGGGCGCGGGCTGGCGCGTCTGCGCGAGCGCCAGATAAGCTTCGCGAAATGTTGCCCCGCCCTGCGTCTCGTATTTGTACTCGGGCCATTTGTTCAGCAATTGGCACAGATCGATCTGGTGCAGCCGCCTGGTCTGCCGGTCCGCAGTGACGCGGTCGTAGCGGCGAACGAGGTACACCGGTTCGGGCAGGTGCATCAGTTCGGTGTCCGGCGCGGGAAGGCCGATCGAGCGCGCAAGCGACATGCAAAAATGTTCGTTGGCCGGACAGAACGGATAGCGCTCAGGGCGCGCGTTCTCCGGTTTCAGGATGTGCGTGGACGGCGCTCCCTGCGGCAGCCGGAACTGCGCGCCGTCCCAGTGCAAGGGCAGTTTATGCTGGGCGCCGGCGAGACTCATCTTCGCCCTGCCGGCGGCGGCGATGAGGGGGATGCCGGGCCGTTTGCGGATGAGTTCCCTTAGCTCATCGAGCGAAAGCGGTTCATAGCGTCCCTGCGCGGGCGGCGGTGCTTCCGTGGGGAGGAGAGTCAGTGCGCCGGCGCTTTCCTCGCCGAAGCGGGCAAGCAGGCCGAAACCATCATTCGCGGCCAGACGGGCAAGCTGCGCGAGTGCTTGACGCACACCGCCCTCGGGCAGCAGGTTATCGAAGAACCACTGCACCGGGCGCTCATCCGAAGAAGTGTCGACGAAGGGCTCGGCACGCAGCGGGAAATGCGGGGAAAGCGGATAGCGGCGCTCGTGCGCGAGCCACGACGGGTCGTACCGAAACTGCCAGATACCGCAGTCGGTGGAGAGTTCACCGAGGCGGTCGCGCTCGCACCAGATCACTAAGGTCGCGCTCATCGGCCGGCGCCGGCTTTGCGACCGCGCTTCAGCGATGTCGGCGCATTTTCAGCCAGAGGCTCGGGTGGGACGAGTTCGAGCCCGATTCCCAGACCTTGGCAGACTTTGAGGACCGAATCGAGCTGCACCGAGGGCTTGCCGCGCTCCAGACGGTTCAAGAACGGAACGCTGACCCCGCAAAGCTCGGCGGCTTCGTCCTGCGGCAGGCCGGCCGCCACTCGCACGGCCCGGATGCAGTCGCCGAGGGCACGCGGGGAATCGAGGCGGCGTCGCGAGGTGACCAACGGGAATCTCCACAAAATATTTAACGATCGTTGAAAGATATGTGGATTTGGCCAATGAGTCAACTAAATTTTAACGATCGTATATATTTAAGAAACATTGGCCCAGCAATAAGAAATACATTAACGATCGACAAATAACTCTAGGACGAACCCTATATGGAGGGATCGCGATATGCCGGCGGCAAGTTCAGTCACGGGGAGCGGCTGAAGGCGGTAGTGAACTGACGCGGGTTGCTCCGCAGCTCACCAGCCCGCAGGCTTGTAGATCCTCGTTTCGGCTATCGAGGATGTCGGCCCGGCAAGCGAAAAGCGCGTACCGGCCGAGCGTCTAAGCCAGCGGGGGCGAGCGCATCGCTCGGCATGGATGGATGACAGCGCCAGGCGGCTGCGTGAGGGAACACCGCAGGAGATTTGCCATGACGACCAAGCGAAAAGCCGGGAGCCGTATCCTCGACGCCGTGCATGAGACGGCACGCGACCTGCCTCGCCTCGGGTTCATCGACAAGCGCAAGATGCGCAAGTATGACGTGCGTCCCCGTCGCCTACTTGACTTGGAAGCTTACGACTTCACGCTGAAAACCGGCGTCGAAAGGTTGCTGATACCCTTGCATCGAAGCGCGGGAACGCGCGTGAAAGAAGCGCGGCTGAAGTAGAGCCAATTTGTCACAGCGCAAACTTCTGCGGTAACTGGGCTCTCGCTGGCAAGCGTTCCTAGTGACGCGGGTTCCCAGGCGGTATTCGAGCGTGCCCATGGTCGCCGTCAAATCAGCGAGAGTTGGCGCGCCCGGAGAGATTCGAACTCCCTACCACTTGGTTCGAAGCCAAGTACTCTATCCAAATGAGCTACGGGCGCGGGGATGAGCATCCGCTGCGCGTATTGAAGCACACTTGAACCGGGGGCGCGACGACGGCGAGAATGCGAGGCATCGGCGGGGACCACCTGCCGATGGCCGAGCTTTCAGCGCGGCGGCGTCGCAGGAACGCGCTGCCAGCCTCCGGGGCATTCCCTCACGTAGGGGTAATAGGACCGCGAGTCGGCGCAGTAGTACCAGTCCGCTTGCTGCTGTGGCGTCGCCACCGGAACCGCTGGTTGAACATAGGTGACAGCGGGTGCCGCCACCGGCGCCGGATAGACAACCACCGGTGCGGGACTGGTCGGCGCCGCATAAGCAGGCGCGGCGGAATAGGCGAGCCCGACGAGCGCGGCACCAAGGAGAAGTCCAAGGCCCACTCCGCCGCCATGGCCATGCACGTAGACTCTGCCGTGGCTGTAGCCGCCATGCCCACGGTATTGGGCCATCACCGGGGTGCTGACCACCGTCCCGAACGCAAGCATCAACAATACAGGAACCAGCTTCAGATTTCGCTTCATGGCTTACTCCCGCCTGTCCAACTGATCTCAGACTAGCAGACAGCCCGGGCGACCGGTGTAATCAATTGTTCCAACATGTAACAGCCAGGTCAGTGGCTAGCGCAGGCTCGACATCCCGCGTGAGCGGGAACCCCGGCGTGGATTCCCCCTACGCTTGCCGGCATTGCAATCGGCCGGACCCGGGAGCAATATGCTCGCGCCCATACCGCTCACCCGCGTTGAAAGGTAATCCCATGGCAGAGAAACAGAATTACGAAACCATCAAGATAGAAAGGAAGGACGGCATCACCTGGGTCATCCTCAACCGTCCCGAGAAGCGCAATGCGATGAGCCCGCAAATGCACATGGAGATGGACCAGGCGCTCGACGATCTGGCGGTGGACCCCGCGACCCGCGTGCTCGTGCTCACCGGTGCGGGCAAGGCCTTCTGCGCCGGGCAGGACATCGCGCTCTTCTTCCGCGGCACCGAGGACGATCCGGCTGCGCGCTTTCGCGCGCGGCGCGCCTCCAACCAGTGGCGCTGGCAGAAGCTGTCCACGTTTCCGAAGGCCACGATTGCCATGGTGAACGGGTTCTGCTTCGGCGGCGGATTTACCCAGGTGTGCGCCTGCGACTTCGCGATCGCGGCCGATGACACGGTTTTCGGCCTGTCGGAAGTCAACTGGGGCATCCTCCCGGGCGGCATTGTCGGCTGGAACGTGACGCAGACGCTCAACTACCGCGACGCGCTTTACTACGCGCTGACCGGAGATACCTTCGACGGCAAGAAGGCGCAGGAAATCGGTTTCGTCAACTTCTCGGTTCCGCGCGCGAAGCTCCGCGCGGCCACGATCGCGCTGGCGAACAAGATGATGGCAAAGAACCCCGCAGCGGTGCGCTATACCAAGGAAGCGATACGCGCGGTGCGATTCATGAACGAGCCCCAGGCGCACGACTACCTGATCGCCAAGGGCGACGCGCTGCGATTCAACGACAAGGAAAAGGGGCGCGAGGCGGGCATGCGGCAGTTTCTCGACGACAAGACCTACAAGCCCGGCCTGGGTGAATTCAAGCGCAGGAAGCCGGCTTGATTCCGCGTGCTCGCTAGACCGGTTCGACCACCGACTGGATCTCCTCGCCGCGCGCCGCGCGCATGATATTTTCGACGATGAAATCGTTCGCGTTGAGAATCGACTCTTGCGCCCGGGTCGCCTGATGCGGCGTGAGGATCACGTTTTCGATGCCGATCAGCGGATTGTCACGCTTGATCGGTTCGGTTTCCACCACGTCCAGCCCCGCCCCAAAGATCTTCTTCGCTCGCAGTGCCCGGATCAGCGCCTCCTCGTCCACCACCGGCCCGCGTGAAGTATTGATCAGCAGAGCCGTCGGCTTCATCAGCGCGAACTCGCGGTCGGACATCATGTGGCGCGTCGTGCGCTCCAGCGGAACGTGCAGGGACACCACGTCGCTGGTTTTCAGCAGCGTGTCGAAAGCGACGCGCTTTGCATGCGCCGCCTCCTCGTACTCACGCGGGAAATCCAGTATGTCGTGATAAACGACTTCGCATTCCCAGCCTTGAAGTCGCTTCGCCACCCGCGAGCCGATGCGGCCGAGGCCGACGATACCGATGCGCTTGCCGACCAGCGTGTGGAATTCCTCCACGGGGTGCCTGATCACCGGCTCCCACCAGGTTCCACCCTTGATGCTGGCGATCTGTACGTCCAGTTTCCGGTACACCGCCACGATGAGCGCGATGGCGTGCTCGGCCACGGCTACGGCGTTGGCTCCACCGTTGTTGGCCACTTTCACGCCGAGCTCGGCGAGCGCCACCTTGTCGCAGAAATCGGTACCGGCGCTCGGGGCCTGCAGCAGATTCGCGGTAGGGACTTTCTTCATCAGCTCGGTAAACTGGGCCGGCAGGAATTCCCACTTTCCGTTCGGGCTCTTGCCGCCCGCAAGCAGCGCGACGGCGCCGTCGCAGCGCCTTGCGATTTCGTCGGCCGGCAACGTCTGGTCGACGAGCGTGATCTCCACGAGCCCGCCGAGACGCTTTGCGATGGTGTTCAGCACCGCGAGCTTGGCCCTGGATACGTCGGTATCCGGCGCAATCATGACCGCTGTTGCTGCCATTGCGTTCCTTTCACTTCTCGATCGGTTGGGCCCTCTCCGGCCGGGCTATGCCGCGTTCGCCCTCTCTTCGGTCGAACGCTCGAGTCCAACGACCGATACACCGTGCACATCCTGTGAATTTCGACCGCCGTGCGGCCGAAGCGCGTCAGGATATCACCGGCTCGCGGTGCTATCGAACTCACGCAAGCAGGAATGGCGCGTTGCACTCCTCGGCCGTCGCCCTGACCGTATCGATCAGCGGGCCGGGAAGCGGGATTCCGCCGGCGAGCCGGCGCTCGCGCTCGCCCCGTTCCCTGTCGCCGGCGATAAGTACCGGGTTGGCCGGGTCCGCCGGGCGGGTGCTGTGCAGAACGTCGATCATCCGATCCATATCGTCTTCGAAATCGGACCCCGTCCGGAATGCGCGCGGGTCGATCGCGAAGAAGAAGTGTGCGATGTTGTCCGGCTCGTTCGGCCGTTGAGTCTTGGAGCGAACCGGCGCGAACGACCCTCCGGCGAGCACGCCCGAGAGGATCTGCACCATCACCGCGAGACCATAGCCCTTGTGGCTGCCGGATTCATAGGTGCCGCCCAGCGGCGTCAGACCGCTTTTTGCGCCGCCGCCGAAAATGTTCTTGATAACGAAGTCCGCCTCGGTGACCGGCGCGCCATTGTCATCGACGGCCCATCCGACGGGCAACGGCAGATTGCGCTGTTGGCGCACCCGTACCTTGCCGAGAGCGGAGGTGGTGGTAGCCATATCCAGCAGAAAAGTGCCATTGCGGCGCGTCGGCGCGGCGAAGGCGATCGGATTCGTGCCCAGTACGGCGTCGGCTCCCCAGGTCGGTACCATCGCGACCATCCGGGTCGTCGTGGTGGCCATTCCGATGCACCCCCGGCGAACGGCGACCTCGGTGTAGATTCCAGCCGCACCGAAGTGATGCGAGTTTTTGACCGTCACCACGCTGGCACCGGCCTCGAGCGCCTTGTCGACGGCCAGCCCCATCGCATAGATCGAGATCGGATGGCCCAGCCCGGCATCGGCATCCACGAGCGCGGTCGCGGCGGTCTCGCGCAGGATTCGGCGCTTGGGATGCAGGTTCAGCCGGCCGCTGCGACGAAGGCGGTTGTAGCTGTCGAGCATCGCGATTCCATGCGAATCGATGCCGCGCAAATCGGTCTCCGTCATGACCTGAACCGTCGGTTCGCTCTGGTCCGGGGGCATCCCCCATGCATCGAAAATCACCTGTAATTGCCGGCAGAGCGTGTCGTGTGGAACGTTGATGCTGGATGAGGAATTCATTGCTCTTTGCGTTTCCGGTTGGATCGGCTTGTGCCGTTCTACGATGCTTTCATCGTATCATCCGCGAACATGAAGATACGAACCATCGATGCTGTCGGACTCGAATACCGGGTTCCAGCGGACAGGGCCTACGGATCGGCGGTCGGGCTCGTCGCGCGGCGCCAGGCGACACTGATCAGAGTAAGTACCGAGGAAGGCATCGAAGGGATCGGCGACGCGCGCGCACCGGTAGGCGTTGTCCGCGCGAATCTCGAACTGCTGAAGCCGGTCTTCATCGGTGCCGACATACTCGACCGCGACGCGATCTTCACGCGGCTGCTCAACCGCCTGTACCACATGGGGCTGCAGGGTCCGCTGATCGGTACCTACAGCGGCCTCGATATCGCGATGCTCGATGCATTGGGAAAGGGACTCGGACTTCCGGTATGCAGGCTGATCGGCGGCATGGCGCGCCGCGAAGTGGCCGCTTACGCCACCGGCGGCTACCTCACGCCGCATCCCGGCCCCGGTTTCGAGTCACAGCTCGAAGCGATTCGCGAATCCGGATTGCCGGTTGCAAAAATAAAAATCGGAACCGGGGTTGAGTCGGACGAGGCGCGCGTGGCCGCCGCGCGGCGCTATCTGGGCGAGGACATGGTGCTGGCGGTGGACGCGAACGGCAATTACACCTGCGAGCTCGCACTGGAGAGCATGCGGCGCCTTTCGCCTTATCGGATCCACTGGTACGAGGAGCCGCTGAAACCCCGGGACTATCGCGGCTACGCTCATCTGCGTTCACGCGCGCCGATGGCGATTTCGGCCGGTGAAGCACATTACATGGCGTTCGATTTCCTGCGGCTCGTCGAGAACGGCTGCATCGATATTGCTCAACCCGCGGTATGCGTTTGCGGCGGACTGGACGAGGCGCGCCGGATCGCCGACCTGTGCCGTCTGTACAGCGTGCGGGTGATCCCTGCCGCGTGGTCGAGCGGCGTCGGGCTGGCGGCAGCCGTGCATTTCGCCGCGTCGTTACCGCCGATCGCCGACTCGGAGTTCGAAGCGGCAGCGCAACTGGTCGAATACGACGTCGGCGAAAACCCGCTTCGCGACGAAGTCCTCGCCGAACCGTTGCGCCCGAGCGCGGGAAGATTCACCGTGAGCGAATCTCCGGGCCTGGGCATCACGCTCGACGAGGACGCGGTTCGTCGCTATACCGTCGACTGATCGTTGCTGCGCCGCGCGTCGACTGGCCGTGCACCGTTCCGGCGTCCGCCGCAATCAGCCCGCCCAGTAGCGTTGCACCGCGGAGGGGTCGAACGAGTAGCCCCAGCCCGGGGTCTTCGGAACGACTGCGTGGCCCTGCGCATTCAACTCGATTCTTTCGCGATAGACCGGCTCGAACCACGGCGCATATTCCAGCACGATGGCGTTCGGCACGGCTGCGAGCAGCGCCAGACTCATTTCGTGAAACAGGTGCGAGGAGACCGGGATGTCGAACGCTTCGGCCAGATGGGCCGCCTGCAGAAATCCCGTGGGCCCTCCCATGCGCTGCAGATCGGGCATCACTATGTCTGCCGATCGCTGCTGCAGCATCTGCAGGATGCCTCTGGGGCTGTATTCGGATTCGCCGCTTGCGATGGGCATGTCCAGTGCCGCGGCAATCGAGGCTTCGGCGGCGTGATCGTAATAGCGAACCGGTTCCTCCAACCAGGCGAGATCGAATGGCTCGATCATTCTGCCGAGCCGGATGGCCTGCGGCACGCTCAGGCGCTGATTGGCGTCCGCCCGCAACGAGATGTCCGGCCCGATCGCTTCGCGCACCGCGCGCACCCTCGCCACGTCGTCCTTCGGTGCATGCTTGCCGACACTCATCTTCATGCCGCGGAAGCCCTCCTTCACGAATCCGGCGGCGGCGCGCTGCAGTTCATCGATCGAATAGTCGTGCCCGAGACCGACGCTGCGGTAGACCGGAACGGCGTCCCGGCAGCCCCCCAGCAAACGCGAGACGTTCATGGTGCAGGCCTTCGCACGCAGATCGAGGATCGCCGCGTCCATGCCCGCCATGCCGACGATCGTCATGCCCGCGTGGCCGAAGAAACCGATTCCGGTCCAGGCACGGGCATGGAAGCTGCCGCCCAGCTCCGGATCCAGGCCCGCGACCAGCGGCTCGAAGCTCCTGACCATCTCGTGCAGCGACGACAACCGCTGCTTGTTCAGCGCAAAGACGAGGCCCTCGCCGATCAGCCCCGCGTCGGTCTCGAGATAGATCAGTACGCAGTCCACCGAACGCAGGTCGCCGAGGCCCTCTTGCTTGATCGCGGAGGAAAACGGTAAATGTACGACTTCGGTGCGCAGACGGGTGATCTTCACCTTCTATCCTTGCTCGTGCGGTGCTATTTCTTCTGTGGAATCCGGCAAGCGTGTGCGCAGCGCTTGCCGCATTCTTCGAACCTGCACGCGGGAAACCGGCCCTGGCAGGACGCTGATCGCCGCTCGTCCCGGAATGATGTCTTCCTACCGGCCCGCCGCGAGCGCCTTGCGCAGAGCTTCCCGGCGCTCCGGCTTGTACAGATCCCGGTAGTCGTAGTTTTCGATGTGACCTTCATGGATCTTGAGCACGGCGAACACCGGCCCCTGCGAACGCAACAGGCTGCCGATGTCGGCCTCGAAGCCGGAGATCTCCGAGAAACTGTTGCAGTTCCGGATGCCCGCTGCGCGGGCGATGCCCATGAAATCCAGCTCCGGATTGGGCAGCGGATGGCCGCCGTTCGCCTCGTAGCTGCTGTTCTGACAGACGAAGTGGATCAGGTTCTTCGGCGCCACCGCGGCGATGGTCGCGAGGCTGCCCAGGTTCATCAGCAGACTGCCGTCGCCGTCGAGCACGATCACCCGGCGCTGCGGCAGCCCCAGCGCGAGTCCGAGCCCGTGCGAGGAGGCGAGCCCCATCGCGCCGTGCGAGAAGTGGTTCAGCGGCCGATCGGCGATCGCCAGCCACTCGAAGGCCGAACTGTAGGTCGCCACGACGATCTCGTCGGTGATGTTCCGTGCAAGGACCCGAAAGCATTCGTCGCGCTTCATCAGGCTCACGACGGACTCCGTCCGATCAGAATCGCCACGGGCAGCGACTTCGCGTAGCATTCGTCGATCGCTGGCTTGATACTGCCCACATCGGCGTCCGATTCGATCAGGCAATGCGCAATCCCCATCGCATCGAGCAACGGCTCGACGATGCGAACCCCGTACCGGCCGGATTCCCGCGGAGCCCTGTCCGGCTCCTTGCCCAGCAGTCCCACCATCATGCAGATCGGCTGCTTCAGTTCAACGCCGACCGCCCGGATCGCGTTCATCGCGTAGAGCATGCCGGTGTACTGGATCAGGATCAGCGCCCGCTTGTGGCCGTAGGACAGCCCTGAGGCTATGCCCACGCACTCGTCCTCCTTGCACACCCGGATCAGGCGAAATGCCGGGTCCTCGGAAATCGGGAACAGCACGCCGCGGCTGGTCACGATGTCGGGCACCGACAGCACATATTCGACGCCCGCCGCCTTGATCGCCGACACCACGCTGCTGCCTTGAAGAACTTGCTCGGCCTGTTTCGCAGGCGCATCCACCCTCATGGGCTTCCCTTATCTGGGTTTCAGGCCTAGCTTATCGATCACCGGCTTCCACAGCGCCAGATCGGCCTTTATCTTCTCGGTAACGATTTCCGGTGCCCCACCCTCGACCTGAACACCGATTTTGGTGAACCGATCCCGTCCCGCAGCGGAGGAGAGGTAACGGTTCACTTCCTGATTGATCTTGTCGACGATCGGTCGCGGAAGCCCCGCCGGGCCCATCAGTGCGAACCAGGCGCCCGATACGATGTCGATGCCCTGCTCGAGCGCGGTGGGCACGTTCGACACCAAAGGGATGCGCTTGCGCGTGGCGATCGCGAGCGCCTTCACTTTGCCGGCCTCGATCTGTTTCACGTAATCGGGAATCAGCGCCCATGCGGTGTCCACGTTGCCGGCCATCACATAGGTGAGCGTGGCCATCGCGCCCTTCAACGGCACGTGCAGCATGTCGGTTTTGCTCATCTTCTTGAAGAGTTCTATCGTCAGATGGCTGTTGGTGCCGGTACCGGGCGAGCCGGCAGTGATCTGGCCAGGCCTCGCGTGCGCGAGCGCTATGAGTTCCTTCAGGTTGTTCGCTTTCACGTTGGGATGAGCCGCGATCACCAGCGGAATCTCGCCGATCATGATGATGGGCGTGAGGTCGCGCAATGAGTCGTACGGCATCGACTGATACAGATAGCGGTTGTTGGTGAGCGGGCCGGAGGAGGACAGAACGATCGTGTAACCGTCGGACGCGGCCTTGGCCCCCGCTGCCGTGCCGATGTTGCCTCCAGCTCCCGGGCGGTTGTCGATGATGAACGGCTTGCCGAACTTCTCCGAGAGCGGCTGCGCGATCACGCGGGCGGTCAGATCCATGATCCCGGGCGGGAACGGCACGACGATATGCACGGGCTTGTCCGGCCATTCCTGCGCAACGGCCATGCGGCCGGGCAGGCCGACAAGCAGCGCCCCGATGGCGGCCAGCATCGCGAATAAAGCAGTTCGTCTCATGGAAATCTCCTTGCTGATGGTTATCAAGCTCCGGACCCGGGACACTCGAATCATGCACGAAAACCGAGCAGGCGTTCGGGATTCGCTACGAGCACCCTTTGTCTGCTCGCTTCATCCGGGACACAACGATAAAAGTACTCAAGTAAGTCGGCGTCGTTCGGCACCTTGCTCTTTTGATAGCTGACGTGCGGCCAGTCGGTCGCCCAGATCGCGCGATCGGATGCGGCGTCGACGAGTGCCCGAACGATAGCCACCATGTCCTCCCACGGATGCTCGCCGGCCGACCGGCGATCGCCATTCGATATCTGGATCCACCAGTTTTCGCGCTTAAGCAGATCGAAAATCAGGCGGTACCCCGGTGAGTCAAGTCCCCGGCGCCAGTCCGGTCCCCCCAGGTGATCGATCACGACGGGCAGCCGCAACGGGCGCAGCCACGCCTCGAGTGCGGCCAGCTCGTCGCCGGTACCGTGCACCTTGGCGAACCAGCCCAGCTCCGAGATCCGCGCGATCGATCGCTCGAACGACGGCCGGCTCGGCGCCATCTTGAGAAAGCCGGCGAAATTGAAACGCGCCCCGCGCACGCCCGCCTCGTGCAGCCGCGCCAGTTCCTGTTCGTTCACCGTGTCGTCGATGAGCGCGACTCCGCGATAGTTGTTCTGCCCGCGCAGCACGTCGAGCAGCAGGGAATGATCGATTCGGTAGGCCGTGGCCTGGACACATACGCCGCGCGACACGCCCAGCGTCTGATGCATCTTCTGCAATTCGTCCCAGGTCGCGATCGGCACCTCGAAAGTGCGTTCCTCGCTCTGCGGATATCGCGCCGGGTCTCCGTAGACGTGAAAATGGCAGTCGCAGCTTCCCGCCGGCGCGAGTGGCACCGGTGTACGCGTATCGCGCTGATACAAGGGGTGCGGCAAAACCATCCGTTCCTCTCGATCCGATCGCCTGCATCACATTGAATGGCATTCCGGCGCGTTCACAAGGTCCCGATCAGGGCCTGCTCGCAAGTATTCGATCGGGCCACGCGCGACGATTCGGCGTCGACGAATCCCGCCTCCTCCTCAGGAGATCGGGTGATAGTCAACCCCGGCATGCCAATTCACCGTGATCTGCATCACGCAGACCAAAGAAAGTAGTCCCCGGACAACGCGGCGAGGCGCGCGCTTGTCGTCGTTCTGACTCTTGCGTCGAACTGACCAACTTGCGACCATTATCCAGTCACTATCGATCGGTGGAAGTTTCCGCATGCTTCTCGGCGAGCTCATTCCCCGCAATGCGCGGCTGAACGGATCGAAAACCGCCGTGGTTTTCGATGGTGGCACACGCAGCTTTCGCGACTATGCCGCGCATGCGTATCAACTCGCCAACGCGCTGATCGGTTTGGGGTTGCAGCGGCAGGATCGAATCTCCGTGATGGCCCAGAACGGCATCGAGATGCTCGAGGCCTATGGCGCGGGGGATGTGTCCGGCCTGATCGTCCATCCGATCAATTATCGGCTGACAACGCCCGAAGTCGCTTACCAGTTGGGGGATTCGGAGCCCGGGGCCGTCTTCTTTGAGGCGCAGTTCGATGACGTTCTGGCGCCGATCCACGGCCAGTTCCCCGGCATCCGGCGTTTTATTCGCATCGGCGGTGACGGGGGCGACACCCCGGATTGGGCGGTGGCATTCGAGGATTTCATTGCCGGCGGTGCGCCGACTCGCCCGGACATGCGCCCGGCCCAGGACGACACCGCGTACCTGTTCTATTCCAGCGGCTCCACCGGTCGGCCCAAAGGCGTCCGGCTGGGTCAGGCGGCGCAGTGGAACACGGCGCTGATCGTGGGCTATGAGTTCAACATGAATACGCGCGATATCGGCCAGGTGGTGATGCCGCTGTTTCATATCGGCGGTCGTTTTTTTCAACTGGCCCATTTCATGGCCGGGGCGACCGTACACATGCCGCGCCGCTTTGACGCGGCTGCCGCGGCGCAGACGATCGAGCGCGAACGGATCACGCTGACCCACCTGGCGCCGACCATGATCCGGTCCATTCTCGATCTGCCGGACATCGATCAGCGGGACCTGTCCTCGCTGCGGACCATCGGCTACGGGGCGGCGGCGATGCCGCTCGCACTGCTGCGCCGCGCGCTCAAGCGGTTCGGGCCGATCCTGATGCAGCGCTACGGATCGACCGAAGCGGCCGTGGTGTCGTATCTGGACCTGCATCACCACGTCGTGGACGGCGCGCCCGAGGACGTCGCACGCCTTTCGTCCGCCGGCAAGCCGGGACCGATGTCGGAAATCAGGGTGGAACGCGCCGATGGATCCGAGTGTGACGTGGGCGAAACCGGGCTGATCATGGTGCGCAACCCGAAGCTCATCATGCAGGGCTACTGGCGCAACGACGCGGCGACCAGCGCGGTGCTGCGCGATGGCTGGTACGAGATGGGCGATGTCGGCTATCTGGATGCCGCGGGATTCCTTTACATCATCGACCGCAAGACCGAGATGATCATCTCCGGTGGTGAAAACATCTATCCGCGCGAGGTCGAAGAGGCCATCCTGCATCACCCGGGGGTCGCCGACGCTGCGGTGATCGGCGTGCCCGACGACCAGTGGGGCGAATCCGTGCTGGCGTTCGTGGTCGCGCGCGACGGCGAATCCATCGACGAGGCCGCGCTCATCGAATTCTGCGGTGAGCACATCGCCAGCTACAAGAAGCCGCGCCGGGTCGAATTCCGCGACCGTCTGCCGCGCAACAGCGCCGGCAAGATCGACAAGGTGTCACTGCGCAAGCCGTTCTGGGAGGGGCGCGATCGGCAGGTCTAGTTGGACCGGGATTTGCCCGTTATGCCGGTCCTTGATCCCGGCATCGCGCGGCAACATGCTGATCGCCGGGTACCGTTCTTATCCATAGATCAATATGAGCCAGGTTCTCAGTCCGGCACCGCGAAGCGCGCCGGGTCCGCGAAGCTGCGCGTGGACTTGAGCCAGCGCAGCCCGCGGAATGCCTCGCGCCGGTGCACGAGTTGCGCATTGTCGTAGATCAGCATGTCGCCCATGCGCCAGTCGTGGCGGTATTGGTGCTCCGCGCGCAGCAGGCAATCGAGCAGCTCTGTCTTCAGCGCTTCGCCTTCCTCCGCTTGCAGCCCGGTGAACCCGAGCGTGTTGCCCGCCACGTAGAGCGCGCGGACCCCGGTCACCGGATTGACCAGCACGACCGGGTGATCGACTTCGATCTTTTCGATCTCGTGCACCTTGCCGGGCAGGTAGCGCCCGCGCAGCCCCTGGATGCGCGCCTTGACGGGCTCGGGCAGGGCCGCGTAGCCCAGCACCGTGCTCGTGAAGCTGGTGCCTCCGCCGTGCGCCGGGTTGTGCACGCACAGCAAGGTCGAGATCGTGGCCGGGCGCGCGCGGAAGTTCTGGTCCGAGTGCCAGACGCCCTCGTCCTGGTCCGCCGCGGTCAGCCCGCCGATCAGCCGCTGCGTATCGTCGTGAAGGTTGGAGACGTAGTTCACCTGCGTGAAGCCGGGCGCGTGGTACTTCTTGGCCGCGAGTTCCACCACCTCCCCGAAAGCTTCCGCGACGCGCAGGATCTCCTGGTCATGCAGCGACTGCCGCCGCAACAGCAGCAGCCCGTGCCGCACCAGAGCGTCCTGGATCGCGTCCGCCATCGGAGCATCGATGCCGGCCAGATCCAGCCCCAACACCTCCGCCCCGAAGCGCGCCGCCAGCGGCCGCGTCTGTAGTTCCATTGCGATTCTCCGTGCGTCGTTCCGGCCGCTATGGCGGCCCGGCACCGCCACTGACGTCCGTTTCCGTGTTGCCGAAGTGGGCGGACCATACCACAGTGCGGCGGCTCGGTAATCAGCGTGAAGCGTCGTCGGCTCAACGTGGGACGGACTGAAGGACTGCCCCGGCCGGCATCCATGCGACGCGGGCGCTGACGCGAGTGCCGGCAATGGAGGCACTGCGCGATTTCCTCACCGAGCAGCGATCGATCGGCTCGCACACACTGGCGGTCGTGTTGCGGCAATTCTGCATACCTAGGTTGCGTACGAGCGCAGCTTGCGTAGAATGGCCGAGTCTTCAATAGCTCCACCGGACTTGCCATGCTGGAAGTGAACCTTCCCCCGGAACTGGACACCGCGCTGTCGCGCGAAGCTCAACGCGCGCGCAAGTCGAAGGCGAGCTTGGTGCGCGCCGCCGTGGCGCAGTATCTTCAGGACGCGGCCGACTATCAGGCCGTTGCCGACGCCCGCAAGCATCGTGGTCGTACCCGCACACTGGCCCAGGTGAAGCGGCGTCTTGGCCTGGACGGTTAGATTCACCGCGGCTGCTGAAAAGCAGCTCTCCAGGCTCGATCGGCCGATACAACGCCGAATCCTCGCTTTCCTCGAATTGCTTGTCCAGGGCGATCCGCGCAGCAGCGGCAGGGCACTTCGTGGCGACGCGCACGCCTGGCGTTATCGCGTAGGCGATTACCGCCTCATCTGCGACTTGGTAGACGATCAAGTGGTTGTGTACGTGATCCGCGTCGGGCATCGACGCGAGGTGTACCGCTGAGCCGGCCACTCCATTCCTCCAAGGGCGTTGCCAACTACCGGGGCGAACTTCGGTCCCCGTACGTTTTCCCGCTCACCGTAGCGCCGGACAGACGATTTCCCGATCCCCCTCATCGCAAATGCATATCTGGGTCGACGCCGACGCCTGTCCGCTGGTGATCAAGGAGATCCTGTACCGCGCTGCCGAGCGCTCGCAGATCCCGATGACGCTGGTGGCCAACAGGCCGCTCGCGACACCGCGCTCGAAGTTCGTGCGCGCGATCCACGTCGCGCGCGGCTTCGACGTCGCCGACGAGCAGATCATCGGGCGGGTTGCGGCGGGGGACCTTGTCGTCACCGCGGACATACCGCTTGCGGCAAAGGTGATCGAGCGCGGCGCTCACGCGCTCAATCCGCGCGGCGAGCTCTATACCCCGGAGAACATCGGCGAGCGCCTGGCGCTGCGCGACTTCCTCACCGAGCAGCGATCGATCGGCGTGCACACCGGCGGGCCCGCGGCGCTCGGCCAGGCCGACCGCAAGCGTTTCGCCGACGCGCTGGACCGGCTGCTCGCGCGGCGGGCGCGGGAGTGAGAAGGTCGGATCTCGCCGTTTCGGGCCTGAATGCGAAGGAGCAATGCGATGGGTGTTTCGGTAATCACCGGTGCAAATCGTGGAATCGGTCTAGAGCTCGCGCGGCAGCGCCGCCAGGAAGCGGCGCACCTCGCCGGCGGTGGCCGCGTCGCTGTAGCCGCCGAGCGTCGTCTCCATCCACCGCTGCGGGAAGAAAATGTCGCCAGATGTGCTGGATCTCCCGGAGCATCTCGAGGCTCGGCCGCACGTACCTGGCCGACTGAGCCGCACGCAGCGGATGGTGCAGGTACGCGAGCCCTTCGAGCACCCACGGTTCGCGGCGCCGGCTGGCGGGGTCCTGCAGCGACGCGAACCAGCGTTCGTGCGACGAGCGCCCGCGTCATTTGGAACCCGCCGTTCGAGATAGAATCGGGCCGGTCATCAATCTGAAAACGGGCGACGGATTCATGCCGCCGATCGAGCAGGGAGCATCTGGATGAAACACCGTGGACGGCGATTTCGCTCGGCGAGGACCCTGGCGGCCCAGGCGGGAGTGGGAACGGACCGGTCCTATGGCGCGGTGAGCGCGCCGATCTACCTGTCGGCGATGTATCACTACGAGGCGTTCGGGAAGCACCGCGGATTCGACTATTCGCGCGCGGCGAACCCGACGCGCAGCGCGCTCGAGGAGGTCCTCGCGGAACTGGAGCAGGGCACACGCGCCGTCGCGTTCGCGTCCGGGATGGCCGCCGTCTCGGCCGCACTGGGCCTGTTCGGGCCGGGGGACCGGATTCTGTGCTCGGACGACCTCTACGGCGGCAACTACCGCCTCTTCGAACAGGTGCTGCGCCCGCTCGGGCTTGTCTTCGACTACATCGACATGGGCGACTGCGCGCGCATCGAGGCGGCCGTTCGTGCCGGGACGAAAGCGCTGTTCATCGAAACGCCGACCAACCCCCTGATGAAAATCGCCGACCTGCGCGGCGCGGCGAAGGTGGCCAAGCGCCACGGTCTGCTCACGCTCGTGGACAACACCTTCATGTCCCCGGCGCTGCAGCGCCCTATCTCGCTCGGCGCGGACCTGGTGATCCAAAGCGCGACGAAGTTTCTCGGCGGGCACAACGACCTGATCGGGGGCGCGGTGATCGCCGCCGATGCGAAGCTGGGAGAGCGCCTGCTGTTCATCCAGAAGGCGGTCGGCGCCGTTCCGGGAGCCTTCGACTGTTGGCTGCTGCTGCGCGGGATCAAGACGCTGCACGTGCGCGTGGAGCGCGCGCAGGACACAGCGGGGATGCTCGCGGAATTCCTCGCGGAGCACGCCCTGGTCTCACGGGTGTTCTACCCGGGGCTGCAGGGGCACCCGCGCCGCGAACTGCACCTGGCGCAGGCCGACGGCCCCGGCTCGATCATCTCGTTCGAACTGCGCAACGCCGCCGCGGTCCCCACGTTCCTCGGCGCGCTGCGCACGATCCTGCTGGCCGAGAGCCTCGGCGGCGTGGAGAGCCTCATCACGCACCCCTCGAGCATGACCCATGCCGATATCCCGGCCAAGGAGCAGGCGGCCGTCGGGTTGACTTCGAGGCTCGTGCGGCTCTCGGTGGGGATCGAAGACGCGCACGACCTGCGCAGAGACCTCGAACAGGCGCTTCGCGCCACCTCACGCAGCCGGGGCAGGAAGAACGCTTGAGAGGGCGTGGCCTTGACCGGCGCTACCATCTGCAAGGGATGCAGCGTGCAGAGCGCCGCCGCCATTGCGGCGCGATCAGCGCCTGGCGCGCCCGATGATCTGCACTGGAACCGCTGCCGGCTGCTTCAGTTCGGCGAAGGCATTCCGGAACACCCGAAGCGCGGATCCGAGGAACAGCACCGCCAGTGCCAGCGCGATCAACAGGTCGGGCCAGCCCGAAGCGGTGGCCCAGACGCCGGCTGCCGCAACGAAGACCGATACGTTCGAAGCAATGTCATTGCGCGAGCACTCCCAGACGGAGCTCATGTTGACGTCGTCCGCCCGGTGTTTCCAGAGCAACCCCAGGCAGGTGGCATTGGCGATCAGCGCCAACAGGCTGATGACCCCCATCGTTTCGTAGCTTGGCACGACCGGAGACAGCAGGCGATAGGCGATCTGGCCCAGAACGAACAGCGCGGCGGTCAGAATCAATGCGCCCTTGAAGAGCGCGACCTTCGCCTTGGCGCGCATGCCTTGGTTCACCGCGTAGAGGCTGAGTCCGTAAGTCAGCGCATCGCCGAGGTTGTCGAGGGAGTCCGAGAGCAGCGAAGACGAGTTCGCCATCAGTCCGGATACCAGCTCGACCGCGAACATCACCGCATTGATCGCGAGCACGATCGTCAGCGTCGCACGTTGCCGCTTCGCCAGCGCCTCAACGGTGCAGGACTTGTCTTCGCAACAGTCGGTCACTCAAGCTACCCTCATTCAAGAACCAGGTGAGTACTAATATTATCAACGGAATGCCCATGGCTGCTCGGGCCGCTGGTTGCCCTCGGCATCTTGTCGCAACCCGAACGTCGGTCGCTGCACTGACTGACGTGCCGCACGGACACACAAAGCGTCTTCATGCCGCGAATGTCAGCCACTCCGGCCTCAGTATCAACAGCACGCCGATCAGCAGCAGGACGACGCCGCCGAGAAGGTTCGACCAGCGGGCGTACGTCGAGGTCATCCCGGTGACCTCCAGCGTCTTCAGCGCGACGACCAGGACCAGCAGATCGTCGAGCATGAATACCGTCACGTACAGCACCAGGTAGGCGGCGTGCTGCCAGACCGGCAGCTTCGACAGAGCGAGCAGCTGCGTGAACACCGCCGGTATGCCTGCCGAGCACACGAACTCCACCACGTTGACGGCCGCCGCGAGCAGGACGATGCCACCCAGCGCGACCAGGAAGTCGCGCCGCAGTGCGAGCTCGCGCAGCCGTGCGAACACCCGCCGGCGCTCCTCGGGCGCGGTCACCGCGCACGCCATGGCGGGGTTGGTGACAAACTCCTTCAGGTACCAGCCGCCCGCGCCGAGCGCGACCGCACCGATCGCGATGCGCACCCAGACGATCGCGCCGAGGAACAGCAGCAGGTTCAGCCACGCGCCTAGGATCAGCAGATACACCAGCGCGGAAGCAAGCATGAAGGCTCCGCCGAGCACCCACATGCGCGTACGGTCGCGCATGCCGGCGAGCAGCCCCAGCAGGAACACCAGCACCCACATCGCGCACGGGTTGAAGCCGTCGACCGCGCCGAGCAGCACGGTGAGCACCGGCAGTGAAAGGTGCGCGGTGCGCACCTCGCCGATGAGCGGCACGCGCAGCGCCTCGGGAAGACGCGCCGGCGGCGAGCCCGCAAGCGGGCCCGTATCGGCTTTTCCCGAGATCAATCCGGCGACCGTATCCGGACAGAACGACACCCGGCATGAGCGGATCCGCGCCGCCATCTCCGCCCCGGTGCTGGCATCGTCCAGGTAACCGATCCAGGCGCGGTCGCCGATCACCGTGAGCGGCACCGACCCGGCCTCGACGCCGAGCCGCCCGGCCACGCTCGCCATCAGTTGCGCATCGTGCGGTTTGCGGAACACCTCGAAGGTGCGCAATCGAACCGCCGCGTCGCGCGCGGCTTCACGCCCGAGGAAGTCGAGCGCGCGCTCGCA
>Ga0156227_1198_pt1 | contig 19952 bp, 14 predicted proteins | sample RifCSPlowO2_12_FD_107875 | JGI IMG/M metagenome (GOLD analysis project Ga0156227, IMG submission 107875) | Betaproteobacteria bacterium RIFCSPLOWO2_12_FULL_63_13
GGCCCCGGTGTCAATCAGAATACTTGGCACGCACGGCCTTTCTCATGGCGTCGCTCGAACGGCGTTCCCGGCCGTTGCGGTGCTCCTTGACCAGGCCGGGGGCGACTTTCTGGAATGCGGCGAATGCCGGATGAAGGTGCGCCTCGGTCCCGTTTTCCGTGCGGCGAACCATGCGCAACCCCAACTCGATCACTTCGGTTTTTGACACACCCTTGGAACGGCAATAACGACCCAGCCAGCTTTCCAGATTGGAATTCAAACGCGCCGATGCAGCCATGGCAATCTCCACTTGTAATACATCAATGCAATACATTTTAGGCGTGCGGGGCTCCGAAGTCAAAAAAGGGTTTGCTCAGGCTTGACGCCCGCGATCTTGGCGAGCTTCGCGATGCGTTCCAATTTCGTGCGGGAAGACCGGGCAAACTACTCAGAGCTTGCACGCTGCCACCCATGCATCGGGATCCCGATTCACCTTCGCTGAACCAAGCTTCCAGCGACTGATATCAATCTAAGATCGAATCCTTTACCACTGCTCCGATCGCTCCCCTGCGGGGGGGTGCGTAGCGGAGCGGAATCAACATAAGATGCATAGCGCGAATTTTTCGGCCGCGTTCAAGCACCGGATTGCGGCGCCCCGGCGAGCCGTTCCAACTTCGCGACCGAATTGATTCTATCTGCTTCTCCCGTCCATTCATGAGTCACCGGCCGTTCCCGATCGCATGACCGCTCTTGAACGCAGCGTTCCAGACAAGACAGACGAATACGCCGGTGGCCGCGGCGCCGTTCAGTCCGCCAGGCGCGCGAAGCGCCGCGCGATGATGACCAGCACCGCCGAGACCACGCTCACGAGAATGCCAAGCGCGCCGACCGGGCCGGTCATGCCATCGAGCCAGAGGAAATACAGCAGTGGTCCCACGGGTTCCGAGGTCGGCGTGTACAGAAACAGCGACAGGCTGAACTCGCGCATGAATATCGTCGCGAGAAGTATCCAGCCCGCGATCAGCCCGGGGCGCATCAGCGGGAACAGGATGCGTCGCAGCGTCGTCAGAAAACCGCCGCCGCAGACGCGCGAGGCCTCCTCGAGCTCGTTGTGGATCTGCACGATGGTGCTGCTGACAGATCGCAGGCCATAGGGCAGAAACCGCGTCACATAGGCGATCATCAGGATCCACAGCGTGCCGTAGATCGGCAGCGGTATCTGCACGTACCCCCACAACAGGCCTATGGCCAGAGCGGTGCTCGGGAAAGCCCAGGGCAGAAAGGTCAGGCCTTCGAGAATTCCGCGACCGGCGACGCGGGTCTTGACCGTGATATAGGCTGTCAGCGCCGCGAGCAGCATCGCCGCGGTCGCCCCCGCGACCGCGAGAATCAGGCTGTTGCCGATCGCGCGGTAGATGCGGTCGTTCTGGAACAGGTACTTGTAGTGCTTGAGCGAGACGAGGTCCAGCGACTCCATCGTCGGCACGTGAAAGTACGGCAGCACCGACATCGTGAACAGCATGAAGACCGGCAGCACCACGATCAGCACCAGGATCGCGAGCGCTCCCCCTGACGCCGCGTACTTCCAGCGTCCCAGGTCGATGGTGTGCGGCCGGTAGCCCTTGCCCGTGACGGTGGCAAAGGTCTCGACGCGCGCCGTGTAATGTCTGTACAACGCGACGAACACCAGCGCGATCGCGAGCAGGCTCACGCCGTAGGTCGCGGCCAGGTTGTAGTTGGGCGGGTAGGCGGCGAGCGCTTCGCGGTAGATCTTGGTCGTGAACACCTCGATGCGCGCCGGCAGCGCGATGATCGCCGGCGTGTCGAAGCTCTCCAGCGCGCGCACGAAATTGAGCATGCCTGCGGCCAGGATGGCCGGGCGCATGAGCGGGAACGTGATGCGCCGGACGATCTGGAACTGGTTCGACCCGGCGATGCGCGCCGATTCCTCCAGAGCAGGATCCATGCCCCGCAGTGCTGCGCTGATGATCAGGTACGCGAGAGGCGTCAGCACCAGGCCCTCGACGAAGACCAGCCCGGTCATCGAATAGATGTTGAACGGGGCCGAACTCAGGTTGAAAGCGGATTTGAGCACCGCGTTGAGCAAACCCACCGACGGGCTGAGCAGCAGCGTCCACGAGATCGCGATCAGCACCGGTGGAAAGATATTGGGCACGATCGCAGTGAGTTCGAACAGACCGCGCCACGGCGCATTGGTCCGTACGGTGACCCAGGCGAGCGTGAGCGCAAGGACCAATGAAAAGATCGAGGAACCCAGCGCGAACAGGAAGGAATCCAGCAGCAGCGTGTAGGTTTCCGGATCGGCGTAGGCAGCGGCGTAATTCGCCACGGTCAGCGCCCCCCTCTGTCCCAGCGGCTCGGTGGTGAAACTGCCGTAGAACAGCATGGCCGTCGGGAAAAGGCTCAGACAGGCCAGAACCAGCGCGACGGCGATCACGGTGAGCGTGAGCGGATCACGCCAATTGATTCGGGGGCTCCACGCCCGCGGCCTGTCGACGGTTACGGATTTCACGCTAATGCCGGATCCTTAGCTGCACGAAAAAGCCCCCCTCACCGGGTGAGGAGGGCCGCCGTGTGCGCCCGCAAAACAAAGCCTACCTGGAGACGAACATCTTGCGGAACTCGCCCGCCCACTTTTTGTATTCCTTGCGGTCGAGTTCGTGCATCTGGATCGCCTTGATCTTGTCGGCGCCCTTGATCGGCGGATAGACACCTTTGGCGGTCACGAATTCGCCCTCTCTTGCCATGATTTCCTGGCCTTCGCGCGAAATGAAGAAATCCTCGAACAGCCTGGCCGCATTGGGGTGCGGCGCCTTGGCCTGGATGCCGATCTGGTGCGAATCCGCGAGCATCTTCGGCAGCCGCACATAGTCGAGCGGCGCACCGTCCTTGCCCATGATGTACACGTACTTGAGGTAGGTGATGCCCGCCAACGCCTCGCCCGAGGTAATTTTCTGCGCCGAAGGAATGAAGGATTCGGCCAGAATCGGCTTCGCGTCGGCCAGTTTCTTGGCCATGCCGAGCCAATCCTTGCCATAGAGTTGTTCCAAATTGCGCACCCACACGCCAGTGGTGAAGTGCCGGGACGGATCGGGCATCACCCACTTGCCCTTCCAGCGCGGGGTCAGCAGATCCTCGAGCGACTTGGGCTCCTCGCCGGGCTTGACCAGCTTGGTGTTGTAGAGAATTCCGACGATCACCATGCGGTAGATCGGCGAGAGCAATGCGTCGGGGTCTTTCATCTCATCGGGATAGCGCGCGGCCTCCGGCGAGACGTACCTGGCGAAGATCTTGTCCTTCTTGAGCAGTTGCATCGGCCCGCTGTTTGTTACCACGACGTCGGACACGGTTCGGTTGACGCGCGCCTCGGTGAGCACCCGGTCGAGCGTCTTGTTCGACGAAGCGCGGAAATAGTCGATCGGTATGCCGTATTTCTTCGTGAAGACCTTCTCGATGGCTTCCATGATTCCGGTTTCGAGCGACCCGTAGATGACGACCTTGCCCTCCTTCTTGGCCGCGTCGATCAGCGACTGCGCCCCGGCCGCCGCTGTCCATGCCAGCGCGGCGATGCACAGCCCCGCCGCCGCGGCACTCCTGAAAAACGCATTCAAAGACATTTTCATGGTGTTCCTCCTGTCTGCTTCACCTCTGATAAACGGACGGCCCACCGGCAGCCCTCCGGCTTAAATCGTCGCCCGTTCCGCCGGTATGGCCGAGCAGCGCGCAGAATTCAGTTCAACGTAGATTTGCTGTCCGCGCTCGAGCTCCAGCCCCGGATGCACACGTACCCTTAGACGCTGCTCGCGGACCGAAACCGTCGCGTCCTGGTATTCGCCGAGAAAGGTCACCCCTTCGACCGCCGCCTGCCAGACGTTGTGCGATGCATCCGGCCGCGTGCGCGAAACACGCATGTTCTCGGGGCGAATCAGCACGTCGACCGGATCGCCCGTCCGTATCGCGCCCTCGAAGCGGCAATGCACCGTGCCGAACGGGACTTCGACCCGTCCGCTGCCTTCGACATCCGCGTCCGCGACCGCACTGCCGCGAACAATGTTGGTCATGCCGATGAAATCGGCGACGAAACGGCTGCCCGGAGCCCCGTAGATTTCCCTCGGCGTGCCCAGTGCGAGGATCTTTCCGCCCTCCATGACCGCGATCGTATCCGAGATGGCAAGCGCCTCGGCCTGGTCATGCGTGACGTACACGGTCGTGATCTGAAGCCGCTGCTGCAGTTCGCGAATCTCGTTGCGCATGCGTTCCCTGAGTTTCGCGTCCAAGTTGCTCAGTGGCTCATCGAACAGCAGCAGGCTCGGCCGTCCGACCACGGCTCTTGCCAGCGCGACCCGCTGCTGCTGGCCGCCGCTCAGCTTTGGCGCGGGGCGGTTCGCAAACCCCGCCAGTCCCACCAGTTCCAGCGCCTCCATGACGCGCGGCCGGATCTCGCCGCGTGGGGTCTTATTGACCTCAAGCGCATAGGCGACGTTCTGATACACGCTCATGTGAGGCCAGATAGCGTACGACTGGAACACCATGCCGATACCGCGCTTGTCGGGCGGTACGAATACGTTCGCCGCGCAATCCACGTACGTGCGGCCGGCGACGCGGATGGATCCGCCCTCGGGCCTTTCCAAACCCGCGATACAGCGCAACGTGGTGCTCTTGCCGCACCCGCTCGGTCCCAGCAACGTGAACAACTCGCCGCGCGGAACCGAAAAGGATATTCCGCTGACCGCTGCCAGCTCGATCGCCTCGCCAGGAAACCGCTTTTCGAGCGCTTCTACGCGAAGGTACGGCGCGCCGTCAGCGGTGTTTGCCGGTTTCATGGTTGCTCCGAAAGACCGAATTCCATCCGTCCGGCTCCCTTTCCCGGTGTTACGGGGACCGGCCTTGTTGTCCTTTCTCGATTCAGGAGAGCAGCCCCGCGTTCGCGCATGGTCTTCGCGGCGACTGGCGTCGCAACCGACCCTTGATCGGCTCGCGGGGCGACACGGAGCGTACAAAGAAAACCTCCGCGCCGCAATAGCCATTTGCTGTGCCGGTCCTTCCCACAGGACCCCCGCGCATTGACGCACACGGCGCGCTCAACCTAGCATGCGCTCTGGTCAGGGCCGGACCCGGGGAAACAGCCCATCAAAGCCGGCTCACGGGAAATTCACGCTTTTGCGCCAAGTCCAGACCGGAAGGAGCCATGGAGCACTATCGAATCGGTGAATCGGTGCGCAGGGAAGAAGACCCCCGGCTGCTCAACGGGGCCGGCCGCTACGTCAGCGACATTGCTCCTTTGGGTCAGGCGTTCGCGCACGTTCTGCGCTCGCCGCACGCCCACGCGGCGATCCGAGGCGTCGACACGAGCAGGGCTATGCACGCACCGGGCGTGCTGCTCGTGCTGACGGGCGAAGACCCGCCGGTTCGGGATCTTGGGCTGCTGAGTCCGCGCATGCCGCGCAAGCGCCGCGACGGATCGCCGGCGTTCGTCTGTTCGCAACCGCATCTGGCGCGCGGGCGCGTGCGTTACATCGGCGACCCGGTCGCGCTGGTGGTGGCCGAATCATTACTTCAGGCGAGGGACGCGGCCGAGCTGATCGAGGTGGACTACGAACCGCTGCCCGCGGTGACCGGTACCGCAGACGCGGTTGCGCCGGGTGCGCCGCCGGTGTGGGACGCCTGTCCCGATAACCAGGCGTTTTTTCACGAGGTCGGGAACCGGGCGGCAGTGGATGCGGCGTTCGGCAACGCGGCCCATGTCGTACGTCACAAGCTGGTGATCAACCGCCTGGCCCCGAGCAGCATGGAGCCGCGCGGCTGTCTGGCCGAATACGACGCCAGCGAAGAACGCTACATCATCCACTGCACGGTGCAGGCGCCGCACCGGATCCGCGCGCTGCTGGCGAACCAGGTCTTGCGGATACCGGAGACGAGGTTGCGCGTCATTTCCGAAAACATGGGGGGCGGTTTCGGAATGAAGGGCGGCTGCTATCCCGAGTACACGCTGACCCTGGTCGCCGCCAGGCTGCTCGGCCGCCCGGTCAAGTGGATCGGCGATCGCAGCGAATCGCTGCTCGCCGACGAGCACGGGCGCGACAACGTCACCGAGGCGGAGCTGGCACTGGACCGCGAGGGTCGATTCCTCGCGCTGCGCTCGCGCACGCTCGCCAACTGCGGCGCGTACTACACCTCGGACCGCAATGCCGGACCTGCGGTGCAGAACCTCGGCGTTCTGGCGGGCGTCTATACGACGCCGGTGCTCCATGCCGAAGTCACGGGCGTGCTCAGCCATACCATGATGGTCGGCTACTACCGCGGTGCGGGCCGCCCGGAAGCCGCCTACGTGATCGAGGCCCTGGTGGACAAGGCGGCACGCGAGCTCGGCCTCGACCCCGCCGAGTTGAGGCGGCGCAATACCATTCCGGCCGACGCCATGCCCTTCAAGACGGGATTGGTGTACACCTACGACACCGGGAACTTTCTCAAGAACATGGAGGACTGCCTGAAGGCAGCCGACTACGCGGGGTTTGCCAAACGCAGGCAGGACGCGCGAAGCCGCGGCAAGCTGCGCGGCATCGGCGTTTCCAACACCATCGAGGCCTCGGCGTTCGGCATGATTGAAGCGGCCGAGGTTCGTTTCGATCCGTCCGGAACCGTCACGCTATTGGTCGGAACCCATGACCACGGCCAGGGCCACGCAACGACATACAAACAGATTCTGTGCGAGACACTCGGGATAAGCGCGGACCGGATCCGGTTCAAGTGCGGCGATTCGGACCTGGTGGTGATCGGCAGCGGAACCATGGGGTCGAGGTCCGCCGCAATGGGCGGATCGGCAGTGCACGCGGCCGCGCAAAAAATCATCGCCAAGGCCAAGAAGATCGCCTCCCACCTGCTGGAGGCGGCCGAAGACGATCTGCTGTTCGAAGCCGGAAAATTCAACGTATCCGGAACGGACAAGTCGGTGCATATCGTCGAGGTCGCCAAGAGCGCGTTCACGCCGGCGCGGCTGCCGCGCGGATTCGAGCCGGGGCTCTATGAAACCGCGACCTTCAACGATGGCGGTCGGCCCACTTTTCCCAATGGCTGCCACGTCTGCGAGCTGGAAATCGACGCGACGACCGGCGTCGTCGAACTGGTGCGCTATACCGTGGTCGACGACGTGGGCCGCGCGATCAATCCACTGCTGGTGAAAGGACAAATTCATGGCGGTATCGTCCAGGGCGCGGGACAAGCGCTGATGGAAGACTTCGTCGCCGACCCCGATTCCGGGCAGGTGCTCACCGGATCGTTCACGGACTACTGCATGCCGCGCGCAGACGATTTCTGCTCATTCGACGTCGAGGGCAATGAGTTTCCGAGCACGGTCAATCCGCTGGGCATCAAAGGGGCGGGCGAATCGGGTACCGTAGGAGCGCTGGCAGCTGTGATGAGCGCAGTCAACGATGCGCTCGCGCAGGCCGGGTGCGATTACCTGCAGATGCCGGCGACACCGGACAGGATTTGGCACGCGGTGCGCGCCGCGAGGGAGCGCTCGTGAGCGGCACGAAGGAACGAATCGGTCGGACGCCGGCACGGCGGCCGACCGAGGATCCGCGGCGTCGCCGAGACCCACCGGAGACCGAAGCGCGCGAGCGCTATGTCGAGTATTCCGCGAAATACGCTCGCGACATGGTTCTGGTCAGCGACGAGACCCGGCGCGTGGTCGACTGCAACGCTGCGACGCTCGACGCGTTGGGCTACAGCCGTGAGGAGATCCTGCGACTCGGCGCCGCCGATCTGCGCGCGCCCGAGGCGTGCGTCGCGATCGAACGCGACTTCGAGCGCACCAGGCAACGCGGGGGAAGCACCTATGAGACCGTGCTGCGGCGAAAAGACGGCAGCTGTTTCCCGGTGGAAGTCAGCCAGCATCGGATCGACATCGGCGGGACGTTCATCTACCACGGCACGTTACGCGATATCACCGATCGCAAAGCCGCGGAACGCCGTATCGAAGGACTGGCGCGGCTGTATCAGATGCTTTACCGGACCAACGAGGCGATGCTGCATGCCGACAGCGAAGAAAGACTGTTCGCCGACGTTTGCCGCGTCGTCGAGAGCGCAGGCATGCTCGGCGCCATCGTCAGGATGGCCGATGCCGACGACGGCCCGCTTCGGGCGGTGACCTTCACCGAGCATCTGCGTCCACTGATAGACCATTTCCCGGTATTCACCATCGTTACGGGCGCGGATAGACAGGCGATATCCGCGCGGGCCTTCGTCGAGAATCGCGTCGTCGTCGAGCAGGACCGGCTGTCCAATGTCACCGACTCCCGGGCCCGGGCTCTGTTGCAGGCTGTCGGGTTACGCTCGGCGGCGTCGCTGCCGCTGCGGCGCACGGGCAAGCGGGTCGGGGTCATCACGTTCGACAGCTCGGAGCTGAATTTCTTCGCACCCGAGATCGTCGAACTGCTCGAGCAAATGGTCGCCAACATTTCCTACGCGCTGGACAACTTCGAGCGCGAGCGGCTGCGCCGGAACGCCGAACAGGCACTGCGCGCAAGCGAAGAGCGCTTCCGCAGCCTGACCGAAATGGCTTCCGACTGGTTCTGGGAGCAGGACGAGAACTTCCGCTTCACGAGCAGAACGTCGCCTTTGGGCAGGACCATCGATGCCCCGACCTCGGCCATGCTCGGGAAGACGCGCTGGGAGCTGGGCATCGAGCGGGGACCGGACGAGCGTCTGCAGAAACACCGCGAGCTGCTCGAAGCGCATTTGCCGTTTCGCGATTTCGAGTACAGCGTCGTGCATCCGGGGAAACCGCGGGCGTACATGTCCGTAAGCGGCGACCCGGTGTTCGACAACCAGGGTCGGTTCACCGGCTACCGGGGTGTCGGAAGAAACATCACCGCGCGCATATCGAACGAAAGCAAGCTTGTCCAAATTGCCAACGACTTGAGGGTGGCCTACGGGAAACTGGCCGATACGCAGGAGCAGGAGCGTCGCGTACTGGCCCGCGAACTGCATGACCAGGTGGGCCACAATCTGACCGCGCTGAACTTGAATCTGAGCCGACTGAAAAAAGAAATCGCCGGCGACCCAAAGCGTGAGTTAGACGAACGGGTCAGCGATTCGCTTGCCCTGGTGGAAGACACGGTACAGCGGGTCCGGCACGTCATGTCGTCGCTGCGCCCGCCGATGATGGACGACTACGGACTGTTCGCGACGCTGCGATGGTGGGTGCACGAAAACGCGCTCCGGTCAGACATCGCAATCGAACTCACGGGTGCGGAAGCCGAACCGCGGTTGCCGAACAATGTGGAACTGACGCTGTTTCGCGTCGCGCAGGAAGCCCTGCTCAATGCGATCAAGCACTCGGGCGCGAAACGCATCACGGTGTCGCTGCGAATGCTGCCCGGAAGCGTCCAACTGGCCGTCAGCGACGACGGGCGGGGCATGGTCCTCGACAAGGGGGATCACGAACAGCCAGCACTCCTTCGGGCTTCATGGGGAATGCTGAACATGCGCGAACGCGTTGAGGCGGTCGGCGGGCAACTGCATGTTTCATCCGCACCCGGTGCCGGAGTCCAGGTGACAGCGAACGTACCGCGGGAGTAAGCATCCGAATCGCCGTAATGGTCGCCGATCATCGCACAGCGAACCGGCCCTCCGGCCGCGTCCAAGACCTCTGCACCGTCAGGCAGTGGCCCTACAGGCGCGGTCAGAATCTCCCGACAGACAGCCGCCTCGGCACAGCGTATAAGTCATGCGAAGCCGAAGCTTGTCCTGTGCCCCGGTTGCGTTCCTGAAAAGACCGGCAAAAGAGAGCACATTCCCTCGCTCCTGACGCCCGTGGGCCCGGACGACGACCGCGTCGGCAGGTCTCCAACGGGGAGCGTCAGTTTGAACGCCGCGGCAGCCTGGCATCTTGAACACAAGCAGTTCGAGCAGCTCCTGGCCTTTCTGGAAGGCCAGCTCGCCATCCTCCGCTCCGGGGAGACGCCGAACTACGACTTGATGGGCGATGTAACGAACTATATCTGCCACTTCGGCGCACGCTACCACCAGGCTCGTGAGGCCGCCGCCTTCGGGTACATCCTTCAGGACAACCCCGCCATGTCCGGCACGATTCACCGGCTCGTGCGGGAACACGCGCAGATCGCGGCCAAAGGGGAAGACCTCGACGCCCTGCTCGCGCGAACGGTTGCGGGCGACGCCGCAACGCAGATTGCCGATGTGCTGGCCGGTTTCCTCGCCGCCTACCGGAGCCACATCGCCACGGAAGAACAGGACATCGTTCCATACGCCGAAGCCAATCTGAGCGCCGCGCATTGGGAACGGGTAGCTGGTGCAGCGCCGCAGGGTCCCGACCCGTTCATGCGGTTTGCAACGTCGAAACACCGTCCAACGTTCGGCAGCGAGGCGCAAACGCGCTATCGCACGTTGTCCGAGAGGATTCAGAGCGGCCGTTCGGCCCGGCCATCGGCATGGAGCGACGTTCACCGCGTCCACGATGGCGTGGCCCGAAACGCAGTCACGGCGGGCGGCCGTCCCGCGGCGCTCCCGCGTCGTTCGCTGCTGGTGCCCGATACCGCCGCAGCGAGGCGGTTATTGGTCCGGCAGACGATGGAACTTCTGCTGCTGAGCCTGGCATTCCTCCAATACCATCTTCTAAACATTCAACTCCACATCATGGAGCTGCCATCGGTCTTTCAAGAACTGTTCCATTAGTCGTACAGGCTCGCCAACTCGTTCGGCGCGGGACGTGAACAGCGCAAGGCTAGCGCTTCCCGTCACCCGCAGCAGCGCTCCCCGCCTGCCGGCGCGCCGGCGCGAGGAAGAGCCCGGTCAACACCAGCGCGAATCCGGCGAGGTGGTAGAGGTGCACCCGTTCGCCAAGCACGACGATCGCCGCAATGCTGGCGCACACGGGTGCCATCGGATAGAAGAAGGTGGCGACGTTGGGACCGACGACGGAAACCGCGTGGGTCCAGCAGACGAACGCGATTGCCGACGGGAACAGCGCCAGGTATCCCACCGACGCGGCAGTGCGCAGGTTCAACGGGAAGGTATCGCCCGTGGCGAGTTCGACAGCGTAGAACGGTACGCACAGTGCGATTGCGACGAGCGTCGTGTAGAAGAAAAACGAGAACGGATGCATCGCCGGGCGCCGGTACAGCATGACCGTGTAGACGGCCCAGAGGAACACAGCCGTCAGTATCAGCAAATCGCCCGGATTGAAGGAAAACTGCGCGAGTCTTCCGGGCTCGCCCGCGCTTATGATGACAGCCACGCCGATCAGCGAGAGCACCAGGCCCGCGAACTGCCACCCATGCACTCTGTGGCGCCGAATCAGCCACGCGATCGGAACCGTGACCAGCGGCACCGAACTGTTCAGCAGCGAGGCGTTGATCGCTGTCGTGTAGTGGACCCCCAGGTAGCCGAGGATCGGAAATGCCGCCGGCCCGGTGATGCCGAAAAACACGATCCAGCGCCAACGCTCGAGCACGAGCGGCAGATCCCGTCGCGCATGTTTCGCCACCAGCGGCAGCATAATCAGCGCCGCAAGGCTCAAGCGCCAGAACACCAGCGCGAACGGCGTCACTTCATTGTAGACGGCGCGCGAAGCGACCCAGTTTCCGCCCCAGGAAGCAGTGGCGACGACCAGCAGCAGGTACGGGACGACGCTGTTCAGGCGGGCGCTCATCTGAGGCTCCGCCCCTTTGCGCGCCGGCAGCAGTCGGAGCCGGAAATGCTCGGCAGATACGGATTCACATCGTCTCCGGCAATTTGAATGGCGCCAAGGGCTACAATTAGCGCCGAAGAAGAATAACCCGCCAGGCACCCGATGGGAAAGGTATACACATTCTCGCAGCCGCTGCGCTTCGGACACTGCGACGTGGCTGGAATCGTCGCACTCGCGCCGTTTTTCGACATCGTCAATGCTACGGTCGAGGACTGGTTCCAACACGGACTCGAGCAGCCGTTCGACGCGTTCCATCTGGAGCATGGCTACGGCAACCCGATCGTCAGCACCGGCGGCGAATTCCTGCGGGCATGTCGCTACGGCGAGATGATGACGCTCGAACTGGCCGTCGCCGGGCTCGGCCGCAGCTCGATCGAACTGCAGATATCGGCGAAGGTAAACGGCGACGAGCGCATGCGAGTGCGCCACAAGACGGCCATGATCGACATGGACAGTTTCCGCGCCACGGCCATTCCGCAGGCGATGCGGGCGAAAATGCTTCAGTACGCGTCCGAGGCCGGCGGCGGACCAGAACGCCCGGCGCGCAGAATGCCGGCCGCTCACCCGCCCGCGAACTGCTTCCGAACGCAAAGACAGATCCGATACTCGGATTGTGATTCCTCGGAGATCGTCTATTTCCCGCGGTTCTTCGACGTGTTCACCGCCGCGCTGGAGGACTGGTTCGCCCGAGCGCTGGGCTCTCCCTGGGGAAGCGACTTCATGGGGAGGCGAAACCTGCGCATGCCGTCGCTGCGCATCGCCTGCCAGTTCCTGAAGGGATGCCGCGTCGGCGAAATGCTCGACGTGGACCTGTGGCTGACGCGAGTGGGGCGCAGTTCGATCGACGTCGCGCTTGCCGGAAGCGTCGCCGGCGAGCCGAGGCTGCAGGTCGCGTGGACGCTGTGCGTGATCGACTTTGCGAGTTTCCGGTCGGTCGCCATCCCGGAGGATCTGAAAGCATGGATGCTCCCCTTCCTTGCCTCCGGCGCGTGAACGAGCGTCTGGTCCGGCGCGGGCGAAAATAACTCGCGCCGGCACACGGCCGGACAGCGTACTCCGGCGAACCGATATGGCGTCCGATCGCCTCGCTGCCGGTCAATCGCGCTGATACGGCGGCAGCTTCGCTCCGCAGTCCCTGCAAAACCGCGCGGTCACCGGGTCCGCGTGCCCGACCGCGAACAACTGATTCGGCCAATAGATATCTCCGTAGGTCGAGAAACGGCGCACGGCGCAATACGCACCGCTCCGCTTGGCGCCGGCAATGCCCACTCCCGGTGCGCGGACCGACGCATGTCGCCGAACACGAAACGATATTACACGCCCTCCGGCGGCCGGTGTAGAGTCTGTCCCGCGCGGGAGGCCTGCGCGAGCGCGGCCGCGAACCGCGGCGCCGTAATCCGGGCGCCCTGAAATTCACCAGCCGCGTGCGGAGACGCAAGGGGTCGAACGCGAATCGGACCGAGCGCACCCGGGCGGAACGCAATAAGATCGGACTTGCATGGCAGCCCGTCGGCCGCAGATGTTCCCGGTGGCGACGGAATGCCGCAGCGTTTCATCATCGCCAGTGTCGTTTCGCGCCGCGAATCCGGACTGGATCGGAGAACATGCCGCCATGGCCGAGCAACCCAGCGAAATCGTCAACGCAGCCGCCCGCGAGAACATCCGCACTGGATCGAGCGCAGAGGCGATCCGCCTCGCCTTCCTCGACAACCTGTTCTACGTGCAGGGGCGCTTTCTCGAGGTCGCGTCGATAGACGACCAGTACAAGGCCCTCGCCTACACGATTCGCGACCGGCTGCTGCATCGCTGGGTGAGCACGGTGCAGACGTACCAACGGACCAACCCGCGTACGGTCTGCTATCTATCGGCGGAATACCTTCCGGGCCCTTTCCTCGGCAGCAACCTGCTCAGCCTGGGCATCAAAGAAAACACGCGCGAGGCCCTCGCGGGATTGGGCATCGATCTTGATGCCTTGATCGGCTACGAGGACGAACCGGGGCTGGGCAACGGTGGCCTGGGACGCCTCGCGGCCTGTTTCATGGATTCGCTGGCAACGCTTCAGATCCCGGCCGTCGGCTACGGCATCCGCTACTAATTCGGAATTTTCAGACAGGTCATCCGCGGCGGCGAGCAGGTCGAGATCACCGACAATTGGCTGCGTTTCGGCAACCCATGGGAAGTACGGCGACCGCAAATCGCGTACGACGTCAACGTAGGCGGCCACACCGAGTGGTTCACCGATGACCTCGGGCGCCAGCGGGTGCGCTGGTCACCGAACGACGTCTTTCGCGGCGTGGCGATCGATACGCCCATTGTCGGCCATGGCGTGAACACCGTGAACCTGCTGCGGCTGTGGATTGCGACGGCGGCCGAGAGTTTCGACTTCAACGCATTCAACCGCGGCGACTACTACGGTGCCGTTTTGCGCGAAACGCGCTCGGAGACGATCAGCAAGGTGCTCTATCCGAACGACGAACAGGAAGCCGGCAAGCGCCTGCGGCTGCTGCAACAGCATTTCTTCGTCAGTTGCTCGCTGCAGGACATGCTGCGCATCCACCGCTCGACAGGAATGCCTATCGAGCGCTTCCATGAAAAATTCTGCGTCCAGCTGAACGATACCCATCCGGCGATCGCGGTGGCGGAACTCATGCGCCTGCTGGTGGACGAATCGCAGCTCGACTGGGACACCGCGTGGAATGTCACGCGGGGCACCTTTGCCTACACCAACCACACGCTGCTTCCCGAGGCCCTCGAGAAGTGGCCGGTTCCGCTGCTGCAGAGCATGCTGCCGCGCCACATGGAAATCATCTATGAAATCAACGCCCGCTTTCTCGACGAAGTCCGTGGCCGCTATCCGCTGGACGAAGAGCGCGTACGCCGCGCTTCCATCATCGACGAGACGCCGCCGCGCTTCGTGCGCATGGCGCACCTGGCCTGCGTCGGCAGTTTCGCCATCAACGGCGTGGCCGAACTGCACAGCCGCCTGCTGACACAAACCATACTCCGGGACTTCTACGACCTGTGGCCGAAGAAGTTCCAGAACAAGACCAACGGCGTGACACCGCGGCGATTCGTGCTGCTCAGCAATCCCGGGCTCGCGGCGCTGCTGAACGAAACGCTGGGCGCAGGGTGGGAACACGACCTCGAACGCCTGCGCGGGCTGGAACGCTACGCGGATGACGCGTCGTTCCAGGAGCAGTGGCGCCGCGTCAAGCACGAACGCAAGGCAGCGCTCGCCGCTCTGGTCGAGCGACGTTGCGGCGCGAACATCGACCCGGCGAGCATGTTCGATGTACAGGCGAAGCGCATTCACGAATACAAGCGCCAGCACTTGAACGTGCTGCACATCGTCACCCTCTACAACCGCCTCAAGCGCAATTCCTCGCTGGAGATCCCGCCTCGCACTTTCCTGTTCGGCGGCAAGGCGGCGCCGGGCTACGCCATGGCCAAACTCATGATCAGGCTTATCACCGCAGTGGGCGAAGTCATAAACCGCGATCCCGACATGGCCGGCCGGCTCCGGGTTGCGTTCCTGCCCAACTTCAGCGTCAAACTGGGACACATGCTGTATCCCGCGGTCGATCTGTCGGAACAGATTTCGACCGCCGGCAAGGAGGCTTCGGGAACGGGCAATATGAAGTTCTCGATGAACGGTGCGCTGACGATCGGCACGCTCGACGGCGCCAACGTCGAGATACGCGAGGAAGTCGGCGCCGAGAACTTCTTTCTTTTCGGTCTCACCGAAAGCGATGTCGCGCGTCTGCTTGGCGCAGGCTACCGCCCATGGGACATCTACAACAGCAATCCCGAACTGAAAAGCGCGGTTGACCTCATTGCCGGCGGCGCGTTCTCCAAAGGCGACCGCACCCTGTTCCAGCCGCTGATCGATCACCTGCTCGGCCACGACAGCTATCTGTTGTTCGCCGACTACGATTCCTACATCGCCTGCCAGCAACGCGTCAGCGATACCTACCGCAATCCGCGACTCTGGACGCGCATGTCGATCCTCAATGCAGCGCGCATGGGCAAGTTCTCCTCGGACCGGACGATCCAGGAGTATTGCCGGGACATTTGGATGGTTGACCCGATACCGGTGGATTTTCCGAAGGAAGGCGCCTCGCGCCCGCTTGCGTCCACCATGCCGGGTGCGGTGCATCGCTGAGTTGCGTTCAGCTTCGGTGCATGAATGCGCCGATCCCAAGCAGCGGCGTCGTTGCGCAGTGCGTTGACACGCTACCAGCCGTAGCTCAGGCCAAGCAGCATCGTCGTGTCGGTGGACTTGCGTCCGGGAGCGGGACTGCGCTCCCAGTCCGCGTTGAGCTGGAGCGACGCGTTCAAGCCCCCGGCAATCGGCATGCGCAGCCCGGAGCGCGATCGCAGCGTCATGCTGTCGGTGTCCTTGAGGCTGAGGAATCCGTCGTGTTCGTGAAACAGTTCGAGCGGATAGGCCTGGAGCAGGTGCGAAAACTTCAGGCCCCAGCCGGCCGCCGGGTAGCGGTCGTCTTCCCCGGTCTTACGGTCGATGGCGACATAGTCCAGGCCGCCCCGCAGCGAGAGTTTGGTGCGCTCCGTTTCAATGAACTGGAAACCGTAGCCGCCACCCAGCGTGGATCGCAGGCTCAGGTCCTTATAGCGGTTGTTTTCCAACGACACGCGGCCGTAGTAAAAACGCTTCTCGTCGATGAATCGGTCCAGGCTGGCATCGCCGAGCCAGTTCGACACGGTCCGTTGCCCCGAATCGCTGCTGCGCTCCCCTTTCAGTCCCAGCGTGTAACGGTACGCGCGGGCTCGCACCGTGAGTTCCCCCTGCGCGTACAAGCGACTGTTCGTGCTGTTGCCGCGCACATATGCTGAAGACAGCGTGGCGCGCCCGCTGAAAGTCGTGCCCATTCCCGATTCGGCCGGCGTCGGATTGATGTATGCCACCTGGGCAAGCGTCGCGGCACCGGCACCGCCCGGCAAAAGGCGCGAGGCGACCACGCGATCCGAATCCTTGAGCATCACGCGCCCCGGTTTGTCCGTGGTGATCGATTTCACCCGGTCCCAGGCGATCGACACGCGGCCCGCGTACTCGGTCTTCAATATCAGCGTGTTTCCCGACTTGTGCTCGACGCGTCCGCTGAGCCGGTCCCCGTTATCCAGCGTCACCACGTCGGCCCGCACCAATCCTGCATAAACGGGCAGCGCCGCGGTGATCGCAATGCCAACGATGAACCGGAAACATTTGGCCGTCATATCATTTCTCCTTGCTCAAGCGCGAAGGCATACAGCATGCGAATCTCAAAATAACATGCGACGCGGCACGGAGCGTTTAGTTCCCCCGTCGCGGGCTTCGCGAAACAGCGTCAGCGGTCCTGCGCATCGACGCCATCGCGCAACGCAAGCTCCTCGGCCCGGCCAGCCAGATCGCGCAGCGTCATATTACCAAGCGAGCTTTCGATTGCCTGCCGCATGCGCTCGAGCGCCCCGTCAACGGGCCGCGACACCGGCAATTCCGCGGGCGAAAGAAAACGGTCCTCGCCTGCCGCGCGTACGGTCTCCAGTACCGTTGCCACCGGAATCAGCGAGGGGTCCCGCGCAGGCAGATACTGCGCCGGATCACCGCCGCTTTGCACGAGCAATTCCCGGTTTTCCAGCGCATCGAGAACCGTCTGCAACGCGTGCATCGGCACGCCAAGCAGGCGTGTCAACTCAGTCGCAGAAGGCATGCGCTCCCCGGCCAGAAACCGCGTGGTCACCAGGCTCATCAACGACAACGCCAGCCGCTCGCGCATCCGGTTGCTCAGGCGCGGTTCGCCCTGCCCCGCGTACAGGTACTCCGGATGCTGAACGTAGAACGCGACGCTGGCGCCGAACAGCAGGATCAGCCAGCTCAGATATACCCAGACCATGAACAACACCAGGATCGCCAGGCCCGAATAGATCGCCGCGTATCTGTTCGTCGACGCCACGAACACCGCGAACAACCATCCGGCACTTTGCCACAGAATTCCGCCGACCGCGCCGCCGATGACTGCGGGCCCGAATCGCACCCGCGCATTCGGAATAAACATGTAGATGAAACTGAACGCCGCGATCACGAGGATGTACGGCAGCAGCCGGCTTGCCGCCTGCACGGTCCCGCCCAGCGCGCCGATCGCGAGCAGCTCACGTACGGTCTCGATATTCATCACGGTCGCGGTGATTCCAAGCGCGGAAAATACCAGCACCGGCCCGACCATCAGCACGCTGAGGTAGCGGCTGAATCGCTCGCCGAAGCTGCGGTGAGACGGTATGTGCCAGATGTAGTTCAGCGACTCCTCGATCTTTTGCATCAATGAGACTGCAGTGTAGACCAGCAACCCGACGCCGAGCGCCCCGAGCATGCCGACGTTCATGCGCTCAATGAATTGAACGATCCTGTGTGCGACCTCCTCACCCTTCTCGCCAAGCGGCGCAAGAAAATTGAGCAGCATCGGCTGGATCTGGTTGTAGACCCCGAACGCCTTCAGCACGGAGAAGCTCAGCGCGAGCAGCGGCACGATCGACAGCAGCGTCGTATACACGAGGCTCATCGCACGCAGCGTGAGCTGGCCGCGTGCCAAGTCTCGCGCCAGCACCAGCACGGTGCGCACGACCCTCAGTCCGCGCGTCGCCCAAGGCGGCTGGGGCTGCTCGCGCGCGCCCCAGACGACGCTGTCGATGCGCCGCAACAGGCCCGCAACCAGCTTCATCCGGCGAACTCCGGCTCCGGCGGTCGCATGTGCCCTTTGCGTACCGCCCCTATTTCCACCCCGTAACCGGGCATTTCAGGCATTCTTGATTCGACCGGCGAGTTGGCGATCGGCCGCAGCACAATGTGGCCAACGGCGAGACGCAGCGAAAACAGCCCCACGGGCGTGACGACCCACACGCCGAATAGGATCGGTTGCCGCCTTGTTCGCATGGTCGGAACGATTATGGTCCAGCCGACGGCCGGGCTGCTTGGGCACGGCCGCGGCGCCGCCTGGAGTGCCATTCATGGAGCGCGTTGCGGTGTATTGTACCCGCAGCATCGGCCGCGATGCAGCAATGCAGTGAACTGCAAGTAATCGTAACGGTCCGATAAGGACCCGCGCGTGCTTTATACCCGCGACCCGGAATTGAGCAGGCAAGATCACCCAAGCAAGCCAAGCCGACCGTTGCCGGCTCGTCCGGCTGGGGCATGACATCAGCCCGGGGGAAAGCGTTGCATTGCGTAAGATATAATCTCGCGCTCGACTCAGCGTTACCTCCCAAATGCATGTGCGCCCGCCTTCACGCGGGGCACTATTTAGCCGAAGGCAATCCATGGCCGCACTGAAGAGCAAGGTCTCCCTTTCCGTAACTTTCGGTGCGTGCCGCGCCGCCCTTTTGGCACTGCCGGTCGCGTTGGCGCTGGCGGGCTGCGGTGCGAAAAGCGACCAACAGGGTCGCCCCTCGGGCGGCGGCATGCCGCCCCCCGAGGTCGGCGTCGTAACGGTCGCGCCGAGTACCGTGGGTTTGATCACCGAATTGCCCGGCCGGCTGGAAGCCTCGCGCGTGGCACAAGTGCGCGCCCGTGTGGCGGGCATATTGCAGAAGCGCCTGTTCCGCGAAGGCAGCGACGTCAAAGCAGGTCAGCTGCTGTTCGAAATAGACAGCGCGCCGTATCGTGCCTCCGTTGCGAGTGCCGAGGCATCGCTGGCGCGCGCGCAAGCCAACCTCACTCAGGCCACTGCGCAGGCCGAGCGCTACAAGCCGCTCGTCGAAGCCAACGCAGTCAGCAAACAGGACTATGTCAACGCGGTCGCGGCCCGGAACCTTGCCGAAGCCGACGTGGCCGCGGCCAGGGCCGCGTTGCAGACGACGCAGATCAACCTTGGCTATGCCAGCGTGACGGCGCCGATATCCGGGCGCATCGGCCGCGCGCTGGTAACCGAAGGCGCGTTGGTGGGACAAGGAGAAGCGACGCATTTGGCGGTAGTGCAACAGATTGATCCGATGTACGTGAATTTCACTCAATCGGCCGGCGAGGTGTTGCGTCTGCGCAAGGCGATCAAGAGCGGCAAACTCAAACGCGCCTCTGCGAGCGATTCCGCCCGCGTGCGCGTGGTGCTCGAAGACGGCACGCAATACCCCAAGGCCGGCAAATTGCTGTTCGCGGATCTGACGGTGGATCCCACTTCGGCACAAATCATGCTACGCGCCGAGCTGCCGAATCCCGAGGGCTTACTGCTGCCCGGCATGTACGTGCGCGTGCGAA
>Ga0156227_1224_pt1 | contig 19592 bp, 15 predicted proteins | sample RifCSPlowO2_12_FD_107875 | JGI IMG/M metagenome (GOLD analysis project Ga0156227, IMG submission 107875) | Betaproteobacteria bacterium RIFCSPLOWO2_12_FULL_63_13
CGCTCGCGTCGCTCGCGCAGACGCCGATCAACCGGCTGGTGCTAAACGATGTCGGTCCCGTGATCACCGCGGCGTCGCTGGATCGCATCGGGACTTACGTCGGCATGGCACCGCGGTTCCCCAGCGTGGAGGCGGCCGAGCAGTACCTGCGCGCCGTCAGCGCGCCCTTCGGCCCGCACAGCGATGCGCAATGGCGCTTTCTGACCGAGCATGCGCTGCGCGCCGACGCCAAAGGCGGCTACCGCATGCATTACGACCCCGCCATCGCCGTTCCGTTCAACGCGGAGAGGAACCGCAACGACATCGATCTGTGGGGCGTCTACGACGTCATCGGCTGCCCGACGCTGCTGCTGCGCGGCGAACACTCCGATTTGCTCACACGCGAGACGGCCGCGCAAATGGCCGCGCGCGGCCCGCGCGCCAAGCTCGCCGAAATCAAAGGCGTCGGTCATGCGCCCACACTGATGCACGCGGAGCAGATCGAACTCGTGCGGGAGTTCCTGCTTTCAGGCTGACGCGGACTTGTTCCCCGCTCGCGTTGCCGCATCAGCGCGGCAAGATTCAAATCAGCACGACGCCGATGGCACCGGCGGCGAAGATCGCGCCGGTGCCGCCCAGGATCTTGCGCCGCAGGCTGGTGGTGGCCAGCACTGCCACCATTCCGGCTTTGACCGTAGTGTTGGCGAGCGAAGCGATGACGATCGAGGTTACCGCGATGTCGGGGTCGCCGCTGAGGCCGTACTCGGCCATCGACAGCGTGATGGCATCCACATCGGTCAGTCCCGCCAGCAACGCGACCACGTAGAAGCCCTCACCGGGAAAATACTGCTGCACCAGCTTGACCACGAGCAGCACGACCGCAAAGAAGGCGCCGAACTTGATCGCCTCGGTAAGACTGAATGGGTTCTTCAGCGGCACCTCTCGCGTCGTGGTCGCCTGCTGCCCGCCTCCGCGCACGGCGAACAACCACGCCAGCGCGCCGGAGGTCACGCCCATCGCGACGAACGGAATCAGCAGGCGCGGCACGAGCGAGGCGTTGACCACCAGCACTTCGACGACCACGCGCACGAACATGATTCCCCATGCGAGCAGAATGCCGCTGGCGAGAGCGAAATCGGGAATCCGGTTGTCGGCGTCGCGGCTCTGGCGCGAAAAGGAAAGCGTCACGGCGGTGGAGGACACCAGTCCGCCCGCCAGTCCGGTAACCGCCGCTCCTTTCTGATGTCCGAGCCAGATCGTCGCCACGTATCCGATCAGCGACAAGCTGGAGATCAGGATCACCAGCAACCAGAGCGAATACGGCTTGAGCGCGCCCCAGGGATCGATTGCACCGTGCGGCAGCAGCGGCAGGACGACAAAGGTGGCGATGGCAAGGCGCAGGCCGGCGAAGACGTCATCCCAGCTGACCTTTTCCACCATGCTTTGCAGCGAGCGCTTGTATGCGAGCGCCGCTGCCGCCACCACCGCCAGCATGATGGCCAGTTCCCGGTGACCCAGCATGGTCAGACCGGCGAGCATGCAGACCGCGATCGCGGCCACTTCGGTGGTGATGCCCTGGGCTTCGACCTGTCCGCGCCCGCCCATCACGTAGGCCGCAACGATCGTTGCCGTGACCGCGCCGAGCGCGGTCAACATATAGCCTGGCGCCTCGAGCGACCTGGCAAGCCAGCCGCCCACCGCGCCGACGAGCGCGACCAGGATGAAGGTGCGCAGGCCCATGCCGCTTTCATCCTGCTCGTCGATCTTGCGCTTTTCCCGCTCCAGCCCGATCAGCGCGCCGATCGCGAGGGCCGTGACGAAACTCTGAACCGCGTCCATATCGAGCATGGGGTGCCCTTTTGCGGAAACTTTTCGGATCTCCCGGCCGTGCCTGCAGGAACTGCCGGGGCGCCCGTGCGGCGCGCCCAATCCATTACGCGGGGGAGCAGCCGATAATCACCATGATACGCGGCGCCGCGGCACGGACGAAATCGTTTTTCACCCACTCGCGGCGATTCGGGCGTGCGCCGCCAGCCGGGGGGCAGGCGAGCCGCGATTGCGGCAGAATCCCGGCCAGAGAGTTTCGACCGCACTTCGATCCAGGATCCGGCGCGCCCGGAAAGACCAAGCTTTCGGGAAATCCTCCATGAACACCTTTTTCGACCTGATCGACGATCTGACCCGCTGCCCGCAGTCCGAAGCTGCGTCGCGCGAACAGCGCATACGGGAGCTGTTCGAAACGGAGAAGACCGTGCTTGCGCTCGACATGAGCGGCTTTACCGTTTCAGTGCGGCGCGAGGGCATCATCGCGCACCTTTGCAAGATCAGGCGCATGCAACTATCGGTGATGCCGCTGATCGGCGAACACCGCGGGGAACTGGTCAAGTGCGAAGCGGACAACGCGCTGGCGGTGTTCGACGATTCGAATCACGCCGTGTCGGCTGCTCTTGCCATCAACCGCGAGATCATCGGGCTGCAGCAGCGTCTGGGCGAAGACAGCGTCGCGCCTGTCGGCATCGGTATCGATTCCGGGCCATTGCTCCTGATCCCGGGCAGGGACTGTTACGGCGATCCGGTCAACATCGCATTCAAACTTGCCGAGGACATCGCCCGACCGACTGAGATCCTGATCACCGAAACCGTGCAACGCATGCTTGCACCGACGGCGGCGTTCAGAACCGAGCGGCAGGCGTTGTCGATCTCGGGCATGGCGATCGCGGCGTACCGGGTACTGCGCTAGGGCCTGTTGATATTCAGCACGTGAGTGCGACGGCGGCGGGCGGGGAGGAGGGCTACTCAGTTCTGTTTGAGGCCGGCAGCACGCCGGCCGGGTCCTGCCGGTAGAACTGGGCGAGCCGCTCGTACAGTTCGGGATAATCGCGCGCGAGCAACCCCGAACCGGTGAAGAAGGTCTCGCTCGTCACCGCGAAGAATTCCGCCGGGTGCTCGGCGGCGTAGGGGTCGATGATGGTCGGCTTGCCCGCGTCGATCTGGGCGCAAAAGCGCGCATAGGCCCGCTCGAGCGCGTCTCGCCATGCAGCGGCATCGGCTCCCGCCGGCGGCCGAGGAAAACCGTCGTCGTCGCTGTGCAGCATATGCAGCTTGTGGGCGAATTCGTGGATGACCACGTTGTAGCCCGACTCCGACATGCCGGCATCCTGCCATGACAGGATCACCGGCCCGCCTGGCCACGCCTCGCCCGAGAGGTCCGCATCGATGGTGTGCACCACGCCGTGCCCGTCCATTTCCTCCTTTTGCACCCGGAACTGGCCCGGATAGACGACGATTCCGACCCATCCTTCATACCAGTCCAACCCCAGGTTGAGCACCGGCAGGCAGGCCTGGACCGCGATGGACAGGCGCATCGCGTCGGTGAGGTCCAGTCCTTGAGCACCATGCATCTGTTTTTCCGACAAGAACAGCTTGGACAATTCCCAAAGTCGCGCCCGTTCTTCGTCGGACAGTCCCCTCAGGAACGGCAACGTGGCACTGACCTGCTGCCACAATGCCGGATCGATCCGCGTGCGGGCGAGGACGCGCCGGCGGCGCCAGGAACGTAGAAGTCCCACCTCAGCGCCTTGCCGTGAGCACGAGCCCTGCCAGCACCAACACGAACCCGAGTACGTGGTATCCGTGAATCCGCTCGCCGAGCACGAGTACCGCCGCGAGCGCCCCGAAGACCGGGTTGAGCGGATTGAAGAACGCCGCAACATTCGGCCCGACAACCGGTACCGCGTGGCTCCAGCACAGGTACGCGACCACCGACGGAAACAGCGCAATGTATCCGATCGCCGAAACGGTGCGCAGAGTGACCGGGAAGGTGCCGTCAGTGATGATGTCCCAGGCGTAGAACGGCGTACTGCACAGTACTGCGACGATGATGCAGAACAGCGTGAAGGAGAGCGGATGCATGGGGGGGCGCCGGTCCAGCATCACCGTATAGAGGGCCCAAAGCGCCACCGCGCCCAGGATCAACAGGTCCCCCGGGTTGAGCGCGAGCGCGGCGATCGCAGCCGGGTCGCCCGCGCTGACGATGGCCAGCGATCCGGCCAGGGACATCGCGAGTCCTACCAGTTGCCGTCGGCCCACGGTGTGGCGGCGCGCAATCCACGCCATCGGAATGATGAACAGCGGCAGCGAGGCGTTCAACAGCGATGCGTTGATCGCAGTCGTATGGCGCAGCCCCATGTAACCGAGCATTGGATAGGCGGCGGCGCCGACCATGCCGAAGAAGACGATCCATCGCCAGCTCTTGCGTGCCTCGGCCAGGTCCGCCCGGGCATGCCGGGCAGCGAACGGGAGCAGGATGACGACCGCGCCGGCCCAGCGCCAGAACACCAGCGCGAATGGCGTGACTTCCGCGTGGACGGCCCGCGCCGGAGCCCAGCTCGATCCCCAGGAGGCCATCGCGACGACCAGCAGCGCGTAGGCCGCGAGGCGCGATGACTGCGGATTCGGCGGATTTTCGGGCGCGGGCATGGGCGGGCGGTGCAGCTGCGCATTATGGCGAAGGCCCCGGCATGGCGCCAGAGTCATCGGATCTGTACAATGGTGAAGCATAGCTGCATGAAACGGCGGGTACCCCCCTTATCCTGGGGTGAAGCGTTTGGCACAAACCTTCTACGTCAGGTGGCGATTCCGCGCCGGCATCGCCGGTACCGCGGCCACGCGAGCTCAATGGTCTCTGTCACTGCAGTCAATCCGCCGTTAGCCGACGCATCGATCGGGGCGATCGCGAGCGGGCTCGCCGATTCCGACGGCGAGCGTATTGAACGCGCGCTGGAATTCGCGCGGCACATCTACCAGCGCAGGCTGCTGGGTACTGGCGAGCCGGCGCTCGAGCACGCGCTCGGCCAGGCCCAGATCATTTCCGAGCTCAGGCTCGACGCCGATGCGCGGGCCGCCGCGTTGCTGTTCGCCGTTCCGTCGTATCGGGAGAACAGCGGTGAAATCCTCGAGGAGACGTTCGGTGAACATGTCGCCGCACTGGTGCACGGCATCACGCAGCTGAACCGGTTGCGCGTGATCACGCGCAGCGTCGTGACGGAAAACAAGGGGGCGGCGCGCCAGTCGCAGGCCGAGGTTCTGCGCAAGATGCTGCTCGCGATGGTGGCCGACATCCGCGTGGTGTTGCTCCGCCTGGCCAGCCGGACACAGACGCTGCGCCATATGACACGCGCGGATGAGGATTCGTCGCGGCGCCAGGTCGCGCAGGAGACAATGGACATCTACGCGCCGCTGGCCAACCGACTGGGCGTGTGGCAACTGAAGTGGGAACTGGAGGATTTGTCGTTCCGGTTCCTGGAGCCGAGCGTCTACAAGCGCATCGCCGGCATGCTCGACGAGCGCCGCGGCGAGCGCGAGCGGTTCATCGATGAGGCGATCGGGCAGCTTACGCGCGCGTTGTCCGCCACGGGGATGGAGGCGCAAATCAGCGGGCGTCCGAAGCACATCTTCAGCATTTACAACAAGATGCGCGAGAAGGCGCTCAATTTCGATCAGCTGCACGACTTGCGCGGCCTGCGGGTACTGGTGGACGGCGTCAGAGACTGCTACACCGCGCTGGGGGTCGTCCATGACCTCTGGCAGCCCGTCCCGAACGAGTTCGACGATTACATATCGCGGCCGAAGGGCAACTTGTATCGCTCGTTGCACACGGCCGTGGTCGGGCCGCAGGGACGCACGCTCGAGGTTCAGATCCGCACCCATGAGATGCACCGTCATGCGGAACTGGGGGTTGCAGCGCACTGGCGCTACAAGGAAGGCGAATTTGCCGGGCGCTCGGGGAGCGGTGCCGACGGCGCGCCGCGCAAGGCCCCGCGCGGCCGTAGCGATGCCTCGGGCGACAGGATCGCGTTCCTGCGCCAAGTGCTTGCGTGGCGCGACGAGATCGTCGATTCCAGCGACTGGGTCGAACAGTCCAAGAAGTCGGCGCTTGACGACACGGTGTACGTGGTGACGCCCCAGGGCCGCGTGATCGATCTGCCGCAAGGCGCCACGCCGATCGATTTTGCCTATGCCCTGCACACTGATCTGGGGCATCACTGCCGCGGTGCCAAGGTCGACGGTGCGATCGTTCCGCTCGACTATCGTCTGAAGAACGGCCAGCGGGTCGAAATCATCGCCGCGAAGACCGGCGGCCCCAGCCGCGATTGGATGAGTCCGGCGCTCGGCTACATCAGAAGTTCGCGTGCGCGTAACAAGGTTCGCCAGTGGTTCAACAGCCAGGAACTCGGACAGACCATTGCCGCCGGCCGCGCGCTGGTTGAGCGCGAACTGCACCGGGAAGGACAGACGGGAACGGCACTCGATCAGCTCGCGGCTCGTCTGGGCTTTGCAAAGACCGAGGAGTTCTTCGCCGCCGTGGGGCGCGAGGACATCGGCGTGCGCCAGATTCAGGTGGCGCTGCGCGGCCCCGAGGAGGCGCAAGCGGTCTCGCAAGTGCAAACACACCGCAGCAAGGCGGCATCGGGCGGTATTCTGATCGTCGGGGTGGACCGTCTGCTGACACAGCTCGCTCGCTGCTGCAAGCCCGTGCCGCCCGATGCGATCGTCGGTTTCGTGACGCGGGGGCGCGGCGTGTCCATTCACCGGGCCGATTGCGCCAGCCTCTCACAGCTGATGGCGAGGCTGCCCGAGCGCATGATAGACGCGCAATGGGGCGTACAGGAAGGACAGGTATTTCCGGTGGACATCGTGGTGCGAGGGAGTGACCGGCACGGGCTGTTGCGAGATGTTTCCGAGGTCCTCTCGCGCGAGCAGTTGAATGTCACGGCGGCACATACCCAATCCAAGGGCGGGACCGCGAGGATGTTCTTCACCGTCGAGGTCGACGGCGCAGCGCGCTTGCAGCACACGCTGGCGCTTGTCGAGCAGATACGTGGCGTTGACGAGGCGGCGCGGCGCTGACCGGCACATGGCGCAATCGATCGATGAAGTGACGATCAGAGCGACTCGCGAGAAAAGGGGATGGCAAATGCAGCCCACGGGCCGGTATTCAGCCATGGCGCCTGAGGCTCCTGCGGCCCGCGCAGGTGCACCATGGCGCCCGGTGGTACAGGGGTTCGCAAGGGGGATGACAGGCAAGGGGGGAACAGGCTGTCCGAATGCAGCCGCGGCGGTTTAGAACCATGGAAACCGAAATCAAGCTGCTCGTCGCGCCCGAAAACCTGGGTCGAATTCTTCGATCGAAGGCGCTCAGGCGTTGCACACAGGACCGCGCCCGGACCAGCATGCTCACCAGTATCTATTTCGATACACCGCGTTTCGATTTGCGCGACGCGCGCCTGGCGCTGCGGCTGCGGCGCATCCGCACCGGCTCGGATCTGCGCTGGCTGCAGGCGCTGAAGGGCGGCGCTGCGAGCACGGCCGGCCTCACGCAGCGCGAGGAATACGAATGGCCCGTTCCTGCACGTCGCATCGAGCTTGCGTTGCTCGACACCACGCCGTACGCGGCGGTGTTTGCCAAGCGGCGCGTGCGCGAGTCGCTGCGCGCGGTATTCACGACACGTTTTAGGCGTTCGGTCGCGCAGCTGCTGCTTGCCGACGGTTCACGGGCGGAACTGTGCGCCGACCGCGGCGAGATAAGCATCGGACGCGCGCGCGCGCCGATTTCCGAGGTCGAGATCGAACTGAAAGGCGGAAATCCGCGTGCGCTTTTCGAGTTCGCCTCTGAACTGCTGCGCGAAGTGCCGCTGCGCCTGGGTACGATGTCCAAGGCCGAGCGCGGTTATGCGCTGAAACGCCATACGCCGCCGCGCAAGGCGCATGCCGTCGCGCTGCGGCCCGAGATGAGCCGCGCCGAGGCGCTGCAGACGGTAGCGCGCGGCTGCCTGGCGCAGATCCATGCCAATGAACAGGGATTCCTCAGCGGGAGGGATCCCGAATTCCTGCATCAGTTGCGCGTAGGATTCCGGCGCCTGCGCGTTGCGCTTGCGATGCCTGACGATCCGGCGTGGCGCGAGGCCCTCGAGCCTGTGCGCGCGGAGATGCGATGGCTGTTCTCGGTGCTCGGTCCGGTGCGGAACTGGGATGTTTTCATATCGGAGATTCTGCCACCTCTGATGCAACATTTCGGCGACGAAGAGGGGCTGTCTGCGCTGCGTGCGCGCTGCCTGCGATTGCGTCGTCGCCGTCTCGCGCTGGCGCGGCAAGCCGTCAGCAGTCCGCGCTATGCGGCATTGTTGCTGGCCGTCGGCGCGCTGCTCTACGGCAGCCCTCCTGCCGAGCCGCCGAGCGATGCGCCGGCGCAGGCCTTCGCGCGCGAATTCATCGGACGCCGCGCGCGCGTGCTGCGCAAGCGCGGCGCCGGATTGGCCACCGCCGGGCCGCAGGAGCGGCACCGGGTGCGCATCGCGGCGAAGAAGCTGCGCTACAGCGCGGAGTTCTTCGCGGCGCTGCATCCGAGCAAGAGGCTCAAACGCTATGTCGATGCGCTTGCCGAACTTCAGGACGTGCTCGGGGCGATCAATGATGCGGCGTTGGGTGCGACCATGATTGCCGAGCTGGGATCGGGCGCCCGTCTTGACCCCCGCCTTATCGGCATGGCACAGGGTTGGATCGCCGCCGGCGAGGCCCCGGCGATCGAGCGACTGTCGCGGGCCTGGGACGCATTCAAGCGTTGCCGGAGCCTGCTTCGGCGTGACTGATGCAAGCGCGAAGGCCGCGGATTTTGCCGGACGGATAGCGAATCGGAGCGCCCAGCACGATTTCCGTCAACGGCCCTATGCTGCGAAGGGCGCCCGCCGGCGTCTGAATTGATCGTGCAAGGCGCGTAAAACGCAATGGGGAGGTCAAATGTTCGAGTCTGCGGATCTGGACCATAAGGTTAGTAAGGAAGAGTACAAGCGAGAGGAACCCAAGCTGCGCGAGGCACTTCTCAACGCGCAGTTCGACCTCGGAGCACAGAAGGATTTCGCCGTGCTGATCATCATCGGCGGTGTGGATGGCGCGGGAAAGGGCGAAACCGTCAATCTCCTGAACGAATGGATGGATCCGCGGCATATCGTCACCTATGCGTTCGGCCCGCCCTCGGACGAGGAGGCCGCCCGCCCGCCCATGTGGCGATTCTGGCGTGCACTTCCCCCGAGGGGCAAGATCGGGGTGTTCTTCGGTTCCTGGTACACCGAACCGATCGTCAACCGCGTGCTCGGCAAATGCACCGACAACGATCTGCAAAAGTACCTGGACGAAATTTTTCGTCACGAGAAAATGCTCGTCGACGAAGGCGTACTGCTGCTGAAATTCTGGTTCAATCTTTCCAAGGATCAGCAGAGGAAGCGCCTGAAGGCGCTCGAATCCGATCCGAAGACGAAGTGGCGCGTCACCAAGGAGGATTGGCGCCGATTCAAAGTCTATGACCGGTTCCGTGAGATTTCGGAGCACGCGCTGCGCGAGACGAGCACCGCGGGCGCGCCGTGGATAGTCGTGCCCGGGGCCGACCCGCGCTTCCGCAGCCTGACCGCCGGCCGCATCTTGCTCGAAGCGCTCAAGAAGCGCCTGGCCGAAGGCGAACGCAGAGAAAAGAGGGCCGATGCCGTTCCGCCGATGCCGCAGTTGGACAACCTGAGGCTGCTGCGCTCGCTGGACATGACGCAGCGTCTGGAGAAAAAACGCTACGAGAAGCTGCTGGAGAGATATCAGGGCGAGCTGAACGTGTACTCGCGAAGCAAGAAAGTGCGCAAGCACTCGGTCATTCTGGTGTTCGAGGGCTGGGATGCGGGGGGCAAGGGATCGGCCGTTCGCAGGATTACCAGCGCGCTGGATGCGCGCCAGTACCGTATTGTTCCTATCGCTGCGCCGACAGAGGAGGAACGCGCGCAGCCTTATCTCTGGCGTTTCTGGCGCCATGTTCCGGGTCTTGGCGGAATCACCATTTTCGACCGTTCCTGGTACGGACGGGTCCTGGTGGAGCGCGTCGAGGGATTCTGTTCGCAGGCCGACTGGATGCGTGCCTACTCCGAGATCAACGATTTCGAGGAACAACTGGTTCAAAATGGCGCCGTCATGTTCAAGTATTGGCTGCATATCACCAAGGACGAGCAGTTGCGCCGGTTCAAGGAACGCCAGAAGACCTCTTTCAAACGCTTCAAGATCACCGACGAGGACTGGCGCAACCGCGACAAGTGGGCCGACTACGAAGCGGCGGTATGCGATATGGTGGACAGAACCTCCACGGAAATCTCTCCGTGGACCATCGTCGAGGCGCAGGACAAGCCCTTTGCGCGAATCAAGCTGCTGAAATCGCTGGTCGAGAAGTTCCGCACGCTTTGATGCCGGGATACGCAGCCGCTAGAGTCGGTCCGACGGATCTTCTGGCGCGGGGCACGGCACTCTTTCCCGGCCGCCAACGAAAGGATGCTTTCTCGGCAACGCCCACCGATCGGTTCTGCGCTCTGGCAAAATACGTGCTGCATTGGCGGTGTCCGGCATCGTTCAGACCTTGTTATGGGTTGCTGACCTGCGGGCGTACGGTTAAGGATTGCGGCGAAGAATCCGGTCTATGCGTCTTGCCATCTTGTCCCATGGGGACCTTGCAGCGGCCCAAGCTCGGGGCAGCAACGGCATCATCGTGAGGCAGGCCATCCGATCAGGCATGTTTGGACAAGGGACATTTCCGCGATGCGTGTATAGAAAGCTTTATCATTAAGCGTCTACATTCACCTTGAGAATCTTGATCAGCAACGACGACGGCTACTTCGCCCCCGGCATAGAGATTCTCGCAAAGGCGCTAGCCGGGCTTGGGGATGTCACTGTGGTAGCCCCGGAGCGCGACCGCAGCGGAGCATCCAATTCGCTCACACTTGACCGTCCGCTGACGGTGCGTCAGTCGGCCAACGGCTTTCTGTTCGTCAACGGCACACCCACCGATTGTGTCCACTTGGCGGTAACCGGATTGCTGAAGGAACTGCCCGACATTGTTGTTTCGGGGATCAACCTTGGAGCCAACATGGGCGATGACACCATCTATTCGGGAACCGTTGCAGCCGCAACCGAAGGCTATCTGCTGGGTATCCCGTCGCTTGCGGTTTCGCTCGCGAGCAAGACCGGGAGTCATTTCGAGACGGCGGCCCGCGTTGCCTTCGAGATGGTGGAGCGATTTCAGAAGGCGCCGCCGGGAGAGCCCATGATGCTCAACGTCAATGTTCCCGACGTGCCTGCGGAGGAATTGGGCGCGCTCGAAGTGACGCGCCTGGGCAAGCGGCACAAGGCCGAGCCGGTCGTCAATACCACGACGCCGCGGGGCGAACAGGTGTACTGGATCGGGGCGGCAGGAAGTGCGCAGGACGCGGGGCCTGGTACGGATTTTTTTGCCGTGGCATCGAACCGGGTTTCGGTCACACCCCTTCAAATGGACCTGACGTATCAACCGCAGATCGCCGTGGTTCGCAACTGGCTGGGCTCGTTCAAGTGATGCTCTCCAGGACTCGCGGTATCGGCATGACCTCGCAGCGCACGCGCGACCGGATGATCGAGCGGCTCAGGGAGAAGGGGATCACCGATGAGGTCGTGCTCGGTGCGATGGCGGTCGTACCGCGGCACCTGTTCGTCGAGGAGGCGCTGGCGAGCCGCGCGTACGAGGACACGGCACTGCCGATCGGCTTCGGGCAGACGATCTCGCAGCCGTTCGTTGTTGCTTTCATGATCCAGGCGGTGCGAGCGGGCAGGCAGCTTGAACGCGTGCTCGATATTGGCGCCGGGTGCGGCTATCAGGCCGCGGTGCTGGCGCAGATCGCCCGCGAAGTCTTTTCGATCGAGCGCATCTCGGGGCTGCTGGAGAAGGCGCGCGCCAACCTGAGGGAGCTGCGCCTGTCGAACCTGCGGACCGTCCACGGCGACGGGGCGCACGGACTTCCGGAGGCCGCGCCGTTTGACGCGATTATCATCAGTGCAGCCGCCCCGCAGCTTCCCGATGCGCTGATGGCGCAACTGGTGCCGGGCGGGCGACTGATTGCTCCGATCGGAATAAGGGACCAGGCATTGTGCCTGATTACTCGCAGTGCATCGGGTCCGGTCGGATTCAGCGAACAATGGCTTGATCCGGTACATTTCGTGCCGATGAGGATGGGAAAACAATGAGCCCGACTATCATGACGCTGGCGACGACAGCGAGGCCGGTGACGGCGAGGTCCGCGGCGCGAACGGCTCTGTTTCTGGCCGCCGCCGCGATGGTCTTGTTAGGCGGTTGCGCCAGTCGGCAATCGGCGCCGGTGGTCGAGCGCGCTCCCGGTCCTCTGACGCCTGCAGTACCGGTCCAGCCTGCCGTACGTGCCGTGGAGGCGCGGCCCGGGACCCATATCGTCAGGCGGGGCGAGACGCTCTACGGCATTGCTCTGGATAACGGGCTGGACTACCGGGAACTGGCCCAGGGGAACGGAATTACCAAACCGAACATGATCCGCGTCGGCGATACGCTGCGACTGCGACCTCCGCTGCCGGTGTCGGCAGCGGAGGAGGGCGGCGTCCAGGTGAAACCCGTCATCGTCGCGGGTGCGGTCGAGTCGCGCCCGCTTGGGCCGGAACCGCAGCCGCAGCGCCAACCGCAGCCGGCGAAAGCGGTGAAGAAGACGGACGAAATTACGATCGCGCGCATCGAACCGCGAAACCGCGAACTCAAGCCCGAGCCGGTTGCGCCGGTTGCGAAACCCGAGTCTGCTCCTCCTGCGCCGCGGACGGAGGGACAGGGAGACGACCCGGACAGGATCGACTGGTCATGGCCGGTGGAAGGAAAAGTCGTGGCTACATTTGTCGATCCGGGCAACAAGGGCGTGGACATCGCTGCCGGGCTCGGTGACCCGGTGCATGCCTCGGCACCGGGCCGCGTGGTATACAGCGGTTCGGGCTTGCGCGGCTACGGCAAGCTGATCATCATCAAGCACAATCCGACATATCTGTCGGCCTACGCGCACAACAGTCAGATTCTGGTCAAGGAAGGACAGAACGTTGCCAAGGGGCAGAAGATCGGCGAGGTGGGAGCGACGGATGCCGACTCGCCCAAGCTGCATTTCGAAATCCGGCGCCTCGGCAAGCCGGTCGATCCGCTCAAGTTCCTGCCGGAACGCCCATCGTGAGTTCCAAGGGCGCGAAGGGGCGAGAGGCCAAACAGACCTCTGGCGAGGGTGCGCCTTCCGGGGACATCCGTTGGAATGAGGGAGGCGGGCCGGGCCGCGTGGAAAATGAGGCGTTTCCCGAGGAGCAGTCGACGGAGGCGTTTGCGCAGGACGCCGACGAACGGTCCGGGGAGGGTGGAGAGTCCGTGGAAGACGGGCTCGCCGAAAATTCTTCTGAAGGCGAGAACCTATCGGACTCGACGCAGGCCTATCTGCACCAAATCGGCCTGAAGGCGTTGCTTACGCCGGAGGAGGAACGAATTACCGCGCGGCTTGCTGCCGGAGGGGATTTCGCGGCAAGGCAAAAGATGATCGAGCACAACCTGCGCTTGGTGGTCAACATCGCGAAGCACTACCTGAACCGGGGCGTATCACTGCTTGATCTCATCGAGGAGGGAAACCTGGGGTTGATGCACGCGCTGGAAAAATTCGACCCCGAGCGGGGGTTTCGGTTTTCAACCTATGCGACATGGTGGATACGACAAAACGTCGAACGCGCCATCATGAACCAGTCGCGCACCATCAGGCTGCCGGTGCACGTAATCAAGGAACTGAACATCGCGCTGCGGGCGCGGCGCTACTTGGAAACGCACTCAGATCGCGAACCCACGATCGAGGATATCGCCCATTTTACCGAGCGCTCGACCGAGGAGGTCCGGCGAATACTGAAGCACAACGAGCACACGGCGTCGCTCGATGCGCCTTTGGACATCGATCCGATGCTGTCGGTGGGCGAGTCCATCGCCGACGAGCAGTCGGCGGGTCCGGAAGCGCTGCTCGCTGCGCACGAAACCGAATCGCTCGTGCGCGAGTGGCTCGCGCAGTTGAACGACAAGCAGCGCATCGTCATCGAGCGGCGCTTCGGCTTGAATGGACAGGAGGTCTTTACGCTCGAAGCGCTGGCTTCGGAATTGAACCTCACGCGCGAGCGCGTGAGGCAGATTCAGCTTGAAGCTCTGGGCGCGCTGCGCCGCCTGCTGAGGCGCCGCGGTTTGTCCAGGGACGCGTTGCTTTGAGTGAGGGAGGGATAGAATCAATCCGGCCGCGAAGTCTGAAGAGCGAGTCGGCGCACCGCAGACCGGCGCTCGAACCCGCCGCAAAATTTCGCGCAATGCCGATTATGTTCATTTCGCTCCGCGACGCAACCCGCGTGGGGGCGATCGGAGCGAGTCTGGTGGTAAAGTCTGGTGGTAAACCGGGGGAGGCAAAGCAATGGACACGCTGCAAACCATCATCCGCGATCTGGTCGCCGGCAACCGGATTCTTGCGAACGAAGGCATCGTCGATGCCATGGGGCATATCAGTGCGCGCCATCCGGACAATCCGCGCCGCTATCTGCTTTCCTGGGCACGCAGCCCGGGGTTGGTCGAACCGGGCGACATCATGGAGTTCGAACTCGACGGCACGCCGGTGAAGGATGACGGTCGCCCGATCTACATCGAACGCCCGATACACGGCGCAATCTACGAGGCGCGGCCCGAAGTCATGTCGGTGGTCCACAATCATTGCCATGAATTGCTGCCGTTTGCCATCACGCGCACGCCGATGCGACCCGCGGTGCACAACGCCCGCCGAATCGGGGAGAACGTACCGGTGTGGGAAATCCGCGACAAGTTCGGCGATACCGACATGTGGTGACCACCATGGAGCAGGGCCGCGACCTGGTGAGCGTGCTGCGCGCCAACAAGGCGGCGCTGATGCGCGGGCACGGTAGCGCGGTTACAGGTACGTCGATTTCCGATTCGGTGCAGACCTCGATTTCGATGAAGATCAATGCGAGGGCGATCCTCGAAGGGATGAGACTGGGCGAGATTTGCTACCTTACCCCCGGCGAGATTCGGGCCAAGCAGGCTGGCGCAGCGTCGCTGAAGGGTTTCGACCGCGCTTGGGAATGTTTGTGCCGCAAGTCGGGCCTGGGTTCCTGATTCGGCGGTCCCCGAAAGGGGACGTACCGCCTTGTCCGCTGCCCTCAGGCTACACGCGCCCGCGCACCGCGGGCGAGAACCGCGGGCAGCATGGCGCCTGCGGCAAGAGTCAATCCGATCAACGGCGGTACATAACCCGGTCCGATCAACAGCAGTGCGCCGATGCCGAGCAGCAGGCGTTGCAGCGCGTTGAGCGCGCCGCCCAGGTACCCGCGCACGCCCGCGGCGAGCAGACAGGCGCCGATGCAGGCGGTCAGTATGGCCACCGCGATCGTGATGACGTTGCCCTGCAGCAGCAGGCCGCCGTTCAGCACGAAGGCCACCGGCACGATGAATGCCGCGAGGCCCAGCTTCACCGACTCCCAACCGGTCGCCCAGATGCGCGAGCCGGCGATGCCCGCGGTGACGAAAACCGCGAGGCAGGTCGGCGGCGTGAAGAACGACGCGAGTCCCCAATAGACCACGTACAGGTGTGCGGCGACGTCCGGCACGCCCAGGCGCACCAGCGCCGGCGCCATCAGCGTCGCCAGCGTCACGTAGGCGGGCGTCGCATCCAGACCCATGCCGACGATCAGGCTGACGACGCCGACCAGCAGCAGCGTCAGATAAAGATTGCCGCCCGAGAGTTCGACGATGAACTGCGAGATCTTGATGCCGACGCCAGAGAGTTCGAGCGCGCCGATCATGATGCCGACCGCCGCCGTGATCGCCGCGATCACCACCCAGCGTGCGATGCCCTCCTCGAACGCCGCCAGCATGCGTCTGGGCGTGAGCCAATGGCCGCGATCCCGCGCCATGAAGCTCGTCGCGATGACGGCGATGCAGGCATAGATGCCCGCCAGGCCAGGCGGATGACCCTTGACGACGAGATACCAGACCAGGACGGCGACGCCGATCAGGTGGTACCAGCCGGCGCGCATCACCGGCCAGAAATCCGGAATCACGTCACGCGGTATCGCCTGGATTCCGTGCTTCGCCGCCTGCAGATGCACCGACACGAACACGATCAGGTAATACAGAATCGCCGGCGTCAGCGCCGCGGTCGCGATCGTCGAATACGGAACGTCGATCCACTCGGCCATGATGAACGCCATAGAACCCATTACCGGCGGCAGTATCATGCCGCCGGTGGAGGCCACCGCCTCCACGGCCGCGGCAAACGCCGGGGTATAGCCTATGGCTTTCATCATCGGTATGGTCAGCACGCCGGTGGTCGCGGCATTCGACGAAGGACCGCCGGAGATCGATCCGAACAACGCCGAGGCGACGACAGCCGCCTTCGCCGGCCCGCCGCGCGACCAGCCGGTCAGCGCGAGCGCCAGGTCCATGAACCAGCGCCCTGCGCCGGCGCGCTGGACCAGCGAACCGAAGATCAGGAACACGATGGCGATGTTGGCCGCGATGCCGAGCGGCAATCCGAATATGCCCGAATCGCCGATGTACGCGGCATAGGCGATCTCGTCGATCGCGTATCCCTGCCCGAACAGCAGACCGGGCAGATGGGCCTGGAACATCGCCAGCAGAACGAACGACAGGATGATGATCGGCAGCGCCCAGCCGACGCTGCGGCGCGTCGCCTCGAGCAGAGGCAGCCCGAGCATGAGCGCGAGCACGGTTGCCTTGGTGTCGATGTACCCGTTTTCGGTGTAGGCGAGGATCTGGTCGAAGAAGAAGAGGATGTAGCCAGAACCGACCAGCACCGAGGCAATCAGCAGCCGGTCATACCACGGCACCCGGACCGCGGCTTCGGCGAGCGCCTCCGCTCCGCGGTGGCCGCCCGCGGCGCGCATCCACAGAAAGATCAGGATCAGCGCGCCCACGAGGCTGACGGCGCGGTGTGACTGCTGAGGCAGGTAGACGCCGAACCAGGTCGGCACCTCGCCGACGAGCACCAGGTGGTAGATCGCGAGCGCCCGGCAAAACCAGGATTGCAGCTTGGCTCTCACCGATGCACCACCCTGGCCTGAGTCGGACGCTCGGACCGCGCCATCGCGGCGCCGAAGGTATGCGCCCTATTTGCCCGCGAGCAGGCCCTTCTGCTCGGCATCGAGCGTCGAATTCCACGCACCCTTTTCCTTGTAATAACGGATCGCTCCCTCGTGGAACGGCAGCGGTACGTCGTCCAGCGAGTGTTTGACCGTCCAGGCGCGCGCCGCCGCGTGGTAGGTCTTGAACTCGTCGGTGTGATCGAGCACCGCCTTGACGAACTGGTACACCGTCTCCGCGGGCACGTCGCCGCGGGCGACGAACAGCGCATTCATCGCCACCAGGTGCCAGTCCTCGGTCTGCTCGGGCCAGACACCGGCCGGCACTTTGCCCCAGTGCATGGCCTTGGGCAAGTGGCCGAGGAGCCGATCGCGCTCGGATTCGCTCATATAGAAAGGCACGACGGCGCCGGTTCCGAGCACCCGGGCGATCGTCGCCGCACGCGCGCCGAAGCCGAACACCGCCGCCTTGGCCGACCCGGAACGCACCGCCGCCTCCTGCTCCGACAGCGTGGTCGTGCGGATGACCTTGAATTTGTCCATCGGCACGCCGTAGACCTTGGCCATCGCACGAAACACCAGATTCAGGTCGGGCAATGCCGGCCGATCGGCGGCGATCGTCGCGCCGATCAGATCCTTGAAACTGCGGATGTTGGCGTCCTTGTTGACCATCATGCCGCGGTAGCTCGGCTGTCCCTGCATGATCAGACGCACCGCGATCGGCTTCTTGAAGCGCCCGCCGCCCTGGTACGCGGTGGCGGCAATATAGGCGCTCGACAATGCAAACTCGAAGCGCTTGGCGGCGATTCCGTTCATAGCCGCCGCCGAGCCGCCACCGGGCTGCACGGTGGAATTGATGTTTGCGTGCTTGCGAGCCATGTCGGAAATGGCGACGCCGATCGTGTGGAATACGCTGCCGGTCGCCGGGGTGGAAATCCGAGCTGCCTGCTGCGCGTGAGCTGCGCCCGCCAGCGCCGCTGCGAAAGCGGCCACTACTGCAAATAGAAGCCTGCGCCTATCATCTTTCATGTCGCCTCCCTCCCCCCTCGACGAACGCAAATCGACAGTCTATTTGAACAACTCGCGGTACTTCCGATGCATCTTTTCCTTCAGCTCGGGACTCGACTCGGTGACCTGCGGAAAGCTGGCCCTGCGACCCCAGGGCCGGCAGGCGTCGATGATCGCCCGGTTGTTTTCATAAGGCGGCGCCGCCAGCATCGGATCGAGCGGCGTCGACCATGCGCGGCGGATAAAATCGATGTCGTTCGGCGGATCGCAGCGCGTCGACATCGCCCAAAGCACGTCGAAGGTGTTGGTCGGGTCAATGTCCTCGTCGACCACGATGACCCAGCGGCCGGCGTAATTGCCGGCGTGGCAGGTCGCCGCCAGAAACGCAGCCTGCCTGGCGTGGCCGGGATATTGCTGCTCTATCGAAACGATGTTGAACAGCCGCGACGCCCCGGCCTCGTGGCACCAGACGCCCTTGACGCCGGGAAGCCCGGCCTTCTCGATCTCGTCCCAGATCATCGCCGATTTGACGATCGAACGACCGAACGTGACGCTGGTTGGCGGCCGCCCCGGGCTGGCAACGCACAGAATCGGATGACTCCGGTAATACACGCGACGGATCTTGATCACCGGTTCCTCGGAAACGTCGCTCGCGTAATAGCCCATGAACTCGCCGAACGGCCCCTCGGGCAGCGTCTCGTTGCCGTAGATCTCGCCCTCGAGCACGATCTCCGCGTGCGCCGGAATCGGCAGCCCGTGCAGTTCGGTCTTGACCATTTCATAGGGTGCACCTCGATGCCCGCCCGCATAGGCGAACTCGTCGGTGCCGAGGTCGATCTCCTGGTTGGCCGCCATGAACAGCAACGGGTCGTGGCCGAGAGAAATGGCGACCGGGCAGGGTTCGCCGTGGCTGAAGTACTTCTGGCTGATCAGCCGCCCGTGTTTGCCCGGCGACATCCAGATGCCGCAGGTATTCTTGTTCTGCAGCATGATCCTGTAGGTGGCCGAATTGACCCAGTCGCTGTCGCGGTCTTTCGTGATCACCAGCACGTCCGTTCCGATATAGCGCCCGCCGTCCTTCTCGTGCAGGAACGGCGCAGGAAACTTGAACAGGTCCACATCCTCGTCGCGGTCGATGTTCTCGAAGACCGGCCCGGAACTCAGATAGACCGGCGGAATCAGCTTGAAGTCGCTGCGCATGCGGTTGCGGTAGGCCTGAACCACGGCGGTCGGCGTCTCGGGCTCGCCGAAACCGAGCAGATATGCGAGCCGGCGCGACGAATTCATGCTGCCCGAGAAGATCCGGTGGCCTTTCGGATACCCCGGTATGCCGTCGAACAGCACCGCCGGCGCCATGCCCTCGCGAGAGGCCTGCGACAGCAGCTCCAGGATCGCGCCGATCTCCAGGTTCCAGTCGGCCCCGTCGACGCGCTTGAGTTCACCCATTTGATCGAATATCTCGATCAGGTCGCGCAGGTCGTTGTAACGGTTGGTGCGCGAATGCGCCTCGCGCAATTTCGCTTTGACTGAGGTTTTCATCGTGTCGCCCCCGTGTCCAAAAAAACTTTGATCGTCATAGACCAGCC
>Ga0156227_1038_pt1 | contig 18509 bp, 14 predicted proteins | sample RifCSPlowO2_12_FD_107875 | JGI IMG/M metagenome (GOLD analysis project Ga0156227, IMG submission 107875) | Betaproteobacteria bacterium RIFCSPLOWO2_12_FULL_63_13
CGCTACCAATACCAATACTGCTCGATGCTGTCAAGCCGGGAAGCCCGGTTACGAGCGCGCGTCGCCTGCTGCATGCGCGTCTGAGCAGACGAAAAAAAACGGCAGCGTCGATGCGCTGCCGTTTTGTCATTGAATGGACGCTCAGAAATTGTGGCGGATGCCGGCCGCCCAGGGGACGATGTCGGCGCCCGGCGCAAGCGAGCTCGAACTGGCGTTCTGCAGGTTCCTGTAAAGCGCCGCTTCGCCGTTGTTAATTCGCGCGTATGCCGCGAACAGTGCGGTGCGCTTGGAGAACGAATAGTCCGTCGCCAGAACGATCATGTTGCCGTCGAGTCCCTTGGTCGTGCACGCGACGCCGCCGGCGATCGAGCAGCTGCCCGCCGAGGAGTTGCCATAGGCCAGCGTCGTACGCCACGGGGTGCCCTTCCACTTCTGTTGCCAGGTCACCGACCAGCGCTTGTTATCGTAGTTCTCAAACTTGCCCGCAGGCGCACCCGATTCATCAAACTCGACCACGCCGTAGTTCGCCTGAAGTGCCGTTCCCCCAACGCGATATACCACCGTCGCCCGGGTTCCAGTGTCCTTGGAGTGCACGCCGTCCGAGCCGTCGCGCGCATTCGCGAGCGCCCTTGCCGCGCCGCCGTTGGTATTAAGCCCGTTCGAGCCCGCAAAATAGTCGTTGTGAATCTCATGCGCGAGCCCAAATTCCCACGGCCCGCGCTTGTATTCCGCGCCCATCGACCAGAGGTCGGCATCGAGGCTGCCGTCCTTGACTTCGTCCGGGCTATACGCGACGCTCAATTGAAGTCCGCTGAACCTTGGCGTGTCATAGCGAACCGAATTCGACTTGCGTAGATGGAAGCTGCCCGCGCTGTTCCTGCTGAACGACACACGGGAGGACGTAATGTTGCTAAGCGCAACGAAGTTGCCACTGGAGACCCCGAGGATCCCCAACGGATCACCGAGATCCTTGAATACCGTCGTCAGGTTGCCCAGTCGCACGGTCCCGAACGAACCGCGCAGTCCGACGTACGAGTCACGGTTCGCATAGGGTGATCCATCCACCTCGGGATTGTCGAGCGCCACCGTGGTCTCGATTCGCCACAGTGCCGTCAGGCCACTACCCAGTTTCTCGCGACCACTGAATCGGATCCGCGAGTTCGACGCATCGACCGAATTGCGGCTCCTGAGGTCGACGCCCGTCGGCGCTCTGCCCAGCGTGCTCGAACTCGCGCCGGCTGCCGTCGCGCCTGTGGTCTTCTGGACCGCAAATTCCGGGTACAGACGCCCCGATATGGTGACGCCGCCATAGGTCGTCTGGGCAGACACAATCCCTGCCGCGCCGGCGCCAAGCGCGCCCGCCACCGCAACTGCGAGTACTTTCTTCTGAAACATCTTGTTCTCTCCTCTCATTCTTATTGATCCGCGAGACTGGATCGCCGCCGGCGCCCGTGCCGCGAGCGCTCTGTGTTCCGCTATGCAGAACAATAAACCTTATAATAGAACAGCTTGCGGCGAGGCTATCAACTGCCGCCTGAACATGTCAAGAACCATTCCGGTCCTGTTGCGTCTACGCCACAAGCTTCGGCGGCAGCTCGGCGAGTTCCGCCTCATAGGCCTTGTCCATGCGCGGCTCCAGACCCCGCTTGGCCAGTTCCTGAGCGAATGTCGTCCTGACGACCGGCGCCTCGTCCGCGTAGTCGATCTGGTCGCCGCCGACCCGCCGGCTGATCCAGGCCTTCGGCACGCCCTGCGCGTTGCGGATCGAGACCGTCTCGTGTTTGAACGCCAGGTAGCGGGCCGGGGTCGTGCCGGTGTTGAAGTGCTGGTGGAACCATAGGTTGGGCGGCACGATCATCGATCCCACCTGCCAGTCGTAGCGCCGCGGTTCCTCGCCCTCGGGCCACATCATGCTGTAACCCTCGCCGCTGAGGATGATCACGTGCGCCCCCGGACCGTGGCAATGCGCCTTCTTGTAGGTACCGACCGGGAACTGGGAAATGTGACTGTTCATCGAACCCCGGGCAAGGTTGAAACGGATATGCCCGCCGCCTGCGCCGCGCTCCTTCGCGCTGATCAGCGGCAGGTTGACCGCGTCGGCGACGAAATTGGTCACCAGCAGCAGCCCCTTCTGCTCGCCCTTGTTGGCGAAATAATCGGGCTCGCCGGAAAAACGATTCTTGAAATCGTGTCGGGTGTTGAAGACGAAGTCGACGTCCTCGTACAGGTTGATCACCGGCGGCGCATTGGTGACCGCGACGAACCGCGCCGGCTCTCTGCCCGAACCGTTGAAGTGCTGGTGCCATGTGTTCAGCGGTATTGCGAACAGCGCGCCCGCCTTCCATTCGAAGGTGATGCGCTGGCCCGCATCGTTCCAGACCGTGGTCGAACCGCGGCCGTCGAGCACCATGATCATTTCCTCGAACAACTGGCGCTGCGGCGCAAGCTTCCGGCCCTCCGGGATCTCGCACACATAGCAATCGTTGGACGTACGCGATGCCTCGTGGTTGATGTAGACGCCGCGCCCGCCCCGCCGCGGCCAGGGCTTGAGATCGACCGTGTGCAGGTTGGGAACATAGTGCGCGCCAATGATTTCCAGGCCCTCGTCTCTTACCCAGCGGGTATAGGGCGTCTCCTTTTCGGTCGCGAATTTGCTGGCCAGTTCGTCTGAAACGATCGCGTCTCTCTTACCCATCACGTGCTCCTGTTGATTCGTGGCCTGCCGCTACCTGCTTCAGGCCCGTCTGGCGGTCCTGCGACTCGGGTGAAGTTCTGACACGCCTGACGGAGAATTTTGGTTTATCTCGGTCTCGCGATTTTGGGAAGTTGCAACTTCGCAACTTCCCAAAATCGCGAGATTGATCAAAGGCAAAACCAGCCGGGGCGTAGTGCACCTCCCCGTTCGCCTCGATGGTCTAGGCCGGTTCCTTGATGCTGCGCTTGATGTACTGCTCCACCAGCGAACCGTTGAGCACGACGCTCGGGTCGAACTCGGGCGCATCTTCAATCTGCTCCAGATCGTTCAGCCCGCACTGCTTGTAGATCCGGTTGATTACCGAGATCAGACGCACCGGCCGTTCCGGGTCCGAATTGAAGTGCTGATGGATGGTGTTGGGAGGAATGTAGATCACGTCCCCCGCCTCCCACTCGTAGCGCTTTATTTCGTCCTGTGGTTTCCAGTGGTAGGTGTCGGTGATTTCAACGTCGCAGTCCTGGTGCAGGTCGTAGCCCTGCCCCTCCAACACGTACAGGCACTCCTCGGCCAGGTGCCGGTGCTTGCCCGAACGGCTCCCCGGAGGAATCACCTGCATGTACGCGTCCACGGTTTCCATGCGCGTGTTCATCTGTTCATTCAGCAAATGCTTGAGCAGTCCCTGGCGGGCCATCTCCCAGGGCATGTCTTCCGGATGCACCAGCTTCTTGCGCTTGGCATTGCGAACCGGCGCTCCTTGCGCATCGTCAAGCAACGCCTGATACAGCTTCTGGCTTGCCGTACCCTTCAACCACGCTTTCGATTCACTCCAGGCCATCTCGCATCTCCTTTGCTTGATTCAGTGTGTCCGGTACTCCGGCGAACCATCCCCGGCGCCCTTCGGCGGCGTGCCGCGCTACTCCGGATGATTGAAATCCTCCTCCAGAAGTCGTGCCTGGAATCCCTTGCCTTCCGGTGTCGGCTCGCTGGGACGGGGCTCTACCTGCTTCTGGAACAGCATGTTCATGAACATGAACATGGGCTTGGTCTTCATCACCAGCGCGCGCGCCGGTTTCACCGGATCGGCGTTGAAATGCTGGTGTACGCAGTTGTTGTGCACGATTGCTATGTCACCCGCCTTCCAGTCGTAGCGCACGCCGTCGTGGATCTCGTATCCGGCCCCGTCCAGGATATAGAACGCCGCTTCGTTGACGTGACCGTGCTTCTGCGACTTCGCGCCCGGACCGTATTCCTCGATGTGAAGATGAAACAGCTGCGAGATTCCGTCCTTCGGTTCCACATAGTGACGGCTGAACGTCTGCGGCCCGTCGGTGAACTTGATATCGCGGCCCTTGCGCACCCGTGGCATCGAGCGCAAGCGCGTCAGCTCGTCCTTCAAATTGTACGGCCCCGCTATCGCACGGACGAATGTCCGATCCTTCTTGCTGTGATAGTGCGATTCATTGCTCATCGAGAATCTCCTTGCAATCCTTCGGCGGTCAAGCCGCCCGTCACGTCCTGAACCCGCCCGCGCAAACAGCCCGGGCCATCGTGCCTTTATTCAATCTCGCTGTTTCGATCCATTGCAACTTCGCAACGGATCGAAACAGCGAGACGTATGAAACCCCTTTCCATTGCCCTGCATCCTATTCCGGCGCAACTCAGCCTACTTCCCATACTCCTCAAGCTTATACCGCCTGGGTTTCAGCGTGCGGCAGATTTCCCGCACCACGCCGGCCTGCGGCAGCGAGATACCGCAGTCGTCGGCCATTTCCCCGACGATCGCCATGTCGTCCTGCGCCCACGCCATGGTCTGGTTACCCCAGTTCTCCATTGCGTGGTTGGCCGAACTGCTGGTCAATAACGCCCGGCGCAGCGCTTCGACATCGACGCCGTAACGCTGCGCCAGCGCCAGCCCTTCGTGACTCGCCACCAGGCATCCCCACAGGATCAGGTTGTTCGCCGCCTTGGCGACCTGCGCCGTTCCGGCCGCCCCCGTATGCACCACGTCCGACGAGTACGCGCTCAACACCGGCGTCAATCGGGCGACCACGTCGGCGCTTCCGCCCACGAACGACAGCAGCGTGCCTTCGTCGGCCGCCCAGCTGCCGCGGCAGACCGTCGAATCGACCACGTCGACGCCACGCGGCCGAAGCTGTGCCGCCAACTGCTCGACGGTGCGCGGATGGATCGTGCTCAGGATCGCGATCACAGCGCCCGAGCGCGCGCCGGCCAACGCGCCGCCGCTGCCCAGCAGCGCCTTGACTTCGTGATCGTAACCGACGCAGACCAGGACAAAATCCGCGCTCTCGGCGATCTGTTCCGGCGACTGCGCCCACTGCGCCCCTTTGGCCTGCACGGCGCCGCGCTTCTGCGGATCGATGTCGTGTACCAGTGCCGCAAAACCCTTGCGCACAAGATGCCCGACGATAGGCAGCCCCATGCGCCCGGCGCCGATCAGACCGACTACCTGCTGCGCCATATGTCAGTTCCTTGTCGTAGTTACATCGTACATATCAGCGTTTCTGCGTCAGCACGTCCACCAGCGCGGGCTGTCCCGCTTTGACGCGTTCGATCGCGCGCTTGAGCGCCCCCCCGATATCCTCGCCCCGCGCGACAGGGCCCTCCGCGTACCACCCCATCGAGCGCGCGAGGCCCGCGAAATCCGGCGCCGGGTCGTCCAGATCCATGCCGATGTGGGCGCGCGACTCGGGAGTGCCGCGCAGCCTCGCCATGCGCAGCTGGTGCTCCCAGTCATTGTAATAGGCGCGGTTGTTGTACATGACCGCGAGCATCGGAATCCGGTGTTTCGCTGCCACCCACAGCGCACCCGCGTCGAACATCAGGTCCCCGTCGGGCTGCATGTCGACCACCAGCCTGCCCTCGTCGCGGTGTGCCAGCGCCACGCCCAGCGAAATGCCGATCTGCGTGGAGGTACCCAGCGACTTGCCGGCATGACGGTAGGGCCGGTCGAAATCCCAGAGCTTGCGCGTCCAGTCCTCCAGCGTGCCCGCCGTCAGCACCCAGTCCTCATGACGGATCACTTCCCACATCTCCGCCGCGAGGCGCGGCAACGTCACCGGACTCGCGTCGCGATCCTCGAGCGCCTGCCTGGCCCACTTGGCCCGTGCGTCGCGGTGGCGTTCGGCGGTCCTGCGGCCGCGCTCTTCGATCACCTTCTTGGCAGCCGCATCGGCGGCAATTCGCTCGCGGCACAGCACGGCGAGCACAGGAACCGCAAGCGTCGTATCCGCCAGCACCCGAAGCTCGGCGTGCATCAGGCGCTGATAGTCCATCGCCCAGCTGGAAAGCTCGAGGTCGCCAAAGCCGATGTCGATCCAGACACAATCCGCGGGAACAATGCTCTCCAGGCTGCGCGTGGCGCTCACGAGCTCGGTGGTCGGCTTTTCCCAGTCGCGCACATCCAGGCACAGAATGAGGTCTGCGTCCCGGAACACCTCCTTGACCATGCTGAGGTTGAGCGGATGGCAGCCCGGAAAATTGAGACGGCTGTTGATATCGAAGACCGGCGCGCCAAGCGTCTCCGCCAGTTCGACCAGCGCGTGAAACCCACGCCGGTCGCGGCCCAGGAATTCGGCCATGATCACCGGCCGTTTCGCTTTCACCAGCAGGTCCGCGGCGCGCGCCAGCGCGGCAGGGTCCGGCGCCAGCGGGGAAGGCACGGGCATGGCCGACGCCGGAGGCAACGGCACCTCGTGATCGAGGGGCTGCTCCTGGAGCCACGCGTCATAGCACATGTACACCGGACCCCGCGGCTCGGTCATCATCACGCCGTACGCACGCGCGAACGATTCGGGGACGCCGTCGATCACGGTCGGCTGATAGTCCCACTTGGTGTAGTCGCGGATGGCCTGGCCCTGCACGTTGGCGGTGTGCGTCCAATCGATGCGCGGCCGGCGCTTGCTCTCGTCCATCGGGCCGGTTGCGCCGATGATGAACACCGGGGCACGGTCGATATACGCGTAATAGACCGCCAGGTTGGAATGCAGCAGGCCGACGAGGTTGTGAACGATCGCGACCATGGGGCGGCCGCTCGCCTTGGCGAAGCCATGCGCCACCTGCACCGCGGTCTCCTCGTGCTGGCAGAGCATCATGGTCGGATAGTTCTGGCCGTAATTGACCATCGAGTCGTGCAGGCCGCGGTAGCTCGCGCCCGGGTTGAGCGTGGCATAGGGCAGCCGGTACCGATGCAGCAGATCGACGATGACATCGGAGGCCCAGCGCCGGCCGGCCGGCACGACGGCAGGCGGTGCCCGAGTCGATTTGGGAATGCCCGGCAGCGAATCCGTTGAATTGCTCGATTTGTGCTCAGTCATGAATCATGCCTTCCGGTGGCGTGCATCGTCGGGGATGGCGACGCATTTCTCGGGGTTCATGCCGATGTATACCTTCGTCCCTACCTGCGGCGAGAACGACGGATGCACGCGAGCGAGCATCAGCATGTCGCCGAGCTTGATCTGAAATTCGATGAATTCACCGAGGAACAGCTTCGCTTCGACCACGCCCTCGAACGCGTTCAGCGTATCCGGCCGATGAGCCGACAGTTGAGTGTCCTCCGGTCGCAGCGAGATCACGACCCGGTCGCCCGGCTTCAGCGGCTCGACCGCAAAGGCGAGGAGGTTTCCAATTGCCGTTTGCACCTGGTAGATGTCCGCCCTGTCGTCGCGACCGATAACGGTCGCCTCGAGGAAATTCGCCGAGCCGACGAAATCAGCCACGAAACGATTGTGCGGCCGCTCATAGATGTCGCGCGGCGCCCCGATCTGGACGATGCGTCCCTCGTTCATGACCGCGATTTCATGCGACAGCGCCAGCGCCTCGCCCTGGTCGTGGGTGACGTAGACCGTGGTCAGCCTGAGTTCGCGCTGCAGTCGTTTCAGCTCGAAGCGCATGCGCTCACGCAGCTTTGCGTCCAGATTCGATAGCGGTTCGTCCAAAAGCAGCAGCTTGGGTTCCATGGTCAGCGCGCGCGCCAACGCCAGGCGCTGCTGCTGACCGCCGGAGAGCTTGGTCGCTTCGCGGCTGGCCAGGTGATCAAGCCCCACGGTGCCCAGCACCCGCATCACTTTCCTGTCGATCTCGGCACGGTTCACCCTGGCGCTTGCCACCTCGAGCGGGAACGCAGCGTTCTTGAACACGCTCATGTGCGGCCAGATCGCATACGACTGGAACACCATGCCGAAATTGCGCCTGTTCGGCGCGACGAAGATGTTCCTGCCGGATGAATAGACCACCCGCTCTCCGATCGAGATCTCGCCGGACCTGGGCCTTTCCAGACCCGCGATCGAACGCAGCGTCGTCGTCTTGCCGCAGCCGCTTGGCCCCAGCAGCGTGAACAGTTTGCCCTCGGGCACGTCGAAGCTGACGTCCTGCGCCGCCTTGACGGTCTCGCCGCGCTCATTGGGGTATTCCGTAAACAGCGCCTTGACGCTCAGCATGTCGCTCCTTTCAGGCAGGCCACCCTCGGCGCTACCTGGCCTCCTTGATTCCGAACTTCTTGCCCACGTACTGCGCCAGCATCACCAGAATGAACAATGCGATGATGAACAGCACGCCCAGCGCGGACAGTTCCACGTATTGCCCGTTCTCCCACAGCTCCCAGATCACGATCGAGACCACCTCGGTCCCCGGGCTGTAGAGCAGGATGGACGCCGCCAGTTCACGGATGGACACGATGACGATGTAGATCCAGCCCGCCAGAAGCCCCGGTTTGAGCAACGGCAGAATGATGCGGCGGAACGAGGTTGCCCAGGACGCCCCGCTCATCTGCGCGGACTCCTCCAGCTCCTTGTGGATCTGCAGCATCGAGGTGGTGTTGTAGCGCAGGCCGTAGGGCAAAAAGCGCGTGATGTAGGCCGCGAACATGATCCAGATGGTGCCGTAGACGCCGACGTCGAAGTACAGATAGAAGATCATGATCGACAGGCCGAGCACCAGCCCGGGGAACACCATCGGCAGAGACGCCAGATTGTCCAGCAGCCAGCGCCCGGGAATCTTCGTCTTGACCACGATCCAGCAGATCACCGAGGTAACCAGCATGATTACCGTCGCACTGCCCAGCGCGAGTATCAGGCTGTTCCATACCGACTGTGCGAGGGTCGGATAGCTGAAGACGAACCGGTAGGGATCCAGCGTCAGGTTCTTCAGCGCTGCCATCGACGGCACGCTGTAGAACCCCTGAAACGACGACCAGAGCAGAACCAGGAACGGCAGCACGACGATCAGCAGGAAATAGCCGAAGAACACCGCGGCTGCGGCGTAACGCCAGCGTCCAAGGTCGATGGTGCGAGGTCGAAATCCCTTGCCGGTCATCGTGGAATACTTGTTTCCCTGGCTGGAAAGACGCGACTGGAAATACACGCCGACGGAAGTGATCAGCAGAAGCGTCACCGCGTACGACGAGGCGAGTCCGATCTGACTCGGATACTGGTGGATGGCACGGTAGATCGAGGAGGTGAAGACCTCGATGCCCACCGGCAGGCCGAGCAATGCCGGCACCTCGAAGGATTCGATCGAACGCACGAACAGGATCAGGATGGTCGCGAATATCGCCGGCCAGCTCAGCTTGAGCGTGATGCGCCAAGCCACCTGCAGAATATTGGCCCCGCTCATCATGGCCGACTCCTCCATCGCCGGATCCATCGAACGGAAGGCGGCCGTCATCAACAGGAATGCCATCGGCGAATAATGCAAACCCTCGACCCAGATCATTCCCCAGATGGAATACACGTTGACGAACACGTACTTGGTCCCGAACCAGTTCTGCAGCACCAGATTGATGATCCCGATCTTGGGGCTGCCCAGGAAGATCCACGCGACCACGAACAGGATGCCTGGAATGACCAGCGGAATGATAGACAGCGAAAAAAACAGCGCCTTGAACGGCGTATTGGTGCGCTCGTTCATCCAGGCGAGCAGCGTGCCGACCATGAACGCGAATATCGCCACGCCGGTCGCAAACTGCAGCGAATTGATGAACAGACGCGCGGTCTCCAGGCTCGAATAGGCCTTGCCGTAGTTGTCGAGCGTGAACTCGGCGGCCTTGGTGGCCGTCTGCGGCGTGAAAAAGCTCTGCCAGAAAAGAAATACCAGCGGCACAAGCGCGAAATAGGCAACGATTGCAACCGAAACGCCGATCACCGCCCATTTCAGGTCGAGGCGCTGCCACAGTGACTGCCGCGCCGCGGCTCCAGCCGCCAATTCCGCCAATCCACTCATCAGGCCTGAGCCCTCCTCAATCCGCTGCCGCGCCGCGCCTCGTCCCGGGACACCGGGTACAGTCTCGTCTGGTCAAATGATTCTTTTATATGGAACGTCGGTCTGCATAGCAAGACGGCCGCAATCTACCAATCGGCCTGTCACGTGTCAACGAAGCGCGGTCACAATGCGCCGCGTTGCGGCGCGCTTTCGCTGCTACTTTTTCCGCCGCCTGTTCGCCGGGTGCTCGCCGTGATGATCGTCCGGGTGCTCGTGGCGCTCTTGTCCGTGATGATCATGGCCGTGATCGTGATCATGGGTGTGGCCGTGGCTGTGGTCATGGTCGTGATGATGATCGTGCTCGTGCGCATGCCCGGCATGCCGATGGGGGTCGGCGGGATGGCGCGGGTCGTCGTTGAACACGAGCGACTTCACGGTCACCGGCACGGTCTGCGACGGCATGCGAATCCGGCCCAGGTCAATGTAGTCCAGATCCCACAGGATCACGCCGTCGATCACCAGCAGTTCGCAAGGCAGTTCCATCTCTTCCCTCAGTATCGCCCCCAGGGTCTGGGCGATATCCCCGTCTAACACCAAAAACAACGGCCTTTCCGCAGCGACGCTGTTCGGCAAGCCCTCGATGATGCCGCGCGCGAATCCCGCGATGCGTTCGTAGGACGGTACACCCTGCCAGCGGAACGCAAGCGCAACATCCGCCTCGCCTTCGACCAGGTCGAAATGGGTGAAGTGGCCACGGATGCTGCGCGCCAGTTCCGCCGGCACGATTTCGTCCGCGCAGACGAAGGGCGGCTGCAGAACCTGCAAGTTCTTTCGCGGCAGCAGATCGCCGGGACTGGAAATGTAGATCGTGTTGCCCGAAAGCTGCACGCTGTATTCAGAGGCGCCGATCGCCGTGGCCCGTATGCACTCCCCCGCAGGCAGAAGCGGCCAGGGAAAGGCGCCAGCATCGATTCTGGCGCGCAGCGCGCGTCCGAACAGCCGGCCCATGTCGCCGAAATCCCGTTCTTCCCTGCCATAGACGTACTCGCCGACGCCACCCGAGAACATCACACCGTCCACGTTTGCTAGGTCCGCCAGCGGCTCGGTCAGGTACAGGTGCTCGATGTCGTGCGGCATCGGCCGTTTGCAGATGGCTTTGATCAGCGCGTCGGCCATCCACGCGGCCACCCGTTCCATGTCGGCGGGATCGGCTAGGTTTCCCAGCTTCCACGCGTAGCCCGCCTCGCCGGCAATATAGCGCCCCGCAGGATCGAGACGCACGATACGGTTTCCCTCGTCGACCACCTGCAGCCTGCCGCCAACATGGACCGCCGCCGTGGATGCGATTCTCCCGTGCTCGACGATCGCGAGCTTGGTCGTTCCTCCGCCGATATCGACGTTCAGCACGCGTTTGCGCTGGTCATGTGACACGCGGGCCGCGCCCGACCCGTAGGCGGCAAGCATCGCTTCCATGTGGTGACCGGCGCTCGCGCACACGAATTCTCCGCCGTGCTGGGCGAGCAGATCCGCGATCGCCTGCGCGTTCTGCCGCCGCAGCGCCTCGCCGGTCAGTATGACCACGCCCGCGTCGATGTCGTCCGGATGCAGCCTCGCACCGGCATAGGCCTCATCGATGATGCCCCCCAGCGCAGCGTCGTCGATGCGCTCCTCGCTCTGGTAGGGCGTCAGCGCCACCGGCGACTGGAACAGCGTCTCGCGGGAAACGACCATATAGCGGCTGGACAGGTCCTCGCCCGGACGGCGCAGGTTGACGCGCGAGAAGATCACCTGCGTTCCGGATGACCCGATGTCTATGCCCACGCTCAGCAGCGACACGTGATCCTGGATCCAGATCGGATTTTCCTCTATCGGACCGTCGGATCCAATGTCGTCGTGGTCGTGATCGGCGTCGCCGTCATGGGTGTGCGCCAGATTCACGCCGTACTGATGGTCGGCCAGACTGTGCGTCCGAACGACGCCTGTATCCTCATTGTCGGACATTCGTGTTCCCGGTGAATGCGCCGCCGAGGGCAGCGCTCAGATCTTGAACGATTCGAGAGTCTCCGGCGCGAACAGTTGCTCCGGCTGCAGAAGCTGCTTGGACAGGCCCTGCTCGAACGAATAGCGCAGGAACGTGGCCAGCGTGTCGCGGTTCCTTTCGAATCCGTACGGCCAGAAGTCGTCGCCGAGTTCCCTGCGCGCCTCCTGCACGTGCGCCATCGCCCAGGGGAGCATGGTCTTCAGAGCCGCAGTTTCCTCGAGATCGCGGTACGTTTCCTGCTGCGAAGCGCAGAGGGCCTTGTAGAGCGACTGCGCGACCCACGGATTCGCCTCGTAGACGTCGCGCCGGATGACGACCGTGTGCATGATGGGAAAGATCTTCGTGCGACGGAAATACTCTCTTTCCACTTCGACATAGTCCTCGAACAGGCGCTTGACCGTACCGCCGCCGGTCAGGTACGACGAAGGCGTGCGCGCGGTGTAGAGAGCGTCGATCTCGCCCGAAGCAAGCATTGCCGACAAGGTCTGATTCTCGCCGATGCGCTCGATACGGATATCGTTCGGCAGGTCGAGCTGGATCTTCTCGGGACGTCCCGGCTCCTCCTCACCGCCGGTGAAATACGTGACGCTGTTCACCGGAACCGCGTATTCGTCGGCGAGTATCCCGCGGATCCAGGCCGGTGCGGTCATCTGATACTCGGGATTGCCCACGCGCTTGCCGACCAGATCGGCGGGCTTGCGGATGCCGCTGGCAGCGTTGATGTAAATCGACGAATGGCGAAAGAAACGCGACGGGAACGCCGGGATCGCGATGAACGGCCTGTCGTTCGAGAACAGTGAGACCGTATAGGACGACAGCGACATCTCCGCCGCGTCGAACTCGCGGTGGCGCAGCATGCGGAAAAAGGTCTCCTCCACCGGCATGCTTATGAAGTTGAGATCGATGCCGTCCGGCTGCACCCGCCCATCGGACAGCGCACTGGTGCGGTCGTAGTTCCAGCAGCCAAGCGTCATTCTGAGTTTCGACACGACCTTCTCCTTGAAGTTGGCGCCCTATCGGCGTGTCTGGGCTAGCCCCGCTGCGGTGGCTGACGATACTGACGGTAGCCCAGGCGCTGCGAGATTTCATCGGCGGCCTTGACCACCTCGCGCGCATACGACGCCAGGCTCTTCTTGCTGATCCGCTGTGACGGTCCCGCGATGCTCAGCGAGGCGACCACCGCGCCGGATTCGGACCGGATCGGCGCAGCCACCGAGCGCAGTCCGAGTTCGCTCTCCTCGTTGTCGATCGCGTAGCCGCGCGCGCGGATGGCCGCGAGGTCGCGGCGCAATGCCTTGGCATCGGTAATCGTATTCGCGGTTCGCAGGGGCAGCCCGCAGCCGATGATCTCATCGACGACCTCATCGGGCTGGAAAGCGAGCATCGCCTTGCCTTCCCCGGTGCAGTGCGCGAGCGCCCGCGCACCCACCTCCGAACTCATGCGAATCGCCTGCTTGCTTTCCAGCTTGGTGACATAGAACACGCTCGCATGGTCGAGAATCGCCAGGTGCACCGTTTCGCCGGTCGTTTCCCTCAGCATCCTGAGGTACGGTTTGGCTTCGTTCGACACGTCCATCTTGCGACGCACCAGCGCTCCCAGTTCCAGCAGCGCCAGGCCGAGACGATAGCGGCCGGTTTCCGGATTCTGCTCGAGCATGTCTGCGCCTATCAGCGTCGATGCGAGGCGGTGCACCGTGCTCTTGGCCAGCCCCATACGCTGCGCCAGCGCACTGATGCCGATCTCGGGCTCTTCGTCGGAAAAGACTTTCAGCAGACGCAACGAATTGGCCACCGACGACAGCCTGCTCCTGCGTTCCGCCGTGCCGGACTTGCGTTGCTGCTTGCGTTCCGCCGTTCGCACTGCGCCAGGTTCCATATGACAGAACTTTGTCCCTCTATACAGAATTCCTCGCGGATTCTATCAGGACCACCCGGCATCGACAACCGACGGCGTTCTCACTCACTCGCGCGCGAACGCGTCGGTCGCCGCGATCAGTCGCTGAAGAATTCCGGGTTCGCTGGATGCGTGGCCGGCGTCGGCAACGATGTGAAGATCCGCGTGCGGCCAGGCACGATGCAACTCGATTGCGGTCGCGGCGGGCGTGATCCGATCGTTGCGACCCTGAATGATCACCCCGGGAATATAACTCATCCGGTGCGCACTCGAAATGAGCTGGCCTTCCTCGAGAAACGCGTTGTTGACCATGTAGTGCGCCTCGATTCGCGCCAGCGCCAATACCGACGCATCGCCCGCGTTTGCGGCGGTTGTCACGCTGGAATCGCAGTGCGGCAGGAATGTCATGAGTGCGTCCTCCCAGGCGCACCAAGCGCGCGCCGCGCGCAGAAATGCAGCGTCGTCTTCGACCGCGTTACATACGCCGTCGGTCAAGCGGGCGTGATAAGCGGCGACGAGATCGCTGCGCTCGCGTTCAGGAATCAGTGCATTGAATCGCTCCCAAGCCTCCGGATGCAGAAGCGATGCCCCGCCCTGATACAGCCAGCGCAGCTCGGACTGGCGCGCGGTGAAAACGCCGCGCAGTATCAGCGCGCTCACGCGTTCCGGATGTGCCTGCGCATAGGCGAGCGCCAGCGTCGCGCCCCAGGATCCTCCCACCAGCAGCCAGCGGTCGATCCCTAACGCCCGCCGCAGGACTTCCATGTCCGACACCAGATATGCCGTCGTGTTTGCGCGCAGCGCGCCGGCGGGTTCGGTCCCGGCATGCGGCCTCGAACGCCCACAGCCGCGCTGGTCGAAAAGAACGACCCGGTGGCGTTGCGGGTCGAAAAGCCGCCTGCTGTTCACGCTGCAGCCGCCGCCCGGACCGCCATGCAGGAAGAGTGCGGGCCTGCCCTGTGGATTACCGCAGGTTTCCCAATAGAGCTTGTGCCCGCCGTCCACCGCGATATACCCGCTTGCGTAGGGCATCACCGGCGGATACGGGTGCGCGAGCGCCGAAACCCATTCCAGATCCCGGCTCATGCGGTTCGCCCGAGCGCTGCGGAACCCGGAAATACCAGCGACTTGATGACCACCGGCACGGCCCCGGAAGTCTCCAGCATTTCGCCGATATCGATGAAGTCGAATTCCTTGAGCACGATTCCGTCGATCGAGACCACGGCGTTGCGCAGGCGCGTTTCCTCCCTGCAGTGAATGCCGATCAAACCGCCGATATCGTTATCGCCCACCAGGACCAGCGGCAGACCGCGGTCGAGCAGACTCGACAGCCCGCCGATCACGCCTCTACAGCAGGCATCGAGCCGCGCGAACGTGGCAGAGCCCCGCCAGCAATAACACAGTGCCACTGCCTGCTCGCCTTCGTGCAGATCGAGGCGCCGCAGGGCGGAGCGCACCGCAGCGGCTATCTGCCCGGCGTCGAGCACCTCGTCGTCGAGCGGCAGGTCCGGCGTGATCACCGGCAGGTTTCTCAGCGGCAGTGCGCTCATCGGCGCAACAAAAATCGTGCTGCCGCTGACCTGGACCGTATATTGCGAGGCGCCGACCACCGTGGCGCGAATACCTTCGTCGGGCGCTTCGATGCGCGGTCCCCAGGTCCTCACGCGTTCGAGGATGGCCACGGCAAGCGCCGGGCCAAGGTCACCGAAAGCCTGCTTCTCGCGACCGTAGACATATTCCGACACGCCGCCGGAGAATGTGACCACGTCGGGTTTGCGTTCGTTGCGCAAGGGCGCCAGTCGCACCAGTTCGGCGGTACCTGCATCAAGCGAAGTGCTGCGGATGACTTCGAACAGTCGATCGGCCATGCACGCCACCATCCTACCGAGCCCCTGCGCGTCGGGCTTTTGGCCGACTTCTAGGACAAGTCCCGCCTCGGCTGCGAAGCGACGGCCGGATTCCTCGACACGTTGCACGCGCCCCAGCGCATCGAAGCACACGATGCGCGCGCCGACGTCAACGGCAGTAATGTCTGCGACGTCCCCCGCCACGCAGACGGCGATCTTCGAGGTGCCGCCGCCGATATCGACGTTCATCACGCGCGCGGACTCGCGGATGGAGCGCGCGGCCGCGCCCGAGCCGAACGCGGCCAGAGTCGCCTCGAGACCGTCGCCGGCGCTCACTGATACGAATTTACCAGCGTGCTCCGCGAACAATTCGCCGATCGCACGCGCGTTGTGCCGCCTCACCGCGACGCCCGTGAGTATCAGCGCGCCGGTGTCGATCAGTGCCCGGTCAATCCGTGCCTTATCGTACTGCCCGTCGATGAAATTTCCGAGAGCTGCAGCATCGATGGCAACGTCGTGCACCCCCGCCTCGACATACGGGGTGAGCAGCACCTCGGATTCGTGCACGATGGTGCGCTCGGAGACGACGTAGCGGTTGTCCAGCCGCTCGAGCACGAGCCGGGAAAAGACCAGATGAGAGGTGGACGAGCCGATATCGATTCCGACGCTGACCAGCCGGATCTCGTCCTCGAGTTCCAGACTGCGTCTTATGTTCGAGAAAAAGATGCGGCCGCCTTCAGCATCGTCACTCATTGCCACCTGATTCGCAAGGAGAGAACTGGATAAGAATTTGGTTTTGTATACATCTCGCGCATGCTGACCGATGCGCACTTGCATCGGTCAGCATGCGCGAGACCAGGGGCGCCTGATTCATCCCACCCGCCTGATGCAAACCCGAACGCCTCTGGTCTCACGTTTTCGTGCAGTTGCAAAAGCGCAACTGCACGAAAACGTGAGATTGGAAAAAAGCGGAATCGACGTCCTCGCTTCCGGTCCCGCGCATTAAACGACCGTCGTCTTTGAATCGGCGTCCGCCGGCTTTTCGTACCACTTCGGATCCATGCGACATTCGACGCCGTTTTTCTTCAAGGTGGCCTCGTATTCCGCGCGCAGGTACGGGTCCTCCATCCAGTAGGGGATCGCCGTTCCACCCTGATTGACATCGATGGCAGTGTAATCAGTGTGTTTTTCACCCGGCGCGCCCGGGTCGCGGCCCGGGTTGTGCGGACCGAACCAGGCCGTAAGCCTGAACGGGTCCTTGCCGACGCTGAAATGCTGGTGATACCAGCGCGCGCCACCGGGGGCCGCCGTGACCATGCCTACGGGCTCGTAGTCGAGCCGGCGCACCTCCGCGGCATGCCCGTCGCGCCAGGGGTTCACGCCGAGGCGCTCGGGCCACGAGTAGGTGTACCCCTTGCCCTTCAGGCAGATCAGCACCGCCGCCGAGGTGTGCGCATGCGCCTTGGAATAGCGGCCCACCTCGTGCTGTCCGATCCAGAAGTAGAAACAGTTGTTGGTCATGAACGGCTCGACACGCCGCCAGCCGAGCGAGCGCCGGTTGTCCAGCGGCAGTTCGCAGTTGATCGCGTCGGGAATCAGGTTCGTGCGCCGCATGGCGAGGCCTCGCACCGGATCGGGTTCGATGTCGTCCTTCGCCTTGTAGAAGTCGTCGGCGCCGCTGAAGCGGTCGCGGAAGACGAACGGATTGTTGAACACCGCCTCGGTGTTCTGCAGCATGTTCAGGACATTAGGCGCCGTCGTCCCCGCGAGCAGCAGCGCGCCGCCCGAGGTGGCATCGACGATGCGATGCCAGGCGTTGATCGGGATCGAGAACATCGATCCGCGCTGCCACTCGAATACGTGTTTCTTTCCGTCGCCCTCGAGCCAGACCTCGGTCGTGCCGCGGCCCTCGACGACCAGGAATATCTCCTCGTACATGTGCTTCTCGGGGTTCAGCGCGCCTGCGGGCGGCACCTCGATCACGTAGCAGCCCCACTTGGTCTCGGTACCGAACAACTGGATGTAGTGGCCGCGCCCTCCGGCGCGCTTCCACGCCACGAGCGGCAGATCCTGCACGCGCGAGATGCCGATATCGCGAAATACCGGCACGCCTTCGGCCTCCATGAACGCGTCATACGGAGTCGGCTGCTTCCTGAACTGTCCGAAGCCGGCCTTCTTGTTACCTGCAGGCTCGTGCCAGTGCATTTGGTCCTTGTCGTGCGGCATCGCGATTCTCCGTTCGATTTTCCGGCCGCGCGGCCGCGGCGTTCTTCTGTGTGGACTCGGGTTCCTATGCGGTAGGCGGCGTGGAGTTAATCACGCGCCTCGCGCGACGTCAAACCGCAGTTCGGGCGGCGCTTCGCTCACAGTTTTACTTTGCGTTGCTGCGGCCCGATGACCAAAGGAATTCACCGCGCTGCGCCTTTAGAAGCATTTCACGCTGAAATTCAACGGGTCCGAAGCCGAGTTGTTCGCTTCCCTGCCCGTAGAAGAAAGGTTCGCCGCTGCTCATGCTGTAACGGCGCATCCACTGCAGCAGCGATTCGTCCGGATCGCGCCCGGCCGACACAAGAATCCAGGCGGGTCGGCCTCGCCATGCAATGCGCACGAAAATGACACCCAGTTTGTCCGGGCGGAAATCTTCCGGCAGCGGGCTGTCGGGCAGCAGCCATCCGCAGACGAACGTCTTGCACGGGTGGGTCGGACGCCGCTCGTAGATGCTGCAGCCCTCGGCGCGCACGAACGGGCACGGGGAACCGGGCTTCACTTCGTGGCCGTGCATGGTTCCGGCCACCCAGCCGCCGCAGCAGGTTGTGC
>Ga0156227_1184_pt1 | contig 18331 bp, 21 predicted proteins | sample RifCSPlowO2_12_FD_107875 | JGI IMG/M metagenome (GOLD analysis project Ga0156227, IMG submission 107875) | Betaproteobacteria bacterium RIFCSPLOWO2_12_FULL_63_13
TCTGAAACCAGTCCGTGCTCATGACAATGCTCCTCAGTCAAAGTGGAAAATACCCGCCGCGAGTGCGTCGGGACACTGAGGAGAGCAAAGAACGGCGGTCTTGGCTACGGGGACGTGCGAAATATCGGTCTTGGAACGACGCGGCTACGCCGGCGGGGAAGTGCTGCCGCGCAGCGGCTTACTTGAACCACCCGCTGCAGGCGACGCGCCATCAGCGGCCTTCATGTTTTCAACCTTCACGCTCGGCGCGCGCCTGAGCGGGAACGTTATGCCTGAATAGCCGAATCAGCCAAGAGACAGCCATGCCGATCATTTCGACGTTCTTCGGGATCATTATCCGAATGTATTTCGGAGATCACAGTCCTCCGCATTTCCATGTCGAATTTCAGGGCGAGAGGGCCACGTTTGATTTTGAAGGCCGGCTTCTCGCCGGAGTGATCTCTTCTGGGACAGCGCGGAAATTGGTGCGCGACTGGGCGCGTCGTCACCGACTTGAACTCATGATAAATTGGAAAAACATTGAGAAGGGACGCCCCCTCAACCGAATTGAGCCGTTGGAGTAACTCTTATGAACTATCTGCCGCAGGTGGTTGAAGCACATCATATAAGCGGATTTATCGTTTCGACTCGGTTCGATGATGGTACCGAGAAGTGCATTGATATTTCTCAGTGGTTCAAGGGGCCAGTTTTTGCACCTCTTAAGGACTTAAAGCTCTTTAAGAAGCTCTTCGTTGAAGCGGGAACACTCGCTTGGCCGAACGGTGTCGATATAGCACCTGAAGCTCTATACGCAGCGCGTGAGGCAACAAAGAAAAGGCATAACAAGCCGTCGCAACGGACGCGCCCCAAGGCGGCGCGCCGTTGAACGGCGACGTTGAGCGGCCCGTCAATCAGCCATTGGCGCCCAGATCTACCCTGCCCGGGGAGCCGGCCAGGGCTCGAACCACTACTGTGACTACAATGGATTGCCTCGCGCCCACGGCCGCTTCGGCCGATGAACTCACACAGGCATCAGTCAACCCTCGCGTCCGCAGATGGCCGAACCGCACCATCTGCAAATTCTGCCCCATGAAGCTCAACAAACGGCGGCAATCCCGAAGGGCCTGGGGTCCGCGCCGGCGATTCGACCCGCTCCGAAGCAATCGTGCGACTGGTAAACTTGAAATGAGCAGTGTCGGTGGCTGTTTCGGCCGCCGACCGAGCGCTGCGCGCGAATAGGCCACCCATCGCTTGCGTTCGCGCGCTGCCGGCGAATTCACTTGATTGAAGGACATTTATCTTGAAGGCCACAGAAATTCTGATGCAGGAGCACCTTCTCATCCAGGAAGTCTTGGACGCGCTTGAGCGGGGTGCGCAAAGACTCGGCTCGGGCACCGACACTCCTAAGGAATTCTTTCTGGAGGCGGCCGATTTCATCCGCGGCTTCGCAGACGAAACCCATCACAAGAAGGAAGAAGGGGTACTGTTCCCGGCCCTGGCGCAGTACGGATTCTCGTTGCATGCCGGCCCGGTGGCGGTGATGCTGTCCGAGCACGAAGAGGCGCGGCGCTTCACGCAGGCGCTCGCCGAGGCGGCGCAAAAACTGCATCGCGGCGACCCGAGCGCGCGCGAAGACCTCATCATGTACGCGCTGTCCTACGCCAGACATCTGCGCCAGCACATCATGAAGGAGAACAACATCCTGTTCCCGATGGCCGACCGGGTCGTTCCGGAGGCGGAAGCCGCCCGGATCGAGGCCGATTTCGCCCGCGTCGAGCGTGACGAGATCGGCGCCGACGCGCATCCGAAATACCCGGCACTGGCGCGCAAGCTCAAGGATCAGATGTCCTAATACGCTGTTTGGCGGGATGCGTCGGTGAACGTCGGCACGCACCACGCGTCGCGGAGCCGAAACGCCTTGCCCCGCACCATCCGAAACGGCAAGCAATACGGGTTTTGGCGGTACACTGAGCACCCGATTTAAACGGCTGCTGGCCGGCAGAATATCCGCCGCACCGTTCCCGACGAGGGTTCATGCAAGCGCGCATCGGCAAATTCGAGCTCAAGAAGCTGCTCGGCAAAGGTGCTTCGGGCAAGGTCTATCTCGCCTTCGATACGTTCAACGAACTCGATGTGGCGCTGAAGGTGCTCGACCCTGCCGTGGTCTCCGGCGAGGACGTCGAAAAGACCCACATGCACCAGTTCCTGAACGAGGCCTCGCTCGCAGGCAAGCTCTCGCACCCGCATATCGCCTCCATTCTCGAGGCATCGGTGAACAGCGAACCCGGCTACATCGCGCTCGAGTACGTTCCGGGCGGCGACCTGACGCAGTACACAGATCCCGTCAAGCTGTTGCGCGTGGAGGACGCCATCGAGATCGCGTTCAAGTGCTGCGGCGCGCTCGACTATGCGTTCAAGCAGGGAATCGTGCACCGCGACATCAAACCCGCAAACATCATGGTGGTGAGCGGCACCGACATCAAGGTCGCCGACTTCGGCGCGGCGTTCTTGCACAGGGCACAGGCAACGCAGATTACCGATATCGGCTCGCCGCTTTACATGTCGCCGGAGCAGATCAAGGGCGACAATCTCGGGCATCAAAGCGACATGTTTGCGCTCGGCGTGGTGCTCTATGAGCTGTTTACCGGGCAACGGCCGTTCGTCGCGACCACGCTGTCGGAGCTGTTCAAGGTGATCATGTTCGAGCAACCGGAGGCGCCGAGCGCACGCCGGCCGGAACTCAACAAGGACATCGACCGCATCCTGCTGAAGATGCTCTCCAAGTCGCCGGCCGACCGCTACGCGTCCTGGGCCGACCTGGCGCTGGAGCTGGCGGACATCGGGCGCCTGAGCGTCTATCACCAGCAAGTTGCGGACAGCGAAAAGTTCATCGCCATGCGCAGGATCCCGGTGCTGCAAATCCTGAGTGACGCCGAGATCTGGGAGATGGTACACACCGGTCGCTGGTCCCGCATCCCTCCGCGCAAGACCATCATCCGCGAAGGTCAACCGGGTTCGACGCTTTGTTTTCTGGCGAGCGGCGAGGTGAAAATCACCAAGCAGGGCAAGCTGCTCAACATCCTCGGATCCGGAGAGTATTTCGGTGAAATGGGATACGTGAAGAACGGCGAGATGCCGCGCCATGCGACGGTCGAATCGACCACCGACGTGCTGCTCGCCGAATTCGAGCCCGATGCGCTCGAGAAGGTCAGTACCGGCTGTCGGCTGCAACTGACCGTCGCGCTGCTGCACGCGATGGTCGACAGGCTCGCGCTTGCCGATTCGCGACTGGTCCGCGCGTAGCGAAACCACTATCGCCCGCGCTATAGCGCGGCGAAGCGGTCGGTCTCTTCGATCAGGTGGCTGCGGATGCCGGGCTCGGTCATCGAATGGCCGGCGTCCGGCACCATGATCAGTTTGGCCTCGGGCCAGGCGCGATGCAGGTCCCAGGCCGATGTCGCCGGACACACCACATCGTAGCGGCCCTGAACGATCGCGCCCGGGATCTTGCGCAGTTTCCTCGCGTCGCGCAGCAACTGGCCGTCGGTCTCGAAAAAACCTCCGTTGACGAAATAATGGGCCTCGATGCGCGCGAACGCGTCGGCGAAACGACCGCTGCCGAACTTCTTGACCAGTTCGGGATCGGTGTAGAGCTTGCTGGTGCTGCCCTCCCAGACCGACCACGCCTTGGCCGCTGCCCTGCGCACCTTCTCGTTGGCGCTGGTAAGCCGCCTGTAGTAGGCCGAGATGAAGTCGCCTCGCTCCGGGTGCGGAATCGCGTCGCGGTAGCGCTCCCAGGCGTCGGGGAACATGCGGCTGGCACCGTCCTGGTAGAACCACGCGAGCTCGCTTGAGCGCAGCAGAAAGATGCCGCGCAGCACCAGTGCCTTGACGCGTTCGCGGTGGTACTCGGCGTAGGCCAGCGAAAGCGTGCTGCCCCAGCTGCCGCCGAACACGACCCAGCGGTCGATGCCAAGGTGCACGCGCAGCCTCTCGATGTCGGCGACCAGGTCCCAGGTGGTGTTCTCGCGCAGCTCGGCGAACGGCCTGCTCCGGCCGCAGCCGCGCTGGTCGAACAGCACGATGCGCCACTTCTTCGGTTCGAAGTAGCGCCGGTAGATCGGGTCGATACCGCCGCCGGGACCGCCGTGCAGGAACAGCAGCGGTTTGCCCTTGGGATTGCCGCACTGCTCGTAGTGGATGGTGTGCAGCTTGGAGACATTCAGATTGCCCTCGTCGTAGGGCTCGATCTCGGGGAACAAGTCGACGTAGCGCTTGGTGGTCGTGACAGTCGTTCGTTTCATGGCTGATCAAGGAATAAAAGCATGATCTGGCAGTCCGGATCATTTCCCGTTGATCAGGTAAGTTAGCGCGGCGCGAAGTTCAGCATCCGTGGTGTCGACCACGCCGCCGCGGGAAGGCATCGAACCGTGCCCTTTTATCGCGGAGCGCACCAGGGCGTCGAATCCCTGCCTGAGCCGCGGAATCCACGCAGCCCGCTCGCCGATCTTGGGAGCGCCGCCTGAACCCGTCTCGTGGCACATGGCACAGCGCATCTGAACGACCTCCGCGCCGCTGCGCTCATTAGGAGGGGCAGACTTGCTGATGGGTTCCGTCCAGTTCCCGCCTGACTGGTTGACCATATTGGTAATGGCGCGCGCGATTTCAACCTCGGTGACATCGGGATTTCCGCCGTGCGGCGGCATATTCTTGATGCCCCTCAACGCAACATCCGTGAGGCTCGTCAGGCCCTGAGAGGTGAGCTTCGCCCATGCCTTCGGATCGCCGATCCTCGGTGCACCATCGACGCCCGTCCTGTGGCAGGCGGCGCACACCGCCTCCACGACTTCCTGGCCGCTTCGTTCACGCCCCTGAGCAATCGCCGTCTGCGGCGCTAGCCAGTAGACAAGACAATGAATTGATACGAGCAGCGAGTACCTCGGTATTCCAATGAGAGACCAGCGTTGTTCGATAAGTGCTTTCTTGTTCATCCACGGCTTCCGGTTCGAGCGTGGCTGGACATCTGCCTAGCTGCTCGTTGCGTCACCGCACTCTGCGGCGTTTGAACTGAAGAGTTGTGCGGCAACTGTAAGCGCACTAGGTTCGTGCGTTCTTCTTCGCAGCGAGCAATGCGGCTTCCACGCGGCTTCGCACATGCAGCTTGCCAAGTATGTTCGTCATGTGGTTCTTGACCGTCTTCTCCGCGAGATGCACCCGCTCGCCGATCTCGCGATTGGTCAGACCCTCGGCCACCAGGCTCAAGACTTCACGTTCGCGTCCCGTGAGTTCACTCAAAGGGTCCTGTGGCCGCTCTCCTGTCAGTTCGCGCAGCATGCCGGCGGCGAGTATCGGTGAAACGTACACGTCTCCAGCGGCAACGATACGCACGATGCCGGCCAGTTCGCTTGGCGATACGCCCTTCAGCACGTAACCGCGGGCGCCGGCTTTAAACGCGGCGAGCCACCGGTCTTCGTCGTCGTAAACGGTCAACATCACTACCTTCGCTGCCGGACAAGTCCGTGACAATTTCTCCGCTGTCACCAGGCCTCCCCAGCCGGGCATACCGATGTCCAGGAGAACGACATCGGGGAGTAGATCAACGGTGAGGCGCAGCGCCTCCTCGCCGGTTCCCGCCTGTCCCACGACGGCCAGATCGGGCTCCGCAGCGAGCGAGTAGCAAACTCCCTCGCGGAACACCGGATGATCGTCGGCGATCACGATGCGGATCGGTTCACTCATTAGCTGTCAGCGTGCTCGTCACAGGAAGATCGGCCCGGACTATCGTACCCTGTCCGGCGGCGCTCCATACGAAAAACGTTCCCCCAAGAATCTCGACGCGCTCGCGCATGCCTTTGAGACCCAGGTGGCCTTCGCTCGCCGCGGCGTACGAATCGAAGCCTCTTCCTTCGTCGCGCACTTCAACGTGCAGTTGTCCATCCGAGGCGTCGAGAATTATGGTCTGATTCACCGTACCGCCATGCCGGAATCCGTTGGACAACGACTCCTGTAGCAGGCGGAACAAGGCAATCCTCACCGGCAGTGGCGCGTCCTCCGGCACGCGATTGATTGTCAGTCGGATGTTCAACCCCGAGGTGCGCTCGTAATCGCGCACCACGCGACGCGCAATATCGGTCAGCGACAGCTCTTCAATGTCGGGCAGGTGCAGCCCCTTGGAAATCATCCGCATGTCCTGCAAAGTCGAACTCAACCCCTGTTGCAGTTTCGTGAATTCGCCGGCGATGGAGTCCCCCACAGCGCCGCTCTCGGCGCGGCATTTCACACACACTTCCGATAACTGTCCCAGACGCATCATCGCAAGCGCAAGCCCCTGACCCGGACCGTCGTGCAAATCGACTGCGATGCGGTGCAGAAAGCGCTCGTTCAGTGCCGTCGTACGTTCCGCGGCGCGGGCCACCCGCTCGTGAATATCCTCGCTCTGCCCAAGTCGAATCGTGAGCTGGGAAACATTGTCCCGCAGTTTCTCCTGCTCCGCGACGATGGTGCGGGTCGCGCGTCGGATCAGTGCGGCAAGCAGCAAGCACATGACCGTCGTTACCCCGATTGCCACCAACCAGCTTTGCAGCCGGGCTGTTCCGATCGCCTGAGCGAGAACATCATTGCGCTGAGTAATCTGCGAAACCGCAAAGATGGACCGGGTGCTTGAATCGCGCACCGGCGCGTAGGTTTCGGTCAGGTCCACACCATTGGGGCCCTTGAGAGTATGTGCCACTTCTTTGACGGGGGGCCTGTGCGAATTCATTTCGCCGCGGGATGCGGTCGCAAGCGCGGCTGTCGGCTTGAACTGACCACCGATCTGGGTAAGGTTCGTACTGTAAAGGATGCGGCCGTCCAGCGACCAAAGCTTAAACGCCACGATGCGCTCTCCAAGCGGGGTCCGGTAAAGCACCTTATCCAGCCGGACGATATCGGCCTCGCTCAGCCATTCACCGCCATCGTCTGACTTCACGAGGCCGGAAACGACACTCTCGACGATTCGAGCAAACAGTTCCCCTTCCTGATAGATCAGCCGTTGCTCGATTACCTGGCCGAGCCAGATCCCCATGGCCAGCATGCCGATCAGCAAGACTGTGAATTCGCCGATCAGCAAATAGCGGGTGAGGCGCAGGCGATCGAAGAAGCGCATTTCATTCGCAGTGACGGTGTAGTAACCGGACAACTTATCACAAGCGTGGTGCCGTCACCAATAATGGCAATGGTCCCAGCGGACGGCGGGACCAAAGTCCCAGGCTGCCGCAAGTCCTGCCGCTCACTAGGAGAAAAGTCCCAGTCAATTGAGGGCCACCGCCTCTTGTTGCGTTTGCAGGGTCGACACATGATGCACGTCGTGCAGACCCTCGAGTAGGCATGCAATCGGTGAACCGAACATAACATTTCACGACCTGCGCGGTGTTTGTTTCCACCACGCGAACCGGTTCAGTCCCTGGCTCCCGGTCAAAACGGTCCCGAGCTCTAGGTCGGAGGGCGTAAGGAAAGGCCAAGCTTGCTCGTCAACGCCTTAGTGAAGGAGATTAACGATGAGAAAACTTCTTGGATGGTCAACATTAGGCACCGAATTGGCTCTGTTTTCTCCTGCGGTACTTTCAGCGCGGCTTGAAGAGGTACAAGAGTTCGTCGGAATGGTGGGAATGCAGTCGATCATTTTTATCATGGTGGCTGCGGCCATCTGGGTGTACTTCATGCGTCCACCGATGGACAAGCGCGATACTCCCTTGCGCACGGTAATGGCAGGAAGGACCGCGATATATTCCGCGCCGGCCGACGCTTTGGTAACGCAGTGCACGCAGCAGATGACCGAAAAGAAAATCGGTTCTCTGATGATCATGGAAAACGACAAGGTGATCGGCATTTTCACCGAGCGCGATGCCCTGAACAGGGTGCTGGCGGGCGGCCGCGATCCCAACTGGACGAAAGTCTGCGAGGTGATGACGGGCAATCCATATTGCGTCTCGCCGGATGCGACTGTGGGCGAGGCGATGGCGGTGGTCACCAAGAGAAGGTTCCGTCATCTACCGCTTGTGGAAAATGGCAAGTTGAGCGGGGTTATGTCAACCCGCGATCTGGTCAGTTGGTTGGCAAAGAATAAAGTGGTTGGGGTTGAAGAGTTGCTTGAGCTTGCGTTGCACGCGCATAACCCTGCGTAGCTGCGTGCCCGAACTCGCGCGCGGTCCTAGTCCTAGTGGGAGCGCCGCGATGTAGCGGCAGCAATATCCATATCGGGAGACAACTTGCAACAGGGAAAAGTACCCCCCTGCGACAGCGACAAGGAGCACCACTCGCAGGGTCGCAGGGGGATGGCGGAGACGGCCGCAACACCAAGCTGTTCCTCGCGGCGTGGCTTTCTGAAGGAAATGGGTGGCCTGAGCATCGCCTCGCTCATGGGCACGGCGGCGCTGCTCACCAACTCCGACGATGCCCAGGCGAAGACGGAGTGGGCGGAGTGGTTTCAAGGCAACTATCGCCTGATGACCGACGAGGAAAAAGCACAGGCCAAAGCCCGGCTGGAGCGGCGCTACTCGCAGGAGTACGGCAAGCCTGTCATGGTCGACACCACGCCGGCGAAGGAAGGCGTGTTGTTCGGTTATGCATTGAATATTCAGAAATGCATCGGCTGTCGCCGCTGCGTCAAGGCTTGCGTAGAGGAGAACAACCAGTCGCGCGGCAACGCGCAACAGATCGAATGGATACGCGTCGTCAAGATGGAGAAGGGCAAGTTCACTCCTGAAAAGATGACCCAGGGCTATCCCGACCCCATCGGGATCCAGGTGGGAGGCAATGCCTACAGTGCCGCCGGAGTCACGCTGGAAGGCGAGCATTACTACCAGCCCGAGAAGGTTCCCGAGCAGGACGCTTTCTACATGCCGATCGCCTGCATGCAATGCGAGAAGCCGCCCTGCGTCAAGGTCTGTCCCGTGCGAACGACCTACCGCGATGCCGACGGCATCGTGGTGATCGACTACAACTGGTGCATCGGCTGCCGCCAGTGCATTGACGCCTGTCCGTACTGGGCCCGGCGTTTCAACTGGAGCACGCCGAATGTTCCCAAAGCGGAGATGAACCCGAAGACGCATTACCTGGGCAACCGGCCGCGCATGAAGGGCGTCGTCGAGAAGTGCACGTTCTGTATACAGCGCACGCGCCATGGGCGTTATCCGGCGTGCGTGGAAGTCTGTCCGGTCGGCGCGCGCAAGTTCGGTAACCTGCTCGATCCGAACAGCGAAGTGAGCCGCATACTCGAAAGAAAGAGCGTATTCCGGCTGCGCGCGGATCAGAACACCTACCCCAAGTTCTTCTATTTCATGGATTAGCGCGGCCCACAGATGGAAAAGCTGATCAGATTCGCACTCGATTACGTTTCCTATGTCGTCAAGGGCGGCGCCAAGTTCTATGCCTGGATGGCTGGTCTCGGAATACTGATCGCGATCTGGGGGTACAGCTTTTACATCCAGGCGACCGAGGGCCTGGCGGTCACAGGACTCACCGACCAGGTGAGCGATGGCTTGTACCTGGGCAACGTAATGTTCCTAGTCGGCGTCGCCGCCGCTGCGGTCACCGTCGTCTTTCCGGCTTACGCGTATCAGCACAAGGCGTTGCACGAAGTCGCAGTGCTCGGCGAAATGGTGGCGATCGCCGCCGTCACACTGTGCAACCTGTTCGTGCTCTCGCACATGGGCCGGCCCGACCGGCTGTGGCACATGCTTCCGGTCATCGGCATCTACAACATCCCCAATTCGCTGATCACTTTCGACGTATTGGTCCTGACCGGGTATCTGTTGCTCAACCTTGTGTGCGGATTCTATTTTCTCTACACGAAGTACACCGGCGACCGAATCAACCGCGTCTTTTATATGCCGCTCATCTATATCTCCATCGTTTGGGCCCTGAGCATACATTCGGTGACAGCGTTATTTATCAACACGATGCCGGCGCGTCCCTTCTGGAACAGTCCCGTCATGCCGATTCACTTCATCTCGACCGCGTTTGCGGCAGGACCGGGGCTGATCATTTTGATCTTCCTCCTTGTCCGGAAGAATACGAAGCTGTGGATCAAGGACGAGGCGATCAATCTGCTCTCAACCATCATGACCTATTGCCTCGGAATCGCACTGTTCCTGAACCTGTCGGAAATCGCGACCCATCTGTACTTTCCGACGGAGCATACCCTGGGCCTCGAGTACCTGATGTTCGGCGTGAACGGCCTGACCGCTTTAGTCCCCTGGTTCTGGGTCTCGTCGGCGGCGAACATCATCGCTTTCGTCATGCTTCTGATCCCCCGCGTTCGAAAGAACTACCGTCTTCTCCCGGTGGCCTGCGTTCTCGCGTTCGCGGGGATCTGGGTGCAAAAAGGCATCGGATTGCTGGTGCCGGGGTTCACTCCGTCGCCCATCGGAGAGTTCACCAATTACATGCCCACGTTGATAGAAGTGCTCGTGACCCTTGGAAACTGGGCGATCGGTGCCGCCATGCTTACCGTTCTGCTCAAGGGTGCCATCGGCATTCTGCTCGGGGAAGTGAAGTACGCAACAGCGCCATGGGAGGTCAGAGGCAACGTTGTGCCGTTCTACCGAGCAACCCCCAAGCCCACGACGAAGCTGCCGTGGGCACCCTCCGGTGATCCCGCTCGATACGAAGCGAGCAAACCGAGTTCGGGCAGCCGCACACGGCGGCGGCGCCGCGACGCGCTCGCGTAAGGGGCACTCGTGAACCGATACGCACTCAATGCACTGGCTGTGACGCTTGTCTGCCTCGCGGCCTCGGCTGTCTCCGCGGAAGACAAGCCCTGTTTCGAGAGCCGAAAGGGTGCCTCGGAGGTCACACCACACAAGCTGCCCAACGGTGTGCCGAGCGTGAAGTGCTCGCCCACGACCGGCGCGGTGCTGTGGTGGGGCGATCCCTACGACGGCACGATGCCCATGGGCGAGATGTCCCCGCCAGGCGACTATTCCAAAGGACAGGCAGTGGTGAAGCCGCGTGAGGACAAACTCGGCCTCCTGCCCGTGTGCGGGGTAGCCTGCCATAACGGAAGTTTCCCGCCGCCGCCGAAGGACAAGTACCCACGGCCGCTTGCGATGCACCAGGATATCGTGCCGGACGCGCTCAAGCTGCAGCACGGCCGCGGCGCGATCTGGTGTCTGGACTGCCATCACCCCACGCAGCGCAACAAGCTGATCGACAATTTCGGCGATTCGATCGGCTTCAACGAGCCGCAGAAGCTTTGCGGCAAGTGTCACGGACCGATACTCCGTGACTGGCGAGACGGCATCCACGGCAAGCGCACTGGCGAATGGGCGAGCGATGGCAAAAAGCGCTGGTACGTGTGCACCGAATGCCATAACCCGCATGACGTTCAGCAAGGCGCCAGGAACAGCGGCTTTGCACAGATCGAACCCGAGCCAGCGCCCGCATTGCCCAAGGGTTTGAAGAATGCCGATCACGAACGCCATAAAGACCATGGCACGCCCCATGCGGGTACTCCGTTACTCGAGCGATTGACGAGCTGGCTGCAGCACTTGAGAAAACGTGGCGCAACCGGCACCGGTCGTGATGCGAGCACGCTGCAGTGAAGCGATCACGGACGGTTTCGCGATGAACCCCAAGACCAGGATCTTCTTCGGCCCGCCGCTCGCGTTGCTTACCGAGGGCCAGAACAATACGCTCGAGATCAGCGGGAAAATAAATCGCACTGCCGAGCGTTACCTGGAGATCATGCGCCATCACGGCCTCGATCTGTCGCAGGCCGAGCGCGACTGCATCGCACATGTCTGCGAATTCGGCTTTATGGGCCCTCAAGAAATCGGTGCGCTGGCCTTCGATGTGAAACAAAGCGAATTTCAATGCGAACGGCTGGACAAGGAGGCCTTGGCGGCAAAGCTCGAAACTGCGAGTTTTGCGGATCTGGTAGCGGTGGTTGAGGAGCTTGGGTTCTGAAGATCAATCGAATGGCGTAAGGAGAAAAGTGATGGGCATTCATCCGATAACGGTAGCATTGTCTCTCGTAGTGGCGGCCGCAGGCGTGATCTTGGGGATTGCGCTTGACAGCATGCTGGTCGCAGTGGTCGTCATTGGTCTTGCGGCACTGTTTCTTATCGCCTTCCGGGTGGCGCGTCAGTGGCAAAAGGCGGTGATTCTCAGGCTCGGAAAATACTTGGGTTTGAAGGGACCGGGCTTCTTCTACATTCTTCCTTTTGTCGACACAGTTCCGTACTGGATAGATCTGAGAACGATCACCACACCATTCAACGCCGAAGAGACGCTTACCAAAGACAGTGTTCCTGTGGACGTGGATGCCGTCCTCTTCTGGCGCGTGGTCGATCCCAAGAAGGCGGCGATTGAAGTCGAAAATTACCGCCACGCGATAGCGTGGGCGAGCCAGACCGCCCTGCGGGACGTGATCGGCAGAACCGACCTGGCCGACATGCTGAGGGGCAGGGAAAAGACGGATCACGACCTGTGCCAAATGATCGACCAACGGACCGAAGCATGGGGCATCAAGGCGCTGTCGGTAGAAATCCGCGACGTAAAGATCCCGGAGGGCCTGCAAAATGCGATGTCGATGCAAGCTCAAGCGGACAGGGAGCGGCAGGCGAGGGTGATTCTGGCCGACTCGGAACGCCAAGTGTCCAAAGTCTTCGAGGAGTCCGCCAAGGCCTACACCGCCAACCCCGTCGCACTTCAACTACGAGGGATGAATATCCTGTTGGAAGGAATGCGGCAAAATTCCACCATCGTTATTGTCCCGTCGAGCGCCGTGGAAACGATGGGCCTGGGCGCAATGACTGGACTCGCCTCCCTCGCCAAGGAACTTGCCGACAAACAGGGTGCAAGCCCCGCTTCAGCCCCGTCTCGAGGTGCTGCAACGGCGGAGGTTCTTTAGGTGTTTCGGAGAGACGGGACGGCAATACGTGATTGGGGAACGCAGTAGGATCGTCGCCGCTGGCGCCTCGTGACAGACGGTCCTGTCTTGCAATCCGTTCTTCCACGTGCCAGGTGTCGATTTCCACCACATCTGGCGCAACGCCGTTCGGAACCCTTGAAACCGAGTCAGGCGCATCCGTCTTGCTCGTGCACACAGATCGAAACTTTCCGTAATGAAGCACTCTTCCAACCCTCGATGGAGAATTGATATGAACCGCCATATTGTCGCCCTCGGCATCTCAAGTGTTCTGGCACTTGCTGCAACGGCCTCCAATGCCGCACTCGACGATGCGAAAGGCCAGGCTCTGCTAAAGAAGGGCACCTGCTCCGGCTGTCACAACATGGATAAAAAGATCGTAGGTCCCGCGTTCAAGGATGTTGCCGCAAAGCACAAGGGCGAGGCTGGCGCTGTGGCCAAGATCGAGAAAGTAATCAGGAACGGCAGCAAAGGAGCCTACGGTCCGATTGCGATGCCCGGCACCCCAAAGTCGAAGCTAAGTGATGCCGAAGCGCATGACTTGGCACAGTGGTTATTGAGCAAATGACATTTTGGACGTAATGGGGTGATGCGTTGACCTGTGCGGGCTTGCGAATTCGCTCCGTTGGCCAAGACGAGCATCTAGACACCAGGCCGGAACGCGGAGATGGCCGGTTCGCGCACGTCCGCCTACGCTAGCGGACAGGATGCTATCACCTGCTCGCGGAGGATCTCCGCGAGACGCCGCGTCCCCGGTCCCGCCGCTTCGCGGTCGGCGAACACGAGGTACAACGTCGCGAGACGCTCTGCCCCTTCGCGCAACGGTAATGGTTTCAGTTTTCCGGATTCGAGTTCCTCGCGGATGCTGTCTTCGGCAAACCACGCGTAGCCCAGCCCCATCACCGCGGCGCGGATCGACGTCGCCTTGTGCGAGACGGTCCAGCGCTGTTCGTTCAGCCAGCCGGCCGAATAGGCGCGTTGCGCGCCGGAATCGCGCAGAACGAGCTGGCGGTGGCGCCGCAGGTCCTGCAGCGTGAGCGCGCGACCGAGCTGGTGCAGCGGATGCGCGGGCGCTGCCGCGCACACGAAGCGAACGGGCATGAGCACATCCGCTAGGAATCCCGCGGGGACCACTCCGCCGATCGCGAGGTCGACTTTGCGCTCGACGAGCGCGTCCTCGTGCCCGCCGAGCACGGTCTCGTACAGTTCGATGCGCGTCCCCGGACGCTCGCGTCCGAACCGGGCCAAGCCCTCCAGCAACAGCCAGGTCGGAAATACAATGTCGACCGCGAGCCGGATTTCCGGCTCCCATCCGCGTGCCAGATCGCCTGCCGCATGCTCGAGCCGCCCTGCTTCCTCGACAAGAGCCTTGCCGCGCCGGTAAAGAAGGTTCCCGCTCGGCGTGAGAACAGCCTTGCGGCCACGCAATTCGAACACCTTCACGCCCAGCCGCCTTTCGAGCTTCTGGACCGCGTAAGTGAGCGTTGACTGACTCCTGTGTACGCGCTCGGCTGCCTTCGCGTAACTTCCTGTCTCTACGACAGAAACAAGAACATTCCACTGGTCGAGCGTAATCCGTGGCTGCATTACCATCTATATATTAGATCATTGTTGCCGATATTATCGGCTTTTTAATCTACTCTATCAATAGTTAAATGGTGCCATTCACTAACCCCTTAACGGAGGCACCCTTTGAAAACTATTCTCCAAATCAACGCAAGCCTGTTCACCGAAGATGGCCAATCGAGCCGCCTCGCGGACCAGTTGGTGGCGGAACTGCGCAGACAGTATCCGGGCGCCGAGGTGATCGTTCGCGACCTCGCGCGCGCGCCGGTGCCGCACCTCGACGCGGCGCGCTTCGGCGCATTCCTCGCGACGCTTGAATCGCGCACACCCGCCCAGCAAGCGGTATTGAACTATTCGGACGAGTTGATCGACGAGTTGCGGCGTGCAGACGTGATCGTGCTTGGATTGCCGATGTACAACTTCGGCGTTCCTTCCCAGCTGAAGGCCTGGATCGACCACGTCGCCCGCGCGGGCATCACGTTTAAGTACACCGAGAAGGGCGCGGTGGGTCTGCTCGCGGGAAAAAAGGTCTATGTGCTCGCGACCCGCGGCGGCCGGTACGCGGGTACATCCGGCGACTATCAGACGCCGTATGTGCGCCAATTTTTCGCTTTTCTCGGCATCACCGACGTGGAGTTCATTTATGCCGAGGGTCTCGCCATGGGCGAAACGGCGAAGAACGAGGCGCTCGCGGCTGCACAAAGCGTCATCCATGGCTTGGCGGGCCGGCAACGCGTCGCGGCCTAGTGATGGCGAAGCGACGATCACTCCGACTGCGCTTCTGCGAGAAATAATCCGCAACTTGGCGCCGCCCCGCCGCTAACGCCGGCGGGGCGATCCGCGCCGGTTAATGGTAGATTGATCCGGCTACTATCGCTTCGCCGGCACGGATCTGGAAGACGGACGCGCGTGAGCGGGCGGCGATACCATCAGGCCGTTCGATGAAGGGAGGCAGTCGTGAAGCGAAGCGTAGCTGCATGCATTCTTCTCGCCGGTGTGGTGTTGATGTTTGCGGCCGAGCCGGCGCTCGCGGCGCCGGGCGGCCGAATTGCCCGCGCGGCGTTCGAGTCGTTCTGGGGCCGCGTCACGCTGGTGCTGCTGACGATCGTGTTCCTGCCGCTCATCATTATTTCTACGATGAAGGAGCGCCGCGCAGTGCGGCGTGCGCGGCGCGACCTCGCTTATCTTGCCCGGCTGTCGCCGGTATTCCGCTGGCTGGATCTGCGCGAACGCGCGATGGCATGCTTTCAGCGCGTGCACGCCGCCTAGCAACGCGAGGACGTACGCGAGGCGGCGGAATTCATGACCGACTGGTATTGGAAAAACCAGCAACTCGTGGTTCTCGATCGCTGGGCGGCCGAAGGCCTGGTCAACCATTGCGAGGTCAAGTCGGTCTCGCGCCTGCGCCCGATCCTCGTGCTCCCGTCCGGGGCGGAAAACGCCTTTCAGGGCTCGAAGGTGGTCATCGAGATCTCTGCGGAAATGCAGGACTTTCTCGCCCGGCGCGAGGGCGGTGAAATCGTCGAGGGCAGCAAGTCCTTCAAGCAGGTCGCGTCGCTGTGGACCTTCGAACTCGCCGACGGGCGCTGGCGCGTGTCGAACATCGAGGACAGCGCGCTGATGCGCGACTACCTGGAGATGATCGCGGCCCACCCGCGCGCCGAGGCCGCGGTGCGACCCGGCTAGCGTATGAACGCGCCGGGCCCGGATCGCACCCGGTGGGCGACGTTCGCGCTGCATGCGAGCGCGGTCCTTTATGTGCCGTTCGGGCTGCTGCTCGCGGTGCGCCCGTTCGCGTGGGACCCCGCGGTGGAACCCGAGTACGCGCTGCGCGCGGGGCTTATCTGGGGACTGGCTGCGTTGTGCGTTGCGCTTGCGGGATTCGTCGAGGTCATCGCGGCGGGTCTGCGCCACGGGCGTCGCTGGGCACTGCACGCGGCAACGACTATGTTCGTGCTCTATCTGCCTTCGGCGTTTCTGCCGCTCGGTGCGATCGGGCTGGTGGGCGTACTTTCCCAAGGCACCCGTGCGCGGTTTCCGGTACCGCGCAGCGATACCGCGCGCCGCAGCGCATAGGCCTCCGGCCTCGCCCGGCTTCGACCTCGCGTAGCTCAGGCCGGTCGCGGCCCTTTGGCGTTCCTAATGAAGTACATGTCGATTTCGCCCTTGCCCTTGGCGTCCAGTTTGCCCCGGTATTCGCACTCGTAGTCGTTGCGGATCAGATCGTAGGTATAGGCGGAAACATTGATCTTGCCGGCCTCCCCGGCGCTCTCCATGCGCGAAGCGATATTGACGGTATCGCCCCAGATGTCATAGGCATATTTCCGTTTCCCTACAACGCCCGCCACCACCGGCCCGGAATGCACGCCCAGCCGTAGCGACCACTTGAAGGCGGACGTGCGATTTCTGCTCTCCAGGTATTCCAGCATGCGAAGCGCTGCTCGAACGCAGCGTTGCGCATGGTCGGAACAGGCCTCGGGCAAGCCGGCCACTGCCATGTAGGCGTCGCCTATCGTTTTTATCTTCTCGACTCCGCACTCGTCCGTGATGTCGTCGAACGCCGCAAATATTTCGTTGAGCTCACCGACCATCCGGTCCGCCGGCATGGCCGACACCGTCTGAGTGAAGCCGCTGAAGTCGGTGAAAAGTATCGTCACCGATTCGTGGCGGGCCGGACGCGCACTGCCGCTTGCGGACAGTTCTTCGGCAATCGTGACGGGAAGGATGTTGTGCAGCAGCTCCTTGGTACGAATCTGTTCATGCTGAAGCTCCAGCGTGCGCTGGGAGACCTTTTCTTCCAGTTCCCGCTCCGAACGCTGCAGTGCGTCGATCAGTGCCGACTGCGACTCGAGCACCTGGCGCGTCTTGCGTTCGTTGTCGGCCGAAAGACGCACCACGACCGGATACAGAGCGGCGCCGCAGAGCAGCGACGCCAGGCAGACCATGAGCGCCACCGACAGCGAACTGGCGAAGATCTGCCCCTTCTGCCATTCGGGAACCACGCGCACACCCTCGAAATAACCCGAGATGGGTCCATCCGGATCGGTTTCCGATTTCCGCAACGGCACGAATACACGCATGACCCAGCGCTGTCCCGGAAGTCCGAAACTATCGTAGGAGGCGACGGTGTAGTCGGGCTTGCCGTGATGGGGCAGAGACGATTCGACCGCCACGCCGTCCTTGGTCATGGCCTCGGCGAGCCTTTGTCCCCGGGCATCGTAGATTTCGGCGATATCGAACAGGCCACCGATGATGGATCGAGCAGCGAGGTTGGCACGTGCTGCCGCCTCCGGCCCGGTGAGATCGGTCGCGTTGACGTGCTCGATCAGATGCCGTGATTCCTCGGTGGCAAGCGCCACGATCGCATCCTCCGACCGCTCGCGCGCGATGAACCACGATATCGGGCTCGCAACGGAGGCGAGAACGATGCTTACGCCGGCAATTCGCATCGCTGTTCGCTTTTCGAAGGAATTCATCGCCGTTCGTCGCCGTCGAATCTAACGCTCGCCCCGCCGCGTGCGATCGGCGGCCCTCACCGCCACGACGATGGCAACCAGTTCCGGGACGGGCGTCGCGTGATTCATCGACTCGTGTTCCTCACCGTTACTTCCTGCATGCCGGCGTGCACCGTCTTCGATTCGCGTCGATCGAGACGCAGCGCGTACCGATCGGCGATCGTTTGTCACCGCGTCCCTGTTCGATCCACCGCCGGACGGGAGGCTGTCGAACGAAGAATCCGACCGCGAATACGCCCGTAGCTGCTATCGGATCACCAGCGTGATGCGATAATCGCCCCGCAGGAGCGATATCCTCAATGAAGTATCGGCGCCGCGCAATGCCGTCAGAAATTCAGCGACCGAGCGTACCCGCCGGCGG
>Ga0156227_1290_pt1 | contig 18219 bp, 18 predicted proteins | sample RifCSPlowO2_12_FD_107875 | JGI IMG/M metagenome (GOLD analysis project Ga0156227, IMG submission 107875) | Betaproteobacteria bacterium RIFCSPLOWO2_12_FULL_63_13
GAATTACGATGAAATTCCAGCCCCACCCCGATGAACACGTTCGGCGTTCCGAAACGGTTTTTGGCGGGATAGACGTTGCTGCATGGGAACTCACGTCCTCCAAGGACCATATTGTGCAAAGCAATATCGCACCGGACAGTCTGCCGGAATTTGACCTCGATATTGAAGCCATCCGGCGCCAGGCTCAGGCCGCCCGCAGCGCTTGGGTCGCCGGCCGGCTGAAGTCGCATTACGAAGCGATCGTGCGCAGATTGCGTGGATCGTCCGATTTCGCCGCCACGTCGGCGGTGCTGCAGAACCCGAGCAACAAGATCGCCTGAGCGACCCGAGGCGCACGCGATAGTTCAACGGCGTCGCTCGGCCCGGCCCGGTTCAGGACGCGCGCGCATCACCGGGAAACGCGTGGGTACGCGCCGCTGGATTCTTCGGCCAAAAGAGCCCACGCCGGCGTGACGGCGGGTCGAAATTCAGGCCTTCACCTCGACGCCGTGCTCTCGGAACCAGCGGGCCGCTCCGGGGTGCATCGGAACGTCCATCGGTGTGGCCTCCGTTTCGCGCCCCAGCTGGCCCGCCCCCTGAAACGGCGACCAGCCCTTTGCGTCTTCCCACGCGATCTGGGCTTCGCGCGCGGCGATTGCGTCACATACCTTGTATGCGTCCTCTTCGGGCAAGGAGGCGCGCGTATACAGGGGCCAGCCGCCGAAATCTATGCATAGATGATCTGCCTTCAGATTGGGGAAACGCCCGGCCGGCATCACGACCTTGCGCCAGCCGATCGCTTCTAACTTGCCAAGTACCTCGGCCTCCGGCGTGATCGGCTGCATGCCGGTAGCGAGCGCCTCGTCGAACCAGGTAATCAGCCCTTCGTCGAAAACAGCATCAATGTTCCCCTCTTGCAGCGCGGCCATTCGCCGCTTGTCCCCGGGCCCGGTGTTCAGCTGAAGGCTGCCGCCCCAAGACTCGAAGTCGGCGAGCGTAAAACCGTACGCCGCGAATGTCTGCTCGATCAATACGCGTGTCGAATGCGTGCGGTCCTCGCGGGTTGAAAGCTTGAGCGGATAGCGGCGCTCCTTGATCTGCGACAGTGAGGTGATCCCGGTTCGCGGATGCACCATATAGACAAAGCGGTCCCAGGAAGGATAGTTCGCGACGATACGCAGCGGCAGCGGCTTCGGAAACAGCCCCGTGCCTCGGTAAGCCTGGGTCAGCATGGCCGATGGATTGACTATCGCGAGATCGAGCTCGTTGCGGGCCACCGCGTGCGCCAGGTGGGCGGCACCCGTTGCCATGCGCAGCCACGGTTGGAAGGCGTCGCCGGATCCCTTGCCGATCGTGATGCACATATCGCGGTTTCCGTAATACGGCGTCGCTGGATCGCCTGCGATGTGCAGGCCGATTTCCCAAAGAAACTTGCAGCGCATGAAGTTTGCGCCCCTCGGTAGCGGTTCCATCAGTTTGTCCCGTTCGCAGAAGATAACGAGGCGCGATAGTAGCACCCCGTCAGTTTGTCGCGCGGCGTCAAACAGGAATCGCGCCGCTGAAGCACGCGACGGTCAGGCTCGTGCCGACATTGCGGATCGAGTCAGCAGTCCGCTCGCCACCGCTCGACTAGGTCATCACGCCTGTGCACTTTCGAGCCACGCCTCCGATTCCTCCCGCAGCGCGCGTTCGTTGTCGCTGTAGACCGAGATGATGTTGGTCGTAGGCGACAATCCGTGGCGAGTGGCCCAGTAGCAGAGATATCTCGCAGATGCAGGAAAGGTCGACAGATCCACGCCGGCGAGGAGGTCCTTCGAAACGAGGCGCGGGTCGACGGGCTCCAACCTATCCTTTTCATAGACGGCGGTGCGCTTGAGGATGCGCCAGACCCCCTGGCGCTTTTCCAGCCGATCGAAAAAACGGATCCAGCACTGCAGGTCGAACTGGCAGCCGTCGATCGTCGACCGGATATACAGGTTTGCGTTGCACCGGGCAAACGCACGGTCCCGGTGGACGCGTATCCACGGCGGCGCGATCACGTGCTTCATATGGTCGCCCGGCTTGCGCCTCGCCGCCATGGTGCGCGAGCGGGCGACGAACTCCTCGGCGCTGGCCGATATCCAGGAGATGTGGATTGTCGCATCGTCGTGGAAACAATCTGCGAGCGTTCCCCAATCGTCGCCGTCCCGAGCGTACCCCCAACGAACGAGCAAACTTGCGATCTGGTGCTCGTCATCCGTAAGCGTCGATAATCCTTTATCGGACATCTTTTGCCTCCCTGACCGGGCCCCTCCGAGAACCTTTTCGATATCGGCGGAGCTTCCCGGAAGGTTTCACCGCGCCGCGTAAGAAATAAGGAGTTGCTCGTCCTTGGGCAGGTCAGGCACGCCCCCTCGGTTACCCGCGTATACGTACACGGCTTGGCTCCACGATCCAGAGAGGATTCGTGGTTGGCTCAGCAGCAACCAATGCCAAGGCGCCCCTTAGCACCGAAAATCGCTAAGTTGCGGGCACCGGCACGACTCGCTCGCGAGCGAGGTCTGCGACGTCCGTTCGAAGCGCTTAGATGGCTTACCGGTAGACATCCTTCCGATGCCCGATCCTAAAGATCGTGACTTCCCGAAGCTCGTCGTCAACGAGGTAGATGATCCGGTAATTCCCCTGTCGTACGCGGTGGCGATCGGCGTAGCCCGCGAGCTTCTCCGAACCCTGCGGTCGGGGATTCGCCGCCAGGGCCTGAATTTTCGCAACAACGCGTTGACGATCGGTCTTGGTATCAACTGCCTCAAGCTCCTTCGTGGCCGAGGCCTTGATCAGCAGCCTATATCCGGCCACGCCGCTTCAGGCCCTGCACGAAGGTATCGAAGGACACGCTCTTCTCGTTCTTTCTCTTGGCGAATGCCGCAAGATCTTCGGCATCTTCGGCCAGAGCGGATTTGACCGCATCGTTGACCATATCGGAGATAGAGCGATCCGAGGCCGCCGCCTTCAGGCGTAGGGCCCGGTGCACATCGGGCTCGAAATACACAGTGGCGCGTTTTTGGCTATCCATGCGCGGCATTATGACGCTTAGACGTCAGAACGTCAAGACGCCAATAAAGCCATCGTCTTGGTGAACGGCGGACCAGCACTGACGGCTGATGCCGCGCGGCGCTTGCGGCCCGTCCGTTCGATGTTAGGCCTGAATCGAGAGAAGGCCGTGGTATTGTCTGAATGCTCGCCATACGGGAATTCCCGGACCATTTGATCCCGTAGCCAGGGCGCACCAGTGCCGCGGCTACTCAGCAGCATGCCGAAATCCGCCCCGAGCGCCCCGCAGGCTGAGGCGACAGTCCGGTGCGGGCCGTGCACGCGAAATTCGCAATGGCGCATTCATGCCCCCTGCAACGGCCCGGGAACGCGCACCGCGATGACGGCCGGGCATCCCGCGCGCACTCGGTCAAGACCGCGCGCGATCGCGGGACCGACATCGGCGGTCTCGGTGACGTATTCTCCATAGCCGTCCGCGGCCTGCGCCAGTCTGGCGAAATCCGGCGGCGGATCGAAGGTTCCACCCGCGTAGTTGTTGCCGCGGACCGCATAGCCGTCCGGGTAGGAATTTTGCAGCCCGGTCGTACCGGTGCTGTAAGTGCCGTTGACGAACACCACCGACAGGAAGGGCGCATTGTGGTAGCGGGCGGCCCACAGCGCCGCCATCGGCGTGCCGAACGAGAAGTAGCCGTCACCACTGGCCAGCACGACGTCGCGCTCGGGCGCTGCCAGTTTCGCCCCGAACGCGGCGCCCGACCCCCAGCCGCCGGCGCTGCTGCCGCTTCGGAAGTACGTGCCGGGCTGTTCCCGCGCCGCGTACGCGTGAACCTGGGGACCATTGCTCAACGCATCGTTCAACAGGATCGCCTCGGGCGCGAGGGCGCGACCGAGCTGATAGGCCACCCAGCGCCCGGTCGGCCTGGACAGTTTTCCGGCGTCCACGGCGAGCGCCACCTGCTTCGCATTCATCTCTCGCCGGCGCCGCTCGAGGCGCTGCCTGCGATCGGCGATGCGCGACAGATCGCTCTTGTCCAACATGCCTTCGGCTGCACGATAGAGTGCCTTCGCCACGCAGGAGGGCCAAGCCGAGATCCACTTATCGGCGCGAAACTCCATGGTTTTGAAGCGCGACAGGACCGGATCGACGCTCACGCGTACGATCTTCGCGTTTGCCGCCGGTGAATCCAGCCCGGGCACGTATGGAATGACGGCTTCGAATGCGAGCACGACGTCCGCGTCCCGGGCGCTCGGCCCGACGCCGTACAGCGGATGGGTCACCGGAAAACTCAGGCGGTCGGCGTTGCCGGACTCCATCACCGGAACCGCCAGCAGTTCGGCGAGCCGAACCAGTTCCGGTACGGCCAGCGGATCATGCGCGGCCCGATCCGTGTACATGCACGGGTTCTCGGACTTCACCAGCCAGCGTGCGATCTCGCGTGCATCATCCGGATCGGGCCACGTCGGCCGTGCGAGGCCCATCTGGTCACGCGTCGGAAATCGCGTCGTCCCCGCGAAAGGCAACATCGCCGTTTCCCGCGGGATCGCCAAGTAGACGGGCCCCTTGGGTTCGCTCATCGCGATTTGAAGCAGCCGGCTGACCATCAGGCCCGGATTGTCCTGGTGTTCCATGCGGTGGTCGGCCTTGGTGTACTGCCGGACGATTTCCCCCTGGTCGCGCGGTTCCTGCATCCACTGAACCGGCGTTTCCCGGGCGCCGCGCATCGATCCGGGAAACGCTCTGGGGCCCGTACCTGCCGTAATCAACACCGGATAACCGCCGCGCCAGGCCGCGTGAAGCGCCGCACCGTAATGCAGCGTGCCCACGTCCACGTGTACCGTAGTCGCCGCCGGGCGACCACTGACCATTGCGCTTCCCAGCGCGGCATTGAGTGTGACCGACTCATGCATCATGCTCACCAGTTTCGGCGCAGGCCAGCCGCGCACTTGGGCCTTTGCGATGGCTTCCTGAAAGAAATTCATCTCGGTCCCCGAGACGAAGAACAAGCGCTCGACGCCGCCGAGGGCCATGGCGGCGACAATTGCGTCGGACCATTCGTCGGCGCCGTACGTTCCCCAGTAGTTGTCGGCGCCTTCGAGGTTTCGGGATTCGCTTGCGGACATTTCGCGTTGCTCCGGAAATACGGATCTGGATGATGATTTCCTGCGACGGTATCGCTTCGCCCGTTGCCGCAGCACAGGGCGTCCGTCGGGGCGGAGGGTAACAGATTCGATTCGTCGGGAGTTCACGGGGCGTCCCAGACCGATCGGTGAATCTCGGCCATACTTCACCCCATGAGCGCAGGCACGCGACTTCCCGGCACCCCCGATCCGATGCACCTCTGGCCGGGAGCGGGAGGAATCCGCATCGCGGGCGATGCCTGGGGCGATCCCAGCGGCCCGCTGGTGATTCTGCTGCACGGCGGTGGACAAACCCGCCACGCGTGGAAGGGGGCCGGCGAAAGGCTGGGCGCAGCGGGCTACCATTGCATCGCCTTCGATGCACGCGGCCACGGCGATACCGACTGGGCCCCCGACGGGCTCTACGGGCAGGACGTCATGGTCGAGGATCTCAAGTGCGTGGTCGCCGCACTGGGCAATCGCCGCCCGGTGCTGGTGGGCGCCTCGATGGGTGGAGGAACGGGCCTGGTCGCAGTTGGCGAGGATCACGTTGACGCGACCGCGCTGGTGGTCGTCGATATCGGTCCCCGCATCGAGCCCGCAGGCGTCGAAAAGATCTGGGCATTCATGAACCAGAAACCGGAAGGATTCGGTTCCCTCGGCGAAGTGGCCGATGCGATCGCGAATTACCAGCCGCACCGCAGCCGGCCGCGCACGCTCGACGGCCTGGCGAAGAACGTGCGCTTGGGCGCCGACGGCAAGTACCACTGGCATTGGGATCCGCGCTTCCGCTCCGCACGGCGCGATATCGACAAACGGCGTGAGCGCCTCGAAGCCTGTTCGCGTCGCCTGCGTTTGCCCACGCTGCTTGTGCGGGGCGGGCTGTCCGATGTGCTCAGTGAAGAGGGGGCGCAGGAATTCTTGCGCCTGTGCCCGCACAGCGAATACGTCAATGTGGGCGAGGCGGCCCACATGGTGGCGGGCGACCGCAACGACATATTCGGTAACGCCGTCATCGAGTTCCTGTCGCGCGTCGTTCCCGCGGGCCGAGACCCGCTTCAGCCGGCCCACATTGCGACTCCCCACCACGAGGGGCCGCCGGGCGATGTCAACGACGTACCTTGAAACCCGCTGTGAGGAAACGACCATGCAAGGCAAGATCGGACTCGAGGAGCACTTCGCAATCGAAGACACGCTCATGGATTCCGCTGTCTTCGTGCCCGAAGACCACTGGGCCGAATTGAAATCGCGGCTGCTCGACATCCAGGACAGGCGTCTGCGCCTGATGGATCGGCATGGCATGGAAATGATGCTGCTCTCCCTGAATGCGCCCGCGGTCCAGGCGATCCCCGATCCGGCGCGCGCCGCGCAGCTCGCGCGTCGGGCGAATGACTTCCTCGCCGAGGAAGTGGCAAAGCGTCCGGACCGCTTTCAAGGCCTGGCGGCACTGCCCATGCAGGACCCCGAAGCGGCCGGCGTCGAACTCGAGCGCTGCGTGAAGCAGCTGGGATTCAGGGGAGCGCTGGTCAATGGCTTTTCGCAGGTCGTCGATCCGGACCACGCCGTCTATTACGACCAGAAGCAGTACTGGCCGTTCTGGGGCGTGGTCGAATCGCTCGGCGTGCCCTTTTACCTGCACCCGCGCAACCCGCTGGCCTCGATGTCAAAGATCTACGAAGGCCACCCGTGGCTCCTCGGGCCCACCTGGGCCTTTGGCCAGGAAACCGCCGTGCACGCGCTTCGGCTCATGGGCTCGGGACTGTTCGACGTCTACCCGCGCATCCAGATCGTGCTCGGTCACATGGGCGAAGGCATTCCTTACAGCCTATGGCGCATCGATAACCGCAATGCCTGGGTCAAGGCGCCGCCGCGCTATCCCGCGAAGAAGAAGATCTGCGATTATTTCCGGGCGAACTTCCACATCACGACGTCGGGAAACTTCCGCACCCAGACGCTGATCGACGCCATCCTGGAGATTGGCGCGGACCGGATTCTGTTTTCGACCGACTGGCCGTTCGAGAACATAGACCACGCGGCCGACTGGTTCGACGTGGCGTCGATCAGCGACGCCGACCGCGAGAAGATAGGACGTACCAACGCGCACAGGCTTTTCCGGCTGGACCAAGCGCCCTGATCGCGCATCCGACGCCGCGCTCGTACTTCGCTTAACGCGTAGAATCGCTCCGGTCATGGTGGTGTCCTGCGCGCACTTCGGCGCCGGAGCGCCACCCGACGTTGAACCTCAACCGATTCGGAGCGCGACGTGCTGATACTGAGCAACGAAGCCATTGCGGACCTGATCACGATGCGCGACTGCCTCGAGGTACTCGAGCCGATGTATCGCGACCTCGCCACGGGTCGGGCGCTGCCGTCGCCTCGCGTCGACAGTATTTCCCCCAATGCGCATCCCGACGGCTACTACGCCTTCAAACAAATGGGCGGCACCTGGCCCGCGCGCGGCATCCAGGCACTGCGCATCAACTCGGACGTCATTACGCACCCGGTTATCGCGGGGATGCCGCGGCGCGTGAAGACACCGCTCGCCGACGGCCGCTGGGTCGGCCTGGTATTCCTGTTCAGCACCGAAACAGGAGCGTTGCTGGCGATCTTTCCGGATGGCGTCGCACAGCGCCTTCGGGTCGGTGCGGCAAACGGGCTGGCACTCAAGCACATGGCGCGTGAGGACTCGCACACGCTGGCGCTGATAGGGACTGGCTGGCAGGCGGGCGCGCAATTGATGGCCGCGCTTGCCGTGCGCCCGTTCACGCGCGTGCAGGTCTACAGTCCGCGCGCGCAGAGTAGAGGCGCGTTCGTGGCCGAGGCCCGCGCCGCGAATCCGCAGGTGGAAATAGTGGACGTCGACTCGGCAGAGCGCTGCGTGCAGGGAGCCGACGTCATCATGGCCTCGACCTCGTCGCTGGTGCCGGTAATCAAGCCGGAGTGGGTCAGGCCCGGTATCCACGTAAGTTGCATCAAAGCGCAGGAATTCGATCAGGCGGTCCTGGACCGCTGCCAGCGCGTCGTCATCCACACGCGCGATCAGGCAAAGCAGATGAACAATGTCATGCCCGGCACTCCCAATGTCGCGTCACAATACGAAACAGGATGGTGGAACGCCGAGGGTAATCGCTTCAGCACCTATCCGGACCTGGGCATGCTGCTTGCAGGCATGGCGCAAGGACGCCAGAACGCTGATGAATCGACCGCATTTGCCAACAACATCGGACTCGGCCTGCAGTTCGCCGCTGTCGGCGCACTGATCCTCGAGAAAGCCCGAAGCGCGGGGATCGGCGAGCAACTGCCCGACGTGTGGTTCAGCGAGGATGCTCATCCCTGAGCGGGTTGCGGTACGGCGGCCCCGTGCTATGGTGAACCCACGACCTACTCGACCTCCATGAACTCCGCGCTGGCAACGCAATTCGGTTTTCTTCCAAGCTGGCCGCTGCAAGCATCACCATCGCTGTGGGTGGCCGTCGCGCTAATCGCCGCAGTCCTTGTCGGTGAACTGTTCGCCAAGACAGGCTGGCTGCCGCGAATGACGGGCTACGTACTCACCGGTCTCGCCGCCGGCCCCGGAATGCTTGCGGTCGTCGGCGGTTCCACGTCGACCGAATGGCGGGTGATCATCGAACTTGCCCTGGGCATACTGCTGTTCGAACTCGGCACCCGGGTAAACCTGCGCTGGCTCATGACTAATCGGTGGCTGGTGGTCTCCAGCCTGCTCGAGGCCAGTCTAAGCTTCGCAACGGTATATCTGATATTGCGTTATTTCGGCACACGCGAAGCGATCGCGGCGACGGCGGCGACCATCGCGATGGCCACCTCGCCTTCGGTGGTGATGCGCATCGCCGCCGAACTGCGCGCGCAGGGCCAGGTCACCGAAAGGCTGATGCTGCATACCGCCCTGAACACCATCTACGCGGCCGTGGGAGTCAACCTCATGGTCGGCGTGCTGCATCACGAATTCCGCGGCTCGCTGGTTGAAGCCGTGGTCTACCCGGCTTATCTGCTTTGCGGTTCGGTACTCGCGGGGGCCGGGTTTGCCCTCGTGTTTCGCCGTCTCGAAAGATGGCTGGGCGACCACGAAGAGGTGTTGTCCTTTCTTCTGCTCGGAATGATCGCGCTCACGGTTTCGGTCTCGGCGATGCTTCGCGTGCCTCCGTTGCTGCCGTTGCTGCTGGCGGGGATCGTCGTGCGGCAGATCCGCGGCCGGCCGCTGGTGTATCCCCCGCATTTCGGATCCGCCGGCGCGGTTCTCATCATCGTCATGTTCGTCGTCAGCGGCATGTCGATTCCGATGGATCAATTGGCACGCGGCGCCGCCGTCGCAGCAGCCCTTGTTTGCGGCCGCGTGCTGGCCAAAATCGTCGGCGTCACCGCCATTGCCAGACCCAGCGGAGCGAGCTGGCGCCAGGCCGCCGCGTTGGGCGTCGCACTGGCTCCGATGTCCGGAGTCGCGCTACTGCTGACGCTCGACACGGCGACCCTTTTTCCGGAGTTCGGTGCGTCCGTGATGTCTGCGCTGCTGGGCGCCATCGTCGTGCTCGAACTGGCCGGCCCGGTGATGACCTTCGCCGCGCTCAAGCTCGCAGGCGAGCACCACCGCTAGGTACGAGACATGCCGCTTGAGACCTTTTCCCAGTCCAAGCCACTCACCATTGGAGTGGAGCTTGAACTGCAGCTGCTGTCGACCGCCACCTACGATCTCGTCGCGTCGTCCGACGACCTCCTGCGCGTAGCCGGTCGGCGCGCTCACGCCGGAGAAATCAAGCCGGAACTGACCAGCAGCATGATCGAGATCAGCACTTCCGTGCAGCCGAGTTACGGCTCGCTGCTCCGCGAACTGCGAGAGATTCGCGGAGCGGTGCTCGATGCGGCGCGATTCCTGGATATCGCGGTCGCAGGCGGCGGCACCCACCCGTTCCAGCACTGGGGCGAACGCAAGATCTATGACACACCGCGATTCCAACACCTGTCGCAGCTGTACGGGTACCTTGCGAAGCAGTTCACGATATTCGGCCAGCACGTTCACGTAGGCTGCTCCGGAGCCGATGAGGCGCTCCGGCTCCTTCATCTGTTTGCGCGATACATCCCTCAATTCATCGCGCTCACCGCCTCCTCGCCGATCGTACAGGGCATTGATACCCGCTTCGATTCCGCGCGCTTGAACTCGGTGCTTTCCTTCCCTCTCAGCGGCCGGGCCCCGTACCTGCTTTCATGGGCCGATTTCGAGCGCTATTTCGACAAGATGGCGGCAACGGGCATGGTCGAGTCGATGAAGGATTTCTACTGGGACATCCGCCCTAAACCCGAATTTGGCTCGATCGAGATCCGCATCTGCGACACGCCGCTCACCGTCGAAAAGGCCGCCGCGCTGGCCGGATACGTTCAATCGATCGCACGCTATCTGCTCGTCGAGGTGCAGCTGCGGCCCGACGAGGACGACTATCTCGTCTATGCGTTCAACCGCTTCCAGGCCTGCCGCTTTGGCCTGGACGGCCAACTGGTCGAGCCGCGCACGCACCAGCGGATCTCGATCAGCGACGACATCGACGATACGCTGGCGCGCATCGAGCAGCACGCGATCGAACTGGGCGCTGATGACGCGTGCAGAGCCGTTCGCGACTCCCTGACGCGCGGCAACGACGCCAAGTGGATACGCGAGCGCTACGCGGCGGAGAAATCGCTTCCCGAAGTCGTTCGACTGCAGAGCGAGCACTGGGCGACCGGGACGTAGCATGCGCAAACGCGCCCTGCGCATCGGGCTTTCAGCGCGCCTGATGCACGCACCGCCCGTGGAACTGGGATTCAGGAACAAGGTGCTTCAGTACCTGGAACAGTCCGTGGCGCACTGGATCATGTACCACGGAGCGCTCGTGTTCATGATTCCTGCGCTCAGCTCGTCAGCGGAACTGCAACGCTCCAGCATCCGGATCCACGATGTGGTCGAAGCGTTCGACGGCCTGGTGCTCCAGGGAGGCGCGGACATCAGTCCTCAAAGCTACGGTGAGGAGCCGTTGCGACCCGAGTGGGCCGGCGACCGCCTGCGCGATCGCTACGAGATCGAACTGTTCTGGGAATTCGTGATCCAGAACAAACCCGTGCTCGGCATCTGCCGCGGCGCCCAGCTAATCAATATTGCACTGGGCGGCACACTGCACCAGGACATTGAATTCAAGCGCCCGGACGCGATTCGCCATCTGGACCGCGAACTGTACGATGACAATTCGCATGAGATCGTTTTCACCCCGGACACGCGGCTGGACTGTCTCTATGACGACACTGCGCACAGGCGCGTGATCAGCATCCATCACCAGGCGATCGACAAACTCGGCAACGACCTCATCGTCGAGGCGCGGTCCCCGGCCGACGGCATTATCGAGGCGATCAGGATGAAAGGTGAGAATTATGTCACCGGGTTCCAGTGGCACCCCGAATTCCATTCGTCAGACCCGGAGCTGCTGGACTCCACCCCGGTGATGCGGGATTTTCTGGACGCGGCGCAAAGACGCCAGGAATTGGTTGCTAAATGACAAGGCGCCTTCCCAGCCGATCCGGCGCCATTTCGCAGCGTGGCACGTCGCATCCCGGCCAATGCGCTTAGAATTCGGCGATCCTGCAGCGGAATCGGATTGTGCATGCCTGTCGCGCCTCCGTAGGGCCGCGATGTCGATGTTGCGGGGAACGGGGTCCAACGCGCCGGACCTTATCTTGGTAAAGTTATTGCCAGCCGAGGATAAGCAGTCAATTTAGCAACTAGTGGAGGAGAAGCCGATGATGAAAGCCGTGCTCAAGTGTGCCTTTGCCGCGGTCGTTGGCCTGTGCAGTCTCGTTGCCTACGCGCAGACCTATCCGACCAAGCCGATCAAAGTGATTGTCCCGAACAGGCCCGGCGGCTTCGCCGACATTACCACCCGACTCGTTGCGGCCGAACTGACGAAGTCGCTCGGACAGAATGTTCTGGTCGAGAACAAACCCGGCGCGGGGGCAACGCTCGGGACATTGGCTGCGGTGCAGTCATCCCCCGATGGCTATACCTTGTTGTCGGTATTCGACAGCCACGCCACCAACCCGTCGCTTTTCAAGAAATTGAAATACGACACTCTGAACGATCTGACTCCCATTTCGCTGATCGTCAAGGGACCGTCCATGCTGGTGGTCAATGCCAACTTCCCTGCAAAGTCGGTGGCGGAACTGATTGATATCGCAAAACAGAAGCCCGGATCGGTCAAGTTCGCGGTGGTGAGCCCGGGCTCGTCAGCGCGACTGTACATGGAGCGGTTCAAGCGGATGGCCAAGGTCAACATAAAGATGGTGCCCTACAAAGGAGGGGCAGCAGCGGTCGTGGACCTGGCAGGAGGCCAGGTCGACGCCATGTTCGTCGCGATACCGACCGTGACACCCTACTTGAAAGGCGGACGGCTCAGGGGTCTGGCGATCACCTCAGACAAACGCAGCGACATGGTACCCGGCATGCCCACTGTTTCCGAAACCCTGCCGGGATTCGTCGGCGAGCAATGGGTCGCCTTTTTCGCGCCGGCAAGAACCCCGCCGGAAATCATCGCGCGGCTGAACACCGAAATCGTAAAAGCCGTCAACCAGCCCGAAGTCAAGAGCCGCTTCGAGAAGCAATCATTCCAGACCGTGGGCAGTTCCGCTGCCGAACTGGACAGGTGGCTGCGCGACCAGATCGAGAACTGGCGTTCCACGATCGTCGAAGCCGGTATAAAACTGGGCAAGTAATTCGCCCGCCGTCCAAGCGGACATCAAAGCCGCGTGGCGTGCGCCACGTGGCTTTCCTCGCTGTTTCAATTCTCGACGAATGCCTTTTCCCTTGTCCTCCGGAATGCCGGCAAAAGAATCGAGGCCAGCAGCGCGCCGGTAATGACAAGCAGAACCAGCGGTATCGGACGCGTGAGGAAGACGCTGAAGTCGCCGTCGGAAAGCAGCAGAGCGCGGCGGAAGTTCTCCTCCATCAGCGGCCCGAGGACAAATCCCAACAACAGCGGCGCAGGCTCGCAGTTCAATTTCGAAAACAGGTACCCCACCGCGCCGAACAGGCAAACGAGATAGATGTCGAAATCGGAGTTGGAAACGGTATAGACGCCGATCGAGCAGAAGACCAGAATGGCCGGGTAGAGGGCCCGGTACGGCACGGCGAGAAGCTTCACCCACATTCCGATCATTGGCAGGTTCAATACGATCAGGATCAGGTTGCCGATCCACATGGAGACGATCAGGCCCCAGAACAGCGCCGGATCCGAAGCCATCACCTGGGGTCCCGGTTGAATGTCGTGGATGGTCATCGCGCCGAGCATCATCGCCATCGTGGCGCTTGCGGGAAGTCCGAGAGTCAACAAAGGAATGAACGCCGTTTGCGCGGCAGCGTTGTTGGCGGCTTCGGGACCCGCCACCCCCTCGATGGCCCCTTTCCCAAACTCTTCGGGGCGGCTGCTGATCTTCTTCTCCATCGCATAAGAACTGAACGATGCAACGGCGGCACCGGCGCCGGGCAGGATCCCGAAGAAGGCGCCGATCGCCGTGCCCCTCAGGACCGCGGGCACCATTCTGCCGATGTCGGCGCGCGTCGGCCACATACTTGTGATTTTCGAAACGGACGACGACCGCGATTCGTCCTTTTCCACGTTTCCGATGATCTCCGCCACACCGAAAACCCCCATCGCGATCGCCACGAAGCCGATGCCGTCGGAGAGTTCGTCGATGCCGAACGAATAGCGTGGCGCGCCGTTGGTATCGGTTCCGACCAGACCGAGCAACAGGCCGATAATGACCATGCCTATGGCCTTCAGAAGCGAACCCGATGACAGGATCGTCGCCCCGACCAGACCCAGAGTCATCAGCGCTGCGTATTCCGTCGGCCCGAACTCAAACGCCACGTCAACCAATGGAACGGCAAATCCCGCCAGAATCAGTACGCCGATGCACCCCGCGACGAACGAGCCCGCGCCGGCCGTGAACAATGCGACGCCCGCACGCCCGTTTCGGGCCATCTGGTAACCGTCAATCGCGGTCACCACCGACGACGATTCCCCGGGAAGATTGATCAGAATCGCCGTCGTCGATCCTCCGTATTGCGCGCCATAATAGATTCCGGCCAGCATGATCAAGGCCGCGGTCGGCGGCAGCGTGTAGGTGACGGGCAGCAACATCGCGATCGTCGCGACGGGGCCGAGGCCTGGCAGCACGCCAATCAACGTACCGAGGAAACAGCCCACGAAACAGTAGAGCAGGTTCTGCAGCGTCAACGCGGCAACGAAACCTGTCTCCAGATTGTGCAGTAGCTCCATGATCAACCGCTGTTACGGGATTTTCACCAAAACCACGGATCCGGCCAGACGCGCAGCGGAATATTCAGAAGCCGGACGAAGGCACCGTAACAAATGACGTTAAGAACGAAGGCGTTGGCAATGGCGCCCTGCCAGCGGAACTTGCGGCTGGCCACCGACGAAACGAAGACCAGTACAAAGATCGAAAGCACCATTCCTGCCGCTTCGAACAGCAGCGCAAAGGCCAGAATCGACACGCAGATCCACCCCAGCGCCTTCCAATCCCAGGAAGACAGGGTTTCCATGGGGGCACCCGAGGCGACCGATGAGCCACAAATCGCCAAGCCGATTGCCGCCAGGATCACCCCCAGCCAGAAGGGAAAGAATCCGGTTCCCATGTCGGCCGCGGTGCCCATCGTGTAGCCGCTGGCAATGAACGCGGCGAAGCCGCCGAGAACGACATACAGCACTCCGGTAGCAAAATCGGTCTGATTCCGTATCTTCATGGCCATCGGTTAGACGAGCGCACAGCGTTGGCAATTTGTCGCGCACCTTAACAGACCGGTAATCGGCTGTGCAACCGCTACCAAGTCGTCGAATCGTCTTCGCTCGGCTGGAGCAGGTCGCGGACGAGATCCGGCTTGCGGATCCGTCTTGCGCGATGCACGTCGAACCGGGCGAGCAAAGTTCGCCTCGGGCGGATACCATGGAGCCGCCGTAGACGAGAACCTATCGACTGGAACGACGCCAATGAGTGAGTTTGAGAAGCTGCGCGTGCTGCTCGGGGATTACCCGGGGACCCGGGCGCTCAAGAATGGCGAGATCCGGTCGACGCGGGTCGTGCTGGATTTCGCCGACGAAAAGGTCCCGAACCGCGCATTCAAACGGGTAGTGCGCGAGCAGGCCTTCGATGTCGCGGAACTCGCGATCGTCACCTTTCTCCAGGCGAAAGCGCTGGGTGCGCCGCTGGTGCTCGTTCCGGCCACCGTGCTTGGGCGCCATCAGCATCAGTATCTCGTGTACAACGCGACGCGTGGCGATCTGGCGCCTGCCGATCTTGCCTCGCGCCGCGTGGGCATCCGGTCCTACTCGGTCACGACGGCGACCTGGATACGCGGCTTTCTCGCGCACGATTACAAACTCGACCTGGACCGCGTTCACTGGATCACCTTCGAGGATGCGCACGTGGCGGAATACCGTGATCCGCCGACCGCCGAACGTGCGCCGGCCGGCAAGGAACTTCTCGCCATGCTCCGAGACGGTGAACTCGACGCGGCCGTCGCCGGCGCGCCCGTGCCGGAGGATTCACCGCTGAAGCCACTGATCAGGGACCCTGACGCAGCCGCTCGGGATTGGTGCCGGCGCAATGGCGCCGTGCCGATCAATCATCTGGTCGTGGTCAGCGAGTCGTTGTCTCGGTCAAATCCGGAAATCATCCGGGAAATCTACCGCCTGCTGTGGGAATCCAGACAAACCGGCGCACCTGCCGACGAAGGGGACCTCGACCTGCTGCCCTTCGGCATCGACGCGCTGCGACCGAGCTTGACGATCGCCATCGAATACGCTTTCGAACAAGGGTTGCTCGCTCGCCGCATCGAGGTGGACGAACTCTTCGACGACACGACCGGATCCCTCTAGCTTCGGAGCGTCCGGCACCGTCGTGCGCTACGCAACCGCCGCAAAGCGCTCGCGCGCGAAGGCGACCCGGTCTGCAATCGACACGAGCCGCGCGCGATGAGCCAGCACCGCGTCCAGGCGCGCACGCAGTCCGGCCCGGTTGGCGATCTGGATGTTGAGGCCGGGGCGCGCATTCAGCTCCAGAATGAGCGGACCCAGACCGCGATCGAGCACGATATCAATGCCCAGATACCCCAGGCCCGTGAGTTCGTAACTCTGCGCCGCGATCTCCAGCAGCCGGTCCCAATGCGGAATCTGCACGCCCTGCACCGGGTTGCCGGTATCCGGGTGCTCGGTCACTATTTGATCGCGCCATACCGCGGTGAGCGTGCACCCGGTGGCAATGTCCACCCCTGATCCTATTGCACCCTGGTGCAGGTTGGCCTTGCCCTTGGCAGCGCGCGTCGGCAGACGCACCATCGCCATTACCGGAACGCCGACAAACACAATGATGCGTATATCGGGCACGCCGCGGTAGGTGATGCGCTCGAACACCGGATCGAAGTTCACGCGGTATTCGATCATCGCGCGGTCGATCTGCCCCCCCAGGCTGAAGATGCCGCTGAGGATGTTGGAGACGTGGAATTCGAGTTCCGCCTGCTCCATCAGGGCGCCGTCGGCCAGCCGGTAGCTGTTCCTGGAGCGCCCGACGACCACCACGATACCGTCGCCCTGGCTACCGCGCGCCGGCTTGATCACGAAATCCTGGTAATCCGCCAGCAGCGCCGCAAGCGTTTCGACCTGATGCTGGATCTCGATCACGCCGTAGAGCCTGGGCACGGCCGCGCCCGCCTTCGTTGCGAGTTCCTTGGTGAGCAGCTTGTCGTCCACCAGGGGGTAGCGAGCGCGCTCGTTGTAGACCAGGTTGAACTCGGCATTGCGCTCGTTGATGCCCATCACGCCGCGTTCGCGCAGCGTCCGTGCCACGCCAAGGAGCCCCATCATCGGGCGAGTTCCCTGAAACGCCTCAACTCCGTCAGTCGGTAGCCCGAGTAGCGGCCCAGCAGCAGTATCATCGCGAGCAGCACCAGCAACAGTTCCGGAAATACGAATGCCAGGTGTTCAACCAGCGCCAACTTCATAACCAGGTAGCACAGCGCGCCGACCACGAGGCTCCCGAGCGCCTGCTGCACCGACTCCAGCGCGCCGCGCTCTTCCCAGACGATCGACATGCGTTCGATGGTCATCGCCAGGATGATGATCGGGAACAGCCCGATCGACAGCCCCCGTTCGAAACCCAGCTTTTGCGAGAGGATCGATATCGCGGCGAGCGTGAGCACGACGACGACCACGACCGCGGCAAGACGCGGCACCAGAAGCAGCTTCAGTTGCTCCATGTAAAACCGTACGGACAGGCCGACTCCGATGACAATGGCGAAGAACAAGACGCCCCACAGCAACTGGGTCTGGCGAAACGCGATCGCGATTAGCACCGGCATGAACGTGCCAAAGGTCTTCACCCCGACCACGTTGCGCAGTATCACCAACAGGAAGATGCCCACTGGAATGACCAGCAAGGACCGATAGACCGACTGGGTCTGCACCGGCAGCCCGAACATGGAATATTCCACCAGCTTCTGCTCGAGCGCGCGCCCCCGATCGAGCGCCGAATCCAGCGCGTATTCGTACGAACGGCTCACCGCCAGCGTATGCGTCAAGCCGCTCCCGCCTGAGAGCACGGCAAGGGGCTGCCGGCCGTTCCACCAGCGCAGGGTATTCTTTGGAAGCACCGGACGCTTTTCCGACACAAGCATCGACATCCACTTGCGGCCGTCGTGCAGTTCGAGCCAGGTGACGAATTGCGCACCGCGTCGCTCTGGTTCCAGGGTCAACCCGTGCACGGGTCGCGCCGGAACGCCCGCGACGCGCAGCAGGTCCGCCGCGACATTGATCACCCTTCCGATTGACGGATTGGGACCCAGCAACAGCCCGGCCTCGCCGTCCACGGCGCTGTTATTGAGCCGCTTGAGCAGCAGCGCAGCGAGCGTTTCCGGATCAGCGCTCTGGCTACGCGCGGCCCGCACGAGCGCGTCGGCTGCCACCTGTGCGGCGCCCTCGAACCGCGGCGGCGGCAAATCCGGTACCGGCTCGCGCACCGACTCGTCGGGAAACCTTACCGCGTGCACCA
>Ga0156227_1220_pt1 | contig 17404 bp, 12 predicted proteins | sample RifCSPlowO2_12_FD_107875 | JGI IMG/M metagenome (GOLD analysis project Ga0156227, IMG submission 107875) | Betaproteobacteria bacterium RIFCSPLOWO2_12_FULL_63_13
CGGCGGGGGCACGGCCGAGGACTTCGGCAAATTGATCGATGGCGCCGGCGCCCAGTGGGCCAAGGTCATCAAGGACGCCAACGTCCGCGTCGACTGAGTCGCGGGAGAGTCACTCGGTAAACTTCCGGTGGCAGGGGGGCGCAGCTTCGACGCCACCCTGGCGTCGGGCTGTGGTGAGTTTCTCCGCGACACTCTCCAAAACTGCTTGCTTTCGCAAATCGTTAGTGCGGCCAATGGCCGCAGTCGAGCGATCCCGTGGGCACACGAGAAACGATTCAACAGGGCACCGGCGCGCATCCTTTAGCGCATTTGGGCGGGCAAGTCTGTGGCAGAATGGATCGGCTTGGCGGGCGCACGCAGGCGCGGTATCGGGGGGAGGGATAGATGATCAAGAACGGCAAGGACTTCTGGGCCGGCGCGATGTTCATCGCTTTCGGCATCGCGTTCATGGTGGTGTCGCGCGACTATTCCATGGGATCGTCGGTACGCATGGGCCCCGCGTATTTCCCGACCGTGCTAGGGGGGCTTCTGGTGGCGCTCGGCGCAGTCGTGTTCGTGCGCGCCTTTGTTTCGCAGTTGCGCCAAAGCTTTGCGGTCTTCCGGTTCCGCTGGGGGTTGGCTATCGCCGGGACCGTGCTCGGCGTGGTGATGTATCAAAGTTTCGCCTGGTGGGTGGCGATGGGCAAGGGCCCGCAGCTACTGCAATACGTTCTGAACGCGCTGGCGCTCATTCTAATCGTGCTCTCATTTGGGCCAAAGCCGCTGTTCGTGATCACTTTGGCGGTGATTGCGTTCGGCTATCTGCTCAAGCCGTTCGGTCTGGTGATCACGAGCGCGATCCTGATATTCGCGAGCGCGTGGGGCGGGCACGAGTTCAAGGCGCGCGAGGTGTTGATTATTTATGTCGTGCTGGCGCTTTTTTCGGTTGGCACTTTCGTTTTCGGGCTGGGACTGCCGATCAATATCTGGCCGGACCTGGGGTAACCGATGGACCAGCTTGTTGCTCATCTCGCACTCGGGTTCGGGGTCGCGCTGTCGGTTCAGAATCTTCTCTATTGCCTGACGGGCGTGCTGCTGGGCACGCTGATCGGCGTGCTGCCGGGCATCGGACCGGTGGCGACCATGGCGATGTTGTTGCCCGTCACGTTCACGCTGCCACCGACCTCGGCGCTTATCATGCTTGCGGGCATTTATTACGGGGCGCAGTACGGTGGTTCGACTACGGCCATCCTGGTTAATATTCCAGGCGAGGCGACCTCGGTAGTTACGTGCCTGGACGGGTACCAGATGGCCCGGCAAGGCAGGGCAGGCGCGGCCTTGGGCATCTCGGCCATCGGTTCATTCATCGCCGGCACTTTCGCCACCCTCGTCATTGTGCTGTTTGCTCCGCCGCTAGCGGAGGTGGCGTTGAAGTTCGGGCCCGCGGAATACACCTCCCTGATGGTACTCGGTCTGGTTGGTGCCACGGTGCTCGCACACGGTTCGCTCATCAAGGCCATCGCGATGGTGTTGCTCGGATTGTTGCTCGGCCTGGTCGGAACCGATGTCAACTCCGGCGTGGCGCGGTTCAATTTCGGCGTTGCGGAGCTTACCGACGGCATAAGCTTCGCTGCCGTCGCGATGGGGGTGTTCGGCTTTGCCGAGATTGTCGCCAACCTCGATCAAACCGGCAAGGTGAAACGCGAGGTATTCGTCAAGAAGGTTTCGAACCTGCTACCGACGTTGCAGGATTTCAAGGACTCATCCGGGTCGATTGTCCGCGGCACGATACTTGGCTCGTTGCTGGGCATCCTGCCAGGAGGCGGCGCCCTGCTGTCTTCGTTTGCCGCGTACACCTTGGAGAAGAAGGTGTCGTGGAACTCGGCCAACTTCGGCAAGGGCGCCATTCAGGGCGTCGCCGCGCCCGAATCGGCGAACAACGCGGGCGCGCAGACCTCGTTCATTCCGCTGCTGACGCTGGGCATTCCCTCCAATCCGGTCATGGCGCTGATGATCGGTGCCATGATGATCCAGGGCATCGCCCCCGGCCCGCAGGTGATGAACGAGAGGCCGCAACTCTTCTGGGGCATGATCGCCAGCATGTGGGTGGGGAACCTGATGCTGGTGATTCTCAACCTGCCGCTGATCGGTATCTGGATAAAGCTGCTCACGATTCCCTACCGGATCCTATATCCGGCGATACTGCTGTTTTGCTGCATCGGCGTGTACAGTGTGCAGAACAGTCCGTTCGACGTCCTGCTCACGGCCCTGTTCGGGATCGTCGGCTACGTATTCGTAAAGCTCGAGTGCGAGCCGGCTCCGTTGATCCTCGGCTTTATCCTCGGGCCGCTGATGGAAGAGAACCTGCGCCGCGCGATGCTGCTATCGCGCGGCAATCCGATGACGTTCATCGAACGTCCGATCAGCGGCGCGATGCTGGCCGTCGCCGCATTCCTGCTGCTGATCACGATGGCGCCGGCGGTGCGCAAGACCCGAGAGGAGGCATTCGTCGAGGACTAACCCGGTCTGGCCGGCGTGCGATTCCCACGCAACGGCGTTCGAACCGAACGACGGAGCATCGCCGTCCGCAGCGCGAGGAACGCCGTCCGCTGTCACTGCTTCTTCAAGCCGAGTCTTTCCACCAGCTTCGCGTTGGTGGCGCGATCCTTCAGCAAATAAGCGGTTAAATCGTCGCCCACAAGAGGATTCTTTTCGTACAGTTCGTTCTTGGTTGCGATCTGGACATATCTCGGAGCGCGAATCGCTTTCAAGAAGGCGTCGGTCAGCCGCTTCGAGACCGCCGGTGGAAGTCCTTTCGGACCATACACAAACTGGATGGTTGTCCCGGTCAGGTTATATCCCATCTCTTCCAGGGTCGGCACATCGGGCGCCACACTGAAACGGTCGTGCTGGAACGAAGCGACCAGGCGCATCCTTCCGGACTGAACATACTGCGACCAGCCACCGGCAGAATAGCTTCCGGCGACGATTTGCCCTCCGAGCAAGGCTGTGTTCACCCCGGCGTCGCCTTTGAACGGCACGACGATGGCATCGACCTTGGCGTGATTCAAGATCGCACGAGTAAGCACATCCACCGACGTTCCGAGGCCCGGAACTCCGACCGACACCTTCCCCGGATTCTTGCTTGCATATTCGATCAGCGCTTTGAGCGTCTTGTACGGGCTGTCACCCCTTACGGTCATCCCGACTCTCTGTCGCGCGGCCATCAGCAGATGGTCGGTGATGTCGAGCAGGTCCGGACGAATCTTCATGAAGTGAAAGCCCAGCGTGAACGCAGAACTCGGAGACAGGCCGATCGTGTAGCCGTCGGGCTTCGAGGTGGCGACTTCGCTGACCGCTATCGCTCCGCTCGCGCCCGCCTTGTTGACGACGATGATCTCCTGCTTGAGCGGTACACGAGCTTCCTGAGCAAGCGCGCGGGCGAGCACATCGGTCGCCCCGCCTGGAGGAAACCCGACGAAAAACCTTATCGGGCGGCTCGGAAAACCGCCCTGGGCACCGGCCATCGGGGTCGCAAGCGTAAACGCCAGCGCCAACAGCGCTGTGGTGAATCGAGTGATCATGGTTTCCTCCACTGACGGGTCCGCGCCGCGGCACGGATGTTCGGCCCACACCCATGGCGCCTATAATCCGCTCCCGATGCGATCCTCAAAACAGTCGGACTGACTGCGTAGAGCACGCTATAGCCGGGAGCGGAACGTGTCAAGGCGCGGGGTCAAAGCAGCGGTGATATGGTGCTGAGCACTTCGGGTTGATATACGTCAAGAAACGATTCGGACCTTCGAAGATCATGGCACCTGCCCGGGTTCCTGGTGGAGGAGACCATAAGAACGAGGAAACGGCGGCCGTGGCTGAACGTCTCGCCTGTCTACGACAAATCGGGTGCCCTCTGAGGGAATGGGGCCGCAACCGGTATTCATCCGGAGGTTGACCAGTGTCTGTGCGTTTTTCCGCTACGCTTACGGGGCTTTCCGCACTGATGCGCTACTGTGCGTGGCGCTATCCCGCCTACCGCGCCCAACTCGCCGAACGCGACCTTGTCGCACAGATCAGGTTGCGCGACGCCGATGTCGGCCGCTGGTTCGAGTTGAAGGGCGGGGCGCTGCGCTCGCGCGCCGGCATCCACCCTCGACCGGACGTCGTTATGTCTTACGAAACCGCCGAGATCGCCCACCGCCTGCTCACTCCCGCGATCAACTGGGGCCGGCTGGTAGAAGCGGCCAAGGGCTTCCAGTTGCGGGCCGAGGGTCCGGACGATCTCGTCTACCGCTTTACACAGGCAATGATTGCCGCAAGACGTGCGGGCTGGCGTTCCGGGACGCCGGTAGGCGAGGGCGTCACGCGCTACACAAACATGACCAACGGCGGTCCCTGCTTCGTCTATGTGAAGGACGGGAAGATCCTGCGCACTACGCCGATCGATTTCGACGAGGACGATGCTCCGCCATGGACTATCGAAGCGCGCGGCCGCCGGTTTACGCCGCCGCGCCGCACCACGATCGGAACCCACGGTCTGGCGTGGAAGTCGCTGGTGTATTCTCCGGACCGGATGCTCTATCCGATGCGCCGGGTGGACTTTGATCCGAATGGCGAGCGCCATCCGGAAAACCGCGGCAAGGCAGGCTACGTTCGCATATCCTGGGACGAGGCGCTTGATCTTGTTGCAGCCGAGATTCGGCGTGTCAAGATGGAGCACGGACAGGGTTCGGTGCTTTTTAATCATCCGTCGCATCACACCTGGGGCAACATCGGCTACTGGACCTCGGGCCTGTTCCGGTTTTTTAACGCTGTCGGCACCACGCGAGTCAATCACAACCCGGACAGCTGGGAAGGCTGGTACTGGGGCGCGCAGCACCACTGGGGCAACACGATGCGCCTTGGTCTCGCCGAACCCTATGGCACGGTGGAAGACATGCTCAAGGAGGCCGAACTGGTGGTTTTCTGGTCGAGCGACCCAGAAGCCACCAGCGGCATCTACGGTGGACACGAGGGGTCGGTGCGCCGGCAATGGTTGAAGGACCTTGGCATCCCGACGGTGCACATCGAGCCTTACTACAACCATACGGCAGCGTTTATGCGCGGCAAGTGGATCGCTCCCCGGCCGGGTACGGACGCGGCGATGGCACTGGCGATCGCGCAGGTGTGGATCTCGGAGGACCTGTACGACAAGCATTTCGTCAGCGAACGGACTGTCGGGTTCGACAGGTGGAAGAAGTACGTTCTGGGCGAGGACGACGGGGTTCCGAAAACGCCGGAGTGGCAGCAGGCCGAGACGGGCGTTCCGGCACGCGAGGTTCGGGCACTGGCGCGAGAGTGGGGCAGCAAACGCACGTACCTCGGCGCCGGCGGTATGGGCATCGGCTGGGGTGGCGCTTGCCGCGGCCCGACGGGTCACCAGTGGTCGCGCGCCATGGTGTGCCTGGCGGCGATGCAGGGCCTCGGACGACCAGGCGTGAACTTCGGCAACCTGCAGTGGGGTACGCCGATCGACACGAGCTTCTGGTTCCCGGGCTACGGCGAGGGCGGCATGTCAGGCGACCTCGTCAACACGGCGCTCTCGATCTCGCTGTACCAGCGTATGCCGCAGTTCCCCAGCGTCAATACGCCGGCGCAGATCATTCCACGCGTGACCTTGCCAGAGGCGATCCTCGAAGGCCAGACGCAGGGCTGGCCGCGGGATTCGCGCTCGATCGAAGGACAGTTCCTTCCGATCCGCTACCCCGCGCCCGGGCATTCAAAGGTAAAGCTCTTCTACCGTTACGGCGGATCGAACATCGGCACCATGCCGGATTCCAAGCGCTACGTGCAGATGTACCAGTCCAAGGAACTGGAATTCGTCGTCAACCAGTCGATCTGGTTTGAGGGAGAGGCCAAATTTGCCGACATCATCCTCCCCGCCTGCACGAACTTCGAACGCTGGGACATCAGCGAGTGGAGCAACATTTCCGGCTTCGCGCATCACGCGCAACTGCAGCTGAACCACCGCGTCGCCGTCATGCAGCACCGATGCATCGAGCCGCTCGGCGAATCGAAAGCGGACTACGACATCTTCCGCGAGCTGGCGCAGAAGCTCGGTCTGGGACCGTACTTTTCGGAAGGCATGAGCGATCTGGACTGGGTTCAGCGCATGTTCGAAAGCACCGATCTGCCGAAACGCATTTCTTGGAAATCATTTCTTGCGAAGGGCTACTACGTTGTGCCGGCGCCGGTCGAGCGGCTTCGGGCACCGGTGGCCTACCGTTGGTTCAACGAGGGGCGCAGGAAGGACCTGCCCGAGCCGCACCCGTTGCCTTCTGAATACAAGCTCGGCTACTTGCAGGGCATGCAGACCCCCTCTGGCAAGTTCGAATTCGACTGCACTACGCTGAAGCGCTATGCGCCCGACGACGAGGAGCGGCCGCCGATCCTGAAGTACGTGCGCTCGCGTGAGAGCATCGCCTCGCCGCGCGCCGAGCGTTTTCCTCTGCAGTTAATGACGCCGCACCCGAAGTACAGCTTTCACACCACCGGCGACGGCAAAGACAGCGTGACGAACGACATCGAGGAGCACCGCCTGCTGATCGACGGCCATTATTTCTGGGTGCTGCGCCTGAATCCGACCGACGCTGCTGCGCGTGGCATCGGCGATCGAAGCTTGGTGCGCGTCTACAACGAACTGGGCGAAGTGCTGTGCGCCGCGCGTCTTACCCATTGTGCGCGGCCCGGTGTCGTGCACGCCTACGAGTCAGCAGCGCGCTACGATCCGGTGGGGGAACCGGGGCGCTCGATCGACATCGGCGGCGCGATCAACCTCCTGACGCCCAAGCAGCCGCAGTTTGCGCGCGGTCACGCGATGGGCAACAGCAATTGTCTTGTCGAGGTGGCGCCGTGGAACGGGCCCGTGCCGCGGTCGTCGCAGCCCGACATGCCTGATTTGGCGCCCGCGGCGCAAGCGGCCAGGGTCGCGGGGGTTCGGCGATGAGCAAGTGGAACCTCATTTTCGATGTCGATCTTTGCACCGGCTGCCAGAATTGCGTGCTTGCGGTGAAGGATGAATACCAGGGAAACAGCTTCGCGGGCTACGCCGCTGAGATGCCGCGCCACGGCCCAAATTGGTTCGCGATAGAGCGCAGGGAACGCGGTGAGTTTCCGGTGCTCGACGTGGTTCACCGCGCGCGCTGCTGCCAGCACTGTGACAACCCGCCCTGCGGCGCGGCGGCGCCCGACGGTGCGGTCAAGAAGCGCGACGATGGTATCGTAATCATCGATCCGCAACTCGCCCGCGGGCACAAGCAGATCGCGGACGCCTGTCCGTTCGGGGCCGCGCACTGGAACGAGGCCGTTGCGCTCGCGCAGCACTGGAATTTCGACGCCCACCTGATCGACGCCGGCTGGCCTGCACCGCGGCCGGTGCAGGCCTGCCCGACTGGCGCTCTGCGTGTGGTGAAGCTCGAGGATGACGAGATGCAGCGCCTCGCTGCGGCTCAAGGCTTGGCGCGCACCGCGGGGGGCGAGAGCCGCGGAACGCGCGTCTATTACCGTAATCTCGCGCGCTTCAATCGGGTCTTCGTGGCTGGCACCGTTGTCGGTCAGGAGGGCGGGTTGGAGGCGTGCGTTGCCAACGCGGAGGTCCGGCTGATTCGCGAGAGCGAGACGATAGGCACGACCACCAGCGACGCGTTCGGAGATTTTCGCTTCGATTACCTGCAACCCGGCAACGCCACGTGGCGCATCGCAGTTCAGGCGCGTGGCTACCAAATACGGGAGGTGGAATTCAATAGGGAACCCAGCTGCTGGCTGGGTGAGATCCGTCTCGATCCGGCCTGAACGCAAGAGGACGACCATGATGAACAAGATCGCGCTCGAAGAGCATTTTTTTACTCAGGAACACCTCGCGTATCTGCGCGCTCACAAGGGCTATCCGAGGCTCGAAACGTCTTTCGACGATGCCGGCAATCCGGTCGAACGACTGCTGCGCATGCCGGGCAGCTCGCAGGTGCTGCCGGGCCCGCTCCTCGCACGCTTGACTGACCTGGGCGCCGGTCGGCTGGCGGAAATGGACCGCTGTGGCATCGAAATGCAACTACTGTCTCTCGCCGGGCCGGGGGTCGAGGAACTCGATGTGTCCGACGGCGCCGTGCTGGCGAGGAAGACCAATGACGAGCTCGCACGCGCCATCGGGGCAAATCCGGATCGCTTCGCCGGCCTCGCAACGCTCGCCTATGCCGATCCGAAGGGCGCGGCCGATGAACTCGCGCGCTGCGTCAAACATCTCGGATTCAAAGGCGGCAAGCTCAACTCGCATGTCGTCGGGGAGTATCTCGACCAGCCCAAGTACTGGTGCCTGTTCGAGGCCGCGGAATCGCTCGGCGTCCCGTTGATGTTGCATCCCAAGGATCCGCTGCCGGGTGTGCTCGGCACGCTTTCCGATTACCCCGGACTGACCCAGGCGGCATGGGGCTTCACGATCGACGCCGGTTCGCACGCGATGCGGCTGATCTGCAGCGGACTGTTCGACGTCTTTCCACGCCTGAGGATCCTGCTCGGACACCTCGGGGAGGGCATTCCATTCTGGCTGGCGCGCATCGACAGCCATTTTGCGCGCTCGCCCGGCGCGAAGATCCGAAGGAAACCGAGCGAGTACTTTCGGGAGAACTTCATCGTCACGACCAGCGGCATGTTCGTCGACCCGGCGTTCATGTGCGTGTTGCAGACCTTGGGAGCGGACTCGATCTATTTCGCGGTGGACTATCCCTACGAGTCGATGGATGAAGGTACGCGCTTTATCGAATCGGTACCGATCGGCGAAAAGGACCGCGACAAGATCTGCCGAACCAATGCGCGGCGCCTGCTTGCGCTGAAGCCACACTAAGGGAGATTGACCGAATGCCTTACAAGGACTTGAGAGAATTCCTCGCTCGGCTGGAAAAGGAGGGCGAACTTCAGAAATTCGACGAGGAAGTGGATTGGAATCTGGAGGCGGGGGCAATCACTCGGCGCGCGCTCGAGACGGGGTTGCCAGCGCCGTTTTTCGAAAAGATCAAGGACTATCCGAAAGGCCGGCGCATGGTGAGTTGCGTACTCGCCAATCTCAAGCGTATCGCGATCGCGATGGACATGGCCCCCGATACACCGATGCGCGAGCTGATCGAGGAGTATCTAAGGCGGCAGAAGAAGCCCATCAAGCCCGTGACGGTGAAAACCGGCTCATGCAAGGAGAATGTGGTCATAGGAGACCAAGTCGATTTGCTTGAGTTTCCCGTGCCGTTTATCCACGAGGGCGACGGCGGTCGCTATGTCGGCACCTGGCATCTGACGGTCACCAAGGACCTGAATACCGGATGGACCAACTGGGGCATGTACCGCCATATGTTGCACAATGGGAAGTCCTTCGGCGTGCTTGCGCCGGCGCCCAAACACCTCGGCACCATGGCCGACCAGAAGTACGGCCCGCAGAACTTGCCGATGCCGGTTGCCGTCGTGCTGGGCTCCGAACCCATAACGACCTTCTGCGCGGCGACACCGGTGCCCTACGGAGTCTCCGAGGTCGATGTCGCTGGCGGACTGAGAGGCGGGCCGCTCGAACTGGTGAAATGCGAAACCAGCGATCTGCTGGTTCCGGCGCACTCGGAGATCGTGATAGAGGGCGAAATGGTCCCGGGGGAGCAGCGCGACGAGGGGCCGTTCGGGGAATACACCGGGTATCGGTCCGGCCTGGCAAGCCCCAAGCCGGTCGTTCGGGTGACGGCAGTCACATTCCGCAATGATCCGATCTTCACGTTTTCGTGCCCGGGGGTTCCGTTGGACGACTCGGCCTCGGTGTTTTCGGTCAACAAGAGCGCGCAGTTCCTCGATGAACTGCGCTCAAAGGGACTGCCGGTCACCGGTGCCTACCTGATCGTAGAGGGAGCGAGCCACGCCATCGCGGTGTCGGTCAAGAACGCGTATTACGGTATCGCCGGGGAGGTCGCGCATGTGATCTGGAGTGCGCGCCACGGACTGCTGACGCCCAGCGTGATCGTCGTCGAGGACGACGTCGACCCATGCAACCTCCAGCAGGTGTTTCACGCGATGATGACCAAGTGCCATCCGGGCCGAGGCATCAACAAGATCGACCATGCGACCGCTTGGCCGCTGATTCCGTGGCTCTCGGAACACGAGCGCAAGCACCGCATGGGTGCGCGCGTGTACTACGACTGCACCTGGCCGGTGGACTGGGACAAAGCGGAACTGCCGGTGCGGCAGTCCTTCACCGAGTGTTATCCGAAAGAGGTCCAGGAAGAAGTTCTGCGCAAGTGGCGCTCGCATGGACACTAGCGAATCGCGTGAAGACGGCGGCTCCGCATTGGCCGTCGAACAAGAAATGGGGACGAACTGCGGCCAGTCCGTTCGGACCCGTCCGGCTTCGGCCGTAGGAGTCCGCGGCTAGACAGCCAGATTCAGCAGCTGCACCGCGTTTTCCAAATAGATTTTTTCCTTTTCGGACTGCGGGATGTCCATGCCTTCCACGGCGCGCAGCGTCCATTCCATGAACCCCGCCGAGTTCTTTATGTACATCGATCCCAGCGGCATGTCGGTGCCGAAGAGAATGTGGTCCGCACCGAAGAAGGCGTAGCCGCACATCAGCGCAGGGGTCGATCCATACAGAGCGGTGTCGTTGTAGAACCGGCGCAGATTTGCGTGTGTCCTGCGGCTCGGCGCCAGCCACCTGATCCGCTGCTCGAAGAACGGGATCATCGACCCAAGGTGGTGCGTAATCACCTTGAGCGTGGGAAACTCCTCGAACACCCAGCTTGAGGCCAGGGTCATCATCGCCTTGGAAGTCTCGTATTCCCATCCCAACAGAGTTTCCTGACCGACCGACATCGTCGCGGGTTCTGTCGGGTGTAACCAGATCGGCAAATCGTACTCGACCATTTTCGCGTAGAGCGGCTTCAGGCGGGGCGAATCCAGCGCCTCGCCAAGGATATTCGAGTAAAGCCGCACCCCTTGCAGACCGAGGTCCCTTATCGCACGGTCGCACTCTTTCAGCGCCAATTCCAAGTCGTTCATCGGCAGGATGGCCGCCGCGCCCACGAACCGGTCCGGATGATTGACGACCAGCTCGGCGAGTTCGTCGTTGGCCATCGCGCTGATCTGGGCGGCATCGCGCGGCCCGACGAACCTTTCCACGGGCGGGTTCGAGATGGTAAGTACGTGCAGCACGTCCGGGTGCCGATCCATGAACCTGAATCGCAGGTCCAGGTCGTTGACGGCACTGCGCGACTCACGGCGCTGCAGATATTTCAGCGTGGCTTCGTCGCCGCCACTCTTCGCCTTGTCAAGCAGCGCCTGCGCCGCCTTTCGGGGCCACCAATGGGTGTAGATGTCGATTTTCATCAGGTCTCTCCGGCGTTGTCGACCGCGAGCGGTGTATCGAGGGAGTACGGCCCAGATTCGGCCTACGGTCCGCAGACTCCGGCGCGAAAACGCAGGCCATTCTAGCTCGTTGCGCAGTGCAATGGTCATCCAGACGGCCCCGTCGGGCTCGCGCATGAACGTGATGGATACCCGGCGACCTGACGATTCAGGTTGCGGCGGAGATCTTCGGCCGTGGGGGCGGAATTGTGCGCACAGGAATGGGCGATGTAGACTGTCGACCCACGTTGCCACGATGGCGCATCGATGATCGTTACCCTATATTCGACCAAGGGCGGTTGCGGGAAGACCACGCTTGCTTTGTGTCTCGCGGCCTACTGGTCGCGAAGGCGAAGCACCGTGCTAGTCGATGCCGATCCGCAGGCCTCTCTCGAGCTGTGCGACAAGCAAGTTCTGCCGGTTCCGATCGTTCGGGATACATCGGAGGACATCGGCAAGACCGTTGCGAGGCTTGCAAAAGACTACGAACGCGTAGTGGTCGATACCGCGGGCTTCAAACGCAAGAAGAACCTCGACGCGCTGACCCAAGCCGATTTCGTGCTGATTCCCTGCAAGCCCTCGCCGTTTGATGTCCGCGAAGCCGTTGCGGCGGTCGGGCTCGTGCGCGAAATCGCCGAATCGAAGGAACGCAGGCGGCGGCCCATTCACCACGGTATTGTGCTGACGATGGCACAACGGACGGCGATTACTGCGCAAATCCGGCAAGACCTGATCGCGACGGAAATGCCGATCCTGAGCGCCCAGATAGGGCAGCGCGTTGCGTTTGTTGAGACGCCGCTTGCGGGTTTGCCCGAAGAAGATTCGGTGGCATTTCTGGAAGTTCGGCTGCTGGCGAAGGAAATCCGCCGTCGAGCCAACGGGTAACGGAGATTTGGAGCAGTAGCGGCTGGCGATCGTCGACGATGATCGGGCCGCCCCGCGTTCGTCCGACCGCGTCGTTCACCGCGGAGCGGGCGAATCTCGGTAGCGGAGTTTTTTTGCGTTGCAACAATATTCGACTTGTTCGGCGATTTACGTTCTCGGCGCCGATTTGCGGGTCGAGACCTTCGACTGCGGAACCGAAGTCGAACGAAATATCTCGATTGGAGATATTTCATATCGTAAAAGAGTGATTCTTATGCTTGCGGCGGGCTGATATAAACCCACTAATGGAGTGAGTTTCAGAGGGGGTTCAATGGGAGTGCGCTGGGACGCCGTCGTTCAGGACCGTGAATTCTGGTCCGAGGCCGCGCCCCCATCGATTCGAGCGCAGGCCGCCTGTGTGAAAAGCAGTGTGCAGGTCTGGTTGTTCGGCTCCCTGGCGAACGGTGCCGAACGGCCGGTGAACTTGGAATTTCGCGGGCCTTTCTGCGTCGCAGATGTCGTTGCGAAACTTGGAAACCTCTACGGTACGGCGTTCCTCGACCGAGTGACCGATTCCGCCGGCGCCATTATCCGGAATTGCCGAGTATTCGTGAATGGTCAGGCCGTTGACGACGCGACCACGCCGATCCAGATCGATGCGCCACACGCAGATATTGAATTGATATTGCTGACTGCTGCAGAAGGAGGGTGATTCTCGATGAACGACATGACCGCAGCGACAAATCTACTCAACAAGGGCGACGACGCATGGGTCCCCACGTCCTGTGCGATCTGCTACGGGTCCTGTTCGATCCTTGCTCATCGCGTCGACGGCGTGATCGTAAAGGTCGAAGGCAACCCGGACAGCGTCGTTGGCAAGGGACGCCAATGCGGCAAGGGGGCCGCGGGAATCATGTCGCACTACGATCCGAACCGGCTGACCAAGCCGCTGCGCCGGACCAACCCGAAGAAGGGAATGGACGAGGATCCGCGCTGGAAGGAAATAGGATGGGACGAGGCGCTCGACGAGATCGCGACGGTGCTGAAGCGGGTTCGTGCCGAAGACCCGCGCAAGCTGCTGATCCAGCGCACGACCACCGTGACGGCGAGCCGCAACCCGCTGTACGCATTTGGTAATGCTTTCGGTACCCCGAACTATTCCACCGCGGGTGGCGGCCTGCATTGCGGCAACGGTGCGCATCTGATATCGGGAATCATGCACGCGTCCTGGTCGGTCGTTCCCGACTTCAGTTACTGCAACTACGCGATTTATTTCGGCGCTTCAAAGGGCCATGGGGCGGGGCACGCGGCAGCTTCAAATATGGCACTCGCGGCCGAGGCGCGTGTGCGCGGCATGAAAATGGTGGTGGTCGACCCGATGTGCAACTTTGCCTCGGCCAAGGCGACAGAATGGGTGCCCCTGCGCGTCGGCACCGACGCAGCGCTTGCACTTTCGATGTGCAACGTTCTGGTCAACGAACTGGCGATCTACGACGGGCCCTATCTTCAGGCCAAGACCAATGCTCCCTACCTCATCGGTCCTGACAAGCGGTACGTGCGCGATACGGCGACGAACAAGCCGTTGGTATGGGACGGCGCGACCGGTGCGGCGCGTCCCTTCAGCGACGTGCCGCCGGCGGACATGGCCCTGCAGGGCGATTTCGAGGCGAACGGCGTTGCGTGCCAGCCGGCGTTTCAGAAGCTCAAGGATCACCTGAAGAAATTCACGCCGGAATGGGGTGAAAGCATCACCACGGTGCCGACCGCCAACATTCGCCGAATCGCCGGGGAATTCGGCCGCGAAGCGCGTATCGGCAGCACGATCATGGTGCAGGGCGTCAACCTGCCCTACCGGCCGGTGGCGGCGATCGCGTTCCGCGGCTCGCAGGGCCACATGAACTCGACTTACGCGTTCTACGCGATCGATCTGCTCAACGAACTGGTCGGCGCTTCCGACGTTGTCGGCGGCTGTCTGGGATTCAATCCGGCCTGCAACGGTTTCCCGGACACGGGGCGCCTGCGCTATGTGCCGAAGCCGGATCCGGACGGGCTGATGATCACGGGCATGTGGATGACCTATCATTATCCGTACCCGATAGGCGAGCCGCGCTTGCCGAAGCTTATGGGATTGCAGGACCTGTTCCCGCTCGGCATGACGTCACCGTTCCTGCATTCGGACGATTCGGAAGACTTGTGGGACCGTTTCGACCTCCCGTATCGCCCCGAGGTGATGATCAATTTCGGCGCGAATCTGCTGATGAGCATCGGCAACAAGGACGTCGTGGCGCGATCGCTGGCGAAGTACAAGTTCATGGTATCGATCGACCTTTTCGAAACCGAAACGTCCCGCTTCGCCGACATCGTCCTTCCGGACTGCGGTTATCTTCAGACGCTGGATTCACGTTCGAATTTCCCGTTCATATTCAGTCTGCCCGCGGGCATGGGCGAATGGTGCTGGCCGATACGCCAACCGGTGGTTCCGCCCGACGGAGAGCAGCGACGTTTTCAGGACATCCTGCTCGAACTTGCAGACCGTATCGGCTTCCGCGCGGATCTCAACGCGGCGTTCAACGCCACCATGGACATCGCCCCCGAGTGTCGGCTGCAGGGCGACCGGCGTTACACCTGGGAGGAAATCTGTGACGCCGATCTGAAGGGCAATTTCGGGCCAAAGCACGACCTCGAATGGTTCAAGGAGCACGGCGTGATCAAGTGGCCGAAAAACCCCGAGGAGGTCTACTGGCGGCCGTTCGTCGATGTTCGCGTGCCGATTTACTGGGAGTTTCTGGTGCCGCTAGCGGAAAAGACTGCGGCGATCGCCGAACCGCGCGGGCTGAAGATCCCAGCGGAATATTACGAGCCGATGCCGAATCATCTGCCTTGCTTGTCGCATTGCTGCAAGGCCCCTGGATTCGATTTCTACGCCTTCTACTACAGGGACAGTATCCAGGCCAACAGCTTCACGATGGAGAATCCGTGGTTGGACGAAACGGCGAAACTCGACCCGTATTCCTACACCATCGCTGTCAATGCCGACGTGGGAAAGAGCAAGGGACTGCGGGACGGCGCGCCGGTCTGGGTGGAGAGCGAGACCGGACGCAAGGTCAAGGGCCGGGTCAAGCTGACGCAAGCGATTCATCCCGAGGGTCTTGGAATCGCGGCCTGCGCGGGCCATTGGGGTGATGGTATGCCGGTGGCGAAGGGCAAGGGCGTGTTTTTCAATGAATTGCTGGAACTCGATTGGAACCACGCCAGCCCGATCAATTTCAATCTCGATCTGTGCGCAAAGGTGAAGGTAACGCCGGTGGAGGGGGTGCAATGAGACGAGGCATGGTGATAGACCTGAAGCGGTGCATCGGCTGCTATGCGTGTCAGTTGTCGTGCAAGGCGGAGCACGGCACGCCGCCGGGGGTGTTTTTTGCGCGGGTGCTGAAGCGGGAGGAGGGGCAGTACCCGACGGTACGGCAGCTGTTTTTGCCGGTGCTGTGCAACCACTGCGAGGAGGCGCCCTGCGTGGATGCGTGCCCGACCGGGGCGAGCTTCAAGTGGGAAGAGGACGGGATCGTGGACATCGATGCGGACAAGTGCGTGGGCTGCCGGGCCTGCATGATGGCCTGCCCGTACAGCCAGCGTTACTACAACGACAGCCCGCAGCACTACTATGAACAAGGGCCCACGGCCTATGAGCGCGCGCGCACGGCACGGCACCAGACCGACGTGGTGATGAAGTGCAATTTCTGCCGCGACCGGGTGCGCTCGGGCAAGGATCCGGCGTGCGTGACCAACTGTCCGACGGTGGCGAGGATCTTCGGGGATCTGGATGATCCGATGAGCGAAGTGTCGCGGCTGATCAAGGAGCGCGGGGGCTTCCCGCTGCATCCGGAGGCCGGCACCAAGCCCTCGGTCTATTATCTACCGCCGTGATCGGGTGCAGGCAACGGGTAGAGGCCAGGGGTTTTGTATACATCTCTTGGTTCCGGAGGGTTGCGCTGTTTGCAACGCTCCGGAACCAAGAGACCAGAGGCGTTTCAGGTCGACACTCGGGGGATTTGGCGCCGTCTCGCTGTTTCGGACCGCTGCAAACGGCGCAGCGGTCCGAAACAGCGAGATTGGATAAAGGCAAGAGCGGCCGGTTGTGGAGTGGCCGGCGGGTGATTAAGTAGAGGAAGTATAGGACCGGGGATAGGGCCGCGTGCCATAAGGGGGTATTGCGGCATTGGCAGGAGTAAAGGAGCCCAGCACATGGAACACACGCGCACCAAGTACGAGCAACTGATCCAGGACCTGCGCACGGACCTGCGTCCGCAGCGCGAATGGAGCGAAGGCCGGGGCATCTTCATGGTGATCGGGCATTTTGTGGTGGGGGTGGCCGGGGGCACGTGGCTGTTCTCGCTGATCTATGGCAACCGAACGGGGCTGGCGCTGGCGTTCGTGCTGGGGGCGCTGGGGGGGTTGATGCATCTGGCCAACCTGGGTCATCCGGGGCGCGCCCGGAAGATGATGCTGCGGTTCAAGAGGTCGTGGATTTCGCGAGGGTTTTTTGGCTTGAGTTTTTTCCTGGCCGGGGGATTTCTGTACCTGGTGCCGCAGTTTCTGCCCGGGGTGTTGTGGAGTGCGGACTCGGTGCTGGCGGGCTTAGGGAACGTGCTGGCGATCCTGGGCATGCTGACGATCATCGGCTACATGGGTTTTGTCTACACGGCCTCCAAGGGCATTCCGTTCTGGAACTCGCCGCTGCATCCGGCGTTGTACATCACCTATGCGATGCGCGGGGGCATTGCCGGGCTGCTGCTGGCGCTGGCCTTGGGCGGGGGTTCGGGGCCCTCGATCACCAACTTGCTGTTGCTGTGGACGGTGATCACGGCGATGGTGATATTGTTCTTCGGGCTGGAGGTTCATGGTGCGCTGACCAGCGGCAGCGCCGCGGCGCAGCGTTCGGTGCATGAATTGTTCAACGGCAGCGTGGCGATCCATTTCTACGCTGGTACGCTGTTCTTGGGTCTGGCGGTGCCCGCGGTGCTGGCCTGGCAGGGGATGTCCGGGGCGATGTCGCTGGCGGCGATGGTGTTGCTGGCGCTGGCCTCGGCCTTCGGGGACTTCTTCATGAAGTATTCGACCATCCGCGCCGGGGTCTTCCTGCCCATCTGGTCCACCCTCGCACCGA
>Ga0156227_1269_pt1 | contig 17363 bp, 16 predicted proteins | sample RifCSPlowO2_12_FD_107875 | JGI IMG/M metagenome (GOLD analysis project Ga0156227, IMG submission 107875) | Betaproteobacteria bacterium RIFCSPLOWO2_12_FULL_63_13
CGCGTTTCTGCGGCAGACACATGCGCAGCAGAGGTCATGCGACGGAAATACCATCTCGCGAGGCCATTGTTTGACTGATGGTGTTGACCGCGCGCGAGGCCTCAATGTATAAGATCGGAACCGTACTGAATGGATATTCAGTCAGGCTAAATCCGACTGGAATCGTAGGTCATTTGGAGCGGGATACGCACAAGAAATCTGCACGGGACGCATGGACCAGGAAAAGGCGTGGAAATAGTAGCCCCGATCAAGGAGATCACCGATCTCATCAAGGTCAACGGCGGGACGTCGTTTCAGTTCTGCTATCAATGCGGGATCTGTGATGTCGTTTGTCCGTGGAACAGGGTCACGTCCTTCAGCATGCGCAAGATCGTCCGGCAGGCGACATTCGGCCTGACCGCGATCGAGCAGGAAGACATCTGGCGTTGTACCACCTGCGGAACCTGCCCGCAGCGCTGTCCGCGGGGAGTCAATCAGATCGAGGCCGGGGTATCCCTGAGAAAGATCGCCACGGAATATGGTGTCTTTCCCGATTCAGTCGCTCCCATCGTGACCGTGAGCGGGAGCCTGATGGCCGAAGGCAACCCCTTCGATATCGAACGGGGCAAGCGGGCGGACTGGGCGCAGGGCCTGCCGGTGAAGACCTTCGCCGAGGGCACGGAAATCCTGTATTTCCCCGGCTGCTATCTGAGCTACGACCCGCGCCTGAAGAAGGTGGCTGCTGCGACCGCGCACATCCTCGATAAGGCCGGCGTGGATTTCGGCATACTGGGACCCGAGGAGAGCTGCTGCGGGGAAAGCATACGCAAGACGGGCAACGAATCCTTGTTCAAGCACCTGGCCAAGCAGAACATCAAGGCGTTCATCGATCGCGGGGTGAAGAAGATCCTTGTCTCCTCACCGCACTGTTACCATACTTTCAAGAACGAGTACCCGGAATTCAACGTCAACTTCGAGATTGTTCATATCTCCCAATTCCTGCGCGATCTGATGAATGATGGACGAATCGCACCGGTGCGGGAATACGAAAAGAAGATCACCTACCACGATCCGTGCTACCTCGGCCGGCACAACGGAATATTCGATGCGCCACGGGACGTCTTGAAACAGGTCCCCGGCGCGGAGTTGACGGAAATGGCGGAAAACCGGGAAAACAGTTTCTGCTGCGGCGGAGGCGGAGGAAGGATATGGATGGAAACGCCCAAGGGCGAACGATTCTCCGATCTCAGACTGAAGCAGGCTGTTGACGTCGGTGCCGAGGTGCTGGTCACGGCCTGCCCCTACTGCATCACCAATTTTACCGACAGCAGCCTGAGCCTGGAAAACGGTCGTTCGATCGAGATCAAGGACATCACCGAAGTCATCCAGGAAGTGATCTAGATCCCAGACGAGATATCTTTCAAGGCAAACAGAGTGAACATCGCGCCAATTTCAGGACTGACAGCCAGCGGTCCAAAGATCGACAACAAGGGTGACGTAATGGTTGTCGGCGGCGGGATCAGCGGCATTCAGGCGTCTCTCGATCTCGCGGAAGCCGGTTTCAGGGTCTACCTGGTGGACAAATCGCCCGCCATCGGCGGCAAGATGTCGCAGCTCGACAAGACGTTCCCCACCAACGACTGCTCCATGTGCATTGAATCTCCCAAGTTCATTGAATGCAGCAGGCACCCGAACATCGACATCCTGAGCAATACCGAGATTCACCGCGTCGAGGGGGAAGCAGGCAGTTTCAGGATCACGGTGACGAGGAAGCCCCGCTACGTGATCGAAGACAAGTGCACGGGCTGTACCACCTGCGCCCAGTACTGCCCGGTGCAGGTTCCCGATCCGTACAACGAAAACATGTCGTTGACCAAGGCGGTCCACATACACTTTTCGCAGGCGGTGCCGCTGATCAGCTACATCGACCCGGAGACCTGCCTGTACCACCAGGACGAAAAATGCAATATCTGCGTCGGCGTCTGCCAGCACGGCGCAATCGATCTGCATCAAAAGCCGGAGACGCTGGAAATCGGCGTCGGCGCGGTCGTTCTGTCTCTGGGCTACGAGGCGTTCAATCCGGCCGTCAGGGGCGATTTCGGCTACGGCACGATGAAGAATGTCGTAACCAGCCTGGAATTCGAACGCATCATTTCCGCCACCGGGCCCTACGAAGGAGAGATCAGGCGTCCGTCGGACGGCAAGCATCCGCACAGGATCGCGTGGATCCAGTGCGTCGGCTCCCGGCAGGTGATACCGGGCGGCAACACCTATTGCTCATCGGTGTGCTGCGCATATACCCAGAAGCAGGTCATTCTGGCGAAAGACCATTACGCGGATCTCGACGTAACGGTGTTTCACAACGACATCCGCGCCTTCGGCAAGGATTTCGAGCGCTATTACCAACGGGCCGAAAGACTCTCCGACGTTCGATTTGTCAGAAGCTACGTTTCGGTCGGCCGGGAGGTTCCCGCGAGCCGCAATGTCACGATCCGTTACGCCACCGACAGCGAAGGCGTGAAGGAAGAGGAATTCGACCTGGTCGTGCTGTCGGTCGGAATGAGCCCGCCGAAAGACGGGGCGGAGCTGGCGAAGAAGTTCGGCATCGAACTGAACGCGCACGGGTTCTGCAAGGCCAATCCGCTCAATCCGATCGAGACCTCCCGCCCGGGAATTTTCGTCAGCGGCGCGTTCCAGGGCCCTGCGGACATTCCGGAGTCGGTCGTGTCCGCCAGCGGCGCCGCGGCGCTGTGCGGCCAGCTGCTTGCCGAGCAGCGCGGCAAGTTGAGCAGAGAGCGGGTCTATCCGCCCGAGCGCGACGTTTCGCAAGAGGAACCCAAGGTCGGGGTCTTCGTGTGCCATTGCGGCGCAAATATCGGCAGGGTGGTCGATGTCCCCTCGGTGGTCGAATTTGCGTCCAAGCTGACGAACGTGACTCATGCCCAGGAGAGCCTGTTCGCCTGTTCCACCGAGAACGCGCAGCAGATCTCCGACGCAATACGCGACAAGGGACTCAACCGCGTGGTGATAGCCGCGTGCACGCCCAGGACGCACGAACCGCTGTTCCGGGATACCTGTCGCGAGGGAGGCATCAACCAGTATTTCTTCGATATGGCAAATATCCGCGAGCATTGCTCCTGGGTGCACTCGCGCGAGAAGGAAGAAGCCACCGAGAAGGCCAAGGACATCGTCCGCATGTCGGTGGCACGCACCACGCTGCTGGAGCCTCTGCAGGAAATTGAATTGCCGATCAACAAGGCGGTCCTGGTGATCGGCGGCGGGATTGCCGGAATGACCAGCGCGCTGAACATGGCCGTGCAGGGCTTCGAGGTCTATCTGGTGGAGCGCGATGACGACCTGGGCGGAATGGCGCGCCGGATTCACTACACGCTGGAAGGCATGGACGTGCAGGCCTTTTTGGCCGATCTGACGCGCAAGGTCTATCAGCATCCGTCGATACACGTCGTCACCGGTTCGGTCGTCAAAGAGGTCGCAGGGTACGTGGGCAACTTCACGACCCGCGTGCAGACGGGTCGCCGTACACGGGAAATACGCCACGGCGCCGTGATCGTCGCGATCGGAGCGGAGGAATACAAGCCGGCCGAATATCTGTATGGGGAAAATGAGCGGGTAGTGACCCTGCTCGAGCTGGAGGGGCGGATCGCCAGCAGGGACGAGACGGTGATGAACGCCGAGAACGTGGTGATGATCCAGTGCGTGGGCTGCAGAACGGCGGAGAGGAATTACTGCAGCAGGGTGTGCTGCAGCCAGGCGATCAAGAACGCATTGAAATTGAAGCAGATGCGACCAGGGATCGAAGTTACCATCATCTTCAGGGACATGCGCACGTACGGGTTCAAGGAGGATTACTACCGCGAGGCGGCCAGCAAGGGCGTGCGTTTCATCCGCTACGAACCGGGCGACAAGCCGCTGGTCGAGGCGGTCGATGAGGGCGGCCGAAAGATGCTGAGGATTACCGTCGCCGATCCGATTCTGGGTCAGAGGCTCGCGCTCGATGCCGACCTGCTGGCGCTCGCGGCCGCCGTGGTGCCCTCACGCACGCGCCACGAGCTGTCGAAGATGTTCAAGGTACCGCTGAATCCGGACGGATTCTTCCAGGAGGCGCACGTCAAGCTCAGGCCGCTGGACTTCGCGGCCGACGGAGTGTTTCTGTGCGGGACGGCGCATTATCCGAAACATGTTTCGGAGGCGATCAGCCAGGCCTACGGTGCCGCAAGCCGGGCCATCAACGTGCTGTCGAAGAACTCCGTTACCGCCACCGGGGCCATCTGCGACGTGCACGAGGATGCTTGCGTGGCGTGCGGGGCCTGCATTTCGGCCTGCACCTACGACGCGATCGACTTCTATGACACATCCGCGGGCAGGAAGGCGAGGGTGAATCCGGTCCTGTGCAAGGGGGACGGTCTGTGCAATACCAAGTGCCCCACGAAGGCCATTTATCTGAATCATTACACCGATGAAGAAATCCTCTGTCAGATCGATGCGGCGTGAATCGCGGTCGCAGGCACATATGAGCAAGGCGCGAAACTTTTTGGAGATGAATCCGGTTTCGTATACGAGATCAGGGAGAGGCAACATCACGCTCGGCGGCCCGGGCATGCTGGACTTAGGAGTCATTTGACGATGAGTGCCCCGCAAGAATTCAAGCCGCGCATACTGGGATTCCTGTGTAACTGGTGCAGTTATGCCGGCGCGGATCTGTGCGGCGTTTCGCGCTATCAATATCCGCCGAGCATCAAGGTGATCCGGGTGATGTGCTCGGGCAGGGTCGACCTCGAGTTCGTGCTGCGGGCATTATCCAACGGGAAGGACGGCGTGTTCGTCGGCGGCTGCTGGCTGGGCGAATGCCACTACGTCACCGAAGGCAATTACGATGCATTGAGCATGATGCATCTGGGCAAGAAACTGCTTGAATGCGCCGGGCTGAATCCGGACCGGTTGCGGCTCGAATGGGTGTCCGCGAGCGAAGGAAACCGCTACGCGGAAATCGTTACCGATTTCACCGCCAGGCTGAAGGAACTGGGCCCGCTCGGCGCGGGCGAGGGCATGGACAAGAAGACGGTGAATCTCAAGCTGGAAGCGATCACGAGGATACTTCCGTACATCAAGCTGGTGGAACGGGAGAAGCTGCGGGTGCGTTTCGCGGACAAGGCCGGGTACGAAGCGTTTTTTTCGAGCGACCAGCTCAATTCGCTGTTCAGGGAAACAATCGGGGAGAAACTGGCAATCAGCCAGATCATGGTGCTGCTGCAGGAGCGCGCGCTTTCCACCGGCGAGATCGCCGGCAGTTTGGGCATGAGCGCATCCGAAGTGGCGAAGCATCTCAACACTTCGGCCAGGGCGAAGCTGGTCAGGTTCGACGAGCAGCAAAAACGCTTTGCGCTTGCGTGATCAAGCGGTAATGGAATAGGGCGGAGCGGGCAGGGTGGGCGAAGCGAACGGCGCGAAGGACTGAGGACTATGGATACGGCAAGAATCGAGAGCATCATCGACAGCCACGACGGCGAAGCGAGCTCGCTGATCCAGATCCTGCTGGACATACAGAACGAACTTCACTGGTTGCCCGCTGAAGCGCTGCAGCTGGTCAGCGAAAGATTGCAGGTTCCGATGAGCCGGATCCAGCATACGACGACCTTTTACAAGGCCTTCAGCCTGGTTCCAAAGGGGCGTCACGAAATCAATATCTGCATGGGGACCGCGTGTCATGTCCGCGGCGCCCCGCGCGTGCTGGAAGTGGTGCAGAACATAACCGGAATCCAGCCCGGCGAGACCGACCCGGACATGAAATTCAGCCTCGATACCGTCAACTGCCTGGGCTGTTGTGCGCTGGGTCCGGTAATGGAAATCGATGAGCAGCATCTTGGAAAACTGGTGCCCGACACGGCCGCCGAGGTGCTTAAGAAATATGAGTAAAGGAAGGCCAGTGATCAATTCGCCCGCCGAACTGGAGCAGCGCAGGCAGGAAATCCTGTCAGGACGGGATGCAGGCAAACCGCGTGTTTCAGTGTGCGCCGGTGCCGGATGTCTCGCGACCGGCGCGAGCGAGGTCATTTCCGCCTTTAACGCGGAAATCGAGAAGCAGGGCTTGACCGGGGAAGTGCGCGCGAAAGGGACCGGGTGTCCCGGATTCTGCGAGCGCGGCCCTGTCGTCGTCGTCGATCCGCAGCAGGCCTGTTATCTGCAGGTGACTCCCGACGATGTTCCCGAGATCGTCGCGCAGACCATCAAGGAAAACAAGATCGTTGAGCGCCTGCTCTACACCGATCCAACGACGAAGGAAAAGGCGGTACGCGAATCCGACATCCCGTTCTACAAGAACCAGGAACGCAACATCATCGGCAACAACATCAAGATCGACCCCAAGTCGATCGATGATTACCTGGCGCTGGGAGGATATTCCGCGCTGGCCAAGGCCCTGTTCCAGATGTCCTCCGAGCAGGTCGTCGAGGAGGTGCGCAAGTCCGGTCTTCGCGGCAGGGGCGGCGGCGGCTTTCCGACCGGAATCAAGTGGGATGCGGCCCGCAATGCACCGGGCGACACGAAATACGTGATCGTCAACGCCGACGAGGGCGACCCCGGGGCGTTCATGGACCGCGCGGTGCTGGAAGGCAACCCGCATTCGATACTCGAAGGCCTGATCATCGGCGCCTACGCGATCGGCGCCAACGAGGGATACGTCTACGTGCGCCAGGAGTACCCACTGGCGCTCGAGAACGTCGGCATCGCGATCCGGCAGGCGCGCGAAAACGGGTTTCTGGGCAAGAACATCCTTGGTTCGGGATTCGATTTCGACGTCAAGGTGCATCGGGGCGCAGGCGCGTTCGTCTGCGGCGAGGAGACGGCGCTGCTTCTGTCGCTGGAGGGCAGACCCGGCGAGCCCAGGTCGAGGCCGCCGTTTCCGGCTACCAAGGGCCTGTGGGGCAAGCCGACCAACATCAATAATGTCGAAACCTGGGCCAACGTGCCGCTGATCATCAACAGGGGCGCCGACTGGTTCAATCAGTTCGGGACCGCCAAGAGTAAAGGCACCAAGATCTTTTCGCTGGTCGGCAAGATCAGGAACACCGGCCTGGTGGAGGTGCCCATGGGCGTGACGCTCAGGGACATCATCTACAAGATCGGCGACGGAATTCCCGGCGACCGGAAGTTCAAGGCGGTGCAGACCGGCGGCCCGGCCGGCGGATGCATCCCGGAGGAACACCTGGACATACCGGTCGACTTCGACGAACTGATCAAGGCGGGCGCCATCATGGGCTCGGGCGGGATGATCGTGATGGACCAGGATACCTGCATGGTCGATGTCGCCCGGTACTTCGTGAATTTTCTCACCCAGGAGTCGTGCGGAAAATGCTCGCCGTGCCGCGAGGGCATCAAGCAGATGCACCGAATCCTCACCAACATCACCGAAGGCAGGGGCAAAGACGGGGACATCGAACTTCTGGAAGAACTGGCGATGTCCACCGGAAGCGCGTCGCTGTGCGCGCTGGGACGAAGCGCACCGAATCCGGTTCTGAGCACCCTACGCCACTTCAGACAGGAGTATGAAGCGCACATCAGGGAAAAACGCTGCCCCGCATTCTCGTGCAAGGAACTGGTTTCCTACTATATTGATCCGGAGAAATGCGAGGCCTGTTTGATCTGCTTCAGGAAATGCACTTCGGAAGCGATCCAGGGTGCCAAGCACAGGATACACGTCATCGATCAGGCAAAATGCAACAAGTGCGGAACCTGCTTCGAGGTTTGTCCGTCCCGCTTTGGCGCGGTGATGAGGCTTTCCGCCGAACCCGTTCCGGGACCGCTGCCGGATGAACTCAGAATCATAGTCAGGAAGAAGAAGGCCAAGAACGAGCAGAGAGAAACGATATGAGCAACGTTTCCTTGCAAATCGACGGCAAGGCGGTTTCGGCGAAAGAAGGCATGACCCTGCTGGAGGCCGCCCGAGGCGCGGGCATATCCATCCCCACGGTGTGCTATCACGAGAAGCTCGAGCCCTTCGGGGGTTGCCGGCTGTGCGTGGTGGAAGTGGAGGCTGGCGGGCGCAAGAGCCTGGTTGCGGCGTGCACCCATCCGGTGCAGCAGGACCAGACGGTGAACACCCGGTCCAAGCAGATCGACGGTATTCGCAAGGTGCTGACCGAGCAGCTGCTGGCATACGCCCCCGAATCCGAGGTCCTGCAGGCTCTGGCCCGGGAATACAAGGCCGACAAGGACCGCTTTCCGAGGGAACCGTCATTTTGCATTCTGTGCGGCCTGTGCGTGCGCTACTGCGCCGAGGTCAAGCAGAAGTATGCGGTCGGTTTCGTGGACCGCGGGCCGAGCAGGGAAATCAGCTTTGTTCCGGAGCTGGCCGCGACCGAGTGTTGGGACTGCAAGCAATGTTTCCCGCTGTGTCCCACGTCGGCGCTGCAGGCGGCCTTCGTCCTGACGCGATCGCTGAGGGCGTCGCCGTCACCGGCGAGACCCGCACTGAACAAGCAGGTCGAGACGGCTCCTGTTCCGGAATGAAATCGGGATTGGGGCATGCCGGCCGATCAGTGAACGATGGAAATGCTACCGAGGTTATAGCGAAGAGGTAAGACGATGAGGTACGCAGAAACGGGCTTCAACCTGGAAATCGATCTTTCCCGCGGCAGCATCGAAAAGGTGCAGACCGATCCGCGGGAGACCGCGCTTTATCTGGGCGGGCAGGGCATGGCGGCCAAGATACTGTTCGAGAGGGTGCCTGCCGGAACCGACCCTTTCTCTCCGGATAACCTGTTGATATTCAGTACCGGCCTGTTGCATGGCACGCCGGCTCCGGCGGCCAACCGCACCGTGGTAAACACGTTCTCACCGCAGACCAACCTGATGTCGCATTCGCTGTTCGGAGGCTTCTTCGGCCCGGAATTGAAATATGCCGGTTACGACCGCATCATCATCCGCGGCAAGGCACCCGACCTCGTCTATCTGTGCATACACAACGACAAGGTGGAAATCCGCGACGCGAAGCACCTGCGCGGAAAGGGTTCCACCGAAACGGGAGACCTGCTGAAGAAGGAGCTGAAGGACCAGAAGGTTCAGGTCGCCGCGATAGGACTGGCCGGCGAGAACAGGGTCTACATGGCCTCGATCGAACACAACCATGCCAGCGCGGCGCGCGGCGTCGGCGTGATCATGGGGGACAAGCGGCTGAAAGCGATCGCCGTGCGCGGAACCAAGGAAGTCAACATCGCCAAGCCCGCCGAGATGTTCCAGGTGTGCCAGGACATCCACCAGAAGATGGCCGCCAGCAACGATTGCGGAGACTGGATGGCGACCGACGAGGACGACAGCTTCCACCACAACCACTTCGCCTGGGGCAACGCGCGCACGCGGATCAAGAACTACTGGAGCGATGAACTCCAGGAACGGTGGACGCGCTGGAAATACGAGCACATGGACCGGCAGACGGGCTGCTACAACTGCCCGAAGAAATGCCGCAACGTGATCAACTGGCCGGGGAAGCCACGGTTCGGCTACAAGTGCTTCGGCAAGGACACCTATCACATGGCGGCCTTTCTGGAGCTGGACTTCAGCTATGAAATCCTCGGTGTGGCCCAGGAGTACGGCGTCGACTCGTACGCGACGCCGCAGGTCATCGCATTCGCGCTGGAACTGCTCGAGGCCGGCATATTTACCGACAAGGACTTCCCGGGAATGCCTGCCGACAGCAGGGGACGGTTCTTCTATCTGCTGGAAAAAATCGTCCGCCGGGAAGGAATCGGCGACATCCTCGCCAACAGCGTTTCTCACGCTGCGCGTCTGATCGGCAACGGTGCGGAAGCGTTCGACCACAACACCACCAAGAAATTCGAGCAGTTGCCGATCAAGCTTGGAAAACTGAATCCGGCCTATTTCCTGATGATCGCCACCGGCGAGAAGATGAGCATCACCCAGATCGAAGGGTCGTTCCCGCAGGACCCGCTGCCGACGCCGGAGGAGAGGAAGGCGTTCGTCGACAAGTGGGAAGCCGTGCCGGACGAGAAGTTCAAGAAGTATTTCATGGAATGGGTGAAGCGCAGCGACATTTCGGACGAGCGGACCTGTGAAATCGTCGACTGGAACGAGGCGATGCACTACATCGACGACTCGATAGGAACCTGCGGATTCGTCTCCTCGTTCCGGGGCCAGTTCGGCGGCGGCGTCCCGTATCACATGAACAACATTCCGCAGATCATCGCGCTTGCGACCGGCATGGAAATGGACAAGGCCAGGCTTTGGAAGACCTTCCAGAGGATCCGCACGCTGGTCCGGGCGGTGAACGTCAAGCGCGGCCTGCGCAGGAAGGACGAACGTCCTCCGGAGGATCACTGGGCGGTGAGGGACGAAAAGTACGAGCAGGAATTGCTCAGCAAGTATTACGCGTTCAAGGGATGGAACGAACAAGGCATCCCCACGCGGCAGACGCTGGAGCTTCTGGATCTGGACTACGTCGCCGACGAGCTGGAAGAGGACGGAATCCTGTCGGCTGACGAAACGGGTTCCGCGGCGCAGCCGGTGGCGGAACCCGCCAAAATATAGAGCGACTGGGAGATTTTCGGTCATGGCCCTTCCGAGCAAGAAGATTGTCAAAGAGATCAAGGTTGATATCGAAAAGTGCACCGGATGCCGCGCGTGCGAGATGGCCTGTTCCGCCTTTCACGCGACGCCGAGGTACAGCACGATCAATCCGGCGAAGTCGCGCATCCGCATCGTCGCCGACGAAATCAGGGACGAATACGTGCCGCTGCGTGCGGCCGATTACACGCCTTCCGAATGCACCGGCCGGCACGTGTACCTGATCAATGGCAAGGAATACAGCGAGTGCAGCTTCTGTGGCGCGTCGTGCCCGTCGAGAGACTATTTTGTCGAGCCGGACTCCGGGCTGCCGCTGAAATGCGACATGTGCGAGAGTGTGCCGCCGCTGGCCGAGCCGATGTGCGTGCAAGTCTGCGGGACCGACGCGCTGACCTACGTGGAGCGCGAAGAGGACCGCGAGCAGAAGGTGCAGCCCAAACGCGGGCAGATCGAAGTGGGATTGGAGTACCTGGTGCAGCAATACGGGATCGACGCGGTCGCCGAAAGCCTAAACGAGCTGGCCCGCGTGAAGAAAGCATAGGTTCCGGCATTTGCGCCGCGGCTGGCTGCGAGCGCGGCCGCATGTCCGGTTCAGCGGTCCATTGAGGATGCCAGCGAGGAGACCACCATGACACGCGTGCTCGAAGGAACCCGCGTACTCGAGTTCGGCACCTTCATCACCGGACCCTGCGCCGGAATGCTGCTTGCCGACCTCGGCGCGGATGTGGTCAAGATCGAGCAGCCGGGCAAAGGGGATCCGTTCCGCGGCTACGAGGGCAAGCTCTACAGCCCGCAGTTCCGCTCCTATAACGCCCGCAAGCGCAGCCTGACCCTCGACCTGAAGTCGGCGCCGGCGCGCGAGGTGGTGGAACGTCTCGTCGCAGGTGCCGACGTGCTGATCGAGAACTACCGGCCCGGGGTGCTCGACGGCCTGGGTTTCGGCCGGGAACGCCTGCACGGTCTGAATCCGCGGCTCGTCTACTGCTCCATTACCGGATTCGGAAGCAGCGGACCCTATGTCGACCGCCCCTGCTACGACACGGTGGCACAGGCGCTGAGCGGTTTCTTGAGCCAAAGCGTCGACGCGGAAAATCCGCGCGTGGTCGGACCGGCGCTGGCCGACGCGGTGAGCGGCATGTACGCAGCCTATGGAATCCTCGGCGCGCTGGTCGAGCGCGGACGCACCGGCAACGGTCGCCACGTCGAAGTGGCGATGCTCGACAGCCTCATCGCATTCGGAACCTCGCCGTTCGCGGGGTACTTCGCGACCGGAAAGGTTCCCGGCCCGGCGTCCCGACCGAGCATTTCCCAGGCGTATGCCCTCGCTTGCGCGGACGGGAAGCTTGTCGCGCTGCATCTTGCGTCCGTCGACAAGTTCTTTCAGTCGCTGACGGCCGCGATCGGACGCAGCGAGCTCGCCTCCGACGCACGCTTCAGCTCGACCAGGTCGCGTGCCGCGAACTATGCTGAGCTGACGGCGGAGCTGCAGAGCGTGTTTGGAAAGCAGCCGCGGGAGTACTGGCTTGCACGGCTCACCGAGCACGACGTGCCGCACGCGCCGGTGGCGACGCTCGACGAGGTGTGCGCCGATCCGCAGGTGCGGCACAACGACGTGTTCCAGAAGATGACGCACCCGACCCACGGCGAGGTGATGAACGTGCGCAGGCCGGTCCTGTACGACGGCGACCGGGATGCCGGAGCGATGCCGCCGCCGGCGCTGGGCGAGCACAGCGAGGCGGTTTTGCAGGAACTCGGCTATGGCAGGGAAGCCATCGAGGCAATGAAGCGCGAGGGCGTCATCTGACCGACTACGGTAACCGATTGCGAAGGAGCAGCGATGAAGAACGAGAAACCCACGACCTCCATCTCGACGTTCGACGAGAAGGGATCCACGATCCGCGGCAAGAATCTCGTCGACGAACTGATCGGCGAGGTGACGTTTACCGACATGATCTATTTCTACATCCTGGGCCGCATGCCGACGCCCGCTCAGTCGAAGATACTCGATGCGGTGCTGGTGACCCTTGTCGATCACGGCATGCTGGGCGCGCTCGGCGCGCGGCTGGTCTACAGAAGCTCCCCTGACTGCCTGCAGGGCGCGGTCGCCGCGGGCATGCTCGGCGTCGGCAGCCAGTTCGGCGGCGTCATGGAGCAGGTCGGACGCCATCTCGAGGAGTTGATCGCGGCGCCGGATCCGGATGCGAAGGCGCGCGAAATCGTCACCGCGTACCGCTCCACCAAGCGGCCGCTGCCCGGATTCGGCCACAACGACTTTCGCCCCGACGACCCGCGCACCCCGAAGCTGCTCGCGGTCGCCGAAGCCGCCGGCGTGCCGGGCAAACACATCGCGGCATTGCGCACGCTGGCCCGGACGGTCGACAACGTGGTGGGCAAGCACATCACGATCAACGCCACCGCCGGAATGGCCGCGCTGCTCGGCGAACTCGGCGTGCCGTGGAAAATCATGCGGGGCTTCGCATTGATTTCGCGCGCGCCGGGCCTGGTTGGCCACATCTATGAAGAAACGCAGCGGCCCGCGGCGGGCTACGTCGGGCGGCTGGCGCAGGAATCCGTCGAGTACGTCGGCGAAAAATCGTCGCAGTAACGAGGGGGAAGAGGGCAGCGCGCGCCAACGCCTTGGCCGGCGGCGCGCACCGCCAAACGGCGGTTTTTCGCGTCCGATCCGTGACATGCGTGAGAGCAGCGCGACCGAGCCGCCCGTGCTACCGTGTGTTGCCCGAGACCGTCCCCGTCGGACGCAAAACCTCAGGCGGCCTGCGGGCTCGCCTTGCGTTGGCCCGGAAACGCGAGCGCCTCGGTAAGGAAATAGACAGCCTGTGCGTACGAAGTCGGGCAGAGCGCAAAGCATCCCTGGCAGTTCCAGCACTCGTTCGCGGCGAAAGCGCATCTCGGGGCGCGGCGTGCTGAGATCGTTGCCGTGCTCGCTGACGGAAACGCGGGCCGGTGAGGTACTGGTATACCATTTCCATCTTGGTTTGCTGACCTTCGGAAGCTTGCCGCGCTATGGCAATTTCCGGCAACGTCTGGCGCAGGATTGCAGCCACTGGCAATGTGGCGCGGGGATGTGTTACCCAGACGCCATCAATCATTTCGAAGGTTTCAATACCCTTCGGCAGTACCTGACTCCCTAGCACGGCGATTTCCGCTTTGGCGCTGCGCTGATCCTCCCGCAGCTTCGCCAGCCAACTATCGCTCCAGTTCTTGGTGCGCTTGGACTCGCAAAGAATCGTTCCGCTGGGCTTGCCACCCGCGCCGACACTCGATGCATCACGTCCCCGCCATATTCCCCTTCGGCACAGGTTCAATGGCATCGAAAGGGAATTTGCTGCGTAACAGGTTCTCAAGTTCAAGTTCTTGCACTTCGCCCTGCAATTGCTGCGAGCCTTGTTCGGCGCGCCGCTTGAGATCCTCGATCTGCTTCTGCATAGAGGAGATGGTCTGCTCCTTCTCCATCACCTTGAGTTTCATTTGCTCCTCGGTCTCCTTGCGGGCCTGGTCGCGCGTGGCGGAAAGCCCCTCCTGAATCCGCTTTTCCACTGTCAACTCCAGCTCACGCTTTGCGTCATCGAGCTCGCGCTGCTTTCGGATGAGTTCAGCCTGGGCCTTCTGAACCTCCGCAAGTTTTACGTTTCGCTGTTTGAGAACTTCCTGAAGGTCGGTGAGTTCTTTGGCCTTCTGATCAAGATCGGTCGCCGCAGCGAGTTTGGCTTTCCTGGCTTCTTCGGCGACGATCTTCGCTCGTTCCTGCAGCGGCTTTTCGGCGACCTGTTCCTCAACTGTCTCTTTGGCCTTGGCGAGCGCTTCCTCGCGCTCACGAAGCGAAGTTTCCCGCTTGGCGATGTCAGTGTCCTTCTGGGCCAGACGCTGCTCGTAGCCGCGACGAATCGACTCGATCAGCGGCGCCGCGAGCGATTCGGTGAGCTTGATCTCGGTCTTGCAGTTCGGACAAATAATCGTCGGCTCGGTCATGGGCCTATCCTGGCGGCACGCCAACTCACATCCCAATCACTTCTTCAGCTCTCGCAAATACCTCACCAGCTCGTGAACTCTTGTCGCCGGATTCACGGAGTCGGTGTCGCGGTTATGCTTTGTCAGTCTTTCCCCGTAGCTCAGCGCAGTGTCTAGTTGCGGGTGTAGACGTTCGAACACATCAGACAGCGCTTTGTCGTATTCCGGCATGTGGACGCGAACGGCGTTAATGACGTTGTCGCAGGCCGATCTACCGCCGGCAGCGACGAATGGCGCTGTAGAAAACGCGAAATGCAATAGAACCCAAAGTTCGAAGCATGGTACGGAAGTAATTTCCTGAAGCTTGCCGTCCCTGCCAATCTGCGATGCGGCGATTAGGTTCATGGCCTCCTGATAGTTTGCGTGACCATTCCGGTCAAAGACGCAGAACACACGATCGTAAATTTCACCCGCCCTCCGATACTCCTCAAAGGCGTGCTTCACGATACTAACCGGATCATTACCGTTCCCGGGAACGATCGTAATATTCGCGCTGCTCAATCGGTAAACGTTTCGCATTCCCCTCAGGTACGCGGGTTCGGTTTTCTCGCCCTCGCAAACAATAAGGACAACGTCGTATGGTTCGCGGACCGCCTCTTTTCTGCGATATGCACTCGCCGCCCGCGGCTTGCGCTTCGCCATCAGAGTTTCAGTTCACCAATGAACGGCAGCGCGCCGTACCTCCCTTTGAGGTAGCCCCGCTCTAGCGCCTCGTCCTTGCGAGGGCTGAATTCGGACAATGGATAGACCCGCGACGCGTTCTTCTCGTCTTTCTCGACGAACCAGATCTGGTCCCGCCGGAACATGTCGCCGTCCAGCAGCGACGTGTCGTGAGTGGTGAGGACAAGTTGCGCGTTCTTCGGGTTGGTCCCTCGACCGTGAAACAGGCGAATCAGAAATCGAGTCATCAGAGGGTGCAGGCTCGTGTCGAGCTCGTCGTAGAGGAGAATCTCCCCGTTCTTGAGCACGTTCAGCCATGCTCCGGCGGACTGGAACAAGATCTGCGTGCCGTGGGACTCGTCTCCAATATCCAACGGAACCGATTCGCTGGTGTCAATCCCATTGTGAAACGACGTCACGCGCATGAGCGTCGAAACTGGCCTTGCCGACAGCGGTTCGCGCACGAGATTTCCATCCACCGCCACCACCTGCATCGGCTCCCGCTGCAGCGACAAGTCGTCAATGCCCAAGTCTGCCGCATGAACGAACTGAAGCAGTTTTTGTTTGCCACCCGGCTGTTCCAACAACTGGAAAGTCAGCGACGGGTTGAGCTGCGAACCGCCCATTCCGATCACCACTAGTTTTTTCTGGAACCACTGGAATATCGGACGAAGTTGTTCGCTGTTCAACTGTATTGCCGTCGACAAAAACAGTGCATTACCGCGTGTGGCATCTCGCCACACGCGTGGGCTGCCCTTCAGCTTGGTGCTGAAGTGCCACTCATACTCTCTCTTTTTCGCGTGATATGTGCGCTCGAACCAGGTCTGCGGCCGCCCAACCGGATAGGCGATCAGCGACTCCTTGTGAAATCGTTCCGCGTCGACCGAAAAGCCGTACTCGTACCGCACGCCGTCGTCGGCGAAGACCACCTCGAATTCGCTAGGCTGATTAGTTGTCGCCTTGCTCAACTTGAAGGGGGTATGAACGATGCGCGCCCCTTCTTGGATAGTGGCCGAGTTGAGCACCAAACTCTGCATGAATTGCAGAGCCCAAAGGAAGTTGGTCTTACCGGCTGCGTTTGCACCGTAGATTACCGCCGAGCGAAGCAATCTTGGAAATCCCGGTAGTTCCGGATCGAATGTGTTCTCGCTCAGCAACTCCTTTGCCGCTCCCCCGACCAAGGTCAGGGTCTGCGTTCCCTTCACGGAGCGATAATTCGTCGCTCGAAATTCGATCAGCATGTCAAAATAGGCCTTGTATTTGAATTATGTGCCAAATTTTGCTAGAATAACGCGATAAACGCAACATAATGTTAATATGTGTAAGTTTTATCAACTATCGGGGTTACGGGTTCCCTACGATGCGGTATTGGTTATCCAAAATAAAGGCAAACAGAGATGACGAAGACACCGACGAATTCTCACAAACCGTGCGATGCGCGACAAGACGAAACGCTTTCCGAGCCGGTCCGGAGGAATATTCCCACCCGGGTGATCGGCCCCAAAAAGATCGATCCGAAGACGCGATTCGCACACAGGCAAGCAATCTTGGTGTGTCGCTCAAGCCCCCGACCAATCGCCCTACGGTAAGCGCAAACGATAGGGATAAGCGAGGGCGAACTGCTTCCGCTTGGCTGACTTTCCCTAGGCAGGTGGGATGACAGGCAGTAGCGCAAGACCCGGTCGCGCCGGACCGAAGTGCAGCGTCACTTTACCGCCGAAACTCGCGGGTGGCCGGTCGGTAGGATCGTCGTGCACAAGAGGTCCGCAGCCACGTATGGGGTTCTTCATGTTCGACAGCGTTGCCGCCTCGCCTTCGAATTCGTAGTCCTTGCCGCGGATCGTGGCCGCGATGCGGTAGCCCCTCCTGGGCACCACGATGCAGGTGGGCCAGATTTCAACGTCCAGTTCCACGATCTCGCCGGGGCTTGGCGGCTGGTTCTCGTCGTGCGTGTGATAGGGCCGGGATGGCCGCGCTGCTCGGCGAACTCGGCGTGCCATGGAAAATCATGCGGGGCTTCGCTTTGATTTCCCGGGCGCCCGGGCTCGTCGGCCATATTTACGAAGAAACGCAGCGGCCCGCGGCGGGCTACGTCGGGC
>Ga0156227_1202_pt1 | contig 16835 bp, 11 predicted proteins | sample RifCSPlowO2_12_FD_107875 | JGI IMG/M metagenome (GOLD analysis project Ga0156227, IMG submission 107875) | Betaproteobacteria bacterium RIFCSPLOWO2_12_FULL_63_13
AGCACCGAGGAAGCGATCAAATAGCCTTCGACGCCCATTTCGAGCAGCCGGTGGGCGGCGCTGAACGAATCGTTGGTGTGCAGCGTCGAGAACACCAGGTGGCCGGTGAGCGAGGACTGGATGGCGATCTCGGCGGTCTCCCGGTCGCGGATTTCACCCACCATGATCACATCGGGATCCTGCCGCACGATCGAACGCAGCGCATTGGCGAAGTTCAGGTCGATCTGCGGCTTGACCTGCATCTGGTTGATGCCGTCGATCTGATATTCGACCGGATCCTCGATGGTGATGATCTTGGTGCGGGAATCGTTGATGCGGGTGAGCGCCGCGTACAGCGTGGTCGTCTTGCCGCTGCCGGTGGGGCCGGTCACCAGGATCATCCCGTGCGGCTGTGCGATGGCTCCCTGCACGATGCGCAGGCCCTTCTCGTCTATGCCGAGCGCTTCGATCTGCAGCAGCCCCGGCGCCTGGTCGAGCAGGCGGATCACCATGCTCTCGCCGTGCACGATCGGGATGGTCGAGACGCGCATGTCGATTTCGCGGTTCTGCAGCAGCACCTTCGCGCGGCCGTCCTGGGGCAGGCGCCGCTCGGCGATGTTCATGCGCGCGCGCAGCTTCAGATGCGAAATCACCGGCAGGAACATGCGCAGCGGCGGCGATTCGACGTCGTGCAGCACGCCGTCGATGCGAAAGCGCACGCGAAAGCGGCCCTGAAAGATCTCGAAGTGGATGTCGGAGGCGCGCGCCTCGGCCGCGCGCGCGATCAGCGCGTTGACCAGCCGCACCACCGGCGCATCCTCTGCGATGGCCCGCAGTGCTTCGAGACTGTCGTCGAGGGCCTGTTCGTTCTCGTCGTTCAGGTCGTTGGCCGCGAAAATGCCGGTCGCCTCCACGCCCTGCGATTCGCCCTTGACCAGCTCGGCCAATTTCGCATCGATGCCGGACCGAGGCGCGAGCAGCACCTGGACCGGAACGCCGACGAACTGGCGCAGCGCGTCGAGCGCGGCCAGGTCGAGCGGCACCGGGCAGGCGACGCGCAGCGCGCCTTCCGACATGCCGAGCGGCAGGATGCGGCTTCGCGCGAGGAACGACAAAGGCAGACCATCGGGCATGACCGTGGCCTGCGGCCATTCGGCGCTGCCGAGCAACGGAAAACCGGTCAGCTCGGCTGAACGCTGGAGCAGGCGGTGCTCGGCTTGAATGCCTGGGTCAGCGTCGAGCGACATCGAAGGATGCAAGGATCATGAGAATCTGTGACCCACGGGCTGCGGGAACGTTCTGATCAAACGCCCCTCGTCGGGTCGATAGCCGGAAAGCACGAACAAGGCACACTCGATCATCTTTTCTGAACCGGGACCGGTCACGAAAGCCTTCGGTGATGGCGCGAGGCTGAATGGCGGCGCTCGAGGCTCATACAATACAAGAATCGGCCCGGCGTTGCGAGAGCGCTGCGGCCGATCGGCCACGCTCTCGGGACCGGTTATCGCTGGTCCACGACTAGCGGTTCCACAGGCTGAAGAAATCCTTCTGCATCAGCCGCAGCAGCTCCCGGGACGACACTCGCCGTCGCGACTGGATCAGCGCTCGCTTGCGCCACGCGGAACGCAATCCGCGGATCGCGTCCCGCTTCGACCTGAGGATGGTCAGCGGTTTCCCCTTGAACGTATAGAGCACGATCGAGACGATATTCAGGATGATGTGCAGCGGGAGGAAGGCGACGAAGAGCGGACGCGGCATGTTCTTGAAGAACGTCCAGACCAGATTCCGGTGTCCGTGGTAGACGCTGAACTCGCTCTCGAACCCCGTTATCGCCGAACTCACGTGATGGACGATCGCGCCGGGGACGTAGAAACAGCGATATCCCAGCAGCCGCATCCGGAAAGCCAGGTCAACGTCTTCGAAGAAGCAGAAGAAATCATTGTCGAACCCGCCCGCGTCGTCGAACGCGTCCCGACGATACAGCGCCGCCGCCGCGCACGGGGCGAAGATTTCTTCCTCCGCGTGATGCCCAACGGCCAACTTGCGGCCGTGGTCCCTGCGCCAGGCCGCGCCGCACACGTGGTATATGTCGCCGGTGCCGTCGAGCCGGTCGGGACGCGGCGCCAGAATCAATTTGCTGCCGAACATGGCGAATTCGGGATGCGCCTGCGCTGCCCGCATCAGGCTGCTCAGCCACTCGGGATGCGCATAGGCATCCGGGTTGAGACAGGCGATCCAGCCGCATTCCCTGGCGAGATCCGCGCCGATATTGTTGCCCATCGCGAATCCGACATTGTCTTGCAGCCTGAGCGCATGGATGTGCGGATACTCCTGCTCGGCCCGCTGCATGGAATCATCGCTACTGGCATTGTCCACCACGATCACCTTGAATGCGGTCCAGGTCTGTCGCGACAGATCGTGCAGGCAGCGCAGCAGCATGTCGCCGCCGTTGTAGTTGATGACGATGACCGCCACGCTCGGATCGCGAGCCGGTGTCGCGCCGGCTTCGGATGCCGAAATCACGATCCGAGCGCGCTGCGTGGTTTCTCGACGATCGCCACCAGTTCCTCTCCGCACCACGGTTTGGCGAGCAGCGCCAGGATTTCGGCTGTCTGTGCTACGCGGCCGGCAATCTTGTCTAGGGCCGAGCGCGGGGCGTTCACGTCAAATCGTCCGTATCGCCGGATTGCCCGACTGGCGAGGAAAATCCCGTTTGCATCCCGGCAAGTCGAGAAGATCCGGAATCGGCCTGCGCCTGCGCTCGTGATCATGGAGGTCATCGAGCGGCGGTTGAATAGAAGCAGGTGGCGTGGTGGATCGAGCGGAAACCATGCCCGGCCAAAGACGCGATGGCCGAGACTGTCGGTATTCGGCGTTACCATGATCACTTGCCCGCCGGGTTTTACGATGCGCAGGCACTCGGTGACCAGTGCCACCGGATCGGAAACGTGTTCGATGGAATGGCACAACGTCACCGCGTCGAACGTCGCTTCGGAATAATGCTGGTCGGCTACGCTGCCTTGATGAAAGTTCAGTCCGCGCTCGCGCGCGTTGCTGACGGCGACCGGATCGACATCCAGTCCTTGCGCGTCCCAGCCCAGAGCGTTCATGTTTTCCACGAGCCACCCGCTGCCCGCGCCGATGTCCAGCAGCCTTCCCGTGCGCGCTGCCTCGAGCCACATCACCGAGAGGTCAAGTTCGCGAGGACGGCCGGGATACAGCCACGGAGCCCAACCGGCGATTCGCGCGAGCACACCGACGCCTTCTCGGTAGCCGAATCGGCTGGCGAGATAGCCGCTCTTCATGGTGTTCATCGCTCGAGCAAATAAGCCCGCAGTCGCGTCGCGTCTCTCATGCGTGTAATAGTCGCCGTAGGCCTTGGCCAGTTCCTGCTCCAGCGGCAATGGGTCGAGCCAAGTCAAATCGCACTGTCGATTTGCGCATCGCCGGAACGACCATACGCCCGGCACCGGGGACTGACGATCGGCCAGCCCGGAATGAAGAACGCTTCCGTGCGCGCCGCATAATCTGCAGCTGCGCTGCGGGTGCGCAAGAATCTCCTTCGGATCCGTGGCGGCCGGTTCCAAGCCTCTCACAGCGCTGTCTGCTCCGTTCGTGGGCAATGCCACAACCCATCTCTTATACTGGGTCTTGTGCATCGATCGCGACCCAAGGACGTCATGAATATTAACATCCGGCCCGCGCTGATCTGCTCGACGGCCAGCGCGCCGGCGACGGGTTTTCGATGGGGGATCATGCTCCGAGGCCGGCCGCGGGCACGCCCGGGTGCGCTTTGCACCCAAAGCCGGCGTCTGCACCAATGCACGGTCGCGGGACTCCACTTTTCATGAACGCTGCCGGTAAGTCTTCCAACGAAACAGGGTCGTCGCTGGTCGGCAATACAGTCTGGAATCTCGCCGGATCGATCGTCCCTCTGGCCGTGGGACTGCTTGCGGTGCCGCCGCTGCTGGGCGCGATGGGAATTGAGCGCTTCGGCATACTTACGCTGCTGTGGATGCTGACGGGCTATTTCGGATTCCTGGACTTCGGGCTCGGGCGCGCGCTGACCAAACTGGTGGCCGAACGCGCCGCCAGTGCCGACGGCGGCGACTCGGGCCGCATCGTGTGGACGGCCATGGCGCTCATGTCGGCGTTCGGCGCGTTCGGCGCGTTGGTCGTCGTGCTCGCGGCGGACCCTCTGGTACGCGTTGTCTTGAACGTTCCGGCGGATCTGCGTGCCGAAGCAACGGGCGCCATGTGGTTTCTCGCGCTATCGGTACCCTTTACCATCGTCGGCGCCGGCCTGCGCGGCGTCATGGACGGTTTTCATCTGTTCAGGCTGGCCAACCTCATCCGCATGCCTCTGGCCGCAGCGATTTTCCTGGCGCCGCTGGCGGTTTCGCTGTTTACGCCCAGCCTGGTTGCCGTCAGTGCGAGCCTGTTCGCGGTTCGTGCCGCGGGATTGATCGCGCATGCGCTTGCGTGCCTGCGTGCGCTGCCCGCGCTGGCGAAAGTCGAGCCGCCGGACCGGACGCTGTTTCGGCCGCTGCTTGCGTTCGGAGGGTGGCTTACCGTGAGCAATGTGATTGGTCCGCTGATGACCTACCTGGACCGCTTTCTTATCGGCAGTCTCGCGAGCATGGCGGCAGTCGCCTATTACGCCACTCCGTATGAGGTTGTCACCAAGCTGCTGTTTGTTCCGGCCGCACTCGCAGGGGTGCTGTTTCCGAGATTCAGCCGGGACCTGGCGCATCGCGATCAGGAATCGCACCGGCTGATGAATCGGTCGATCGCCGCCGTGTTCGCGCTGCTGTTCCCCGTCGTTCTGCCGATCGTGGCGTTTGCCGAGGAAGCGCTTGCACTCTGGCTCGGCGCCGATTTCGCGTCACACAGTTACCGCGTGCTGCAGTGGCTCGCGGCGGGCGTTCTTGCCAATGCGATGGCGCTGGTGCCGTTCACCTTTGTCCAGGGAGCGGGCATGCCGGACCGTGTCGCGAAGCTGCACCTTATCGAACTCCCGCTCTACCTTGTCGGCCTGTGGTTCGCGCTCGAGATGGCCGGTATAGAAGGTGCCGCGATGGTGTGGACGGCACGGGTCGTGGTGGATGGCCTGGCCTTGCTCTGGATGGCCGGACGCGCGGCGCCTTTCGCGACACGGTTCCCGGTGCGACTTGCCGTGGCGATTGCGCTTGCCTGCGCGTCCCTTGGCTGGGTGGCAAGCGTCCAGAGCGCAGAGCTTCGAGCATTGATCGCGCTCGGCGCCGCGGGGGCGTCGGCGATGCTGCTGTGGCGAATGTGCTTCGAAGGCGTCCAACGCGGGGCAACGAGGTCGGGACTCCGGTGAGGTTCCTGTCGTCTATCGCGCCGAACGCCCTGTGGTCAGCAGATATCGCAGCACGCTCTGCGCGTGCCAAGCGCGATGGCGCCAGTCGCTGTGACTGGCCCGGCGCGCATCGTGGATTGCGCAGGCCGCGGGTACCAGCCTGACGCCGTAACCGGCAGTGCGCAGCCGCGCGCAGATGTCCACGTCCTCGTAGTAGAGAAAATATCTCTCGTCAAAACCACCGACCTCGCGAAATGCGTCGGCCTTGAACAGCATGAACATCCCGGCAATCCAGTCCGGCGAAAATGGCGACGATTCCAACTCGTAGTCGAGCCGCTGCGCGCGGCCCAGCGCTTTGGCCGCGAGGCTCGACAGCGTTGGAAAGCGGCGCGCGCTGTCCTCGGTGCGGCCCGCAGGATCGACGATGCGCGGCGCGACGACACCGGTGCGAGCGCGTTCGAGTTCGTCAAGCAGCACGGGAAAAGTGTTGGCCGTGAGCCGGATATCGGGGTTCAGTACGCAAAAAGTCCGCCCATGACAAAGGCGAAATGCCGCGTTGTGGTTGGCGCCGAAACCGCGTGCCGAGCGGTTTCGCACCAGTTCGATCGGATAGCCGGCTTCGCCGGTCCGCAAGGGCAGCGGTTCGTCGACATTGAGGGTGAGGATCAGCTCGACGGACTCACGGCAATGCGTGGCCAGATCCTCGATCAGGCCTGCCACGAGCGGTGCCTGAAGATGGCTCACTACCGAGACGCATACGCGGTCCTGAGACATGAATATGCTGCTGGGGCGCAGGTCAGCGCCGCGTTATTGATCCAACGCTACTATAAGGCAACGTGCGCCGGAACATGTGTTCGAATATGCGCGCGGGAACGCGAAGCGGTGATCGGCTCCGGCATAACGTAAAATGTGCCCGATGAGCAAAACCGTATCGGTGATCCTCTGCGGCGGCGCCGGAACGCGCTTGTGGCCGGTGTCGCGCTCGGCCTATCCGAAGCCGTTCATCCGGCTGCCCGACGGCAGGAGTCTGTTGCAGCATGCTTTTGAGCGCGCTGCAGGCAGCCAGATCGGGGATGTGCTGCTGGTCACCAATCGCGAGTACTACTTTCAGGCGCGAGATGAGGTGGGCTTCCCCGATCGAACGTCAGACGACCGACGGGTGCATTTTCTACTCGAGCCGGAGGGACGCAATACTGCAGCGGCTATTGCGCTGGCGTCCCACTGGGCGGCTTCGACGCTGGGTTCGGATGCGGTGCTGCTCGTTCTTCCGGCGGATCACCTGATCGGCGACCGTCAGAGTTTTGCCCAGGCCGCACGCGATGCGGTGAGTATCGCCCGCGAGGGTCAACTCGTGACCTTCGGCGTCGTTCCGGATGCGCCGGAGACCGGCTACGGCTATATCGAAACCGGGGAGCCGCTTCACGGGCTGCCGGGCGCCCGCGTGAAGCGCTTTGTCGAGAAGCCCGACCTCGCGCGCGCCGAGGCATTCGTCGCCGGCGGGCGCCATCTGTGGAATTCGGGCATGTTCTGTTTCCGCGCCGATGCGATGCTGGCTGCGCTTTCGCGCCATGCTCCCGAGCTTGCGAGCGCCGCGCGCAGTTGCTGGCATGCGAGCGCTACGAAGCCCGCGTCGATCAGGACCGGCGACTTCGATTATGCGCTGGAGATCGACGCGGCGACCTTTGCGCTGATCGAGTCCACCTCCATCGATTACGCGGTGATGGAAAAGCACGACGCGGTTGCGGTGGTTCGCGCCCGGTTCGACTGGAGCGATATTGGCTCGTGGAACGCGCTCTCGGGGCTGACCGAGGCCGACGGGCATGGAAACCGTGTACTCGGCGATGCGGCGCTGGTCGACGTTGCCGACAGCTTCATCCACTCCGAGCACAGGCTGGTCGCCGCGCTGGGCCTGTCGAACATGTTGATCGTCGATACACCGGATGCGCTGCTGGTCGCGCACCGCGACCGCGCGCAGGAGGTGAAACGCATCGTGCAGCAGCTCGAGTCGCGTGGTCACGAGGCGAGCCGCCATCACCGCACGGTGCACCGTCCCTGGGGAACCTATACGGTGCTCGACGAGGGTCCGGGATTCAAGATCAAGCGCATCGCCGTGAAGCCCGGGGCGTCTCTGTCGCTGCAGATGCATCATCATCGCAGCGAGCACTGGGTCGTCGTCAGCGGTGAAGCCTCGGTCGTCAACGGCGACGCGAGCCTGACGGTGTTATCCAACGAGTCGACCTATATTCCCGCCCGGCACAAGCACATGCTCGCGAATCACGGCAAGGACCCGTTGGTGATCATCGAGGTTCAGACAGGCGCGTACCTCGGCGAAGATGACATCGTTCGCTTCGAGGACCGCTACGGCCGCGTGCCGGCGTGAGGCGCGTACCGGTCCCGACGCTCCGGTCCGTTCGCTGAGCGATCGAGGACGGCAGTCGTATTCAACTTGCCCCGCTTCGATCGTTCCAATCTGCCGTGGCGATAATCCGGCATGAGGGCTTGAAATTTTCACCGGCGTCGCAATCTAGACAGCCAACGTCGGCGCATCGGCCTGTGCTGCGGTTCCGTGGAAGCGTCGCGAGCCGTATAACGGGACTCGGCCAAGGGCTGGCATGCTAAAATCGCCGCCAATTTCTGAGCTTGAGGTTCATGAAGAATCCCGCAGAACCGCCCTCCGAACTCACGGCCGCAATCTGGTCGTTCCGCCGGATCTTCTATCTGACCGGCGCGTTTTCCTTCTGCATCAACCTGCTCGCGCTCACGCCGGTGATCTACATGCTGCAGATGTACGATCGCGTGCTTACCAGCCGCAACGAGACGACGATGTGGATGCTCACGATCATCATGTTGGTACTGTTCGTGCTCATGGAAGCCATGGAAGGCGTGCGTTCGCGGCTGCTGGTGCGCGCCGGAATCAGGTTCGATCAGGCGCTGCGCGACCGGGTCTTCACCGTCGCATTCGAGAACAACTTGAGGGCAGGCAGCGTCGGCGCGGGACAGGCGCTCGCCGATCTCGCGAATGTGCGCCAGTTCGTGACCAGCGCCGGACTGCTGGCGATGTTCGACGCACCGTGGGGGCCGATATTCATCGGGGTGGTCTATTACATACACCCGCTGCTCGGCTGGTTTGCGATCGCGACGACGCTGCTGCTGGTGGTGATGATGTGGGTCAACGAGGCGGCGACCAAGGGACCGTTGGGCGAGGCGAACAGCGCGTCGATGGTATCGAACCGGTTTGCCGACGACAATCTGCGCAACGCCGAGGTGATCGAGGCGATGGGCATGCTGCCGAATCTGCGCCAGCGCTGGCTCGCGCGCCACAAGGTGCACCTCGATCTGCAAGCCATCGCCAGCGACCGCGCGGGACTCATAACCGCGATCACCAAGTTCCTGCAGATGTCGTCGAGTTCGGTGATCCTCGGACTCGGCGCGCTGCTCGTGATCGAGGGCCAGATCACGCCCGGCGCGATGATCGCGGGGTCGATCCTGATGGGCCGCGCACTGGCGCCGGTGAATCTGGTCATCAACACGTGGAAAAGTCTGGTCGCCGCGCGCGCCGCATATGGTCGGCTCGCAGAATTGCTGGCCAAGTTTCCGCCGCGTGGCGCCGGTATGTCGCTGCCCCCGCCCCGGGGCGAGGTACTGGTCGAGAACCTCATGGCGACGGCGCCCGGCACTCAGACGCTGATTCTGCGCGGGTTCAGCCTGGCCATTCCTGCGGGCGAAATCGTGGCGGTCATCGGTCCGAGCGCTTCGGGGAAATCCACCCTCGCACGGCTGCTGGTGGGCGTGTGGATGCCGGCATCGGGCAAGGTCAGGCTGGATGGCGCGGACGTGTATCTGTGGAGCAAGGACGAACTCGGACCCAGCATCGGCTACCTGCCGCAGGACGTCGAACTGTTCGACGGCACTATTGCCGACAACATCGCGCGCTTTGGCGAAATCGATTCGGACAAGGTGATCGCCGCCGCCAGCCGTGCGGGCGTGCACGAAATGATTCTTCGATTTCCCAAAGGTTACGACACCCCCATCGGGCGCGCCGGAAGTTTCCTCTCCGGCGGACAGCGGCAGCGCATCGCGCTGGCGCGCGCGCTTTACGGCGACCCGTCGCTGATCGTGCTGGACGAGCCGAATTCGAACCTCGACGATGCGGGCGAGGCGGCTTTGGTCCAGGCGGTATTGGAGCTAAAGGCCCATGGCAAGACGGTGGTGTTGATCACGCACCGAACCAGCATCATCGGCGTGGTGGACAAGATTCTGTTCCTGCGCGAGGGCGCGTTGCAGAGCTACGGGCCGCGCCAGGAAGTGCTGGAATCGCTGATGCGCGCGCAGAAGGCGGCGGCGCCCGCGCCCGCCGCGGCGCAGGCGTCGCCGGTCGCGCCCGCGAAATGAGGTCGTGAGCCCATGAAACGCAATGATCTAGTGCAGCGGCAGACGCCATTTCAGGGAGTCACGACGATAGACGTGCCGGGAGCATCGATCGTCAACGACAAGCCGCGCGACGAGGTTGCAAAGTGGATGCGCATCGGCATTGCGCTGCTGGTGCTGGGCGTCGGCGGGTTCTTCCTCTGGGCGACCACCGCGCCGTTGGACGAGGGTGTGCCCGTGCAGGGCTCGATCACGGTCGAGGGCGAGCGCAAGACGGTTCAGCCTCCGGCAGGCGGCGTCATCGCGAAAGTCCTGGTCAAGGAATCGCAAGACGTCAAGAAGGGCGACATCCTGATCGAACTGGACGACACGCAGGCGCGCGCCAATTTCGAGTTGGTGCGCAAGACCTATCTGGCCTTGCGCGCGACCGAAGGCAGGCTGCTCGCCGAGCAGAGGAGCGCTGCGCGTATCGTGTTTCATCCTGACCTGTCGAAGCCTGACAACGCACTTTTCGCGCGTGATTTCGTTGAAGGCCAAAGGCAGTTGTTCGAAACCCGCCGCCGGGCGCTCGAGGGCGACATCGGGATCCTGAAAGAAGCCGCGGCCGGTCAGCAGGAAGCGCTCAAGGGGATGGAAGCGCAACTGCTTAGCCGCCAGTCGCAGCTGGCGCTGATTCGCGAGCAGCTCAATGGCACGCGCGACATGGTCAAAGAAGGCTATCTGCCGCGCAATGTGCAACTCGACCAGGAACGCATGGAGGCCGACCTGACCGCGGTCATCAGCGACTTGAAGGCCAACATCCAGCGCACCGAGAGAACGGTGTCCGAACTGAAGTTGCGCGCAGCACAGCGGCGCGAAGAGTACCAGCGCGAAGTGGAAACCCAACTCGCCGACGTGAAGCGCGACGTCGCCACGTACGCGGAGCGGCTCGTGGCTGCACGCGAGGATCTCGAGCGCACGGTGATTCGAAGTCCGGGCGACGGTCAGGTCGTGGGGTTGGACGTATCGACGGTTGGGGGCGTGGTCAGCGCGGGGCACACTTTAATGGACATCGTCCCCCGCGGTGCGCGCATGGTGCTTTACGCGAGGGTTCCGCCGCAGCTGATCGACAGCGTTCATCCAGGCCTGAAGGCGGACGTCAATTTTCACGGTTTCGTGAGCCAGCGGTATGTGACGGTCGAGGGCGAGGTGCTGTCGGTTTCCGCCGATCTGGTCACGGAGGTGCCGAAGCCGGGGCAACACGCGTTGTTGCCGCACTATCTGGCGCGGGTCGGCATCACACCCAAAGGCATGAAGACGCTCGCCGGACAGCAGCTTCAACCCGGGATGCCCGCGGACGTCGTCATCAAGACCGGCGAGCGCACCATGCTCACCTACCTGCTCAGGCCGCTGACGCAGCGGATCGCGGTATCGATGAAGGAGTATTGATCGATGCTCGCATGCCCGAAGTGCCGGGGTGCGCGTCGCTGGTGGGTCCGGCTGGCCGCCGTGTTGCTGGCGAGCCCGTATACGGCAGGAGCCGTCGATCTGCTGGATGCATACCGCCAGGCGCTTGAGAACGATGCGACCTTTCTCGCCGCAAAAGCGAATGCCGCGGCGGCGAGCGAAGCCGTGCCGCAGGCGCGCGCCGGCCTGTTGCCCAATCTTTCATTCAACGCCAGTCGGTCGACGAACAACACCGACATCACGCAGACTAATGCGTTCCTGGGCGGCAAGGTCACGTCGAATTTCGACTACATGGCCGAGGGACAGAACCTGACGCTGCGCCAACCGCTTTACCGGCGCGCCAACATGGCACAGTACCGGCAGGCCGAAGCGCAGGTTGCGGTGGCCGAGCGGACGCTCGAGTTCGAGCGCCAGAATCTCGCGTTGCGGGTGGCCGCGGCTTATTTCAACGTTCTCGCGGCGCAGGATCATTTGCGTTTCGCGGCCGAGCAGAAGAAAGCCTATTACGAGCAGTGGCAGCGCGCTTCGGCCATGCTCGAGAAGGGCGCCGGAACGCGCACCGACCGGGATGAAGCCAAAGCCCGCTACGACGGCGTGCTGTCGCAGGAAATCGACGCTGCCAATGCCGTCGACCTCGCCGAACGCACGCTCGCGTCCATCACGGGTCAACCGGCGCCGGCTTCGGCGCTGGCGTCGCTCGATGCGGGCCGCTTGCTGCTGCAGCCGCCGAAGCCGGCTTTGTTCGATAAGTGGGTGTCGCTCGGCGTGGCGTCGAATCCCGAACTCGCGTCACTGCGCTACGGGATAGAAGCTTATGTACAGGAGGTGGACAAGCAGCGCAGCGGCCACCTTCCGACGCTCGATCTGATCGCGCAGCGCTCTTATACCTCGAGCGAATCCGTTTCCACCATCGGCAGCGCGTACAACACGCGAATGATCGGACTCCAACTCGCGATCCCGCTTTTCTCGGGCGGGGCCGTTATGTCGGCCGAGCGACAGGCGCAGGCCGGTCTGGAGCGCTCCAGGCAGCAGTACGAAGCGGGAAAGCGGCAGATGACGCTCAACCTGAGGCGCGAATACAACAACGTGCTGCTCGGGATTTCCAAAGTCCGTGCATTGGAGGAGGCGTTGAAATCGGCCAGGCTTGCACTGGCGTCGACCGAGATGGGGGTCAAGGCCGGCACGCGCAATACGCTGGACGTGCTCAATGCGCGCCAGCAGATCTACGCGACGCAGCGCGACCTGGGCAAGGCGCGTTACGACTACGTGGTCGGCGGGCTCAGACTCCAGGCTGTCGCCGGCACAATGAGCGAGGAAGTGATCGAAACGGTCAACCAATGGCTAAGCGTCGGTGGAACGGAACGGGCCAATATAATCATTCCGGCGGTGCGCAAACTGTCCACCGATGGCGGGCGGAAGCAAGGCTCGGCACCGGCAGCCGCGGCTCGAGTCGCTGCGGCCCTGGGTGCGGCGAAAGCCTTGGACGCAAACGAGCCCGAACCGCAGAAGCGTGATTCGGTCGAGCGCTGACGGCAGCCTAGGCGCGGGACGCCTGCCCGTCGCTTGTGTTCCAGTTCAAACCTTCTTTCGAGGGGATGACTTCAGCCGTGCGACGCCCAGTCGCCCGCTCGAGCAAGCGCACGCGACCAGCCGGCCATGTGCTCGGCCGCTGCATCCCGCGGCATCATCGGCTCGAACCGCGTTTCCTGTTGCTGCTGAGCGCCGACCGCGTCCAAAGTCTTCCAGAGTCCCGTGGCCAATCCGGCGAGATACGCCGCACCCAATGCGGTTGTCTCCGGCGTGCGCGGGCGGATGACCGGGACGCCCAGCAGGTCGGCCTGGAACTGCAGCAGAAGGTTGTTGACGCTGGCGCCGCCGTCGACGCGCAATTCGGTCAGTGAAATACCGGTGTCGCGCTGCATCGCTGTCAGAACCTCTGCGGACTGGAAGGCGATGGATTCGAGCGCGGCACGCGCCAGATGTGCGGAACTGGAGCCGCGCGTCAGGCCGACGATGGTGCCGCGCGCGTAGGGGTCCCAGTGAGGGGCTCCAAGGCCGGCGAAAGCAGGGACGAAGTACACTCCGCCCGAATCGGGCACGGAAGCGGCGAGTTTTTCCACATCGGCAGTCTTCTTCAAGATGCCCAGACCATCACGCAGCCATTGGACGACAGCGCCGCCGATAAAGACACTGCCCTCGAGCACGTACTGCGGAGCGGTACTCGCCGCGGCGGCAGTAGTGAGTAGCCCTTCACGCGAGATGTAGGCGCGCTCGCCGGTGTTGAGCAGCAGAAAGCACCCGGTGCCGTAGGTGTTTTTTGCCATCCCCGGCGAGTGGCAGCCTTGGCCGAACAGCGCTGCCTGCTGGTCCCCAGCGATACCCGCGATCGGGATTTCGGCGCCAAGCACGGTGCGCATGCAGTGGCCATAGACTTCGGAGGAGCCGCGCACTTCCGGCAGCAGGACCGAGGGCACACCGAACAGATCGAGCAACTCTTCGTCCCAGCGACGCGCATGGATATCGTAGAGCATCGTTCGGGACGCGTTGGTCGTGTCGGTGACGTGCAGAGCCCCGCCGGAGAGTTTCCAAACGAGCCAGGTATCGACGGTTCCGAATGCAAGGTCTCCGGCATCGGCGCGCGCCCTCGCACCGGGAACATTATCGAGTATCCATGCGAGCTTCGTCGCCGAGAAATACGGATCGATCACCAGCCCGGTCTTCGCACGCACGCGCTCGGCCCACCCCTGGGCTTGCAGGCGCTCGCAAACGTTCGCCGTGCGTCGATCCTGCCAGACGATAGCTGGGTGTATGGCAACGCCCGTCGATCGGTCCCAGACGATCGTGGTTTCGCGCTGATTGGCAATTCCGATCGCGCGCACATCCACCGGGCGGATGCGCGCTTTCGCCATCGCCTGCCTTGCGCAGGCGAGCTGCGAGCGCCATATCTGTTCCGGATCGTGTTCGACCCACCCTGGCTGGGGGTAAAGCTGGGGGAATTCCTTCTGGGCCGATGAACGCATCAACGCACGTTCATCGAACACGATCGCTCGCGAGCTGGTCGTGCCTTGGTCGAGCGCGAGGACGTATTTCACTTGCATTTCCTCCGGTTGCGCGATTCTAGCATCGCCGCTGTGCTAGAATCTGCGGCGTTGCAGCAATACCCGGACGAAGTTTCCCATGCCACTCTCCGAGGGCGCATTCTCACGCCCGATGTCATTACGCGCATGCCCCGTTCACCGGGCAAAAAACGCGACGACCAATGCATGGAGGACCCCCGATCTGATCGAAGCCAAGCTCCGGCAGGTGAAGCTGCGCGACGGCGCATAGAACCATTCAACAGACGAAGGAACCGCATGAAAATTCATGAATACCAGGCGAAGGAAATCCTGCGCAAATTCGGCGTGCCGACGCCGAAGGGCGTGCCGTGTTTTTCCGTCGATGAGGCGGTCGCAGCCGCGAATTCCCTGGGCGGCAAGGTGTGGGTCGTCAAGGCGCAGATACACGCCGGCGGGCGGGGCAAAGGTGGCGGGGTAAAGGTAGCCAAGTCGATCGACGAAGTCAGAATGTTGGCCGGAGGCATTCTCGGCATGCAACTGGTGACGCATCAGACCGGGCCCGAGGGCCAGAAGGTGCGCAGGCTGCTCGTCGAGGAGGGCGCCGACGTCGCAAGAGAACTCTACGTCGGCATGGTCGTAGACCGCGGCACGCAGCGAGTGTGCCTGATGGCTTCCAGCGAAGGCGGTATGGATATCGAGGCGGTTGCGGCCAAGACCCCGGAAAAAATCCACAAGGTATTCATCGATCCGGCTACCGGTCTGCTGGACGCAGAGGCCGACGACGCGGCGAGGAAGATCGGCGTGCCCGAGGCGTGCATTGCCCAGGGACGAACGGCGCTGCAGGGGCTGTACAGGGCATTCTGGGAAAGCGATGCGTCGCTCGCGGAAATCAATCCACTTATTGTTACCGGCGACGGGCGCGTGGTTGCGCTGGACGCGAAGATCAATTTCGACGACAACGCGTTGTTTCGCCATCCGGACCTGGCGGCGATGCGGGACCTGGACGAGGAGGACCCTGCCGAAATCGAAGCCTCGAAATACGATCTCAGCTACATCCAGCTGGACGGGACCATCGGTTGTCTGGTGAATGGAGCGGGTCTGGCGATGGCAACCATGGACACGATCAAGCTCTACGGCGCAAGTCCGGCCAATTTTCTCGACGTCGGCGGCGGCGCCAGCACCGAGAAAGTGACCGAGGCCTTCAAGATCATGCTCCGTAGTCCGAAGCTGCGTGCGATCCTGGTCAATATATTCGGCGGCATCATGAAATGCGATGTCATCGCCGAGGGAATCGTCGCCGCGGCACGCGAGGTCAAGCTCTCGGTGCCGCTGGTGGTGCGCATGAAGGGCACAAACGAGGATATCGGCAAGAAAATCCTCGCCGATTCGGGATTGCCGATCATTTCAGCCGACAACATGGCGGACGCCGCGCAGCGGGTCGTTGCCGCCTCGAAGGGGAAGAATTGACCATGTCCATACTGATCAACAAGAACAGCCGTGTGGTTACTCAAGGCATCACCGGCAAGACAGGCCAGTTCCACACCCGCGCGTCGCGCGAATACGCCAACGGCAGGAACTGTTATGTCGCTGGCGTCAATCCGAAGAAAGCGGGCGAAAATTTCGAGGGTATTCCCATCTTTGCTTCGGTTAAGGATGCCAAGGCCAAGACCGGGGCCAACGTGTCGGTGATCTACGTGCCGCCGCCCGGTGCGGCTGCCGCGATTCTGGAGGCGGTCGACGCCGAACTGGACCTGGTGATCTGCATTACCGAAGGCATACCGGTGCGCGACATGGTCGATGTGCGAGACCGAATGAAGAAGAACGGCCGAACGCTGCTGGTCGGGCCGAACTGCCCGGGGGTCATCACGCCGGAAGAAATCAAGATCGGCATCATGCCGGGCCACATCCACAAGAAGGGCCGCGTCGGCGTCGTGTCGCGTTCCGGGACGCTCACCTACGAGGCGGTTGGCCAACTCACCGATTTGGGGCTGGGCCAGTCGTCCGCAGTCGGTACCGGCGGTGATCCGGTCAACGGTCTGAAGCACATCGATGTGCTGAAGCTGTTCAATGATGATCCCGATACCGATGCGGTGGTCATGATCGGTGAGATCGGCGGCTCGGACGAGGAAACCGCGGCATACTGGGTCAAGGAACACATGCAGAAGCCGGTCGTCGGCTTTATCGCCGGCGTGACGGCACCGCCCGGAAAGCGGATGGGGCATGCCGGCGCGATTATTTCGGGAGGCAAGGGCACGGCGCAGGAGAAACTCGCCGTGATGGAGGAGTGCGGGATCAAGGTCACGCGCAATCCCGCCGAGATGGGCAAGCTGCTCAAGTCGGTCATCGGTTAGAGCGCTGCGGCGATTCGTTCTGTTACAACCCATGGTCCGAGGCAACGGGCCCCAAACAGCCCCAAACCAAAGCCTTGTCCGGGAAGCGGTTCTGCTGCGTCCCAGGCCCAGGCTCCCGCGGGGAGAGCGGCTGCGCGCGATCTTGCAGGGGCTTCCCGACGATCCGACCTTCAAGCGCCCGGAACAGCCGCCGCTGGAGCGGGAGGCGCAATGGCGGGCGGAGCATGGCTTCGAGCCCATGCCCGCGGCGCGCCGGCGCAGGAGTCGGGCGAAGCGTTGATGGTCCTGCTCGATACCAGTACTTGCGTATAC
>Ga0156227_1232_pt1 | contig 16645 bp, 15 predicted proteins | sample RifCSPlowO2_12_FD_107875 | JGI IMG/M metagenome (GOLD analysis project Ga0156227, IMG submission 107875) | Betaproteobacteria bacterium RIFCSPLOWO2_12_FULL_63_13
CGTGGATTCTGGTCTGATTCGCTCGTAATATTCCCGCGTCAGCGCTTGCCTGGCGTGGCCGGGCCGGCGTTTTGCTTACAGTCTTGGCGGGCGAGTTCATTATACTGAGTATCGACACAAATCAGGTCAAACCGTCGGAATTTCTTCACGATTTCGTACATTTTTGCCGCGTCACGCGCACCTGCACGCTCGACGCTCCCCTTTAGTGCTTGCTTCAGAGCCGCATCGAGCCGCCCCCAGGCCGCAAGCCCTGCGAACACGGTCATTTGCTGAATCGTTGGTTCCCAAGGACCAAGCTGGTCGGCGCTGCGAAGCGCGTTCAAGAATTCGTCGTCAATCTTGTCCAGGTACAGCTTTGCGAGCGCCAGATTGGCCCAAAGGTACGGCGAGGTCGGCCGCTGGCGCAGCGCCCGGCGCAGCCGCTCACGGGCGTCCTGGGCTTCCGCGAGGGCCTGGCGTGGAATGGCCGAAGCGCGCATTCTTGCCAGATCCAGCGCCGCGAACGCTTCCAGCGCCCAGGGATTGTCGGCGCTGTAGCGAAGGCTGTTTTCCAGATATTCTTCGACGCGACGGATCTTCCAGAGGGCGACCGGCGATGTCCCGGAAGACCATCGTTGAAGTTCGGCGTGCGCTAGCTGAGCAAGAAAATGTGCCGCGCCCAGCATTGCGGACTGCGCGGCGGTCCACATCAGGAACACGAACAGTACCGCGCAGACCACCCGCGTCCGACGTGCGGCGGGATGAACAGGTTCCCGGGTATGCGCCCGGACACGTTCGCTGTCCTGGCTGTTCGCGCGCCGCATCTCCACCGGTCTTAACGTGTGTGTGAAAGCAGTATAGCCGCATCGGCGAGGGCTCAATCGGACCGTGCATGGGGTGTCGCTGCGCACGAGTTCGAATCGCCCGTCGTCGGGGTGTCTTGCGCCGGCCAGCGCACTGCTGGCTTGGTGATGCCACCAGCGGTCAATTAAGATAGCGTGAATCTCGAACGAGGCTGGAACTTTCGCGTGGCGCCGTTTTGTCGCCCGGGCCAGATCTGAATCCCGCGGGAGCACTTCATGTCAAATATCGTCATCAGCACCGACAGCGCGCCGGCGGCGATCGGCACCTATTCGCAGGCGGTGCGAGCGGGAAATACCGTCTATCTGTCGGGGCAGATTGGACTCGATCCGGCAAGCGGCGAACTGGTAGCGGGCGTCGAGGCACAGATCAATCGCGTGTTTACAAACCTGCGCGCCGTCGCCGAGGCGGCGGGCGGTTCGCTGGCCGACGTGGTCAAGCTCAATGTGTATCTCACCGACCTCGCGCACTTTGGCAGCGTGAACGAGATCATGGCTGATTACTTTGCCCAGCCCTACCCCGCGCGCGCCGCCGTGGGCGTCGCCGCGTTACCGCGCGGCGCACTCATCGAAGCCGATGCGGTGCTCGTGGTTCGGTAGAGCGAGGGGCGCGAGGTAGGGCGGGTGCGAGCAGCGAACCGCGCGCGGAAGCCGACCAAGCGCGCCGCCGCTGCCCCGGGCGGCGTCGTCCCGCAGACCGCGCTGCGCGCGAAACTGGCACGGGTCGGCATTCGCCGGGATTTCGATTTCGTCCTACACCTGCCGCTGCGCTATGAGGACGAAACCCGGATCGTGCCGATCCCGGAGGCGAGGCCCGGGTCAGCGGTTCAGATCGAGGGCGAGGTGCTCGATAGCAAGATCGTTTTCCGGCCGCGCCGGCAACTGGTCGCGCGGGTCGGCGACGAAAGCGGCGTGCTCACGCTTCGATTCTTCAGCTTCTATCCGAGCCAGCACAAGACGCTGGTCGCAGGCGCAAGGGTGAGGGCATTCGGCGAAGTTCGCTTCGCGCAGCAGGGACCGGAGATGATCCACCCGCGCTTTCACGCGCTGCACGGAGAGGAACCGCTTCCGGCAGCGCTCACCCCCATTTACCCGACGACGCGCGGGCTGCCGCAGGCAACGCTGCGGCGGTTGATCGGCGAGGCGCTCGGCCGTACCGATCTCGAGGAGACTCTGCCGCTGGCCGTGCGCGAGGCAATCGGCTTGTCGAACCTGACGGGATTTGCCGCCGCGGTCACCGCGCTGCACACGCCGCCACCGGATGCGGATGAGCGCGCGCTCGCGCTAGGCACGCATCCGGCGTGGCGCCGCATCAAATTCGACGAGCTGCTCGCCCAACAGTTGTCGATGCGCAGACACTACCGCGAGCGCAAGGCGAAGCGCGCCCGGCCTTTAGCGCCGGGCGGCACACTGGTGCGCGAATTACTTTCGCAACTGCCGTTCCGGCTGACACGGGCGCAGATCCGCGTCTGGAGCGAGATCGGGGCGGACCTAGCCCGGGCCCACCCGATGCATCGGCTGTTGCAGGGCGACGTCGGAAGCGGCAAAACCGTTGTTGCGGCGCTGGCGTGCCTGCGAGCGGTGGAATCCGGCGTGCAGGCCGCAGTAATGGCGCCCACGGAGATCCTGGCGGAACAGCACGTCCGAAAGTTCCGTGACTGGCTGTCTCCGCTCGGGATCAGCGTGGCCTGGCTGACCGGCGCTCAGTCCCGGAAGGAGCGCGAGGCGGCACTGGAGTCGATTGCGAACGGTACGGCGCCGATCGCCGTCGGCACCCACGCACTGTTTCAGGAACATGTCGTGTTCGATGCGCTTGCGCTGGCCGTTGTGGACGAGCAGCACCGCTTCGGGGTCATGCAGCGTCTTGCGTTGCGCGGCAAGGGAGAGCGCCGCCTCAAGGGGTCCAACGCAGGCGGTGTGGAGCCGCACCTGCTGATGATGAGCGCAACGCCTATTCCGCGCACGCTGTCGATGAGCTATTACGCGGATCTGGACGTGTCGGTCATAGACGAAATGCCGCCCGGACGCCGACCGGTCGTGACCAAGCTGGTCGCCGACACGCGCCGGCAGGAGGTCATGCGGCGCATACGCGCGGCCTGCGGCGCCGGGCACCAGGCGTACTGGGTGTGCCCGCTGATCGAGGAGTCGGATGCGCTGCAGCTCAAGACCGCACTGGAGACGCACGCCGCGCTGGCCGGCGATTTTCCGGAATTGGGGGTGGGGCTGGTGCATGGACGCATGTCGGCAGTTGAAAAGGCCGAGGTGATGTCGGCGTTCGCGGCGGGCGAACTGCAGCTGCTGGTCGCGACCACGGTGATCGAGGTCGGCGTCGACATTGCGAATGCCACACTCATGGTCATCGAGCATGCGGAGCGCTTCGGGCTCGCGCAGTTGCACCAGCTGCGCGGCCGGATCGGGCGCGGCGCAGCCGAATCAGTGTGCATCCTGCTGTACCAGAATCCGCTTGGCGAGGCGGCGCGCCGGCGTTTGCAGGCGATCTACGAATCAACCGACGGCTTCGAAATTGCGCGCCAGGATCTGCTCGCGCGAGGTCCCGGCGAGTATCTCGGGTCGCGTCAGAGCGGTGCGCCGCTACTGCGTTTCGCGGATACCGAGCGGGATCAGGACTTGCTCGCTGCGGCGAGGCAGGCCGCTGAACTCATGCTGGCGGAATTCCCGCGGGAGGCGCAGCAGCACCTCGACCGATGGCTTGGCGGGCGCAGCGAATTTCTCAAGGCCTGATTCCGCATCCGACGACTGCGTCCTGATACGCGACGATGCACTTCGCTGTGGAATTTGCGCTGGAACCGGAATGTGCGTTCGTGCCCGCTACGGGGGACAGGCCACGAAGGAGCCGTCGGGAGCAGGCGCCAACCGCAGCACTTTTGCACCCTGATCCGGGGACCGCGCCGCGATCGCACCGCGGTGACCTCGGCTCACTGGTAAATCGGCGGCTGTCCATCGCTCCCCTGGCGGGCCGGGGGCATGGAGCAACCAGTTGCTGGCCCGGTCGTCGATCGCGACCCTGAAGTCGACCAACGGGAAGGACAGACCAAGACCGAGCGCTTTTAACGCAGCCTCTTTGCGGGTCCAGCAGCGGCAAAAGGCGAAGGTCGCTTCCTCAGGGGGAAGAGCGAGAATCGCATCGGCTTCCTCGGGGTGCAGACTCTTGGCCAAGCTTTTTACGTCGCGAATTTGTTCTTTTTCCACGTCGACGCCTACGGCCGTCGACTTGCTCAGGACCACCCAGACTTCCTGGCCTGCATGGCTGATGTTGAAATGAACGCCGGCCTCGGGTAACTCGGGCTTGCCCCAGGGATTGAGAGAAAGTTCGACGTCCGGAAGCGCGAGGGCCTGGCGCAGCACGGCTCTTCCGAGGAGGTGTCGCAATCTGTCTTCGGGATTCCTGAAGTTCCGTCCCTTCTGACGTTCGCCAATGCTGACCATCCTTTCCAGGTCTTTCTCCAGCCGCCGGGAGTAGTTCGGAAGCATTAATCCGAGGCAAAGAATATCCTTCTCGGCGAGTTGCTCCCAGCTCGCCAGAAGCTGAGGCGACGCGGGATAGGATGAGGTTTGCACCATCTACCCAACACCGAAATGCTTACGTTTCACGGCATGTGCCTTCTTTATGGGTTCGGATTCTGCCCAGAAATCAGTTGGCTCGTGGCATTGTCTAACGGAGGCCCATCAAACTGAGGACGTCGCGTACTGCCAGCCATCATCGAGTACAGTTGGTTCATCATCAAAAGCGTACGCTCGCCTGGGTCGTTATCGTGTCTTGCAGGGATGCGAACTAACGATTCCGTATAATGCTCAGGTCATGACGAACGTACTCTAACGCTTCCCCCTCTCATCGTGCCGGTAGCCGCGACCATGCGCATCAAGGCGTTGAAGGACAGGCTCGACGCCTACGAGCGGCTGATGCGGCTGGACAAGCCGATCGGCATCCTGCTGTTGCTCTGGCCCACGTTGTGGGCGCTGTGGATTGCCGCGAGCGGCCATCCGAACATCCTCATTACCTGGGTATTCGTACTGGGCACGGTAGTGATGCGTTCGGCCGGCTGCGTGTTCAACGATCTCACCGATATGCGCTTCGACGGACATGTGAAGCGCACCAGCGACCGGCCGCTGGTGACCGGAGCGGTCGGACGTGTCGAGGCGCTCGTAGTGGCGCTGGCCTTGAGCGCCTCGGCGTTCGCAATGGTCGTGCTGACCCTGAACCGTCTCACGGTGCAGCTGTCGGTGGTGGCGCTCGCGCTGGCGATAAGCTATCCGTTCTTCAAGCGCTTTTTCGCCATTCCGCAGGCCTACCTGGGCATCGCGTTCGGCTTTGGTATCCCGATGGGATTCGCCGCGCAGTTGGGAGAGGTGCCGGCGGTCGCCTGGTGGATGCTGGCGGCAAACATATTCTGGGCAATCGCGTATGACACCGAGTACGCCATGGTGGACCGCGACGACGACGTGCGCATCGGCATACGGACCGCGGCGATTACGTTCGGACGTTTCGATGTACTCGCGGTGATGCTGTGCTACGCGGCGACGCTGGGTATTCTCGCCGGTGTGGGCGCATGGTCGGGGCTAGGCGTAATCTACTATCTGGGCCTTGCGGGCGCCGCCGGAATCATGGGGTATCACTACGTTCTGATCCGCGGTCGGGAACGCATGCGCTGCTTTCACGCTTTCCTGCACAACAACTGGGTCGGGGGGGTGATCTTCGTAGGCATTGCCGCGGATTACTATCTGGGGATGGGATAGAGCATGGATCTCGGGCTCAAAGGCAGATCGGTTCTGATCACCGGCGGCAGCAAAGGCCTTGGGCTCGCCTGCGCGATGGCCTTCGCGGACGAAGGCGCGCGCGTGGCGATCGCATCGCGCGACGCAGCGAACCTGGCCACCGCGGTTGCGTCGCTCAGAGCCAAGGGTTGCGCGTCGCTCGCGATCGAGGCCGATCTCAGGCTCCCGGATGCCGCACAACGCATGGTCGACACAGCGCAGCGGGAATTAGGCGACATCGACGTGCTGGTCAACTCGGCAGGAGCGGCGAAGCGCGCCGACCCCGGGAAACTCGACATGCAAGCCTGGCACGATGCCATGGATGCGAAGTACTTTACCTATGTGCATGCCATGCAGGCGGTGCTCCCCGGCATGCTCGCGCGCGGGCGCGGCGCGATTGTCAACATCGTCGGAATCGGCGGCAAGGTTGCCAGTATTTGGCATCTGACCGGAGGCGCCGCCAACGCCGCGTTGATGCTGGTCACCGCGGGGCTCGCCAACGCGCATGGCCGGGCGGGGATACGTGTCAATGCGATCAATCCGGGGTTCGCGCTGACCGAACGCCTGCGGGCCGGAAATGTCGCGGAGGCCGCGGCGCAGAATGTTTCGGTCGACGAACTGCTGCGGCGCGGCGCCGCGCGCATACCGCTCGGGCGCTACGCGCGCGCCGAAGAGGTCGCCGACGTCGCAGTCTTTCTCGCCTCCGATCGGGCTTCGTATGTCACCGGCGCAGTCCTGGGCATGGACGGCGCGCTGACTCCGATTGTCGTATGAAATACAGCGACCTGCGCGATTTTGTCTCGAAGCTCGAAGGGCTGGGTGAACTGCGGCGCGTGCGCGCGGAAGTTTCGCCTCACCTGGAGATGACCGAGGTATGCGACCGCGTGCTGAGAGCCGGCGGACCGGCGATTCTGTTCGAGAGGCCGTCCGGGAACGGGATTCCGGTGCTGGCGAACCTGTTCGGCACGCCGCACCGTGTGGCCCTCGGAATGGGCGCGGATTCCATCGAAGCATTGCGCGAGATCGGCAAGCTGCTCGCGTTTCTCCGGCAGCCGGAGCCGCCCCAGGGATTTCGTGACGCGATGGAACATTGGATTCCCATCGGCCGGCAGATGATGCACATGGCGGCAAAGGAGGTATCCGGTGCGCCCTGTCACGAGGTGGTTTGGGAAGGGGGCGATGTTGATCTGGGGCGGCTGCCGATACAGACCTGCTGGCCGGGAGACGCCGGTCCGCTGATCACATGGGGTCTAGTGGTGACGAAAGGGCCGCGCAAGAATCGAGAGAATCTCGGCATCTACCGGCAGCAAGTCATCGGCCCGAACAAATTGATCATGCGCTGGCTCGCGCATCGCGGCGGGGCACTCGATTACCGGGACCATTGCATTTCGCACCCCGGGGAGCCTTTTCCGATCGCGGTCGCGTTGGGAGCGGACCCGGCGACCATGCTCGCGGCGGTGACGCCCATACCGGACTCGTTGTCCGAATACCAGTTCGCCGGGCTGCTGCGAGGCTCGCGCACCGAACTCGTGAAATGCATGGATTCGGTACTGCGCGTACCGGCGCTGAGCGAGATCGTACTGGAAGGCGTGCTGCAACCGGGCGAAACGGCGCTCGAGGGACCCTTTGGCGACCACACCGGCTACTACAACGAGCAGGAGAGCTTCCCGGTACTTACGGTCCAGCGCATCAGCATGCGCCGGGCCCCCATCTATCACAGCACATACACCGGCAAGCCGCCCGACGAGCCGGCCGTGTTGGGGGCGGCATTGAATGAAGTGTTCGTGCCGATACTGCAGAAACAGTTTCCCGAAGTCACCGATTTCTACCTGCCGCCTGAAGGCTGCTCCTACCGGCTCGCGGTGGTGAGCATACGCAAGGAATATCCGGGGCACGCGAAGCGTGTCATGTTCGGAATCTGGAGCGTGCTGCGCCAGTTCATGTACACCAAGTTCATCGTCGTGACCGACGATGACGTAAACGTGCGCGAGTGGAAGGAAGTCATCTGGGCGCTCACCACCCGCACGGATCCGGTGCGCGACACGCTTCTGGTCGAGAGGACCCCGATCGACTATCTGGACTTTGCCAGCCCGGTTGCGGGCGTGGGCTCGAAGATGGGAATCGACGCCACCAACAAGTGGCCCGGGGAGACGCAGCGCACGTGGGGCCGCCCGATCGCGATGGACGAGCGCGTGAAGGGTCGCGTTGACGCGCTTTGGTCGCAGCTCGGATTGGACTGACACTCCGGTGATACAGGCGGCATGAACGAGCTGGGCGAACCGAATTCCAAGCGCACCCCCGATGAGGGGCTGGTTGCGTGGACCCACGTCATCTACGGTTTGCATGCGGTCGCGGTACTGATAGGCGTGACCAGCGCAGTCACCGTGGTGGGGGCATTCGTGTTCAGCCTGCCGTCGATTGTCGCGGTCGTATTGTCCTACCTCAAACGCGGCGAAGCGGCCGGCACTTTTTTGGAATCCCACTATCGCTGGCTGATCCGCACGTTCTGGTTCGCCGTTCTGTGGGGAGGGCTCGCGGTGATCGTCAGCGTGGCGCTGGTGCTTACGATCGTCGGCATCCTGATCGCCTGGCTGCCAGTGGTCGTGGTGGGCGTGTGGCTCGTCTACCGCGTTGCGCGAGGCTGGCTGGCACTCAAGGACGCAAATCCTGTGGGTCCTCTGCAAGCTTGATTCCGGTGGCGTCGCCCCTTGTTCTGGCGGACGGAGTGACGACGTGGGGGTGCGGATGTGGGACAATTTTCGATCAATTCGGGTACTATTACCGCAAGTTCGAGCGGACGGCGCCTGTACACTTTGAGACGAATTCGTTCATGCGGGTGAAAACGATATGAGCGCACGCTACGTTGGCATTGATGAAATGACACCCGTTCTTGAATGGCTTGCGTGCCAGCGTGCCGAGGCTGTTCATGCTCATTTCAGCATGTTTCGCGTCGCGTTCGAGAATCCGCAGGTGCTCGGCAGTTCCTTTGGTGCTTCCGACGCGATGCGTCGCCTGAATCAGTTCGGCAACGTGCTCGCAACCACGGTCCGGCGCACAGACCTGGTCGCGCGTGACCTGACGGATTTCTGGGTCGTCGCCCCGGAATGCAACGTTGACATGGTCGGTTGCCGGTTATGCGAGATCGCCAACAGCGTGACGGATTTCGGGCTGGATGTCGTGGACTGCTCGGTTGGCGTATATTTGTTCCCGATCAAGGACGTTGATTTTGCCGGCATGGGCGGGCGCAAGGTCCTTGAGCGCTTGCGGACCTTTACGCCGCATTTCTGTTTCGACCCCGCGCGGGATTGCGCAGTGACCTGGATGATGCGCACCGGACAAAGTCTCGAGGATTGGAAAGGGCAGATGCGGAGCAACTGCTTCCGTTTGCGCACTCTGTGCGCCGGTGCCAATCCTTGAGCCTGCGGGCCATGACCTCAGCGCGCGCGGCCTGAATAGACCCAACCGAGCAGGGCATCCTGGGCGCTGCGGGTCGCGCCGGCATTCGGGTGGTTGACGATGAAGACCACCGCAAAACGCCTGCCTGCTGAATCCAACACGTAACCGGCGAGTGCGCTCACGTCCGCAAGCGAGCCAGTCTTGATGTGTGCGCGGCCGGCCACCGGCCGGTGATTCATGCGCCGCTTCATGGTGCCGTCGAGGGCTACCACCGGCATGGAGGCGACGAATTCCGGCATCACGGGACTCGCATAGGCGACACGCAGCAGCCGGCCCATGCTGGCCGCGCTGATGCGTTCGATGCGCGACAGCCCCGATCCGTTTTCCAGCACCAGCTCAGGAAAGTCAAGACCCTGCCTCGCGAGCCAGTCCTGCACGACCCGAAACGAACGCTCAGCGCGCGCCGGTTGCTTCGTGATTTCGGCGGAAAGCGTCAGGAAGATCTGTCTTGCGATGACGTTGTTGCTGAATTTGTTCATGTCGCGCACGACTTCCGCAAGTGCCGGCGATTTGATCGTTAGCAGCAGGTTCGCCCCTGGCGGCACCGTGCCGTCCCTCGCGCTTCCGCGCAGCTTGCCGCCCATTTCTTCCCAGAGCTGCCGGAATACGCCAAGCAGATAATCGCGGTGAGACTGAAGTGCCACGTTCCAGGATTTTTCGCCGCAGGAAGCCGGATACCGACCGGAAAAGCGTGCCTGGACCACGGCGCCCGTACCGGCATTGCCGTTGAATTCCGCTTTCAGCCTTGCAAGCCAGTCGTTGCAGGGTCCATCGGCGAGCGCGATCGCGCTGGTAACGGCCAACAGCGACGAGCGCGGTTCCACCGTCACCCGGGCTGCGGCCCGCTGCGGATCAGGGACGAAGGTGAAACTATAGGCCTTGAAATTCACCAGCAGCGCATCTGGCAGCACGTTGTAGGGCTTCAGGGGTTCATTGTCGAAGCTCGCCTCGTCCTGCGTGATGGGCTCGAAATACGAGCGGTCGAGAACCAGATCGCCGCGGATGTCCCGCAGGCCGCGTGCGCGCAGCGCGCGCAGCATCAGCCAGAGATTCTCGACTGTGAGCTTGGGATCGCCGCTGCCGCGCAGGACCAGATCGCCCTCGAGCACGTCGCCGCGCCGCTGTCCCGCGGCATAGAGCTCGGTCTTCCACGCGAATGTCGGCCCAAGCAGCTCGAGGGCGGCCAGTGTGGTCACCAGCTTCATCACGGAGGCCGGGTTCATCGCTTTGCCGGCATTGTGCGCGAGCACCGGCCGTCGTGCGTCGACCTGTTGTACGAGTACCGCAGCGTCTTCCGTGGGTACATCCGCGGCACGCAGCGCCGCGGCGACCGTTGCGGGCAGCGAGTCGGCGCGCGCCGCAACCGCGGGAGCGAGGACGAGCGCGGTCGCCAGCGCAATTGCCTTGAAGAAGCAATGACCAAGGTGCATGGATGCAAGAGTATGCCAGTAGGTGTGGATCCGGCCAAATCCCCGCGGGGTCAAAGCGAGGCTGCTACAGGTCATCCGGACTTCCGTGCGAATGGTGACCGGTCGCTTGTGTTATAGCCTAGGGCGCATCCTCGAAAGATCCGTTTGACTTTAGGCAATATCACTACTTCTGCTTTCGCGGAACATTGCAAAGTGACCAAAGTCACCGATCCACCGGCCCCCAGCGCCTTCTAATACGCCACTCGGAGGATTTATGGCACGCCGTTTCGTTTCATGCATCGCGCAAGTCGCCGCATGCACGCTCGCATGCGCCGGCGGCGTTTGGGCACTCATTTCGGCTCCCGCTGCATCGGGTGCAGAGATCGCCACGGCAGAAGTCAACGTCAGGGAGATCGACCGGACCTATGCCGCCGACGGCGTGGTAGAGGCCGTGCGGCAGTCAACTGTCGCGGCTCAAGTGCCGGGCCGAATCGTCGAGGTGCGTGTGGACGCGGGTCGGTCGGTGGTAAGAGGCCAGGTGCTCGCGCGCATCGACGAGCGGGAGGCGGCGCAGGCCGTGGCCGCAAGCCAGGCGCAGAGGGCCCGCGCCGAGGCCGACTTGGCGAATTCACGTGTCAACTACGAGCGCACGCTGCGGCTGGTGGAACAGAAATTCGTCAGCGAGGCGGCGCTGGACAAGGCGCGGGCTGACTATAAGTCCGCACGGGCTCAGAGCGAAGCGGCGCGCGCAGGCGCGCTGCAGGCGGGAGCAGCGAAAAGCCACACCGTGATTACGGCGCCGTTCTCGGGAGTCGTCTCCGCGCGGCTGGTCCAGGTCGGCGAGATGGCGGCGCCAGGACGCGAAGTCGTCACGCTCTACGATCCGACGCGACTGCGCGTGGTTGCGAATATTCCCCAGGCAAAACTCGCCGAAGTGCGTGCACATGCCGCAGGCGCCGCCCCCTTGGTCGAGTTGCCCAGCCTGGACCGGTGGGTGAAGGCAAACGGGGTCACCGTGCTGCCGTCAACTGACAGCCGCACTCACACAACGTCCGTGCGGGTGGAACTGCCGGGCGACCTGAAGGGAGCCTATCCCGGTATGTTTGCGCGCGTGCACTTTCCCGTCGGTCGCACCAGCAAGCTGCTGATTCCGGCGCGCGCGTTGGTCTACCGAAGCGAAGTCGCGGGCGCCTACGTCGTCGGCGACAAAGGCGAGATTCATTTCCGACAGTTGCGCTTGGGGGAGCCCGCAGGTGAGCAGGGTGTAGAAGTGTTGGCCGGTATCACCCGGGGCGAGCGCGTGGCGCTCGACCCGGTCGCCGCGCTGGCGCAGATGAAACGCGGCGGGCGTTGATTTCGTGAACAAGCACGTCACACACCGGCCGACGTACCTGGCCCAACGCGCATGAGCGAAAATCTCGGCATATCCGGCCGCACAAGCCGGTTTTTCGTCGCGTCGCAACTCACTCCGCTCGTTGCGCTGGCGGCGATGCTGCTCGGAGTGTTCGCGGTGCTGGTAACCCCGCGCGAGGAGGAACCCCAGATCAACGTGACGATGGCCAACGTGTTGATTCCGTTTCCCGGGGCTTCGGCCAAGGATGTGGAATCGCTGGTGGCTACCCCCGCGGAGCAGGTGCTTTCGCAGATTACCGGCATCGAACACGTGTTCACCGTTTCCAAGCCTGGCATCGCGGTGGTCACGGTACAGTTCAAGGTCGGTGAGGATCGCACGCAGGCGCTGGTGCGTCTGTACGACACCGTCTATTCCAACCGGGACTGGGTGTCCCCGGAACTCGGTGTCGGCGACTTCATCATCAAGCCGATGGGCATCGACGACGTTCCGATCGTGACGCTCACGCTCTGGACGTCGGACCCGCAGCGCGGCGCATACGATCTCGAGCGCGTCGCTCATGCAGCCGAGGTGGAATTGAAGCGCGTACCGGGGACACGCGTGGTGCAGACCCTGGGTGGTCCGGGTCGCAGCGTGCGGGTGCTGCTCGACCCGGTGCGCATGCAGTCCTACGGTGTCACGATGCAGGACGTTCGCGGCGCGTTGCTTGCGGCCAATGTTTCGCTGCCGGCGGGTAGGTTGGTCGCAGGCAACCGCGAGATCACGGTTGAGACCGGAAATTTCCTGCAGTCTTCCGAGGACGTAAAGCGCCTGGTTCTCGGAGCGGGAAACCGGCAGGGCCACCCGGTGTATATCGAGGACGTCGCGCAGGTGATCGACGGGCCGGAGCTGCCCGGCCGCTACGTATGGTTCGGCGTCGGCGCCGCCGGCGGGAAGCACAACGCCGGGCAATTTGCGCCTGCGACCGAGTTTCCTGCGGTGACCATTGCGATTTCCAAGAAGGCCGGTGAGAACGCGGTGGACGTGGCCGATCACCTGCTGCGGCGGGTCGAGCAGCTGAAGGGAAGCGTGATCCCGGAAGGGATCGAAGTAACCCTCACCCGCAATTACGGCGAAACCGCGAATGACAAGGCGATGAAACTGATTCAGAAGCTGATCTTCGCCACCTTGTCGGTCGTTGCGCTGGTCTGGGCCGCGCTCGGCCGGCGTGAGGCCGCGATTGTCGGAACGGCCGTGATCCTTACGCTGGCGGCGACGCTGTTTGCTTCCTGGGCGTGGGGTTTCACGCTCAACCGGGTGTCGCTGTTCGCGCTCATTTTTTCCATCGGCATTCTCGTCGACGACGCGATCGTCGTGGTGGAGAACATACACCGCCACCGCGCCCTTGCCCCCGAAGGCCCGCTCGCATTGATGATTCCGCTGGCGGTCGACGAAGTCGGCGGTCCGACGATCCTGGCGACTTTCACCGTTATAGCGGCGCTGCTGCCGATGGCCTTTGTCACCGGTCTCATGGGACCATACATGAGTCCGATTCCGATAAACGCCTCGATCGGCATGCTCATTTCGCTTGCGGTGGCCTTTGTCGTGACGCCATGGCTTGCGGCGAGGCTCCTCGGCAAACATCATCCCGCGGCTGCCGAAGCGCATGGCGCAGCGCCCGGCACGGCCACGCGAATGTTCGGGCGGGTGATCGGGCCGTTCCTGCGCGGTGCGGACGGAGCCCGCGCAAGGCGCTGGTTGCTCGTCGGTATTCTCGCTCTGATCGCGGGCAGCATTGCGCTGGCGGCGGTGCGCCTGGTCGTGCTCAAGATGCTGCCGTTCGACAACAAGTCGGAGTTTCAGGTGGTCGTGGACATGCCCACCGGGACGGCACTCGAGGAAACCTCGCGCGTGCTGCACGAACTGGGGGCGTCACTGGCCACGGTGCCGGAAGTGACCGACTATCAGGCGTACGCGGGGACCAGCGCTCCGATCAATTTCAACGGACTGGTGCGACAGTACTATCTGAGAGCGTCGCCGGAACTGGGCGATCTGCAGGTCAACCTTGTCGACCAGCATCACCGCGAACGCAAGAGCCATGACATCGCGCTGGCGGTAAGGCCGCAGCTCGAGGCGATCGGGCGCAAGTACGGTGCTACGGTGAAAGTGGTCGAAGTGCCCCCCGGACCACCCGTGCTCTCGCCTATCGTCGCCGAGGTGTACGGTCCCGACTACGCCGGGCAACTCGATCTTGCCCAGGCCTTGCGCGGGTTGTTTTCCGGTACACCGGACATCGTCGACGTGGATTCGAGCGTCGAGGAAGCGGCGGCCAAACTCGTGCTGCGCGTGGATCGGCGCAAGGCGACGGCGCTGGGCGTCACGCAGGCGGACATCGTGCAGACGCTGCGTTCGGCGCTCGCCGGAGACAACGTGACACCCCTGCACAGCGCCGGTGCCAAGTACGAGATACCGATCAAGATCAGTCTGCCACCGGAGCAGACCGGTTCCGCCGAAACGCTGCTCGGGCTGCGCGTTCGGGCGCAGGATGGGAACCTCGTTCCGCTCTCGGAGCTTGTGATCGCGGTCCAGACGCAACGCGATCGATCGATCTACCACAAGGATCTGCTGCCGGTCGCCTACGTTGTGGGCGATATGGCGGGCAAGCTTGACAGTCCGCTTTACGGGATGTTCGGCATGCGCGGGGAGATCGCGAAGCTTCCCGCGCCGCACGGCGGCGCGCTGGGCGAGTACTTGATACGCGCGCCGGAGGATCCCTATGCCGGCTACGCGATCAAATGGGACGGTGAGTGGCAGGTGACCTACGAGACGTTTCGCGACATGGGCATTGCCTATGCGGTCGGCCTGATTCTCATATACCTGCTCGTGGTGGCGCAGTTTCGTTCGTACACCGTGCCGCTGGTGATCATGGCGCCGATTCCGCTGACCATCATCGGAGTCATGCCGGGGCACGCGCTGCTCGGGGCGCAGTTCACCGCGACCTCGATGATCGGCATGATTGCGCTGGCAGGGATTATCGTTCGCAACTCCATCCTGCTGGTCGACTTCATCGACCTCGAAGTGAGCTGCGGCACCGATTTCCAGGGCGCCGTCGTCAAGGCCGCCGCAACGCGCGCCAAGCCCATCGTGCTCACGGGGCTCGCTGCGATGCTGGGCGCGTTCTTCATCCTCGACGACCCGATATTCAACGGCCTCGCGGTATCGCTGATATTCGGCATTTTCGTCTCTACCCTGCTCACGCTGGTGGTGATCCCGGTGCTTTATTACGCGCTGCGGTGGAAACGGATCGCGGCAGGCGCCTGCGATATACTGGATGAAGCGGGCGTCGCGAATTGACCCTAGTTGGATGGAAAGGAGGTATGACCATGACCACTGAAAACGCAGTCCGAATTTTCGCCGGTATTTTCATTCTGCTGTCCCTTGCCCTGGGCGTCGAGGCGAGCCCGATTTTCCACAGCGCCTATTGGCTTTGGTTCACGGCGTTCGTGGGCGCGAACCTGTTGCAGAGCGGTTTCACACACTTCTGCCCGCTCGAGATGATTCTGAAGCGTTTCGGCATGAAGAGTGGCGCGGCGGCCTGAAGCGCGGATGCCGCCGCTGCCCGAGCACAGCCCGCAATCGAACGCGTTGCGGGGCGCTTGGGTATCGCCGTCTCGATGGAAAGTAGCGAGCCATTCGCGCGCAGCGTCGTGCCAACCGCGATGCCTCAATTGCTGTCGCGGTGCTTCTACGCAGGATTTTGCAGGTTCCCCGCGTTGCGTATCGGTCCTTGATTTCGAGCAATCCGCCTTGATCTAATTATCGGTTGCGACCCGACCAACAGGAACAAGGGACGCTCGCATGGAATTCAAGGATTACTACCAGACGTTGGGCGTCGGCCGCGACGCGACGGCGGACGAGATCAAGGGCGCATTCCGCAAACAGGCGCGCAAGTACCACCCGGACGTGTCCAAGGAGCCGGACGCTGAACGCAGGATGAAGGAGGTCAACGAGGCCTATACCGTCTTGTCGGATCCGGAGAAGCGCGCCGCGTACGATCAACTGGGACGCGGCTACCGGCCGGGGCAGGAGTTTCGGCCGCCGCCGGGATGGGACAGCGGCTTCGAGTTCTCCGGCAGTGGATTCTCGCCCCGCGAAGCCGCGGATTTCAGCGATTTCTTCGCGGAGCTGTTCGGGCGCATCGGCTCGGCTCGAGCAGGCTTTCAGCCGGGCGAGAGCGGGTTCGCAGGACGCGGCGGTGACCATCACGCGAAGGTGCTGCTCGACCTGGAGGACACTTTCCAGGGCGCCACCCGGCAAATCTCGCTTCGTGTGCCTAAGGCGGATGCCCAGGGTCGCGTCGCCTTGGAGACGCGCACCCTCAACGTAAAGATTCCCCAAGGCGTGTACGAAGGCCAGGTCATACGTCTGGCCGGTCAGGGTGCACCGGGCGGTGGTGGAACTGCTGCGGGCGATCTCCTGCTTGAAGTCCATTTCAAGCCCCACACGCGGCTGCACGTGCAGGGGCGCGATCTGCGCCTCGTTCTTCCGGTCGCGCCGTGGGAGGCGGCGCTTGGCGCGGTGGTGCAGGCGGATCTTCCGGCAGGCAGTCTCAAAGTGCGCATTCCTGCCGGTGCCCAGTCCGGTCACCAATTGCGCGTGCGCGGCAAGGGCATCCCGGGAAATCCCGCCGGCGATCTGATGCTCGAGATTCAGGTGGTGCTGCCGCCGGCGAATACGGCCAGGGCGAGAGAACTGTATGACGCGATGGCGAAAGACCTGGCCTTCGATCCGCGCCAGCAACGGAGGGCATGAGCCATGCGGGATGATGAGATCCTGAT
>Ga0156227_1217_pt1 | contig 16345 bp, 11 predicted proteins | sample RifCSPlowO2_12_FD_107875 | JGI IMG/M metagenome (GOLD analysis project Ga0156227, IMG submission 107875) | Betaproteobacteria bacterium RIFCSPLOWO2_12_FULL_63_13
CCTCGCGCACCACCGATTCGCGGTGGGTGCCGGACACCTTGCGCAGGTCCTGCAGCTGGTTGAGGTACTGCTGGATGAGGACCTGGCTCATGCGGTTACGGGGGCGAGATCAGCCTGAGTTTCGGGAAGTACTCGCGGTAGCGCCGCGCATCGCGCGTGAGCAGCGCGTGACCGGCAAGCGAGGCGTGCGCCCCGATGTAGAAATCGGGCAGCGGCGAGCGCTTGGTGCCGCCACGCTTGCGGTAGAGCTTGTAGGCTTTGGCGGCGAGGAACGCGGCGTCCCAAGGCAGAGCTTCGCGGCGCAGGTCGAAGGGCGCCAATGCACGCTCCAGTTCTTCCAGCGTCGCAAAATCGGCTGCGACTTCGGCATAGACGATGGGATTGATCACTGCGCTTCCTTCGTCCACGGCCGAGGCGAGTCGCGTGGCGGACCATTTAAACCAGTGTGGATCTTCCTCCAGCACGTCGATCAGGACGTTGCTGTCCACGAGCAGCGACGGAACCGCGAGATACGTGGCGCGTGGCTCGCGGGCGCGCGATCGGGGCATCAATCCTCGCCGCGCAGAAACGCCATGATCTGGTCGGTAGTCCAGCCGCGGAACATCGGCTCGTTCGCGGTGCCGCGCGATTTCTCGATCGCCTGCCATCCCTTCGACTTGGGCTTCCCGAGCGGCCTAAGGATGACTTGGCCACGGACAAACTCGAACTCGACTTCCGTATTCGGCAGCAGACCCGCCTTTTCGCGGATGTTCTGGGGTATGGTGACCTGTCCTTTGCTGGTGATGCGCATGATCCGGGCTCCGGTAATACCGACGTACGGTAAGAATCTTACGCCCGGTTTGACGCGTGCTCAAGCAAGGCGATTGCTCGCTGTAATCGGTTCATTTTCCGCGGGGCTGGAAGATTTCATCGACGGCGTGACGATCGCCGGCGCCGGCGTCATTCACGAAAAATTCAAGGCTGACGCTGCCAGTCTCAGCTTCTGATAGCGAATGCCGTGAACGGCGGTCGAATCTTTTCCATTACGGCAGCAATACGATCTTTCCGAACTGTTCCTGCCTTTCCAGGATACGGTGCGCTTCGGCGGCCTCGGACAACGGCAGGCAGTGGCTGATTACGGGATCAAGCGATCCCTGTCCTGCCAGCGCAAGCACCAAGGCCTGCTCGTGACGCGTGGCTCCCCGCGTGCCCAGGACGTTCAGGTGCCGGCGGTAAAGCAGTTCGATGTCCACCGAGCAATGGCGGCCGCCGTGCTGGCCCGCGGAGACCAGCGTTCCATCCATTCTCAGGCACTGCATGCACAGGGGCAGCATTTCGCCACCGACGTTTTCCAGAACGAGATCCACCCCCAGTCCACCGGTGATCTCCATGATTCGCGCGGGAATGTTCTCCTCGCGGGTGTTGAGCACATGCGTCGCCCCCAGCTTCAGCAGCGGGTCCACTTTTGCCGCCGATCCCGTCAAGGCGAATACTCGCCTCGCTCCGCCGAGTCTGGCGATCTGGATCGCCGCGGTGCCCATGCCGCCGCTCGCGGCTGTGATCAGCACGTCCTGTCCCGGCTGCAGTCCTCCCCGCTCGATGGCCATATGCCACACGGTCGAATACGACCAGAGTACACAGGCCAGTTTCTCGAAACGCATGGAACCGGGCGCATGCAGCAGCTCGCTCTCCTTCCGGCAGATGTATTGCGCGTACCCGCCAAAGCGCTGATGTCCTGGCAGCGCAATGTCTATGCAGAGATTATCGAGGCCGCGCAAGCAGTACTCGCAGCGGGCGCAGGCGGGACAGGTCATCGCGACGACCCGATCCCCGGGCCTGAACCGCTTCACCCCGTCTCCCGCAGCCTCGACTTCCCCGGCGGCGTCGCGCCCGAGTTGAAAGGGCAGCGGCAACGGAGCGCGCCCCGGCGGCGGCGTCAGGAGCCCCTGGCGATAGCGCAGGTCCCATCGCGTGACCGACGTCGCGCGCACCCGCACCAGAACCTCGTCGGGGCCGATTTCGGGCAACGGCACCTCGACGAACTGAAGCACCTCGGGCTGCCCGTACTCGAACAGGCGCACAGCCCTCATGGTGCGCGGCGGCATTGCGCCCCTCCGGTTCAGCCCGCCTTCAATGCTCCCCGGACCGCCGCGGCGATCTTCTCCGGATCAGGCGTCACGAAGTTTTCCAGAGGAAGACTGAACGGCACCGGGGTATCAGGCCTGGTCACGCGGACGATCGGCGCCTTCAGGTGCTTGAATCCCCTTTCGGCCACCGTCGCGGCGATTTCCGAAGCGATGCCGCCGCGCAACGGGCATTCGTCGACGACGACCAGCCGTCCGGTGCGCGACACCGATTCGATGATCGTCTTCTCGTCCAGCGGTACGAGCGTACGCGGATCGACCAGCTCCACTTCGATACCGTCCTTCGCCAGCGCCTCGGCAGCCGTGAGACAGTAAGGCACCATCAGCGAGGTGGCGACGACCGTCACGTCGCGTCCGCGCCGTTTGATATCGGCCACACCGAACGGTATCGCGGATTTCTTCTCGGACACTTCCGTCTCGATACCCAGCAGCTTTGCGTGGCTGACCAGCATCGTCGGGTTCGGACTGGCCAGCGCGGTGCGGATCAGACCGTATGCGTCGGCTGCCGTCGACGGCGCGACGATCTCCAGTCCCGGCGCGTTCCAAAGCATCGCGTGCGGGCTCTGGCTGTGTTGCGCAGCGCCGCCGCCGCGCACGCCATGCAGCATGTGAAACGTCACCGGCGCAGTCAGGCGACCGTTCGTCATGTAGTGCGCAACGGCCGCTTCGTTCGTGAGCTGCGACCAGGCGAGATAGCTGAACGAAGCGGTGCCCAGATCGACGAACGGCCTCATCCCCGCCATGGATGCGCCAACACCGACCGCAGCGTTGCCCGCTTCCGAGGTCGGGGGATCGAAGACGCGGTCCGGAAAGTCCTGCTTGAGACGATCGGTCAGCGTGCGCTGAGGGCCCAGACCCAATACATATCCGCCGATAATGCTCACGCGCGGGTCGGACCTCATCGCGTCATGGAGAGCATCCACCAGTGCAGCCGCATAGCTTTGTTTGCTCATGCCGAAGCCTCCTGCACAAACACATGGTTCAACGCTGTCTCGGGGGCAGGCAGCGGGCTCGCCAGCGCGAAATCGGCCGCGTCGGCAATGCGCTTGCGCGTCGCCTCGTCGAGCGCTGACAACCGGTGCACCGATTCCTCACCGCCGTTGGCGAGTTCGCGCGCAAGGCGCAGCACCGGATCGTAGTGCTCGAACCATGCCTGATGCTTGCCGGTGGGCACAGCGCCGCCGGTCGCCATGCGCAGATCGGTGATCCCTGTGGCCAATTCCGGCCAAAGCGGATCGCTGCCGGCCCAGCGCGGCGTCATCGCCTCGATGAAGACCGGTCCTCGCCCCGAACGGCATAGGGAAATCGCGCGGGTTGTCGCGGCGTGTACCGCCGCAGCGTCGACCCCGTCTACACGGACGCTCTTGATGCCCATCGACTTCGGAATCAGCAGCAGATTCTTGCTCGCATGGACCAGTGACGGGTAGCCGCCCTTGGCCATGCCCATCGCCCCGGCGCTGTTGTTTTCGCACATGAAAATCACAGGCAAGTGCCACAACGCCGCGATGTTCAGTGCTTCGTAGCTGACACCTTCTTCGAGCGCGCCGTCGCCGAACAAGGCCATGGTCACTGAACCATCGCGCCGCTGTGCGCAGGCATAGCCGCCGCCGACGGCGAGGCTGATGCATCCGCCCACCACGCCCGAGGTCGACAGGAAGCCGAGTTTGGGCTCGCACAGATGTATCGTGCCGCCGCGTCCGCCGTTCAGACCGGTGGCGCGCCCCAGGATCTCGGCCAGCCCCGCGCCGGGGTCGGCGCCGCGCGCCAGGATATGCCCGTGATTGCGGTGGGTGGTCGCCAGGAAATCCTTTCGCTTCAACGCAGCGATGGCCGGCACACCGGTCCCCTCCTGCCCTATGTAGAGGTGATAGTGACCGCGGAAATGTCCGTCGGTGGCCATCTTCACGACCGTTTCCTCGAATCGGCGTATCAGCAGCATCCTTTCCAGAAACTGCCATTGACGCTTTTCTCCAGGGCCTTTCGGCATAAGATCCTCCCGCAGTTACGATCCGTTTCACCCTCGCTGCGTCGAGCCTTTCCTCCGCCTTCCGTCGCAGCGTCAACTCTATTTTGCAGCCCGGAGTTCTTCGGTTGCCTTGCGGTCAACCTCAAGGGTCTCGGGATCGATGACGACCTTGTAGGTCTCGCGCGCCGCCTTGATCGAGACCAGTTCCTTTTTCACGTCCATGCGCACCATCTCCGGATCCCGCCCCGATGCGGGGCCGACGCCGCCTCCGCCGCTGCTGAACTTGATGACGACGTCGTTGTCCTTCATCGGCACCATTCGATGCGGCCGGATGCGCATCGTCTCCTCGCCGCGCTTGATGTAGGTACGGCACGCCGGAGTCGGCTCGCCGCCCAGCGCGCCGAATCCCAGCATCTCGTCACCGTCGGAGCTTCCGGTGGCCATCGCCGCCTCGCGCCCGTAATGCTCCGCCTCCCAATATACGCCCGGCCCGCCGCGCCAGCGTCCCGCACCCATCTGGTCGGTCAGGAACTCCCACTTGATGATCCGCCACGGAATGCGCGTCTCGACCTCTTCGACGTTGGAACGATTGACCGCACCCAGCGTCGTCAGGCCGCTCAATCCCTGGTAGCCGTCGTAGCCCCAAACTGCGCCGCCACTGCCGTCGTAGTCGAAGCTGGTGCGCACATAGCGCTCGCCGGTGCGCGGGTCGACCGCGAAGACATAGTCTCCGCGGTGCTTGCTCCAGGCGGCCACCGCGCGCTCGGGTCGCGCCTTGGACAACGCGTCGAGGACCACTTCCATGATCTGATTGCCGACGTTGACCGGTGCCGCTCCTACCGTTGCCGGGTACTTGCAGGCGACGACAGACCCCTCCGGCGCTATGACCGTAATAGCCCTCTGCGTGCCCTCGTTGTGATAATCGGCCAGCGCGGGATCGAGTGTCATGCAGACCGCGGCGATCGCGTTGCCGTAGGTGCCCGCGTAGATGCTGTTGACGAATCCTTTGCGCTGCGCGTCGCTGCGCGAAAAGTCCAGGATCAACTGGTCGCCCTTCACCGTAAGATCGAGCCGTACCCATACCGGTACGTCGAGTTCGGTCCCGTCGTCGTCGGTCGCCGATTCGGCCGCATAGGTTCCGTCGGGAATCATGCCGATCTCGGCGCGCACGGCGCGCTCGGTACGCTCGAACATGTCGCTGATGCATTCCATCACGACATCTTTTCCGTACTTGTCGAGCAACGCGACGACCCGCTGATCGGCAAGCTTGGTCGCCGCGATCATGGCCGCATTGTCGATCTGCACCCCGTGCGGGAAGCGCACCTGGTTCCAGATGAGTTCCATCACGTCCGTGCGCTCGCGTCCGGCCGACCAGACTTTGATCGGCGGGATCATGACCCCTTCGGCATGGATGTCGTAAGCGTTGGGAAAATAGCCGCCGGGGAACGCGCCGCCGGTATCCTGCTGGTGCGCCCGTGCCAGCGTCATGAACAGCAGTTCGCCCTTGTAGAAGATCGGCCTGAAGAAACCCCAGTCCGGCAGGTGGCCGGTTGCGCCCTTGTACGGATCATTGGTGAGGATTACATCGCCGGGTTCGAGGTTGCCCTGGAACTTCTTGACGATTTCCTTGACGGCGAACTGCGCGCCGAGAAACTGCACCGGCAGTCCGACCGGAACCGCGACCGTATCGCCGGTGGCGGTCCAGATACCCACCGACACATCGTGCAACTGGCCGATCAGGTAGTTCTGAGCAGTGCGATCGATCAGATGGCGCATTTCCATGCAGGTGTTCTGCAGGGAATGCCAGACGGTGTTCAGCGTGGTGAGGTCTACCTTCTTGTATGCCATAATTGTCACTCCTTGGTGGTCTACTGCTGCAGCACGTAGTTCTTCAGTTCGTCCACGGTGCAGCGAAAGCCGGCCGGGACGAGTACCGTGGTGGTGCGCTCCTCGATGATCGCCGGCCCTTCGATCACGTTGCCGGCGAGCAACCGTTCACCGTCGTAGATCGGCGTGTCCACGGATGTGCCGGAGAATATGCACTTGCGCCGGCGCTTCAGCGCGGCGGCGGGGTCTTTCCCGCCCGTGGCGATTTTCTTCAGCGCGAATGGCGCTTTGGGCGAGCTCGCCTTCAGCCTGAATGTCGAGAACTCGACCTTCAGGAACGGCATCGAGAACTCGAACAGCCTCTCGTGCTGCCGGTGAAACGCCTGCAGAATGTCCTTGACGCCGTCGGCGCTCACGGCACCCGCGGATATCTCCACCTCCACCTCGTGGAACTGCCCGACGTAGCGCATGTCCGCCGATCGGGTGATGCTGACCGAATCCTTGGCGACACCCATATCGGCGAACGCGGCGTACGCTTCGGCCTCCATTTCCGCGTACAGGGCGTTGACCTTGTCCAGATCCAGGCTGTCGGCCCTGGAAATGTACGAGCGCGCGTAGTCGCGCCCGATGTCCATCGCAAACATTCCGTAGGCACTGTACAGCGCCGCCACCGACGGAACCACCACGGTGGGAATGCCCAGCGCCTGGGCCATCGCCGCCGCGTGTACGGGTCCGGCACCGCCGCCGGCCACCATCGAAAAGTCGCGCACGTCGAAGCCGCGTTTCGTGAGCACGGCGGTAATCTGGTCCGCCATCACGTGATTGATCGTCGTGAACATGGACTGGGCCGCCTCCTCGACGCTCATCCCCAGCGGATCGGCGACCTTCTTGATCGCACGCCGCGCCGCATCCACGTCGAGCGGGATGTCACCGCCCAGGAAGTAATCATGAGGAAGGTAGCCCAGCACCAGATCCGCATCGGTGGTGGTCGGTTCGACGCCCTTGCCGTAGCATGCCGGTCCTGGGTCCGCGCCCGCACTGCCGGGTCCCACCCGCAGCAGGCCGAGCGAGTCGATCCAGGCGATACTGCCGCCGCCGGCACCGATCGTGTGCACATCGACCATCTTGATCGCGACGCGGTCGTCGCCCACCCAGTTCTCTGAAGTGGTCGGAATCACGCCGTCTTTGACCAGCACGACATCGAAGCTGGTGCCGCCCATGTCCACGGAAACCACGTTGCCCAGGCCGATCCCGCGACCCAGGTGCACCGCCCCGGACGGCGCAGCGGCAGGGCCGGAGTTGAGCAGCGTCACCGCGCGACCAAGGCACTGGTTCACGGTCTGGACCATGCCGTTGGCCAGGATCATCAGCACCGATCCCTTGAAGCCGGCATTGCGCAGCCGGCTTTCCATGTTGGTGAGGTGGCGCGCGATGACCGGCTCGACATAAGCGCTCACCACGGTCGTCGTGAAACGCTCGAATTCACGCCAGACCGGCAGGATTTCGTGCGAAGCAATTGCGTGGGCCTCGGGAAAAACCTCCTTGATGATCTCGACCGCTCTCTTTTCGTGCTCGGGATGCAGGTAGCTGTACAGGAACCCCACCGCCACAGTCTGACAACCCTCCGCCTTCAATTTCAGCGCGGCCTTCCTGGTTTCCTGCTCATTGAGCGGCGTCAGCACGGACCCGTCGTAGAGCACGCGTTCGTCGACGCCCAGCCGCAGCCAGCGCGGCACCAGCGGCTCGTACGGCGGGATGAAAACGTTGTACATCGACACGCCCACCGGGCGAATTCCCCGCCGCAGGTCGATCACATCCCGGAAATTCTTGGTCGTGATCAGGCCGGTCTTGGCGCCCCGGCGGGTCAGCAGCGTATTGGTCGCCAGCGTCGTTCCCTGCATCAGAAGATTGACGTCGCCGAGAAATGCGTTCATTGGCTGTTCGTAGACTTGCGCCGCCTTTTGCAGCGCATTGAGCAGTCCGTCGGTCGGATTGTCCGGCGTCGTCGGCGCCTTGAACAAGCTCAGGGTACCGCTTTCGTCGAGCACCAGGCAGTCGGTGAAGGTTCCGCCGATGTCAATGCAGATACGTTTCATGTGTGTTCCTTAGATTCAAGATTCGGTTTCGGCGAAGCGCCACTTACGCCGGTGCGCGGAGCGCGCGCGTCGCCTCAAGGTCTATCAGGAAACTCACCGGATCGATGGCAACCTTGTAGACCTCTCTCGCGGCCTGAACGGAAACGAGTTCGTTCTCGACGTCCTCGCGCACCATCTGCGGATCGCGTTCGGCCGGATCGCCTACACCGCCGCCGCCGCTGGAATGCTTGACGAGAATGTCGTGTTCCTTCACATCCACCAGCCGATGCGGTTTGACGCGGATCTCTTGTCCGTTGCGCCGCTGATAGGTGCGACAGACCGGGGACGGATGGCCTCCTACGGCACCGCTACCCTGCACCACGTCGCCATCGGAGCTTCCGGTCGCCATCTGACCCGCCGTCCCCAAGTTGAGCGCTTCCCAGTGGACTCCCGGGCCGCCGCGCCAGCGGCCGGCGCCGGTGAAATCGGTGGCGAATTCGTACTTGAGTATGCGCCACGGCAAGCGGATTTCCTCTTCCTCGACATTGCCGCGCGTGACCGCGCCGAGCGCCGTCATCGAGCTCAAGCCCTGGTAGCCGTCGAACCCCCACACCGCGCCGCCGCTGCCGTCGTAGTCGAAGGTCGTGCGCACGTAGCGCTCGCCGGTGCGCGGATCGACCGCGAAGGTGTAATCACCGCGATGCTTGGCCCATGCGGCCACGGCACGATGCGGCACCGCCTTGGACAGCGCGTCGATCACCGCCTCCATCACCTGGTTGCCGACGTTCACCGGCGAAGCACCGACGGTCGCAGGATATTGGCAGTTGACCACTGAACCCACCGGCGCGATCACCTTCATCGCCGCCATCGTGCCCTGGTTATGGTATTCGGCCAAGGCGGAATCGAAGTACAGCACCGCAGCGGCGACCGCGTTGCCGTAGGTCGCGGCGTACACGCTGTTGATGAACCCTTTGCGCTGGCCGTCGCTCTCGGAAAAGTCGATGATCATCTCGTCGCCCTGAACCGTGATGCGGGTGCGCACCGTTACCTGCTCGTCGAGAACCGTGCCGTCGTCATCGGTCGCGGCGGCACCGGTATATATGCCGTCCGGGATCTTGCTGATCTCGTCGCGCACCGCGCGTTCGGTGCGCGCGAGCATCTCCTCGACGCACGCGAGCACTGCATCCTTTCCATAGGTGTCGAGCAGCGCCACCATCCTCTTTTCGCACATCACCGTGGCGCCGATCATCGCCTGCAGGTCGATCCGCACGCCGTCCCGGAAGCGCACGTTGTTGAGGATCAGGTTGATGACATCGGTGCGCTCGCGGCCGCGGTCGTAGACCTTGATCGGGGGAATGCAGATGCCCTCGGAGTGGATGTCGAAGCCGTTCGGGAAATATCCGCCGGGAAATGAGCCCCCGGTGTCCATCTGGTGGCCGCGGCAAAGCGTGAAAAACAGCAGTTCCCCACGGTAGAAGATCGGACGGAAAAAGCCCCAGTCCGGCAGATGGCAATTATGTCCGCCGTGATAGGGATCGTTGGTCAGGAACAGGTCCCCCGGGTTGATGTTGCCGGCGAAGTTCTTGACCAGATCCTGTACCGGATACGTGCTGCCGAGAAACTGCACCGGCAGCCCGACGGGCACGGCAATCGTCGAACCGTCCGCACCCCAGATGCCGACCGATAAATCGTGCAGCTGGCCCATCAGATAGTTCTGCGCCGTGCGGTCGACCAGGTGGCGCATTTCCCTGCAGATGGTCTGCATCGAGTGCCAGATCGTCGCCACCGTGGTCGCGTCGAGTTTCGGCCTGCCGGCTCGATCCGTCCCGACCGCCACCGGCGGGCGCCGCTGCTCGACCCGCGTGAGCACGTAGTTCTTGTATTTGTCCACGGTACAGGCGTACGTTTCCGGTATCACCACGGTCGTCGTCACCTCTTCGATCACGGCCGGCCCCTGGATGACGTTGCCGGCAAGCACCTTCTCGCCATCGTAGATCGGCGTGTCGATGTCCTTGCCGCTGAACCGGCACGTGCGCCGTCGCTTCAGCGCCTGCGAGGGATCCTCGGTCCCCGCACCGACCTCGGGCAGCGAGAAGGGTGCCCTCGGGCTGCTCGCCTTGAGCCGCAGCGTGAGCATTTCGACCGGCTTCCACGGCATTGAAAACGTGTAAAGCTCCTCGTGTCTGCGTCCGAAGTAGGCGACGGTGTCGTCAATGTCCTTCTGCGTGAGCTTGCCGTTCGCGACGTCGGCCTCTACTTCGTGGAACTGCCCCTGGTAGCGCATGTCCGCGGTGCGTTTGAACGTGACATCCCGAGCGGCAACGCCGTGGGCCTCGAACGACGCCAGTGCCTCCGCCTCGAGTTCCCCGTAGATTCGATTCACGGCGTCTAGGTCGATGCTGCCGACGCGACTGATGTAGGAGCGCGCATAGTCCTGTCCGATGTCCATCGCGAACATGCCGAACGCGCTGTACAGCGCCGCAACCGACGGCACGACGACCTTGCGCACGCCCAGCCCTTCGGCGATGAAGCCGGCGTGGATGGGGCCGCCGCCGCCGCCGGCGATCATCACGCAATCGCGCACGTCATGGCCACGCTTGGTCGAGACCTCGGTGATCTTGTGGGCCATGTTGGCGTTGACGGTGCGGAATATGGCCTCCGCCACATCCACCTCGCTCATTCCCAGGCGCTGCGCGAACGGCGCCATCGCGCGCTGCGATGCCTCCGGATCAATGCTCATCTCGCCGCCCAGGAAATAGTCCGCGGGCACGTACCCGAGCACGAGGTTCGCATCGGTGACCGTAGCCTCGCTGCCGCTCCCGTAGCAGGCCGGTCCTGGGTCGGCGCCGGCGCTCTCAGGTCCCACACGCAGCAGCCCCAGCGAATCGATCTTGGCGATCGATCCGCCTCCGGCGCCGATGCTGGAGATGTCCACCATCTTGATCGCGACCCGCTGGTCGCTTTCCCAGTGTTCCGTCGTCGTCGGAATCTCGCCGCTGTTGACGAGGCACACATCGAAGCTGGTACCGCCCATGTCCACCGACAGCAGCTTGTCGTCCCCGACGTGTCGTCCCAGATACGCGGCGCCGGACGGGGCCGCCGCCGGCCCCGAATGCAGCAGGAACACCGGGCGGTGCATACACTGCTCGACGTTCTGCACCAGGCCGTTGGCCAGCATCAGTAAGAACGTGCCGCGAAAGCCGGCCGACTTCAGCGCACGATCGAGCGAAGACAGGTAGCGCGCGACCGCCGGGCCGACATAGGCGCCGACCGCGGTGGTACTGAAACGCTCGAACTCGCGCCATACCGGCAGGGTTTCGTGAGACGTGGTGACCAAGAGCCCCGGAGTGGTTTCCCGGCAGACGGCCGCCGCGCGCAGTTCATTCGTGGGATTCGCATACGCATGCAGGAAGCAGACCGCGATCGATTCCACCCCCTGCGCCTTCATCCTCAGCGCGGCCTCTGCGACCTCCTTGTCGTTGATCGGCGTCAGTATCTCGCCGGTGTAGAGCGTGCGCTCTTCGATGCCGACGCGGCGCGAACGCGGAATCAGCGGACGGTTGGGCGGTATGAAAAGGTTGTACAGCGACACGTCGATCGGCCTGATGGCCCGCCTGATTTCCAGCATGTCGCGGAAGTTCTTGGTGGTCAGCATGCCGGCCTTGGCGCCGCGCCCGGTCAGCAAAATGTTGGTGGCAAGCGTCGTGCCGTGGACGAGCACCTCGATCTGGCCGAGGAACGCGTCGATGCCGACGCCGTAATGGCGTGCGGCCTTGGACATGGCATTCATGAAACCTTCTGTCGGATCCGTCGGGGTCGTGGACGCCTTGAACTTCTGCAGCAGACCGGTCTCGTCCATGACCAGACAATCGGTGAAAGTTCCACCGACATCGACGCAAACTCGCTTGCTCTTGCCTGACATTGTCGTCAATTCCTTATCATCGTTCGAATGATCTCCCGCCCGATCGCGCGCGATCGGGCGGCGACCCCTAACCCGGCAGTTTCAACGTGCGCCACAAGCCTTCGATTCGCTCCAGCGTCTTTTCATCCGGCAGCGCCAGCTGCGGAAAGCGTTGTCCGTCCCATTCCGGCCGCGGCGGGAACCGGTCCTCGGGTTCCATCGGCCAGGTGGCATCGATGATCATCCGGTCCCCCAGCCCGCGTTTCTCGACGACGATGGCGGGATCCAGCGGCGAATCGCAGCAGTCGGGGATGATGCGCACGTCGCGGCTCGCCTTGACGCGGCAGTTGACCGCCCAGATCACCTCACCGACGTCGCTCACGTCGATGTCGGCATCGCAAACGATCACGTTCTTGACCATCGGCGCCGGGCCGTGCTCGTAGACGAAATTCGCCACGTCGAGCGCCTGACCGGCATAGGTCTTGTTGATGGAAACGGCGATCGTTTCCTCCGGGCTGTTTGGAAGCACGTAGGCGGCGATGATGTCGGGACGGCCGTACATGCGCGATGCCGCGAAGATCCCGGCCGCCCGCGAGATACCGACGCCGGAAACGTACTCGCAGGGAGGCCTGCCATTGAGCTGCGCACGATAGATCGGATTCCTGCGGTGGGTGATCGCAGTGACGTTGATCACCGGCCCTTCCTTGATCAGCGCCCCCATGTGACCTGTGTACTCACCGAACGGACCTTCCGGCCTGGTCTCGGTCAGCGACATGTGCCCTTCGACGACGATCTCCGCCGTGGCGGGCACCTCCAGGTCGACCGTCTCGCACTTCACCAGTTCGACCGGTGCCCCACGCATCGCTCCCGACATCGCGTATTCGTCGACGCCGTACGGCCACGACCACAGGGAGTTCAGCGGCAGAACCTCATCCTGGCCGAGCGTGATCGCGACCGGCATCGGTTTGCCGAGTGCCTTCCACTTCTCGTAGTGAAAGTGGGCGTGCTCGCCCGGGCAGATGAAGATCCCCACGCTGTTGCGGTCGTGAACCATGATCCGGTACATACCCACGTTGCGCTCGCCGGTGTCCGGATCCTTGGTGACCACGCAGTGCCAGGTGCCCAGGTAACGCCCTCCATCCAAAGCGATATAGTGCGGAATGGGGAACTTCAGCAAGTTGCACGCGCTGCCGATGTCCTTCACGTCCTTGCAGGGTCCGGTGGGTACGATCACCGGATCGATGGGCTTGCGGCAGCGCTCGTAGAGGCCCTCGATCATCTTCGACCACGAGATGTCCTCTGGAAAATCCAGAGCGAGCGCCCATCGGGTGGGATTGGGAACCAACATACCCGCGACCGTGTAGCCCTCCGGATAACCGGTAACCTTTTCGAACAGCAGCGCGGGCTGAGTCTTGGTCCGGATCGCCTTGTGCAGCCAGGCACCTATTTCCAGGTCCCAGTGCACCTCGTCGCGGATCCTCAGCAGTTCACCGCGCTTTTCCAGCAGAGCGATGAATTCCCGCATATCGGCAAATGGCATAACCAATCCTCCTTCACGGCTGGTGGTGCATCACATCGGGATTGCACGAGAGATTGCCGACAACAGCGTCTCCTGTCGGACGCACGCAAGAAATGCTGGCCACGCGCTCCACGCCGCGGCGCCGGTCCAGCAAAGGATGGCCCAGCGGCTAAAATAATGAAATAGAAAATACCGAATATTTACTATTCACTGCGTAAATAGTCGTCAGGTCGGCGGGACCGCGCGTGAAACGGGTCCGCTGCCGACGCGACAACGTCCGGGGCGCCCGCGGTTCGCGCGATCAATAGCACCTATAATATCGAGTCGATTTCACTCGATGCTTCGACGCGCCGTCCTGCCCCCGGGCGGCCGACGGCGCGGATGAGCCGATCTTCGGCGCGGGCGCTGCCCGCGAGCGGCGCGTCCGATTCGGGTGCTCCTGGAACCGCCCGCTCTGGAAAGGACATTGGACATGGCGAGGGTGAATGCTCTGCGCAGCGTCGAGCTTGGCGTCACCGACCTCGATCGATCGGAAGCGTTCTATCGCGATTCCTGGGGGCTGCGGCCGGTCGCGGACGCGCCAGGAACGCGTTACCTGCGCGCGAGCGGCGCCGAACATCACGTGCTGGTGCTGCACGAACGCGAAACGCCCGGACTTGTCCGGATCAATTTCGCTGCGGCGACTCCGCGCGCGGTCCAGCGGCTCCATGCCGAACTCAAATCGGGCGGCGTCGCGATGCGCGACGATCCCCACCCCATCGGCGAGCCCGGAGGCGGATACGGTTTCGCCTTCGCCGACCGGGCAGGCCGCGAACTGCGCGTTCTCGCGGACGTGGCGGTGCACATTGACGCGCACGTCGAGCGCGACCGACCGCGCCGGCTCAGCCACGTGGTATTGAACTCGGCCGACGCCGATGACGACGCCGAATTCCTAATGGATCTGCTCGATTTCCGCCTGAGCGATCAGACCGAAATGATGGAATTTCTCCGCTGCAACGCGAACCACCACAGCATCGCCTTCGTGCGAACGGGAAACACTACGCTCAATCACGTCGCGTTCGAAATGCCGGACTGGGATGCGCTCATGCGCGGTGCTGGCCGGATGAGGGAGCTCGGGCACGCCATCGAGTGGGGCATCGGCCGTCACGGTCCGGGAGACAACGTGTTTGCCTACTATCTGGATCCCGACGGGTTGGTCGTCGAATATACCGCCGAACTGCAGCAGGTCGATGAGGCGACCCACAGGCCCGGTAACCCGCGCGACTGGGCGCGCCCGCTCGACCGGCTTGATCAGTGGGGGCTGGCAGGCGCTCCTTCCGAGCGGATACTCGGGGCGATGAGCGGGGCCGGCCAGGGCCGGTACTGAGACAGCTTGCCAGCGACCCGGCGCCGCGGTCCAATCCGCTGCGAAGCGGGCCCGGGCGACCGATGTCGGCTTGATGAATCCACCCTCAGGAGTACCAGAAATGAAACCAACAATCGGCTTTGTCGGGCTCGGGCTGATGGGCGGGTCGCTGTCTCGGCATCTGCTCGCTGCCGGATTCGAGCTGATTGTCCACGACGCCGACCCCGACAAAGTGGAAGCGGTCGTGAAAGCCGGGGGAACCGCAGCCGGCGCGCCAGAGCAGATCGCTTCACAGGTCGACATTATCGTCCTGTCGCTGCCGGACTCGAAGGTCGTCAGTGCGGTAGTCAACGACGCACTGAGGCTGTTCGAGATTGGGAGACAGGGGCTGATCGTCCTCGATACGTCGACAGCGGCTCCGGCGGTATCGGTCGCCATGGCCGCCAAGCTGGGTGAACGGGGGATCGAAATGCTCGACTCGACGATCAGCGGGACCGCCACGATGTGTGCGGCAAAGGAGAGCCTGTTCATGGTCGGCGGAACAAAGGAGGCGTACGAGCAGTGCGTACCGCTGTTCGCCGCCATGGCCAAGGACTCGATCTACATGGGCCCGAGCGGCACCGGCGCGGCCATCAAGCTGGTGGTCAATCTGGTGCTCGCCCTGAACAGGATGGCGCTTGCCGAAGGACTTACGCTGGCAAGAAAAGCCGGATTGGATCAGGCGCAGACGCTGGATGTTCTCAAGAAATCAGCGGCGTATTCCAAGGCCATGGACCAGAAAGGCCCGCGGATGGTCAATAGGCACTTCGTGCCGCCGGAGGGACTGCTCGGCATGCAGTACAAGGACGTGCAACTCATGCTCGAGTTAGGCGACAAGCTGAACTGCCCGCTGCCGCTGCTCTCGCTGAACGCCGCGGCGCTGGCCGCCGAAATCGCCAAGGGCAGGGACCACTGGGATACCTCGGACATCATCTCGTATTACGACGAACGGGCCGATGGCTAGCTTGCCCGAGGCTGCGTTCGATGAAAGAGCGGGTACTGCTCGCCGATGTCGCCGGCCCGGCGCGCTTCGCACCGGCATCGTGTCGTCACGCCAATGCACCCAGGAAGCGTTCCGCGGGGAGCACGCGCACGCCTGCTTCGACGAAGTCGCGCCGGGCGTCTCGCACGACCTGATACACCCACGGAATTCCGAGTCGGTCCCGGAAGTACTTCAGTGCGGGGTCGACCCGCGTTTCGCTCAGCTTCGCCTCGACCGCGAACCACGGTTTGCGTGCGACCGTTACCAGGAAATCCAGCTCCTTGCCGGTGCGATCCCGCAGGTAGCGCAGCTCGACATCATATCCTTCACGGTCCTCGAGGAGGTGGCAGAACTTGTTCAGGTGCGAGGCAACGAGGTTCTCGAAGCGCGCGCCTTCGGAGGGAATGACGCTCCAGTCCCACAGATAGGCCTTCGGCATCTTCTGCAGCGATCTCGCCCGCAATGAGGTGAAGGGCCGGATCCGGAAGATGTAGTAAAGCCGCTCGAATATTTCGATCCAGTGCGTGAGAGCGCGGTGGCTCGCTTCCAGGTTCTCGCGCAGTGAGTT
>Ga0156227_1252_pt1 | contig 15923 bp, 15 predicted proteins | sample RifCSPlowO2_12_FD_107875 | JGI IMG/M metagenome (GOLD analysis project Ga0156227, IMG submission 107875) | Betaproteobacteria bacterium RIFCSPLOWO2_12_FULL_63_13
ACCGGCCTGGCGGGTATGAGCATGGCGTTTGCGTGTGCGCTAGCGATGGCCGCGCTGGTGTCGGTGTTCGCCTCGAGTATCGCCGCGTTCTACACTACGGACCCGCAGGTGCTGGCGCTTGCCAGTGCGCTGCTTTCATTCGTCGCCGTGTACCACGTGTTCGACGCAGTGCAGGCGGTTGCGGTGAACGTGCTGCGCGGCTACAAGCGCGCCGTGGTCCCCATGGTTATCTACGCGGTGGCGCTGTGGGGCGTGGGCCTGGGAGGCGGCTACACGATAGGCCTGACCGCCGTCGACCTGTCGTGGTTGGGCATCCCCACGCCCTGGGGCGCGCGCGGGTTCTGGTTTGCAGCGATCGCCAGCCTCGCGCTCGCCGGGGCGCTGGTGACCCTGTACTTCCTTCGCGTCAGCCGGGAACCCGATGCGGCGCTCTAGGCGGCTCGCGGCGGCTACAACCCCAGCCGCTGCACCGCGTTCTGGCCTGGCAGCGGCTACAACCCCAGCCGCTGCCAGATCGTGGAGGTCGGCCCGGCCATGTTCATCGTGTAGAAATGCAGTCCGGGCGCGCCCGCCGAGAGCAGTCGGTCGCACAGGTCGGTCACGACATCCAGACCGAAGCTGCGGATCGAGGCGATATCGTCGTGGTAGCTGGCCAGCTTCAGTCGCAGCCATCGCGGGATGTCCGCCCCGCACGCGTCCGAAAACCGCGCCAGCTGCGTATAGTTGTTGATCGGCATGACGCCGGGAACGATCGGAATGTCGATGCCGATCGCTTCACAGTCGTCCACGAATCGGAAATAGGAATCAGCGTTGTAGAAATACTGCGTGATGGCGGAGTTTGCGCCCGCATCGATCTTGCGCTTGAAATTGCGCAGGTCATCCTGGGGGCTCTTGGCCTGCGGGTGAAAATCCGGGTAGCAGGCGACGTCGATGTGAAAACGATCTCCCGTGTGTTCGCGGATGAATTCAACCAGCTCGTTGGCGTAGTGAAACGCACCCATGCTCGCCGCGCCGGAAGGCATGTCGCCGCGCAGTGCGACGATATGGCGGATCCCCTGGGCACGGTAAAGGTCGAGCGTCTCGGTGATGTCCGCGCGCGATGACCCGACGCAGGACACATGGGGCGCGGCATGGAAGCCGGCCTGCCGGATTTCCGTCACCGTGGCCAATGTTCGATCCCGCGTCGATCCTCCGGCGCCGTAGGTCACCGAGAAGAACCGTGGCTGGAGCTGCGCGAGCTGCCGCCACGTGGCGCTCAGTCGCTGCACGCCTTCGGGGGTCTTTGGCGGAAAGAATTCGAAACTGAAATTGCGCGGGTGTCTTTTCTGGGATTCCATGCGCGCCGCAGATGGTGTTTCCGCCCGCCGGCACGAGTGCGCGGCGGGCGGAACCGGTGCTCAGTACCGATACGAATCGGACTTGTAGGGGCCGTTCTTCGCTACACCGATGTAATTGGCCTGCTCTTCGGTGAGCTCGGTCAGCATCGCGTTGAGCTTTTTCAGCTGCAGCCGGGCAACCTTCTCGTCCAGGTGTTTCGGCAGAACGTAGACCCCGATCGGGTACTTGTCGGACTTCTTCTGCGCCTCCGACCAGAGCTCGATCTGCGCGATCACCTGGTTGGCGAACGACGACGACATCACGTAGCTCGGATGACCCATCGCGCAGCCCAGGTTCACCAGCCGCCCGCCGGCCAGCAGAATGATGCGCTTGCCGTCAGGAAAGATGACGTGATCGACCTGGGGTTTGATGTTCTCCCACTGGTACTGGTGCAGCGAGGCGACGTCGATCTCGGAGTCGAAATGGCCGATGTTGCACACGATCGACTGGTTTTTCATGCGCAGCATGTGCTGGTGCGCGACGACGTTCAGGTTGCCTGTGGCGGTGACGAAGATATCGGCCTTGTCGGCGGCCCAGTCCATCGTCACCACGCGGTAGCCTTCCATCGCCGCCTGAAGGGCGCAGATCGGGTCGATCTCGGTGACCCACACCTGCGCCGAAAGGGCACGCAGCGCCTGCGCGCACCCCTTGCCGACGTCACCGTAGCCGCACACCACGGCGATCTTGCCCGCAATCATCACGTCGGTGGCACGCTTGATGCCGTCCACCAGCGATTCGCGGCAGCCGTAGAGGTTGTCGAACTTGCTCTTGGTGACGGAATCGTTGACGTTGATCGCCGGCAACAGCAGCCGGCCCTCCTTGGCCATCTGGTACAGGCGGTGCACCCCGGTCGTGGTTTCCTCGGTCACGCCGCAGATGTTCTTGGCCAGCGTCGCGTACCAGCCCGGCCTTGCGCCGAGGCGCTTCCTGATCGACGCGAAAAGGGCGGTTTCTTCGTCGTTGGTCGGTTTCGAAACGACCGATGCGTCCTTTTCCGCGCGGCAGCCCAGGTGCACCAGCAGCGTCGCGTCGCCGCCGTCGTCGAGTATCATGTTGGGTGTGCCGGCGTCACCCCACTCGAAAATGCGGTGGGTGAATTCCCAGTATTCCTCGAGCGACTCGCCCTTGTACGCGAATACCGGTGTGCCGCCGGAGGCAATCGCCGCGGCAGCATGATCCTGGGTCGAATAGATGTTGCAGGACGCCCAGCGCACGTCCGCGCCCAAGGCCCGCAGCGTCTCGATCAGCACCGCGGTCTGGATCGTCATGTGCAGCGAACCTGCAATGCGCGCCCCGTTCAGGGGCTGCTGAGCCGAGAATTCCTCGCGAATGGCCATCAGACCGGGCATTTCGGTCTCGGCGATCCGGATTTCCTTGCGGCCCCAATCGGCGAGCCCGATATCCGCGACGTGGTAGTCCTGCTTGGGCTTGATGACTGCGCTCATCACGCGCTCCTTTTCCTGAGAGTTCGTGAGCGCCGTTGCAATGTGGACCCCCGAGCCTGGCAGGCCTCGGTGGATGACACCGGCGGCTCTGTTGCAACGCTCCTCGGGGAGGCGATATTTTACCGCATCTGACGTCGGCAGGCAGCGACCCGCAACCGATCGAGCCAAGCCATGATCCGCTTGATGTCCGACACACTACAGTGCTGATTTTGCGTCAGAAAGGGTTCAACTAGAGCCTGGTGCCGCCGAGTCGTTCGTGCAGCCGTTGCACCGCGCGACCCGGTCCGCGCCGCCCGCAGCCTGGCGCGCGGTGGACGATCTGACTCGCGCGCTGCGCTCACCCCTGCGCTGTTTCTTTTCGCGTTACCCCCGCGTCCTCGCCGAGTGCCGCGGCCTTGTCGGTTGCCTCCCAGGTGAATTCCGGCTCATCGCGGCCGAAGTGGCCATAGGCGGCGGTCTTTTCGTAGATCGGCCGCATCAGATCAAGCATCTGAATGATGCCCTTGGGCCTGAGATCGAAGTGCTTGGTCACCAGTTCCGATAGCGTCTCATCCGAGATCGTTCCGGTGCCGTAGGTGGTGACCATGATGCTGGTAGGCCGCGCCACGCCGATCGCATAGGAAACCTGTACCAGGCATTTCGACGCGAGGCCCGCAGCGACGATGTTTTTCGCCACATAACGCGCGGCGTAGGCAGCGGAACGGTCTACTTTCGACGGATCCTTGCCCGAAAACGCCCCTCCGCCGTGCGGTGCCGATCCGCCGTAGGTGTCGACGATGATCTTGCGGCCGGTCAGCCCGCAGTCACCCTTCGGGCCGCCGATTTCGAAGCTCCCGGTCGGGTTGACCAGATAGTGGATTGCGCCCTTGACGAGCGCTTTCGGAAGCACCGGCTTGATGACCTGCTCGATCACCGCTTCCTTGATTTCTTCGTGTCTCATGGCCGGCGCGTGTTGGGTCGAAACGACCACGGTGTCGATCGAATCGGGCTTGCCGTCCACGTAGCGGATCGTGACCTGGGACTTCGAATCGGGCCGGAGCCACGGCAGCCGGCCGTCGCGCCGCACTTCGGAGAGGCGCTCGACCAGACGGTGCGCGAGGTAGATCGGTATCGGCATCAACTGCGGGGTTTCGTCGCAGGCATAGCCGAACATCAGCCCCTGGTCGCCGGCGCCCTGATCCAGGTCCAGACCCCTGCCCTCGTCAACCCCTTGAGCGATGTCCTGCGACTGCTCGCCGTAGGCGACAATGACGGTACAGGTGGACGTGTCGAAGCCGATCGCGGGATCGTTGTAGCCGATGCGCCGAATGGTCTTGCGCGCGATTTCGTCGAAATTGACCCGCGCGCCGGTGGTGATTTCGCCCGCCAGCACCACGAGATTGTCCTTGACGAGGGTTTCGGCTGCGACCCGGGAGCGTTTGTCTTGGGCTATGATGGCATCCAAAACCGCGTCTGATATCTGGTCCGCCACCTTGTCGGGGTGGCCCTCGGAAACCGATTCGGAAGTAAAGAGAAAGCTGCTCATGTTCGGTGCGGTTCCTGGTCGACGAAAAAAAGGGCCCAAAGAATAACACACACCACCGAACCCGCCACCCGCCCGATGTCCTTGGTGCTGAGAATGCTCGGCGCATTGCCGTTGCCGGTCCTGCATGCGATCGGGATCATCGTGGGATGGCTGGTCTACGCCGTCTCGGGACGTTTTCGCCGGTATTTGCGCGAGAACCTTGCCGCCGCGGGCTATGTCGACCGGGCCATCAGGCGCTCGGCCGTAGCGCACACCGGCATGAGCGCGATGGAAATCCCGGTTATCTGGATGCGCCGCCAGGAAGAGGTTGCGCGCCTGGTCGCGGAGGTGCGGGGGTGGGAACTTATCGAAAGAGCGCTTGCTGCCGGGAAGGGGGCGATACTGCTAACCCCGCATCTGGGCTGCTGGGAAATCACCGCGCAATACGTCAGCCGGCGTCACCCGATAACGGTTCTCTACAGTCCTCCCAAGATGCGCGCGGTGGATCCGCTGATGCAGCACGGACGCACCCGCGAGGGTATGCGCAGCGTGCCGCCGGACCTGTCGGGGCTTCGGGCGATGCTGCGGGCGCTGCGCAACGGCGAGGCGATCGGCATCCTGCCCGATCAGGTCCCGGGCATCGGCGAAGGCGAATGGACGGAGTTCTTCGGCCGGCCCGCGTACACGATGACGCTGGTGAGCAAGCTCGCGCAAAAGACCGGCGCCCCGGTGCTGCTCGGTTTTGCCGAGCGCCTGAAGCGAGGTCGGGGCTACAGGCTGTATGTCGGGCCCATGCCTGAACCACTGGCCGGCGAATCCCCGCAGCGACAGCTCAACCGGGGGATCGAGGAACTGGTGCGCCGCTGCCCGGCCCAGTACCTGTGGGCTTATAACCGATACAAGGTTCCGGCCGGCGTCGAGCCGCCGGTGCAGCGTGGGGCCTGAGGAAGCAAGCGGGTGCTAGCGCGGGTCGGACTCGCCGCGATGCGCCTGCTGCAGATCCTGCCGCTGGCGCCGCTCGCCCGCGTCGGCGAGGCGTTCGGGATGCTGTTCTACGCGTTCGGATTCGAGCGCCGGCGGGTATGCCTTCTCAACCTGGAACGTTGTTTGCCCCAGCTTGGCGAATCCGAGCGCGCTGCGCTCGCGCGGCGCCATTTCCGTGCCGTCGGCCGCAGCCTGCTCGAGCGCGCGATTCTGTGGTGGTCGCCCCGCGAGCGCATCACGGGGATGGTGCGGGTTGCCGGCCTCGAGCATCTGCGCGCGCTCGCCGGGCGCCCCGTAATTGTGCTCGCCCCGCATTTCGTCTCTCTCGACGTCGGGTTTGCGCGGCTCGCGTGCGAGATGGATCTTGCCGGCATCTACGCGAACCAGAAGAGTGCGGTCATGAACAGGCAACTGTATTCGGGCCGCGTTCGATTCGGCAGGCAGCGCCTGTTTTCGCGTCAGCAGGGCGTGCGTCTGGCGCTTGCCGCGCTCAAGGAAGGCATACCCTTCTACTACCTTCCGGACCAGGACTACGGTCCGCGTGACGCGATATTCGTACCGTTTTTCGGTGTGCCGGCCGCCACGATCACGGGCCTGTCGAGACTCGCCAGGCTGGCCCGCGCGAGCGTGGTCCCATGTGTGACGCGCATGCTGCCCGGGGGTGAGGGCTACGAGCTACGCTGCTATCCCGCCTGGGAGAACTATCCGTCGGACGACCTCGTCGCAGACACGCGGCGCATGAACGCGTTCGTCGAGGAGCGGGTGCGCGAAATACCCGAGCAGTATTTCTGGACACACAAGCGGTTCAAGACGCGGCCCGCAGGCGAGGCAAGGTGGTATTGAGCGCGCGGTTCGGACTCGCACGCTGCGCGCCGCAACCGCGGGGCAGCGGCCCGGGTCCGGCTCAGCCGCCGCTCGTTTTCGCGCTGCCGTCGTAGCTCTGAATCCGGTCCAGGTTGTCCTGGATATCCTGCTCCATCGCCCGCAGGCGCAGCATCGCGAAGGTCTTGGCAGTGTCCAGAAACTGGAAGCTGTGGGTGCCCACGAAGCTGCCTCCCTCCGCCTTCAGCTTCTGGAAGCGTTCGATGGCATCGCGTTGGCGCAGGATCACTTCTTTGCTGACCTTGCGATAGCGCTGATTCTTCGGCTCGATCTTCTCCAGCGCGATGCTCTTCTCATCGATGATCACGTTGAATATCGGTGCGCGGTCGGTCACGGCGATTGGCTCCTGATAGATAGGGTGCCGCCTAATAGATCTCGGGGACGAAGTTCTGGATTTCCAGCGGCGGTCGGGCGTAGCCCTCACGCAGCTCCGGTTTGCGCTTCGGAAGCTTCGGCTTCGCCGGCGCCACGTCCTTGTAGGGCATCAGGCTCAACAGGTGCGCGATCGTGTTCAGGTGAGCCCGCTTCTTGTCGTCCGAATTGACCACGTACCAGCGTGCCTGACCGATGTCGGTGTGCACGAGCATGTCGTCCTTGGCGCGTGAATAGTCCTGCCAACGGTTGCGTGATTCCATGTCCATCGGCGACAGCTTCCAGCGCTTGGTCGGATCCTCGACCCGGTCCCTGAAGCGGCGTTCCTGCTCCTTGTCGCTGACCGAGAACCAGTATTTCACGATGATGATGCCGGAGCGCGCCAGCATGCGCTCGAATAGCGGGCAGGAACGCAGGAAATCCCAGTAGTCGGCCTCGGTGCAGAAACCCATCACGCGCTCGACGCCGGCGCGGTTGTACCAGGAGCGATCGAACAACGTCATCTCGCCCGCCGCGGGCAGTTCCGCGACGTATCGCTGGAAATACCACTGCGTCTTCTGGCGTTCGGTCGGCGTGCCCAGCGCGACCACACGGCAGTTGCGCGGGTTCAGCGGTGCGGTGATCCGCTTGATGACGCCGCCCTTGCCGGCGGCATCGCGGCCTTCGAAGATCAACACGACCTTGCGGCCTTCTGCCTTGATCCATTCCTGCAGCTTCACCAGTTCGATGTGCAGCCGACGCAACTCGCGCAAGTAGAACTTGTTGCGTTCCTTCTTCTTCACCTCGGGATCGCTGAGCGGACTCGGCGTTACCATCTCGGGTACTTCGGAGCCCAGAGTTCCACGGGCTGCCTTGGTTTTGCCTTTGCTCGCTCGGTTCTTGCCGGCTGGAGGATTGTTACCCTTGGCTTTTTTTTGCTTGCCCATGACGCCTCATCCCAATCTCACGGTATGATCGCAGCCGACCCTCGTTGGGTGGCTTTTGCCCTTGAAATTCCAATGACGCTGCCAGGAAGCATATACAAAAAGCGTCCCGACCGAAAGCTTTTCGGTGTGCGCGGTGACCGAGGACGCGACACGAGCGCGAAAGCGTCCGGACCCCCTGCGGGGTTGCTGGCACCGCGTCCGGCGACGCCATGAAACTCGCGTTCACCAAGATGCAGGGTGCCGGCAACGATTTCGTGGTGTTCGATGGCATCGGCCAGAAGGTGGAACTGACCCCCGGGCGAGTCCGGCAAATCGCCAATCGGTATTTCGGTATCGGCTGCGACCAGGTCCTGCTGGTCGAGCGCCCGCAGTCCGCGGACACCGATTTTCGCTACCGTATCTGGAACGCTGACGGGATCGAAGTCGGCCAGTGCGGCAACGGCGCGCGCTGCTTCGTACGCTTCGTGCGTGACAGGGGCCTGACCGCAAAGGACGAGATCCGGGTGGAGACGCTCTCCGGAGTGATCACCCCGCGCCTCGAGCGCGATGGCACGGTGAGCGTCAACATGGGCCCGCCGGTGTTCGAGCCGGAGCGCGTCCCGTTCGTCAGCGATTCGGCCGCAGTGGTGCAGACGCTCGAAGGGGTGGATGGCGGGGTGCAGATCACCGCGCTATCGATGGGCAACCCGCACGCGGTGCAGGTGGTCGACGACGTCGATGCCGCCCCTGTCCTCACTCAGGGCCCGACGATCGAACATCACCCGCGGTTTCCGCAGCGAGCAAACGCCGGTTACATGCAGGTCGTCGATCGCAGCCGGATCCGGCTGCGCGTGTGGGAGCGCGGCGCCGGGGAGACACTCTGCTGCGGCACCGGGGCCTGCGCCGCCGTGGTCACGGGGGTCCGCCGCGGTCTGCTCGATCCGGTGGTCGATGTCGAAACCCGCGGCGGGCGATTGACCATCCGCTGGGACGGGGCCGAGAATGATCTAAACTGCGCGGTGTGGATGTCGGGTCCCGCTGTCGCCGTATTTGAGGGAGAGATCCAGATTGACTAATGCTGACGAAGTCGCGCGTTTTCTCACCGAAAATCCGGATTTCTTCGAAGAGCATTCGGAACTGCTGTCGAAGATTTCGGTAACCAATCCGTACGGCGGAAGCGCGATTGCGCTTTCCGCCCGCCAAGTGCTGACGCTGCGCGAAAAATCCCGAACCCTGGAGGGCAAGCTTGCGGAGCTGATCCAGTACGGGGAGGAGAACGATGCGATAAGCGCGAAGATGCATCGTCTTTCCGTCGCGCTGCTCGGCGCGCGGGATCTTTCGGCCGCGCTGTCCGCGCTCTACTACAACCTGCGCGAGGACTTCGCGGTTCCGAACGCGGCGCTTCGCGTATGGCGGGGCTACGATGCCGCGCACCGCGCGATGACCGTTCCGGAATTCCGCTCCGTCAGCGAGGAACTGGCCCAATACGCGACCGACCTCGCGCAGCCTTATTGCGGGCCGAGTGCAAGCGCCGAGGTGGCCGGGTGGTTCGGCGAGGCAGCGACGCATGTCCGTTCCGTGGCGCTGATGCCGCTGACGGACCACGGATGCTTCGGCTTGCTGGCGCTCGGCAGCGACGATGTGCTTCGTTTCTATCCGGAGATGGGTACCGTGTATCTGCAACGCCTGGGCGAGCTGACGGGCGCCGCTCTGGCGCGTTTCCTGTGACATGAGCGCCGCCGGGTGGCGCGCTCGCGATGATGACCCCCGGTTGTCCGTTCTCGCCGAGTTCCGGCGCAACCTCGAGCACGAGCGGCGCCTGTCGCCGCACACCACCAGCAACTATTGTCGCGACATCGGCCGCCTGTTCGAGCTGACGCCGGGGATGCCCCTGGAGCGCATCCAGCCGCAGACGGTGCGCCGCGCGGTGGCGCAGCTGCATGCGCGCGGCCTCTCTGGCAGGACGCTCGCGCGCATGCTTTCTTCGTGGCGCGCCCTGTACGCATGGCTCGCGCGCCATCGCGGACTCGCCGCCGACCCGTGCGCGGGGGTGCGCGCACCCCGCGGCGCGAAGACACTGCCCAAGGCGCTGTCGCCCGATGCCGCAGGCCGGCTTCTGGACCCGCAGGCCAAAGGCGCGCTGGAAGTCCGTGACAAAGCCATGTTCGAGCTTTGTTATTCCTCGGGATTGAGGCTCGCCGAGCTGGTGAGCCTCGATTTGGACGCGTCGGCCGACGCGGTGCACGGGCAGGGCGGCGAGGTTACCGTCACCGGCAAGGGCCGCAAGACGCGCCGCGTGCCGGTCGGCGCCAAGGCGGCCAAGGCGCTCGCCGCCTGGCTCGAACAGCGCGCCGGGCTCGCCGTCCCCGGCGAACGCGCGCTGTTCGTCTCCAATCGAGGTACACGCCTGACTGCGCGCATGGTGCAGATGCGGCTTGCGCGCTGGGCGCTGAAGTGCGGCATCGGGTCGCATGTTCACCCCCACATGCTGCGGCATTCATTTGCCAGCCACATGCTGCAGTCCTCCGGTGACCTGCGCGCGGTGCAGGAGATGCTCGGCCATTCCAGCATCTCGACGACACAGGTCTATACGCACCTCGACTTTCAGTATCTGGCGAAATCCTACGACGCGGCGCACCCGAGGGCGAAGAAGAAGTGAGAGTGCTGCTCAAGCCCGGCCGCGAACGTTCGCTCGCGCACCGTCATCCATGGATTTTTTCCGGTGCGATCGACAAGCTCTCAGGCGCGCCCGAAAGCGGCGATACGGTGCGGGTCAGTGCATCGGACGGCCGGTTTCTCGCCTGGGCCGCCTGGAGTCCCCGCTCGCAGATCCGCGCGCGCGTCTGGAGCTTCGACGAGCGCGAGCAGCCGGATGACGATTTCTTCCGCAGGCGCGTCGAACGCGCGCTCGCACGGCGCCGGATGCTGGCGCCGGAGAGCGCGGATGGCCTCGCCGGCGCACTGCGGCTGGTGCATTGCGAGGCCGACGGGCTGCCGGGACTCATCGTGGACCGTTATGCCGATACGCTGGTGATGCAGGTCCTGTCGGCGGGAATCGAACGCTGGCGCGACCTGCTCGCGGACGCGCTGATCGGGCAGACCGGCTGCGCCCGCATCTACGAACGTTCCGACGCCGAGGTGCGTGAGCTCGAGGGACTGCCTGCGCGCTCGGGCGTGCTGCGCGGCGACGCACCTCCGGCGCCGCTGGAAATCGTCGAGCACGGCCTGCGTTACGCGGTGGACATTCCCGGCGGCCAGAAGACAGGCTTCTATCTCGACCAGCGCGACAATCGCCGGCGGATTCGCGAACTCGCCGCGGGGCGCGAAATGCTAAACGGCTTCTGCTACACGGGCGGCTTCTCGATCGCCGCACTCGCCGGCGGCGCATCGTCGGTCGTGTCGGTCGACAGTTCCGGCGCGGCGCTCGAGCTCGCACGCCGCAATGCGCGGGCGAACGGATTCGAAGGCCCGGGTGCTGAATGGATCGAGGCCGACGTATTCCGTTATCTGCGCGACGCGCGCGGGCAGGGCCGCCGTTTCGACCTTGTCGTGCTCGATCCGCCGAAACTCGCCCCGACCGAGAAGCACGCGCCGGCGGCCGCGCGCGCCTACAAGGACATCAACCTCAACGCGCTGAAGCTCTTGCGCCCGGGCGGACTGCTCGCCACGTTTTCCTGCTCCGGTGGGGTGTCGGCCGACCTGTTCCAGAAGATCGTCGCCGGCGCGGCGGTCGACGCGGGCGCGTCGGCCACGTTGCTGGAACGATACTCGGCCGCGCCGGACCACCCGGTGCTGCTGGAATTTCCTCAGGGGGAGTATCTCAAGGGCCTGCTCGTGCGCCGGAACTAAGCCCCGGGGGTCGAAAACCGCCGTGACGCCACCATATTGCTTGTGCAACCGACGCGACGGTAGCATTTGCTGATGATCATTCGGAACGCAAGCGAACTTCCCGGAAGCGGCATACACGCCGCCGCCGCGGCGAAGCGCGTCCGGTACGCCGCCGTGAGCGCCGTCGGCGCTTGGGGGCGGTCTCCGGCGACGTCTCGCTCCAGCGCGAATAAGCCAGTTGGCGTAAAAGTTGAATGTGAGCGCACGCTCACATGGTATCGGCCATGTCCGGCGCCGGGCGCCGGCGGCGAAAATGGCGGTCAGCATCCATGACGCCCGAGTTCAGCATGGTTCCGGTCACGATCCTGACCGGTTTCCTGGGCAGCGGAAAGACCACGCTGCTCAACCGCATCCTCAGCGAACAGCACGGCCACAAGATCGCGGTGATCGAGAACGAATTCGGCGAGGCCGGCGTGGACAACGACATCCTGATCCAGGGCGGCGAAGCGCAGATCGTCGAAATGAACAACGGCTGCGTCTGCTGCACCGTTCGCGGCGACCTGACGCGCATACTCGGCGACCTGAAAGACCGGCGCGACGCCGGGGCGATCGGATTCGACCGCGTCATCATCGAGACCACCGGCATGGCGGACCCGGGACCCGTGGCGCAGACGTTCTTTCTGGACGAGGCCATCGGCAACTACTACCTGCTCGACAGCGTGATTACGCTGGTCGACGCGATGCACGGCCGGCAGCAGTTGGAGGACTTCCGCGAGGCCCAGGAACAGGTCGGTTTCGCCGACCGCATTCTGCTCTCGAAGACCGATCTGGTCTCCGAGGGGCAGGCCGAGCAGCTGCGACGGCGCCTGGTGCAGATCAATCCCCGCGCCCCGATCCACAACGTGCATTTCGGCCAGATGCCGATCGCCGAGGTCCTTGACATCCGCGGGTTCAACCTGAATGCCGCGCTGGAAATCGATCCGGAGTTCCTCGAAGAGGATGAACACGAGCACGCCAGCGAGGTGCACTCGTTCGTCTTCCGATCCGGGCGGCCGTTCGACGGCGCGCTGCTGGAGGAGTTCCTGTCAGGATTGGTGCAGGTCTACGGCAAAGATATGCTGCGCTACAAAGGTGTGGTATATCTTCAGGATAATGCGCACCGGGTGGTTTTTCAGGGCGTTCACATGCTGATGGGTGGGGACCTCGGCAAGGCCTGGGGCGACGATGAGACACGACAGAGCACGATTGTGTTTATCGGACGCGATCTTCCGGAAGACGGATTCATCAAAGGGCTAGAGCAATGTCTCGTGCGATCGGAGTAAAGAAGAAATCTGTTGGCAGGGCAGCCAGGGCAGCCAAGCCAGTGAAGGCGAAAAAGACCGTCGCCCGAAGCGCAGTGACCAAAGCGCGAACGCCGGTCAAGAACAACAAGCCGGTCGCCGCGGCGCGCGCGCCCAAGCCCGCGCCCAGGCGCGAATCGAAAGCGTCGGTCGCGAAACCCGTGGCGAAAGCCGTTGCAAAACCTGCACCGGCGCCATCGTGGAAGCCCGTCGCGGCAAAGTCCGAGGAGCGCTATGCGGGCATGACCGAATCCGAGATCATGCGCGCGCCCGCTGCGCAGTACATGAACGCGGCGCAGCTCGCGTTCTTCCGCGAGCGGCTGCTGGCGATGCAGCGTGAACTCCTGGAGAAAGCCGATCTCACCTCGGAGCACCTGCGCGAACACGACATCGAGCCCGATCCGACCGATCAGGCCACGATCGAAGAAGAATACGCGCTCGAGTTGCGCGCCCGCGACCGCGAACGCAAGCTGCTGAAGAAGATCGAGCAGAGCCTGCGCCGCATCGAGGATGGCAGTTACGGCTATTGCGAGGAGACCGGCGATCCGATCGGCATCGCGCGCATGCTGGCGCGGCCGACGGCCACGCTGACCATCGAGGCGCAGTCCCGGCGCGAGCTGAAACAGAAACTGTACGGCGACTGATCAACTCGGGCCCGCGGTCCGGGCCCGAGCTGCGCTGCGGCAGGCCGACAGGTTCGAACCGGTCGATCCGGGGGAATCCGGTCCGGAGCGTCCCCCCGGCTTGATTTCCATGGCCGAGGCACCATATCTCTTTGACCCGGTGGCTTGACTTCCTGCCACGCTTTTCATGGACTGCGATGGAACCATTTCACGGCACCACCATCATATCGGCACGACGCGAGGGAATAGTCGCCCTGGGCGGGGACGGCCAGGTCACGCTGGGCAACATCGTGATCAAGTCGAGCGCGCGCAAGGTGCGCCGGCTGTATCACGATAAGATCCTGGCGGGTTTCGCCGGCGGCACGGCCGATGCGTTCACGCTGTTCGAGCGTTTCGAAGCGAAGCTGGACAAGCACCAGGGCAATCTGCTGCGCTCGGCGGTCGAACTCGCCAAGGACTGGCGCACCGACAGGATCCTGAGGCGGCTCGAAGCGATGCTGGCCGTTGCCGACCGCGAGAGTTCGCTCGTGATCACAGGCATGGGTGACGTACTCGAGCCCGAACTGGGACTGATCGCGATCGGATCCGGAGGACCGTACGCGCAGGCCGCCGCGAGGGCGCTGTTGGAGAACACCGAGCTCGACCCGGAGACCATCGTGCGCAAGTCGCTCGCTATCGCCGCGGAGCTTTGCATCTACACCAACCAGAACCTCGTCGTCGAGGTGCTGGAGTAAGCCGAAAGGCGGCCCGACGCACTCGGCGCTCGCCCGCGGCGGCGGCCGCCGCCGCGCACCAACAGGGAACCGAACCATGTCCACCACATCCCCCATTTCCCCGCCATTGCCGTCCTCCGGCAAGTCGCAGATGACGCCGCAGGAAATCGTCCACGAGCTGGACAAGAACATCGTCGGGCAGGACCGCGCGAAGCGGGCGGTGGCGATCGCGCTGCGCAACCGCTGGCGGCGCCAGCAGGTGGCCGAGCCGCTGCGCCAGGAGATCACACCCAAGAACATCCTGATGATCGGCCCCACCGGCGTCGGCAAGACCGAGATCGCGCGCCGGCTCGCGCGCCTGGCCGACGCGCCGTTCACGAAGGTCGAGGCGACGAAATTCACCGAGGTCGGATACGTCGGGCGCGACGTCGACACCATCGTCCGCGACCTGATCGAGATCAGCATCAAGGACACGCGCGAGGCGGCATTTCGCAAGGTGCAGCCGCGCGCGGCGGACGCGGCCGAGGAGCGCGTGCTGGACGTGCTGCTGCCGCCGGCGCGCGACACCGGCCATACGGCCGGCGCGCCACCCGCGGAGGAATCGTCGGCGCGGCAAAGATTCCGGAAGAAACTGCGCGAGGGCGACCTGGACGACAAGGAGCTCGAAATCGAGGTTGCCGCGCCGCAGCCACAGATGGAGATCTTCGCGCCGCCCGGAATGGAGGAACTGACGCAGCAGATCCAGGGCATGTTCCAGAACCTCGGCGGCACGCGCAGGAAGACCAGGAAACTCAAGATCCGCGAAGCCATGAAGATGCTCACCGAGGAGGAAGCCGGGCGCCTGGTGAACGACGAAGACCTGCGCAGCAAGGCGCTCGCCAATGCCGAGCAGAACGGCATCGTGTTCATCGACGAGATCGACAAGATCGTCGCGCGCGGCGAGCTCGGCGGCGCCGACGTCTCGCGCCAGGGCGTGCAGCGCGATCTGTTGCCGCTGATCGAGGGCACCACGGTCTCCACCAAGTACGGCATGGTGAAGACCGACCACATCCTGTTCATCGCGAGCGGCGCGTTCCACCTCGCCAAGCCTGCGGACCTGATTCCCGAGCTGCAGGGGAGGCTGCCGATCCGCGTCGAACTCGACTCGCTCACGGTCGCCGATTTCGAGCGCATCCTGACCAGCACCGACGCCTGCCTGACGCGCCAGTACCAGGCGCTGCTCGAAACCGAAGAGGTCACGCTGACGTTCACGCCCGAAGGCGTGCGCCGCATGGCCGAAATCGCATTCGCGGTGAACGAAAAAACCGAGAACATCGGCGCGCGCCGGCTCTATACGGTGATGGAAAAGCTGCTCGAGGAGATCTCCTTCGAGGCGGGCAAGCGCGGCAGGGAGTCGCTCACCATCGACGCGGCCTACGTCGATGCCAGGCTGAAGGACCTCGCAGCGAGCGAGGACCTGGCGCGCTACGTACTGTGATTGCGCGCCGCTGCGTACGTGGCGACGAACAACAATCAACGGAGAACGTGCATGAACGGGTTGAGGACGACAACGCTCGCGCTTGCCGTGGCACTGGCGAGCGTGCCGGCGCTCGCGCAGGTCACGGTGAAATCGGCGTGGGTGCGCGCCACTGTGCCCGGACAGAAGACGGGTGCCGGCTACATGGAGATCACGAGCGCCAGGGACGCGGTACTGATCGGTGCGCAAAGCGCCGTCGCTGGTGAGGCCGACGTTCACGAGTCGCGTATGGAAAACAACGTCATGCGCATGCGCGCCGTTCCGCGGCTCGCGCTTCCCGCGGGCAAGACCGTTAAGTTCGAACCGGGCGCCTATCACCTGATGCTCATCGATCTGAAGCACGCGCTGACGAAGGGCGAAAGCGTGCCGCTTCAGCTCAGGATAGAAAACAAGGACAAGTCGGTGACTACCGTCGAGGTCAAGGCCGAGGTGCG
>Ga0156227_1218_pt1 | contig 15697 bp, 11 predicted proteins | sample RifCSPlowO2_12_FD_107875 | JGI IMG/M metagenome (GOLD analysis project Ga0156227, IMG submission 107875) | Betaproteobacteria bacterium RIFCSPLOWO2_12_FULL_63_13
TCGATGCGTGAGTGGATGCCGAGCGTGAGGCCGTAGCCGGAGCGGTTGATCGCTTCGATGACCGCATCGAGCCGGTTCCCGGTATAGCGAACGGCGTGCAGGATCGGACCGAAGACTTCGCGTTCGAGCAGATCCAGGGCCGCGATCTCGAACAATTGCGGTGCAAAGAAACTGCCGCAACCGGTTTCCGGCGCGAGCCTCGCGCGGCACAGCAACTTGCCCTGATCCCTCATGCGCGCGGCGTGTTCTTCGAGCACGGCCCGGGCCGCGTCGTCGATCACCGGCCCGACGTCGGTCGACAGCAACGCCGGATCGCCGACCGAGAGCTCCTCCATCGCCCCATCGAGCAGCCGCAGCACGCGCGGCGCGATTTCTTCCTGCAGGAACAGCACGCGCAACGCTGAGCAGCGCTGTCCGGCGCTGTTGAATGCCGAGCGCAGGGCGTCGATCGCCGCTTGCTCCGGCAGCGCCGAACTGTCCACGATCATAGCGTTCAGTCCCCCCGTTTCGGCGATCAGCGGAACGATCGGGCCGCCGCGCGCGGCGAGCCGCCTGTGGATTGTCCGTGCCGTCTCGGTAGCACCGGTGATCGCCACGCCTGCAAGCCGCGGGTCCGCGAGCAGGCGGGGGCCGATGCGCGCGCTCGGGCCCGGCAGAAAGTGCAGAACCTCCGCTGGAATGCCGGCTTGGTGCAGCAGCCGCATGGCGGTGTGCGCGACAAGCGGAGTCTGGTTCGCGGGCTTGGCAACTACGCTGTTGCCGGCGACGAGCGCGGCGGCGATCTGCCCGGTGAAGATCGCAAGCGGAAAGTTCCAAGGGCTCACGCAGGCGAACACGCCGCGGCCGTGCCACCGGAGTTCGTTGTGCTCGCCGGTGGGCCCAGGCAGCACCATCGGGCGCGCCAGTTCGGCACGTGCAAGATGCGCGTAATAGCGGCAGTAGTCGGCGGCCTCGCGCACTTCGGCATCGGCGTCGGGCACACATTTGCCGCCCTCGCGCACCAGCAGTGCAAGCAACGTTGCGCGCTCGTGTTCAAACAGATCCGCCGCGCGTTCCAGGGTCGCCGCGCGTTCCGGCGGCGGCACGTCGTCCCAGCCGGGCTGCGCGCTTGCCGCGACATCGAGCGCGTGCGTCACGGCGGTTTCCCCGGCTTCGATCACGTGCCCCACCGTACGGCGGCGGTCTGCCGGGTCGGTGACGGGGCGCGCCGTACCGTTCAGCGCCTGCCCGCCGATCAGAGGGGCTGCGGCAGGCGGCAATGCGAGCGCGGCTAGCATGTCGCGCATGCACGTTACCAGTGCCTCGACGTCGTACAGACTCAAACCGGCCGAGTTCTTTCGATTCGAGTAGATTTCGGCGGGCAAGGGGAGGCGTGGATTCGGCTTGGGATCCGTGTGGCGCAGCTTCTCGATCGGATCAGCCACCAGCGCATCGACCGGTATCGCGTGATCGAGCGCATGGTGCAGGAACGAAGTGTTGGCGCCATTTTCCAGCAAGCGCCGCACGAGGTAGGGCAGCAGATCTTCATGCGAGCCGACCGGTGCGTAGACGCGGCAGGCAACGCCATGCTTTTCCGGTCCGATGATTTCGGCGTAGAGCGCCTCGCCCATGCCGTGCAGGCGCTGGAATTCGAATTCGCGCACGCCACCCATGAGTTCGAGCAACGCCGAAACCGTTTGCGCGTTATGCGTCGCGAACTGCGGGTAGACCGCGGCCGGCGCTTGCGCCATGCGCCGCGCGCAGGCGAGATATGAAACGTCGCTTGCGCTCTTGCGCGTGAACACCGGATAGTCGGACAGCCCCCGCTCCTGGGCGCGCTTGATCTCGCTGTCCCAGTACGCGCCTTTCACGAGTCGAAGCGGGACGCGGCGCTTGGCCGCGCGGGCAAGCTCGATCAGCCATTCGACCGTCGTCGCGGCACGCTTCTGATACGCCTGCACGGCAAGGCCAAAGCCTTCGTAATCGCGCAGGACGCGATAAACGGCCTCGAAGACGTCAAGCAATGGTTCGAGCCTGTCGCTTTCCTCGGCATCGAGCGTCAAACCGACCCCGGCCGCGCGCGCCGCTTCGGCCAGTGAATGCACGCGGGGCACGAGCTCGCGCATGAGGCGCTCGCCTTGCGCGTACTCAAAGCGCGGGTGCAGCGCGGACAGCTTAATCGAGATTCCGGGTGCTTCGAAGGCCGTACGTGCCGCCCCGGCGGCCGTGCCTGCCGCTGCGATGGCGCGGTGATAGGACTCGAGATAACGCTCGGCGTCCGCGCGAGTGAGCACCGCCTCGCCGAGCATGTCGAACGAGTGCCGGTAGGCCCGATGGCCGGGGGCGCGCGCGCGCTGCAGCGCTTCTTCAATCGTGCGTCCGGCGACGAACTGGTGCCCGAGGATCGCCATCACCTGCTTGAGCGCGACGCGCACCGCGGGCTCGCCCAGACGCGCTGCTAGCCGTTCGATAAGCGATGGCAGCCCGCTTGCGCCCTGCGCGTCGAGTTGCACCAGCTTTCCCGAAAGCATGAGGCCCCAGGTCGACGCGTTCACCAGCAGCGAATCACTGCGTCCGAAATGCCGTTCCCAGTGCGCCGAGCCGAGCTTATCCTGGATCAGCCGGTCAGCCGTGGCGGCATCTGGAATGCGCAACAGCGCTTCCGCCAGGCACAGCAGCACGATCCCTTCCTCGGTGTCAAGGCCGTATTCCTGCAGAAACACTTCAATACCGCCGGCGCGCCGTCGGACACGCATGGCCAACACGAGTTCGCGCGCCCGCGCCTCGATACGGGCCCGCGCGGCGGGTTCGAAGCGCGCCTCATCGAGCAGCGCTTCGATCGCGAGAGTTTCGTCGGCGAGATAGGTCTTGCGGATCAGCGCGCGCAGCGGATCGACCGGCCGCGGGGGCGTTGCGAAGATCATGCGGTCATTCATGGCGCCCTGCACGCGATTCAACGTCGAAACGCACGCCCTGCGCGAGCGGCAGCGCCGTTCCCCAGTTGAGCGTCACGGTCTGGCGCCGCATGTAGGCTTTCCACGCGTCGGAGCCCGCCTCGCGTCCGCCGCCAGTGTCCTTTTCGCCGCCGAAGGCGGCGCCGATCTCGGCACCCGAGGTCCCGACGTTTACGTTCGCGATACCGCAGTCGCTGCCTCCTGCGGACAGAAAACGCTCGGCGTTGCGCAGGTCGAGCGTGAACAGCGCGGAGGAGAGCCCCTGCGGCACGCCGTTCTGGATCGCGATGGCCTCGTCCAGTTCGCGATAGGGGATGACAACGAGAATCGGACTGAAGATCTCGCGCTGCAGGATGGGCAGGTGGGGCTGCGCGCGCACGATCGCAGGTTCCACGAAATAGCCGGAACGCCCGATGACCCGCCCGCCGCACACGATTTCGCCCCCTGACGCCTTGAATTCGTCGAGCGCCGCCGAATGACGTTTGACCGCGTCGCCGTCGATGAGGGGCCCCATCAGAGTGGCCGGGTTGAGCGGATCGCCGATCCGGATTTGGCGATAGGCGGTCACGAGCCGCGCGAGCAGCTCGTCAAAGCGCGACTCGTGAACGATCAACCGGCGCGTGGTGGTGCAACGTTGGCCGGCGGTGCCCACCGCGCCGAAGACGATTGCACGAACGGCGAGCGCAAGATCGGCGCTCTCGTCGACGACGACGGCGTTGTTGCCGCCCAGCTCCAGTATCGTGCGCCCGAGCCTCTCGGCGACGCGCGTCGCCACACGTCGCCCCACGGAGGTCGAACCGGTGAACGACACGAGCGGCACCCGCGCATCCGAAACGAAACGCTCCGCGAGCGTGTCTTCGTGCGTCACGAACAGCGAAAAGATGCCCGGGCGGCCGAGTTCCTTCATTGCGCGGTGACACAAGTGTTGTACCGCAATGGCGCACAGCGGTGTTTTCGGCGAGGGCTTCCATACCACCACATCGCCGCACACCGCGGCAATGAACGCGTTCCATGCCCAAACGGCCATCGGGAAATTGAAAGCCGTGATCACGCCCGTTATCCCAAGCGGATGCCACTGCTCGTACAAGCGGTGTGCGGGGCGTTCGGAATGCATGCTCAATCCGTAGAGCATGCGCGACTGGCCGATGGCGAGGTCCGCGATGTCGATCATCTCCTGCACCTCGCCGTCGCCTTCGGACTTGATCTTGCCGTTCTCGATCGATATCAGCGTTCCGAGCGCGTCCTTGTTGGCACGCAGCAATTCGGCCACGCGCCGCACCAGCTCGCCGCGTTGCGGCGCGGGCACCGATCGCCACGCATCGAACGCGTCACGGGCGGCGGCGATAACCGCCTCGTAATCTTCCGCAGTGCTCGCGTACACTTCCGCAATCACTTCGCCTGTAGCCGGGTTGACTGAAGCGATCCGGTATGCCCTAGGAGCGAACCGCCAACCGGCCGCGCCGGCGTAGGCGCCCGGATTGACGGATTCGAGTTTGAGCGATTTCAAGGTCTCCATGAATACCTCCCGCTGCGGCGCGGCTTTCAAGAGTAAGACAACGGAAACCGGGACGTAATTCACGCCGACAGGTAGCGGCATGGATTTTTTGCGTGCGGGCCGTGTCGAATCCAGCATGGACACCGCCGCGAAACACGATGAAATGCTCGATCATGACAGGGTCTCTGCCCGATCGCCGGAGCGCGCGCTGCCGCGTCGCGGGCGCCAGCGCGCATTGCGTCCCGAGCCATCCGTATGTCTTATCGGGGCGGCCTGCGGTCTTGGCGCGCCGGGCGCATACTGCGCAGAGGCGCCCGCGCGGTTGCGTGCGCGCCTAGCGTTGTCCACGAGTTTGCGCCACGCGTTCGTCTGGCGCAATATGCTCAGCGCCCGCGCGAAGCCGAACGGCGACGATTTTCCGCCGCATGGACTCGTGCCCTTCTGCCGCCGGCTGGCGAGACCGGTCCGCGAATGTGTGGCGAGCGGCACGCGCTTCCTGGTACTGGGCGGTGACCATTCCTGTGCCATCGGAACCTGGAACGGCGCGCGTGTGGGGTTGGGGCGACGCGGACCGCTCGGGCTCATCTGGATCGATGCGCACATGGATGCTCACACGCCGCGCACGAGTCCGAGCGGGCGCGTGCACGGCATGCCGCTCGCGTGCCTGCTTGGTTTCGGCGATCCGCTGCTCGTGCGTCTGGGCGAGCGGAAAGGGCCATGTCTGTTGCCGCAGCACGTCTGCCTGATCGGCGCGCGTAGTTTCGAGCCGGATGAGGAAGCCCTGCTTGCGCGGCTCGGCGTGCGCGTCTACCGGATGGACGAAGTGCACTGCCGCGGCCTCGCGGCGGTCATGGCGGAGGCGGTCGGTCGAGTGCAGTCCGGAACCGGAGGATTCGGGGTGACGCTGGATCTCGATGCCGTGGATCCCGGCGAGGCACCCGCAGTGGTGACACCGGCAACCGATGGAATCGGTTTTGACGAGCTGCGGCTCTCGCTGCGCGCCGCAGCCGCCGCCCCCCGTTTTCTCGGCATGGAAATCGCCGAGTTCAATCCGCCGATGGATAGCGATGAGCGCACGGCGAAGCTTGTCGAAAAGCTCGTCGAGACCGCCGCGCAGGTTCCGCGCCCAGCAAGCGCGCTGGAACTCGAACGGCACTACTTGGCGCGCAACTACGAACCACTGCCCGTCGTACTCACGCGCGGCAAGGGCGTATACGTCTGGGACGACGTCGGGCACCGCTATCTGGACATGATGGCGGCGTATTCGGCGGTGAGTTTCGGGCATGCGCATCCGCGGCTGGTGCGCGCGCTGGCGGTTCAAGCGCGCCGGCTGAGCATGGTGTCGCGCGCGTACTACACCGATCGGCTCGGCCCGCTCGCGAAGCGGCTTTGCGAGCTCACGCGCACGCAACGTCTGCTACCGATGAATACGGGTGTTGAGGCCGTCGAGACCGCGCTCAAAGCCGCGCGGAAGTGGGCGTATAAGGTAAAAGGCGTGCCAGAGGGACGCGCCGAAATCGTGGTGTGCGACGGTAACTTTCACGGCCGCACGATCGCCGTGGTCGGCATGTCGGCCGAACCGCAATACCGAGACGGCTTCGGGCCCTTCGCGCCGGGCTTCCTGCAGATCCCCTACGGCAACGCCGCCGCGCTGGAGGCCGCGATCACGGATTGCACAGCAGCTTTCCTGGTCGAACCGATCCAGGGCGAGGGCGGCATGGTCGTGCCGCCGGAGGGCTATCTTGCCGCGTGCGCGGCGGTCTGCCGCCGGCACAATGTTCTGCTGATCTGCGATGAAGTGCAAACCGGTCTCGGACGGACCGGCCGGCTGCTGGCCTGCGAGCACGAGAACGTTGTGCCCGACGGCATCCTGCTCGGCAAGGCGCTCGGCGGGGGTCTTCTACCCGTCTCGGCGTTTCTGACAAGCGAAGAAGTGATGAACGTATTTACGCCCGGTGATCACGGATCGACTTTCGGCGGCAACCCGCTCGGCTGCGCCGTGGCGCTCGAGGCGCTCAATCTGCTCGAGGAGGAGCAGCTGGTCGAACGGGCCGCCCGACTTGGCGATTATCTGCTGCAGCGGCTGCGCGAATTGCGCGGTCCGCTGGTGCGCGCGGTGCGCGGCAAAGGACTTTTCACCGGAATCGAACTCGACACCTCCGTGGTGAGCGCGCGCCGCGTGTGCGAAACGATGCTACGGTACGGCATCCTGACCAAAGACACCCACGATACGGTGCTGCGCTTTGCGCCGCCGCTTGTCATCCGGCGCGCACAGCTCGATGACGCCCTGGAACGCATCGGCCGCGCGCTCAACGACGTCCGGCCGTTGCGGTAACGGAAGCTTGAACCCGGCATGCGTGGCCCTATAGCGGGCGCCCGTGCACTGAGCGAATGCGCCGCGTCGGTGAGTTCCCGCCATAGGCGATCGGTGTTCCTGCGCAGGACAGTGGTCGCATCGGCCTGATGCAGCGTCCAGAGGCCGCGGGCGATTTCAGCGTGAAGCTCACCGGGACGCCAGATCACCATGCCCGCAAAATAGCGCGCATCGTTCGGCGTTTGTTCGATGACGCGGTCGATCAGCTTCGCGTCATAGACGAGGAACAGCCGCTCCCCGAGGCGCAGGGCGCCCGCGCCAGGTGCCTCGGCGAGCGGCAAGACCGCGACGACCGCTTCGAGCAAGAACGGTCCGCCAAAGTAGACCGGATCGAGCACCATCTTCGACGGGGCATGTAGCGGGAAGAGGGCCGAAAGGGACAAGCGTGTGGGTCGGTTGAGGATCAGTCCCACGTGCCCGCCAAAAGACATCGGTGCCGCGATCAGCACGGTACGTCGCCAAAGCGAGTCCTGGAACTCGGGGGCGGCCGCGAGCACAACGGTCTCGCCTTCGATGTTCGGCTGCGCGAGCGCAGAAGGGGCGGCGAGCAAAGCGAGCGCCACTCCCGCCATGATCATGGCCGTTTTGGCCCGGTGTACCTGGCTTGGCGCAAACATACCCGCGCCGGTAACCACGCCGGCCCGACGTCTAGTGCGAACGCGGACCATATGCGCCTCTTTGTTCCATATGAGTTTCGACGTCTACCTTGAATGAAGGTTCGGGTGACGGTCTCTCGGACCGGGCGACGAGAAACGCGGTATTTAAACCACTACCCAACAAGGGTTTCTGCCTTCAGTGAACTGTGCGGCACCGATGCGGCTGTAAGCGAAAGCGATTCAGAAATTATGCCGGTCCCCGCGCTATGTCCAAGGGCGACTTTTACGAAGCGATGAATATTGCCCTCGCCGTCGCGGCTCGCGCGCCAGGCGCGCCCGGTGCAGGTACACTTAGACGTTCGCGGCGCCTTGAGGAAGTCATGGATAACGAAGTCTCCACTGAAAGGAATGTCCTCGGCGGGCCGCTGCAGGCGTGCAGTTTTGCCCCGCTCACCGGCTTCTTCCGCGATGGGTGCTGCGCGACGCGCGGCGAACACGGCGTCGCGCACCTGGTCTGCGTCAAGGTGACGGCCGACTTTCTCGAATTTTCGCGGGCCCACGGCAACGATCTGAGCACGCCGATCCCGGAGATGCGCTTCCGCGGCCTGGTGCAGGGCGACCGCTGGTGCTTGCATGTGCTGCGCTGGATTGAAGCCTGGGAGGCGGGAATGGCGCCCAAGGTCGTACTCGAGGCAACCCACGAGAACGTGCTGAGGATGGTTCCGCTGCAGGCACTGAAGCGGCACGCGCTGGATGTGCAATGAAGCGGTATGTGATGTATCGGAATCGAAGTTGAATAGGAGTGCATGCGATGGGGAACACGGACGCGAACCGCACGCCGGATATCGACCTCGACGAGGTCGCGAACCTACTGAACGCGCTGGAGCGCGATCTGGCCAATGTCCAGGGGAGTCCGAAGGACATCCAGCGCCTGAGGGATGAAGTCGAGACGCTCAAGAACGTGCTCGGCTCACCGGTGCGCAGGCCCCATTGGGTCCGGGACGGATTGCACAGTATCCGGCACGTGTTCGAGAACGCGCTCGATGCGGCGGTCGCAGAGGGCCTGAAGGGCAGCCAATACGTCGCCGAGATCGGGCGCATATTGGGGATGTGAGACAGAGGGCGGTACGGCGGGTCGCGGCCAAGGTTTCAGGAGCAAAGCGGCAGTGCTACTTCTAGGAGGGGCAACATGAAAATGAACTGGGCAGTCTGGATACCCATTGCCGCGCTTATGTTCGCCGCATCCGCCGCATACGCCGCGGTCAGCGTCGACACCAGTGGCGCGCGTCCGGCGGACGCTTCGATCCAGATCGGCGCCAGCGTGGATTCGCGCAGCGACTCGGCCGCGGTCGGGCAGAACATGGACGCATACCTGGGGATCGTAACGCCAGGGGGCGTCCTGTACACCTTTACCGCGTCGAGCCTGGAGCCACCGGTGCTCGCGCCCTATGTCTCCAGCCTGGGCGACTCCCAGACCTGGCACAAACTGCTTTCGTTCCAATACGTGCACGGTCTCGACACCGGACTGGTCAATCTGCTGACCGTGCCGACCGCGGGCCTGGAGCAGGGTGTCTACACGGCTTACTTTGCGATCGCGACGCGTGAACCCTTCGCCGTGCAGGCCTATGACTGCAAGAAGTTCTACGTCGGCGACAGCCCGCTCGGCAACGCCGTCGGTACCTTCAGCGGGACGTGGACCAACCAGACGTACGGCAGCAGTGGCGGGGCAAGCTTTGTGGTCACGCAGGACACCAGTGGCGGGTTCTCGATAAAGACGAACCTCACCGGCAATGTATTCGGCAGCCCGGCCCCTGGGGAGTTTACGATCAACGGGAATACCAGCACGGATGCGCAAGGCAACATCGTATTGAACTCGGCGACACCGATCGGATACTTGTCCGGCAGCATCGGCGCCGACGGCAAGTTGCAGGGCAGCCTGAGCGTGAATAGCCAGGGGATCAACAGTCTCGATTTTTCCGGCACGGTCCAGGGTCCGAGTCTCAACTTCAACTACACGGTGAACTTCGTCGGCGGATCAACGGCGTCCGGAGTCGTCACTGGCACCAACACCACAGCCAACTCTTGCTTGTGAGCAGCCCGCGGGTTTGCCGGACAGCCAGCGATGGGATGGCGGCAGTCCGTTTGCGGCAAGACGGATGCGCCCAATTCATGGCTAGCTCCGGGGGGGGACGTGATCTGCATCAAACACGAAGTACACGGGTCAGGTAATACCAATGAGCGGGATACCAGGTGTCATTCGACAGGCTGAAACCACTGTATCCACATCATCGGTCAAAAGGGAACACCCCTTTCTCTGGATGAAAATGCCAACAACAAGACCTTTGAGTTAAATGTCAATTTCGCCACACCCGCGGGTACCACGGTCGCCCCGAGCACGCCGCTGCCACCAGCCCCAACGACGCAGACCGTGTTCACCTTGCCAATCGGGCAGATGCCCGCCGACGCCGTGTCGGTGAGCCCGAGCGGCACTTTCGGCAGTGCCACGTTGGTTGTTGCGTTGGATTTGTCCAAAGTGCTCGCTGGTGGGTTCTCTGCCGCGCAAGGTCGGTTCGCCGCCACCTATAACGTCTATGTTGCCGCGCTGGTGCCCAGCGGGGTACTCGGTCTTAGCGATGCAAGTTGGTTCGTTTTGTATCCGGCGACCCGTGCGTGGGGCGAACTCGGTTCTCCGATCGCCACTTATTTGGAGGGCATAGCGGAAAACGCGACCAACTTCGTGGAAATCAGCATTCTGCAAGACATGGACGTGACAGGGCTGGTGGGCAGCGAAATCTACATCGGCTACGGTACCAGCGACACCGAGATGCTCTTGGAGCGCCGGTATCGAGGCGTGTACAAGGTGCAGTAACCGGGCGTCCGCAATGGAGCAGAGCGACTGGCCGGTTGGGGTCGCGCGCTGCCGGTCAGCGCTTCCAGATCACAGACATTCCGGAAATTTCACTGGATCGAGAGCGCCAGAGGCACAAATCGGCCACTATGCGGATGTTGAAACCATGCGGAGGTTTCGTCAGCCCAACATGCGCGTTTGCCCGGAAACGGCGCGAATCAGGTTCGACCCACCGTCAATCCGCCGTCCACCATTAACAGGTGCCCGGTCACCATCGACGAGGCTGCGGATGCCAGAAAGAGCACCGGTGCGGCCATCTCCTCGACGTCACCCATACGCCCGAGCGGCACGAGGGACTTCGCATGCTCGAGGTAGCCGGGGGCGGACGGCGGCACGCCTTTCGCCGGATCGCCTTCCACGGCCACGCGCAAGCCTTCGGTCATGAACCAGGAGGGACCGATGGCGTTGACGCGGATGGCCGGCGCCCATTCAACCGCGAGGGTGCGCGTCAGCTGGATCACGGCACCCTTGCTGGCGGTGTAGGCAGCCTGCTCCTTCATGCCGAGCACGCCCGAGGTGGACGCGAAATGGATGATGCTGCCGCCGCCGGCGCGCAGCATCGCCGGGCGCACGGCCTGCGCGAAAACGAACAGGCCGCGCACGTTGACGTCGAGCATGCGCAGAAACGCTTCGTCGTCGTAGCTCTCCGACGGCCCCTTCTTCACCGGCGCGGCGATCAGGTTGACGAGCACGCTGGGGGCGCCGAGTTCGCGTTCGACGCGCGCGACGAATGCGTCGCAATCGTCCCGGCGCGTGGCGTCGCATGCGGCGGCGAAGGAACGATGGCCCGCTTCATTCGCTGCACTCACCGCGTGCAACGCGCGCTCGGGCGCGAGGTCAGCGATCGCGACGTCGGCCCCGGCTTGCGCCAGCGCCCGCGTAATCGGCATGCCGAAGTCGCTCGCGCCGCCGGCGACGAGGGCGACACGCCCGTCCAGACGGAAGCGGTCAAGAACGTTTGTCATGGCCCGGGATCGGCTGTGTACCGCTGCTCGCGCACAGAATTGAAGGCACGGCCCATTGTGCCCGGCTCGCAACGGGAGTTTAAACCAGACCCTGCATATTCGAGCACCCTCAAGCCGCTCCCCGTGCACGATCTAGCACTGCGCCTGCGTCTTCGATCGCGTCGCCGCGCCAGGCGACATGCCCGTCCGGGCGAACCAGCACGAGTCCGCGCTCATACAGCGCCGCGATCTCCGGGTCGGCGAGCCCGACGACCGAAAGCGGCACCGACGCCTCGCGCGCTGCGTTGACGAATGCATCGGCGCCCGGCGCGGCGCCCGACAGGCGGAGCAGCGTGAAACCGGCGCCGAACAGATCGAGCGTGGAGCGCGCTGCGTCGATCCACGCGTGCGGCGCGCGATGGCCGGGACGCGCGGTGGGACGATAGCTCACCGGATCGAACGGGCGCGCCGCGGTGCCGTCGGGGACCACGAGCGGCGAGTCTTCGTAGTGGTAGCCGAGGTGAACACCGATCGGTGCAAAGTGTTTCAGCTTCGGCGGCAGCAGGGCGGCCACCGCCGCACGGGCGGCCTGTCCAGCCGGTCCCGCATCCTCGATTACGGGCGGCACGCGCGAGATGTCGCCGCTTTTCGCGTAGTTGTCGGCGGCCTCGACGGTGTTGAAGCGGCCGACCGGACGGCGCTCCGCGTCGTACGTGGCGAGGAGCTGCGGTCCGCCCCAGCCGTGCTCGACAGCTGCAATCTTCCAGGCGAGGTCGACCGCGTCGCCAATGCCGGTGTTCATGCCGAATCCGCCGGTGGGCACGAAGAGGTGGCATGCGTCGCCGGCGAGGAATACGCGGCGGCTCGCGTAGCGCTGCGCGACCAGCTGGCGCGGCAGCCAGGGCTGCACCGACCGGATTTCGATCTCGATATCCGCGCCGATCGCGGCGCGTACGAGGCGTCCGGGGTCGTCCTCCTGCGCCGTCTCGCCCGCGGTGTAGTACCGGTTGAACACCCAGTCGACACGGCCGTCGATCGTGTAGATGGTGCCGGCGCACCCCGGCACGAGGATCCAGTACATGACGGCGCGCTCGGCGCCCAGACGCTGCATCAGTTGGGGCGCGCGAAAGTGGATGCCGAGCGCCTGTCCCAGCGTGCCGCGTCCTTCGTACTCGATGCCCAGGCCGGCTCGCACGGCGGATTGCGCGCCATCGCAGCCCGCGAGGTAGCGCGTGCGAACGGTTTCGCGGCGACCGTCCGCTTCGCATCGCAGCGTCACATCAACGTGGTCCGATCGCTCGGTGAACGCTTCGACGCGCCAACCGTAGCGCGTCGCGACCTGCGGCATCCCCGCGAGGTGATCGCGCAGCATGCGCTCCAGCGGCGACTGCGCGGTCCAGGTCTTGAAGTAGGGTGAGAGCGCGACCTCCGGAATCGCGCGCGCCCAGCGCTCGCGCTCGGCGAACAGAGCTTCGATCGACGGAAAGCGAAAGCGGTGGATTTCGCGTGCCAGCATGCGTGTGACGTACACCACGTCCAGCGCTTGCGAGCGCGGCACGCCGGCGTTGATCACGTGCGCTTCCAGGCCCAGACGCCGGAAGTGCTCCATGCTGCGCACGCCGATGGAAATGGCGCGCGGGTGCGGGTGCACCTCGATCATCGGGTCCACCACGAGACTCGCGACCTTTCGCCAGGCGAGATCAGCCGCGAGCGTTAGGCCCACGGGACCGGCGCCGGCGATGAGGACGGGAATTTCCAGTGTCATTCGGGTTGGGGCGCGCGACCCCGCTCAGCCACAGGATAACCTGCGCCGGCGCGCGCTGCTCGCCGTACCTTTCGAGCGCGAAGTGGTGCGCAGGGCCAAGGCGGCGCGAGACTTCGCGCTATTCAACCTCGGTAGCGACAGCAAGCTGCGCGGCGAACGTGATGACTTACGACCCCGTACCCGAGATCGCCAACGTCGCTCGCTTCTGGCCGATCAGCGCCAGCAAGTCCTTCTGCGGAGTAGCGAACTTCTCGATCCCTTCCTGCATCAGCACCTCTTCCAGCCGAGCGGCATCCACCTTCTCGTCGATCTCGCGCAGGACCGCGTCATCGGGCAACTGGTCCACTTGCCGCGCAAACGTTCGCCCGCTCGACTGGACCTGTTCATTGGTGGCCGGAGGGTTCGTCTGGATGTCACTGCCGGCAAAGGCCTCCACGTACTTCCACGGCGCGTCCTCGCGCTTTTTCGTCCCGGTGCTGGCGAAGATGATTTCCTGCCTCAGCGGCAGATGCTCGTCGGCCCAGACCTCCTGGTTCCGCCGCCAGATCCGCTTGGCATTCACGATGCCCACCTGCCCCTGCGCCGCCGCCGACAGTTGCGGAACGTGTTTTTCCGTATACACGTCCACGCGCGACACGAAGATGCTGTACACGCTCTTAAAATGCGCGAGATCGCCGCGCCGCCGCGCGCCTCGCCACACGGCCTCGCGGGCGAGATCGAATTGCCGCTGGCTGAAGATCAGCGTCACATTGAGCGTCACGCCGGCCGCCGCCAGATTCTCCAGCGCGCCCAGCCCGGCCGGCGTGGCCGGAACCTTGATCATGCGGTTCTCGTGTCCCGCCGACCATCGCTTGCCGAGCTCCACGTAGCGCGCGACGCGGTCCGCATGCGCCGGACCCCGCTGGACATCCTCCAGCAGCGGGTCCAGCTCGAAACTCACGTAACCATCGTCGCCGCGGCTGGCCCGCCAGACCGGGTGGAAGACCTGCTGCGCCTCGCGCACCAGCTGGTCGGTCAGTTGCCAGGCGATGGACTCGTCGTCGAGCCCGGCGGCGAGCAGCTTCTCGATTTCCCCGTCAAAACGACCCGTCTTGATCAGGTCGGCCACGATGACGGGATTCGAAGTGGCTCCCGTGGCCCCCAGCGCCCGATTGGTCCGGACGAGGTCCGGATCCACCGAGTCGAGCCAAAGTCGGGTACCAGAGGCAATCAACGAACTGAGCGGCGTCGTCATGACTGTCGCATCCTTTATTTCCGGTCCTTATCGGGCAGCGTGCGCGCGGTGCGCTGGCGCGCTTTCCGCGTCGGGGTGCCCGGCGGTCCCACGACTCAGCTTATCAAAACTTGCCCGGTGGCTGCAGGGCCTGATGCATGCTAGGGTTCGTGCACAATCCCATGTGCGGCCATGGGTCGTCGTGTAACCGCGGCGCGCGAGCCAGTCGCCGAAGCTCGACGGCCATCACAGTGAAAGGCGAAGCATGAATCATCTCCAACCCGGCGTGATCGCGGGGGTTCCCCCGGTCGCGCGCTACCTGACGTTTTCGCTCAGACCGCGGACAAACCCGCGGCGATCGCTCGCCGCGCTCGCGGCGCTTGCCGACGGCAAGGGCTGCGTCGTCGGCGTCGGCGATTCCGTCTGGCGCCCGTCGGTGCGCAGAGGCGGCCTCGATCTGCGAAGGATCACTTGATCCGGGCGGATTCCACGCCGTCGCGAGCGGCGCGCAACGGGTCAGGCGCTCTTGAACGAATCCAGCTGCAGGTTCAGGCGATATCCCGGCTCGACGCCTAACAGCGTAACAGTCCATTCGTGAATGCGCGAGCGCACGCAGGTCCCGAGTTCCGGCACGTACCATTCCAGTTCCTCGCGATGCAGTTCCAGGTCCTCCGGAGGCGTCGGCCCGAGCAGCATCGTGCGGCGCACGATGATTGCCCGGTATGTCCGGTCGTTGACCTGCACGTCCTGCCATCCTTCGACCGCTGACCAGACCGCAAGGTAGTAGCGTGACTGGTTGGCATCGGTCCGATGCATCCGCTGTTCCCAGCGCTTGCCCGATACGAGCGGAAAAGCGTAGCGAATCAGCGGCGGATCGAAGGTCCCTACGACGTAGCCGTTCTCGCTCAACGTGCCCGAGAGCTGAATTCCCGGCGACGCAAACAGCGCGTCTTCAACGGTGGCGCCGTTGGCGCGTCGCGTGACGACGCGTATGCCTCGCTCGGAGACAGATTCGACCTCCCGTGTGATCGCGCCCCGGTCGAGCCCGTTGTACGCGTCGCTGCGGCGATAGGTCCAGCTCTGACCGGCGCGCCATTGTGGTGGCGGTATCTCCGTGGTGGCTATGTTTCCGAGCGGAGTCGTCGCGCAGGCCGACAATGCAATGGCTGCGCTTGCCGAAAGAAACTGCCTTCGATCTGTCATGGCGCCTCCTGGCTCAACCCATATCGCTGCCTAAAACTACGCTCCAAAACCACCTCTGTCTGTTACGAATTGTTGCCCATGCCGCCGCCGTACTCCCATGACGTTAACAAGCCCTAGCCCAACTTATTCCGTAACCACCCGACGATGACCGCCTGGGCCTCCATGCCGCCCATATGCGCGCCGGAATCGAAGCGGGCCGCTTTCGGCGCGCCGTGTTCGAGCAGCAGGTACATATCGGCGATCGGAAAAATGGTGTCGTTGACGCC
>Ga0156227_1107_pt1 | contig 15590 bp, 15 predicted proteins | sample RifCSPlowO2_12_FD_107875 | JGI IMG/M metagenome (GOLD analysis project Ga0156227, IMG submission 107875) | Betaproteobacteria bacterium RIFCSPLOWO2_12_FULL_63_13
TCACCGCGACATCGATGATTGGCTTCATTGCCGGCGCCGGCATCGTGGTGCGCAACTCGATCATCCTGGTGGACTTCATCGAGCTGCGGCTCCGGGACGGGTTGCCGCTCGAGCAGGCGGTCGTCGATGCCGGCGCGGTGCGGTTCCGGCCCATGGCGCTCACCGCCGCCGCCGTCATTGTCGGCGCCGGCGTGATCCTGTTCGATCCGATCTTTCAGGGCCTCGCCATCTCGCTGATGGCCGGCGAAGTGGCGTCGCTGCTGCTGTCGCGAATGGCGGTGCCGGTCCTGTACTACATGGCCAAACGTCACGAACCTGCCGTGCACGACGTGGCGCTGGCGCCGATGGAGGTGGCATCGTGAGTGGCTCACCCGGATATCAGTGGCAGTGCCCGCCGAAGACGATTCTCGTGGGCATGGACTTCAGCGATGCCTCGGCGCGCGCGCTGGCCATCGCCGGGTTCATGGCGCCGGTCTTCGGCGCGCGCATCCGCGCACTGCACGCGGAGCGGTTCGAGCCGCCGCCGTACTTCACGCTGGAACAGATCGCGCGGCTCGAAACCGAGCGTCGCCAGTCACAAGCGGCCGCCGCCGACCATCTGAGCCGGTTCGCCGCGGGCGCTACCTCGAGCCGCGTCCAGTCCATCATCGTGGACGAGCCCCCGGTCGAAGCGATCCTGGACGGGGCGGCCACGGCGGACCTGATCATCGTCGGCACGCATGGCCGCCGCGGGCCGGGACGCTGGTGGCTGGGTTCGGTGGCCGAGCGGATCGTACGCGCCGCCACGGTGCCCGTGCTCGTGACGCGCGCGGCCGACACCTCCCTGCGCGATGTCTTCGGGCAGGTCGCGCTCGTGGACGCCGGACCGGTTCCCGACGAGACGGCACGCCGCTGCGCGGAGAACTTCGCCGGCCTGGCCGGCGGCCAGGTCATCGAAGGCGGCCCGGCGATGCGGTGCGACGCCGACCTCATGCAACGGGCGTCGATGGTGGTGATGGCCACCGGAAGCGATCGCCCGGCGTGGGGTTTCACGGACCCGGTGGCCAGGCTGCTCGGCGGCTGCCAGCGGCCCGTGCTGTTCATTCCGGCACGGTCAACACACATGCAACAAGGAGCATCATGAATATTGAACAATCGCTGCGGATGATTGGCGGCGGCTTCGTGGCCGCGAGCGTATTGCTGGGGATCTACGTCAACCCGAACTTCCTGTGGTTCACGCTGTTTGTGGGACTGAACCTGTTCCAGTCGGCGTTCACGCAGTGGTGTCCGATGATGGCGATTCTCCGCAAGGCCGGCGTCCGAGGGTGAGCGCATGTTGACCGCACTCGGTGTTCTGGGCGCGTGGATCGTCCTGCAGTGGTGGGTCTTGCCCCGGCTGGGCGTCCCCACGTGAGCCGTGCCTCACCCGCGCGTGTCGCGGGAGTCGAGGAAGCGGGAGAAGGACGGTTCTGGGCGTGAATGACAGACGGATGCATCGCCGCGACCTGCTTCGCTTCTGGACCCATTGACAGTGTCTGAATAAGGTGTATCCTATCCAACTAGACCGATTGGTCTAGTCGGAAGGCTGGCGCGGTCAAGAAGGAGGAACGATCATGCGGGTGGCGAAAGACAACGTCGACGTCAGGATGGAGATTCCGGGCGCCGTGATCCGTCAGCGAACGGATTTTGGCGACGCGAGCGGATTCGGCCGGATCAGCGGCGAGTATTTCACTCTGTCGGCGGGCGTGGATACGACCCCGCTCTTCCAGGGATTGGAAGGCAACCTCTGCCAGTGTCCCCACTGGGGATTCGTCTTGCGCGGCCAGTTGACGACGACCGATGCGACGGGCGCGCACGAGACGGTGAAGGCGAATGACCTCTTCTACTGGCCGCCCGGGCACAACGTCAAGGTCGACGCTGATGCGGAGATCGTCATGTTCAGTCCCCAGCGCGAGCACAGCCACGTCATCAACCACATGATCGAGAAGGTCAAGGGCTAGACTAGTTGGTGCCGTGACGCATCCAACCAAGCAGCGCCTGGTCGACGCCGGGTTGGCCATGCTCCTGGAGCATGGCTACAACGACCTGGGCATCCAGGCCCTGCTTGCGGCCACCGCTACTCCGAAGGGGTCCTTCTACCATCATTTCAAGGACAAAGAGGACTTCGCCCTCCAGGTCATCGACGAGTACATGGTGCAGGTGCACGCGGGTCTTGACGCCTGCCTCGGAGACGGGGCCCGTCCCCCGCTCGAGCGGGTGCGCCGGTTCTTCGAGTTGACGCAACAGAACTACCGGAAGGACGGTTACATGGGCTGCCTGTTGGGTGGCCTCGGTCAGGAACTGTCGGGCGTGAGCGACGTGTTCCGCCGCAAGATCGACGGGTGCTTTTCCGAAATCGCCAGGCGTGTCGCCGTGTGCCTGGAAGAGGCCCGGAACAGAGGAGACATTCCAGCCGATTCCAATCCGCGGCGGATGGCCAGCCTGCTGGTCGACTGCTGGGAGGGTGCGGCGCTTCGTAGCCGGCTGCGAGGGAATGCCGCACCGCTGAAGGCGATGCTCGACTTCTACTTTCTGGGGATAATAGCGAAATAAGTCCGAACGCCAGGAACCAAATCGAAACTGACGCGTAGTCATGGCGCCCCATCCTGACCCGTCCCCAGCGCTGGCCGTGCTCGAGCGCGGATTCTCCTGGTCTGGGCCCTGGCCGCGGTGCCTGCCCTCATCGTCGCGTTCGCGTAGGCGCGCGGCTCATTGCCCTTTGCTCTCGCCGGCGGAGGGGTCGAAGCCGCAGCGTTCGCGGAGGCGCTGCCGGAATCGTTCCCGCTCCTCGGGCGTCATGGCGTCCCAGCGATCGCCCACGCGATCGGCGACGCGATCGGCGACGCGATCGGCCACGTGACCGCGGACGTGGGAGCGGCTGGAACCGCTCATGCCAAATCCGCCGAAGAGGATCCGGCACAACGCCAGCATGCCAAGCGCCTGCCAGAAGGTCAGCTCGCGCCAGCCGAAGAGTGGCGGCAGCAGCCAATTCCAGAGCTGCCGCACCACCTCGCCGCCGATGAAGACAAACAGCAGAATCCCCAGAATCACCAGCGGAGCGATGAAGATCCATTTCCCTCTCATGTTCAGTTCCTCATGCTTTCGTCAACTCGTCGTAAATGCCCCGTAATCGCGCCCGCAGATGCCGCACCGCATATCGTTTGCGGGAGAGCAGCGTGTTCACGCTGACGCCGGTTGCGGCGGCCATCTCCTTGAAGCTGCGGCCTTCCAACTCGTGCGCGACGAACACCTCGCGCTGTTCGACCGGGAGCTCGTCGATCGCCAACTCGAGTTCGTCGAGAAGTACTTTGCGGGCGTACAGCGCCTCCGGTCCGGCATCGGGCGAAGGCAGCAGGTCTTCCAGCCGCAGCAGTTCGCCGTCCTGGTCCACGACGGCGGTATCGCTGAAGCGCTCCGGCCTCTTCTTGCGAAAGAGGTCGGTGATGCGATTGCGCGCCACGCGAAACAGCCAGCCGGTGACGTGGTCGATCGGCATCAGCAGGCGATTGGCTTCCACCAGCTCGTAGAAGACGTCCTGCAGGATGTCGTCGGCGTCGCGCGGGTCCGGCACGCGCCGGCGAATGAAGTTGCGCAGCCGGGACTGCTCCCGCTTGACCACGTCGGCGATCCGCCGGTCCTGTTCGAGTGCCATCCGCTCCTGGCTCGGCGCGAGCTTCACCTACGGTTGTAGACGAATAAGGGGGTGCGGATATTGTAGGGCGCGGTCCAGGGCGGCCTGCCTAGCCGAAGCTCCCGCGGTCAGGCGAGCGAAGGCTGGAGACGAGCGCGTCGACGTCGGACGGGCCTGTCTCGTGGTGTGTGATGCAGGCGCGCAGCCAGCGCTCGCCACTCGGGAGACGGGCTTCGGAGATCCAGGCGACCCCCTCCGCAGCCAGCCGCCGAGGGAGATCGGCCGTCGCGTCGGGCCGCAGGTGATCGCGGGTGAAGCAGACGAGCGGCAGGGGCGTGTCGTTCGTCACCCGCCAGCCGGCCTCCACGAGGCGCTCGCCGAGGAGATGAGCCATAGCCGCCTGGTGATCGACCAGCGCGGCGACGGCCTCGCTGCCAAGTTCGGCGAGCGTGAGGAAGACCTTCAACCCGATGAACCGGCGTGACCACTGCAGCGAGCCCTGGTAGAAGTCTTCACGGCCCGCGAGTGCGTCGGGAACGTACCCCGTGTGCACCGAGAAGAAGGACTCAACGAGCCGGCGCGCGCGGCAGAAGAACATCCCGGCGCCCATTGGGATCGGCATCGTCTTGTGCGCGTCCCATGTCACCGAGTCCGCCCGCTCGATGCCGGCGACGTGCGGCCGTAGCCGCTCCGACAGGAGCGCGAGGCCACCCCAGGCCGCATCGACGTGAAACCAGATCCCTTCCGCCCGACACAGGTCCGCAAGGGCGGGCAGCGGATCGATCGCGCCGGTCGCCGTGGTTCCGGCCGTGCCGACGACGCAGAAGGGGACCTGCCCGGCTGCGCGATCGCGGGCGATCTGCTGCCGTAGATCGTCGACGTCGAGCCGCTGCCGCGCGTCGCTTGGCACGCGGCGGAGCCCGCGCTCGCCGATGCCGGTCACGCGCGCCACCTTGACGAACGAATCGTGCGCCTGATCGGACACGTACAGCACGGGACGCCCAGCGAGGCCGACGAGCCCGTCGCGCGGGTAGTCGGGAAACGCGGACGCCAGTGCCAGGAGCACGCCAGTCAAGTTGGCCTCCGACCCACCGGTGGTGAACATGGCCGTGGCGTCCGAAGGGCTGAAGCCGAGCCGGCGCGACAGATGCGCGAGCGTGTGCCGCTCGATCTCGCTCGCGGCTGGGGCGTGCCACCACGCGCCGAGCTGAGGATTGTAGAGCGCCGCCAGCGCATCGGCGATCACCCCGGCACGGCGGACTCCGGGGACGAACAGGCCGAAGTAGCGCGGATGCGTCGCGTGGAGCCCTCCCTGTTCGAGCAGATCGACGACCTCCGCGACCAGGGTGCCGAGGTCATGCGGCTGCGACAGATCGTGCGCCGCGATCCGCCGGTCGAGGGCGTCCGTAGAGAGCACCGGCGTCACGCGCGCCTCGCGCACCGCAGCGGGCCATTCGAGAATGCGTTCAGTCAGAATCTTCAGCGGATCCCGCGCCATTACCCGCAGCGTGCACCGTTCTTGATTCGGGCACAATCGAATAGACTTCGTCTCAAAGGCACAATGATGCCAATTGACCGAATCGACTTCGTCATTCTGGCCGCTTTGCAGAATAATGCTCGGCTCTCCAACAAGGAACTCTCCGCCCGGATCGGCCTCGCGCCCTCCAGTTGCCTCGAGCGGGTGCGGGCGCTCACGCGCAGCGGCGTGCTCCAGGGGGCCCACGCGGAGGTGTCGGGCGCCGCGCTGGGCATCGGGCTGGAAGCGCTCGTTGCCATCCGGCTGGTCAAGCATTCCCGCGAGGCCTTCCGGCGGCTCTACGCGCACCTGCGGTCGCTGCCCGAGGTGCTGTGCGTGTTCCACGTCAGCGGCGTGAACGATCTCCAGGTCCACGTCGCGGTGCGTGACGTCCATCACCTCCGCAGCCTGATTGTCGAGCGCTTCGCCATCCGGCCCGAGGTGGACCACTGCGAGACGTCGCTGATCTTCGAACTGCACCGGAAGCACCAGTGGCCCAGCTATGCGCGCGTGGATGGGGACGACAATGGGAGCGCAACGGCGGCGCGCCCGTCACTGAGGAAACCCCGTCGCTGATGGCGCGGAGGCGGGGAAACGCGGGTCGCGCTTTTCCGAGGAGAGGGCGCGCATGGGTGTTCGGGATGGAATCCGCAACTGTCTGTTGGTGGCGGCATGATCGACTGAGTCACGGATGGCCGGCGTGGTTCTCGATCATTCCCTTCGACCAGACTTCGGTCGGCCCGCCGCCGGGCCGAATTCGAACACTACTGCGCCCGACCCGGTTGGTGTGTTGACAACGTGTATACATCACGCTATCGTCCTCTCACCGACCTTCGAACCGCCGAACCTGCAGGAGTCCATCATGGCAACCGCGACAGCACGAACCAGGGTCATCAATCTGCGCACCGACGAGGCGCGTCGCGCGCTGATCGATCGCGCGGCCGAGGCGCTGGGGAAGGATCGGACGGAGTTCATGCTGGACGCCGCCACCCGTGAGGCCCAGTCCGTCCTGCTGGACCGCCGGTTGTTCCATCTGGACGAGGCGGCGTTCCGACGATTTGCCAAGGCGCTCGATGCTCCGCCGGCAGACAATCCGCGTCTGCGCAAGCTGCTCGCGAAGCGCGCGCCCTGGGACCGATGAGTGGTCCTGTCAGCGCGCCGCAGCATCTCACCAGCGAGCATGACGTTTCGGCCTTCGAATGCACGGTTCCTGAGCTGGACGACTGGCTCAAGCGCCGAGCATTGCAGAACGAGGGTACCCGTGCCTCGCGGACGTTCGTGGTCATCGGTGGCGGACGGGTCGTCGGCTACTACGCACTGGCCACCGGCGCCGTCGCTCACGCCGTCGCCACCGGCAGGGTGCGGCGCAACATGCCGGAGCCGATCCCGGTCATGGTCCTCGTTCGGCTGGCCGTCGATCGGGCGCATCAAGGGACTGGCCTCGGTTCCGCGCTCCTCCGAGATGCACTCTTGCGAACGCTCGCCGTGGCCGAAGCCGTGGGCATACGCGCGATCCTGCTGCACGCCATTTCGGAGGAGGCGAAACGCTTCTACGTTCACCACGGCTTTGCGGAGTCGCCGGTCGATGCGATGACGATGATGATCACCCTGGCGGATGTCGAGAAGGCCATGGGGATCAGCCGGGACCCCCGGTCGGCCCGCTTGGTTACAACCGACCACGGGATGTAGTCGGCCGGTAGATCTTTCGCTCGGGGCGCCGGAACTCGCATTTCAAGCGACGGAGGAAGTCGCCGTAGCGCGCATCCGCCCGAAGGCCGTCGAATACGGGAACGACGGGAATCCAGAAGGCAAGGCTGTCCCGCATGGCTAGCGCCCGCTCCAGCACCGCGAAGGCGCCATCGAGATCGCCCGTGCCAAGGCACGCGCAAATGATGCTCTTCGGCGGCACGTACTCGTGCACGGCCTTCTCGAGCAGCTCATTCAGCCTCACCTGTGCCGCTTCGCGTGCACCGGCCAGGCCGTTTGCGTACGCGAGATAGCCAATGGAGATGGCGTCGGGCGAGATCTCGACCGCCCGCGCCAGCATCCGAACCGCCTCGGGGGAGCCTCCTTGCAGCGCGTTGGCGAGGCCCAGGACGTAGTGCGCTTGAAGCGAGTCGGGGTAGAGATCGAGGGTCCGGCTCGCGCGCGCGATCGCCTGCTCGTATTCCCGCAGGAAGAAAAACACCCATGCGATGCACGAGTTGGTGAAGATGCCGAGCGGATCGATCCTCGCAGCCTGAACGGCTTCGGCCTGCGCACCCGTCCGGTCGGACGTCATGATTGCGAGGTAGCACGCCTTGAGCAGTCGCGCGCGCTCGCTGTTTGGATTCAGGGCTATGGCACGTGCGATCTCGCGCTCCGCCGACTGGAAGTCCCAATCATGGATCCACAAGATAAAGGCGAGCGAATGATGGGCGTCGCTGGACCCGGGATCGAGCCGCACGGCGGTCGACGCAGAAGTCTTGGCCTTCGGGTAGGCTTCGGAGATCGGCAAATACCCCCAGAATCCGAGCAGCGAGAAACAGTCTGCGAGGGCGGCCTGCGCAGGAGCGAACTCCGGGTTCATCCTGATCGCCTGCTGCAGGTACTCAACGCCGTGCTGGAACCCGTCCCGTGTCCACCGACTCAGATGATGCCGAGCCCGCAGGTACGCGTCCTGCACCTCGGGATCCGCGGTGCGGACAGCCGCGGGTTCCGGCGACCCTCCGCGCCCCACGGCCGCGCACACCTGGCGGGCCACCGTCGACGCGACCTCGCTCTGGAAGCCGAGCACGTCACGGATCTCACATTCATAGCTCTGCGCCCACATGTGACGCTCGGGCTCGAGACCAATCAATTGCGCTGTCACGCGGACGCACCTGTCGGCCCGGAACGCGGTCCCCTCGACGATGGCGTCGACGTCGAGCTCGCGGGCGATCTGTGCGATGTTGCGTTCGCTGCCCTTCAGGTGAAGCACCGACTGCCGGGCGATGACGCGCAACCCACCCAGTCCACCCAGCTCGGTGATGAGCGCGTCGGTGACGCCATCAGCGAAGTACTCGAACGCCGGATCGTGGTTCACATTTTCGAACGGCAGCACGGCTATTGACGGCGCGGCAAGCGGCGCACGTTCGACGGGCGCGAGAAACCGATACCCGCGGCGGGGCCTCGTCTCGACGAACCGCGGCGTCCGCGGGTCGTCGCCGAGCACGGCCCTGATGTGCGTGAGGCAGCGATAGAGACCGAGATCGAAATCGACGAACGTCCCCTCGCCCCAGATTTCGCGACGGATTTCTTCGCGAGTGACCGTTTCGCCCGCGCGGCTGGCCAACAGCGCCAGGACGTCGAACGCTTGCGGCGCCAAGCGGAGCTGCCTGTCTCGTTTGCGCAGCTCGCCGGTGGCGGGATTCAGCACGTACGGCCCGAACCGCAGAACCGATCTGGCCATGACGAGAACTCTCGGTCGATCTTACACCCGCCCGCTTCGGTAAGTCCCGCTCTATCAGGGGGATTCGCGATCAGGAAAAAAGCAGGAAATCACACGATATCGGTCAGCACGCACATGGCGCTACTGCCCTAGGCTGGGTGGCGCTGGTCTTTTTGGGCCGGCGGTTTCAAGGAGGCAGTTATGCGTTTCTGTGGCGCGTTTGGCCGTCTGCCGGCAGTGCTGGCGATGACGATCGTGACGGCGACGGCACCATCCAGAGCAGCGGCCGATGCGCCCACGCCCGCGGTTACAGGCCCTGTCCCATATGTCGTCGGCGCGTATGGTTTCCCCTGGATGTCGGTCCCTGATCTCGCGGAGCTGGCCGAGTCGGGGTACACGGAGCAGGAGTTCTTCTTCTCCGGGACCGTTCTGACCCAGACCGGGCTGCAGCCCTACGAGACTCGCATGATCGTGCGACGCCCGACGGACCGGAAACGGTTCAATGGCACCGTGGTCGTCGAATGGCTCAACGTGACCGCCGGCGCCGACTTCGACGTCGACTGGGCGCTGACGCGTCGCCAGATAGCTCGTGATGGCTACGCGTACGTGGGCGTTACGGCGCAGCCAGTGGGTGTGTGCTGGCTGAGAACGTGGGATGCCGTCCGCTACGGAGCGTTGATCCACCCGGCGCTGCCTCCGGGTCCCTGCCCCGCCAGCAATCAGACGGAAACCCTCTCGTATGACATCTTCTCGCAGGCCGGCAAAGCGATTCGCGACAATCCGCTCGTTCTGGATGGACTCGCCGCCGCTCGGTTGCTGGCGGTCGGTGCGTCGCAGTCGGCGAGACGGCTCCTCAACTACGTGAACGCGCACCATGTGAAGGCTCAGATCTACGACGGGTTTCTCCTCCACGTCATCGGCGGCGGTGGCGGCGGACTGGTCGCCGACGAGCGTACGAAGGTTCTCATCCTCAATTCCGAGAACGAGGTCCTTGGCTATTACCCGTACAGACCCCTTCAGCCGGCCAACGTGCGGTACTGGGAGGTCGCCGGTGCCGGACCCGCGCCGGAGTGGGCCTATCTCGACGAGCAGCTTCGACACTGCGGCATCATCACGCCCTACAGCTGTGAGTATCCCGCATCGGATCGGTCGATCCCGATGTACCCGGTCGGCGACGCGGCGCTCGACGCATTGAACCGATGGATGTCGAATAACACGCCGCCCGCGGACTCACCGCTGGTCACAGTCATTCCCGGGACGCCGAACACGATCGATCGGGATCAATACGGCAACGCTCTCGGTGGCATTCGACTTCCGCAAATCGAGGTTCCAATCGGCAGGTTTATCGGAGCGAATGCTCCCACTTCGTCACTGCTCTGCAGGACGAGTGGTGGATTCGACCTCTTCGACGGCGAGCTTGCGGGCACGACGCCCAACGACAGGTGGGACGAGCCGACGATCGACCAGTTGTACCGGAACCATGGCTCGTACGTGTCCGCGTTCGTCCAGGCAGTCGACGGCCTCGTGAGAGCTGGCTTCATGCTCGAGGCGGACGCACGGATCGCCAGGACCCAAGCTGCCAATCTGGATCACATCGGCAGATAGCGGCTCCTCGCCTCGCCGCCGTCCCGCTCACGACCCGGATGGGTACGCGGTCACGTCCGCTGCCAACATCGGGATGATCTTGTCGGCCACTTGACGCGCTACAACCTTGCGTTCGTCTTCCGGCACGTCGTCCATCAGGAACACGTCGGTGTACTTCTTGTACAAGGGTCGCGCGTCGATGTGAACGACCTTGTCCTCGCCAATCAGCGCTTTCAGAATCCGCCCGTGGCACTTGAGGAAGCAGCCGTCGATCATCACGACGGTCACGCAACGCCCCTGTAGAACCATTTCTTCTGCAACTCGGTCGCCGCGACGTAGAGCACGGTAATCACCGTAATCGTTCCAAGCATCGCGCCCGGAAGGCGAACGAAACCAAACACGTCGGCAAAAGGCAGATACGGGATCACGAAGGCCACGGCGATGAGGACGACCGTTGAGGTCAGCAGCAGTGCGCCAGGGCGGCTACGGAAGAACGGCCGCCGCGTTCTCATCACGAGCGCAACCACCAGCTCCGTGAGCAGCGATTCAACAAACCATCCCGTACGAAACGTGGCAGGCCCTGCGCGGAAGATGCCGAGAAGCGCGCCAAACATGAGGAAGTCAAACACCGAGCTCAGGATGCCGAATTCGACCATGTAGCGGCCGATGAACTTGATGTCCCAGCGCCGCGGGCGATCTACCAGTTCACGATCCACGCTGTCGTCTGCGATGCCGACTGCCGGCACGTCCGAGAGAAAGTTGTTGAGCAGGATCTGGCCGGCCGTGAGCGGCAGAAAGGGCAGGAAGAGCGAGACGGCAGCCATGCTGACCATGTTTCCAAGATTGGCGCTCGTCGTCATGAGGATGTACTTCAACGTGTTCGCAAAAGTCTTTCGTCCCTCCTCGATCCCCTGCCGGATCACATCGAGGCTGCGCTCCAACAGCACGAAGTCTGCTGCCTCCCTGGCGACATCCACCGCCCCCTCCACTGACAAGCTGGTGTCCGCCGCGTGCATGGCGGGCGCGTCGTTCACGCCGTCGCCGAGGAAACCGATCACGTGTCCCATCTTCTTGAGCGAGAGAATGATTCGCTCCTTCTGATTGGGGTCCACCTCGACGAAGAGGTCGGTCTTCTCCGCGGCGTGCCACAGCGCCTCGTCATGCAGGTCGTCGAGTTGCTGGCCTGTCAGGACTCGATCCGCTCGCATGCCAACCAACGTCGCGACGTGCTGTGCGACAAGCCGGCTGTCGCCGGTCACGAGTTTGACCGTGACGCCCAGTGCAGCCAGTTCGGTCAGGGCGTCCGCCACCCCCTCTTTGGGAGGGTCGAGGAACGTCAGGAAGCCCATGAAGGTCATGTCGCGCTCGTCCTCGCGGCTATACACAGGCTTCTCGTCGATCGGCCGGGCGGCAACAGCGAGCACGCGAATGCCGCGCCCCGTCCATTCGTCGTAGCGGCGTTCGAAGTCCGTACGTGCGGTTGGACTCAGAGCGGTGCCATCGGCGGATCGTGTGCAGACGTCCAGCACCTGGTGGAAGGCGCCCTTGCTGATCAGGCGCACAGCATCTGCGTTCTGCACCACAACACTGATCCGCTTCCGGACGAAATCAAAGGGAATCTCACCGAGCTTGCGCACTTGAGTCAGATCAGGCTGGCGAGCGTTGGTGATGGCTTCGTCGAGCGGGCTGGCAATCCCGGTTTCAAGTGCGGCATTCGAGGCACCCAGATCGAGGACCTCCTGCGACGGCTGACCGGAACCGTCGTAGGCCCCTTCCAGGTGCACGATGCCTTCGGTGAGTGTGCCCGTCTTGTCGGTGCACAGCACGTTCATGCTGCCGAGGTTCTCGATGGCACCGAGGTGCCGGACGAGGACGCCACGACGAGCCATCATCTGCGCGCCCCGCGCCAGGTTGACTGGAGTACCCAATGCCCACGGTCGCCGTGACGATCGTCACGACGATCGCCGCATCGAGCCACTCGCCCGTCACGACGGAGGCGCCTGCGGCGAACACCAGGAGGAGCAGCAGGGGACTGCGCAACTGGCGAATGAGCACGTCCACTCGCGATGATGGGCGCCGCGCCCGAAGTTCGTTGGGACCGTAATCCCGCAGACGTTTGGCCGCTTCCGATAACCCCTTGGCGCCGGACCCGAGTCGCTGTGCGAGCTCTCCGATTTCAAGCGCCCAGTACCCGGTGAGTGTCGACTGCCGCGACTGACGTGCGCGCGGCGCCATCGCACGACGGGAGAACCAATAGCCTGGCAGCATCGGGAGCCAGAAGCTGAGACCCCGAAACAGCAACGTGGCGGCCAACGCCACGGCGAGGTCGACGCCGACCATCCGCAACATCAGCACCGACGTCGCCTCGAACGTGCCGAGGCCGCCCGGTATGATCCCCATCGTCCGAAACAGGCTCGCGATCATGAAGCTCGCGAAGACATCGCTCGCAGAGGCCGTCACGCCGAGCGCTCGGATAAGCGTCCACATGGTTGCGGCATCGAGGAGCACGATGGCCGCTTGCAGGCCGAGTGCGTTGCCGAGCATGCGGGGGCTGCGCACCAGTCGTGCGTCTGCGTCCGCCAGGAAGTGGAACATGGTGCGAAGACCCGGGCCCCTCCCCAGCGTGCCGGCGAGCCGTTCGTGACGATGCCCTGAGAGCACCAATACCGCTGTGCTCAGCCCCAGCGAAAACAGCAGGAAGAGCACGGCGGTCACAACCACGAGCGTGTTGGTGTGCCCGCGCCAGGCCACGATGGCGAGGGCGCCCGTGAGCGCCATGACGTATGCCAGGTGGTACGACGCGATGTTGATGAGGACCGACGCCTTGACCGCCGCTGGTGGCACCTGGCGCTGCTCGAGCGCCTTCGCGATCAGGATGCTGCTGCTCACACCGGCCGAGGGCAGCGCCTGATCGGCAAACAGTTTGGCGAGACCGAGCCCGAACGCCGTTTTGCGAGTGAGCTGATAGCCAGCCGCGGCACCGACCCTGCGCCAGATCGCGCCTTGGGCGACGTACGTTCCGGCTTGCAGGAGCAACGCGACGACGAGCCACAGCGGTTCGGCGCGCTCCGCCAACCGCACGAATGCCCGCTCTTCTGAGAAGTGGAGTGCTGCCGCCACGACCGCAGCCAGCAGCGCGGCGCCGAGGAACCACGATAGTCGGCCCGTACCGTGAGGGGATTTCCGGTCAGTGTGGTCGGTCGTCATGCTCGCGCCGCTTCCCACGGCCGCCTCCGCGCGTGAGGCAGTTGCGACCTCACGGAATCCCTACACAAAGCGTCTCATGTAGGGTGACATACACTCTCTAGAATTAGGGTGACAGATACGCTGGCTGGAATCGGTGGTTGCGAAGCAGGAGTCCATGGAGCGCGCCGAACACGTCCTCGAGGTCAGTCACCTGTCCATTCGATTTGGCCGTGTCAGCGTGCTCAGCGACGTCAGCTTTCGGGTTCCAACCGGTACTGCACTCGCGGTCATCGGGCCGAATGGCGCCGGCAAGACGGTGTTGTTCAAGGCGCTCATCGGCGCAATCCGCTATGAATGCGATATTCGATGGGAGCCGGGGACGCGGATCGGATACGTGCCGCAGAAGCTCGATCTCGAACGCGACGTGCCGATCACAGGGATGGACTTTCTCCGCGCCCGCGCGGCGCTCGCCCGTGAGTCCGATGCTGGCGTGTCCCGTGCGCTGGCCCTCGTTGGAGTGTCGACAGACGTCGCCGAGCGGCCGATTGGAATCCTGTCAGGCGGGCAGTTTCAACGTCTTCTCGTGGCGTTCGCACTTATCGGCAATCCGACCGTGCTGCTCCTCGATGAGCCGACGGCGGGCGTTGACGAGCCAGGACAGGAGCAGCTGAATGAATTGGTACGCCGTCTTCAACAGGACCACGGCCTCACCGTCGTGTTCAGCCTGGTGCGTCGCCAAGTGTGAAAAGGCGGTAGAGACTGCTCCATGCCGGCCCGCCGAAGACCTCGGACCGCTGCGAAAAGTTCGGAACCCGCTCTGACGTCAACGACTTCCCGCGGTGCCATCAGATCACCGACTCGCTCGCCGCCGGACCGTCACGAGAGCCTTCACTTCATCCTCGTTGAGTTGTTCGGTCGTCTTCTCGAGCAGCAAAGCTGCGAGCTGCATCGGTTCGACGCTCATGCCGCTCCGCAATCTGACGTCCTCCGTGATCGCTTCAAGGCGCTTGAGGGTTCGCGGTGCCAATGGGACAAGCCGTCGTTCGGTCCAGTCAGGATCCGTCGCTCGTCCGCCGCCAGCCGGAACGCGAAGGCGCGTCTCGATGTCCGCCAGCAGCTGCACCGCCCCAAAGTGGCCGCCAAGCCGAGCTCTCCTTGGCGCGCGTCCCTGAAGGCACTTGAGCTGGCTTCTCGATAGCTTAGACAAGCTGCGGCCTGTGTGGGGCACAATGAGCCACGTCAAGAATCGGGACGACACCATCACATGAGACACCGGCGATTGTCGGGGGTTCTGGCAGCAGCGCTCGTCCTGAGCGCGTTGCCCGCCGGCGCGCAGACGGCGCGGCGCTACACCGTCGACCGCTGGACGGTCGAGGACGGGCTGCCCAATAACGCGCTCACGCACCTCCTGCACACGTCGGATGGCTACCTCTGGATCGGTACCTGGGCCGGCGCCGTTCGCTTCGACGGCGTGCGGTTCACCCACGCCGCCGCCGACCTGCCAAACGACCATGTCCGCGCGCTGCTCGAAGATCGCCAAGGCGCCATGTGGATCGGCCTCAGCGGCGCGGGCGTCGTCCGGCTGCGCCCCGGTGGCTACGACAGCTTCACGACGGCCAACGGCCTGCCCGGTCAGGATGTGCGCGCGCTGGCAGAAGATGCGGCGGGCCGCATCTGGGTCGGCACCGAAGCCGGCGTTGGGGTCATCGACGGCGCCCGGGTCACCGCCCATCGGATCGACGGCGGCGCGCGCGCGAACCTCGTCAGCGCGCTCACGCGCAGCCACGACGGCCGCATCCGGATCGCCACGGCGACCGGCGTCTGCGAGAGTCGCGACGTCGAGCTGCGCTGCACCGCGGTGGACGATCGTCTGGGTGAGCCGCGGGCGGTGCTGCACGATCGCTCGGGCCTGCTCTGGATCGGCACCTCGCGCGGCGTGTTCCGCGACGAGGCCGCCGTCACGGCCGGCGCGGTGACGGCACTCTTCGAAGCCCGCGACGGTACCGTGTGGATCGGCTTCGCCAACGGCGAGCTTGCCGCGCTCGGCGGCGGCGGCGACGAACGCTACCGCATCGCCGACGGATTGCCTCCGGGCGGGCCGGTCGTGACGCTGGCCGAAGACGCGGAAGGCAGCATCTGGATCGGCACTCTCAACGGCGGCTTCAGCCGCCTGCGACCGAAGCGCGTCCGCATGTACTCGACCGCAGATGGATTGCCGGCGGCCGTCGTCGCGTCAATCGTGCAGG
>Ga0156227_1204_pt1 | contig 15578 bp, 11 predicted proteins | sample RifCSPlowO2_12_FD_107875 | JGI IMG/M metagenome (GOLD analysis project Ga0156227, IMG submission 107875) | Betaproteobacteria bacterium RIFCSPLOWO2_12_FULL_63_13
AGTAACCACCAAGGTTGGTTTCTGGCGCTATGCCGTCGACGCGGCACAGACCAAGATCGCGCTGTTTCCCGGCCAGGAAAACTGGACCGACACGAGCGCTGCGGCGTTGAGCACGCTGTACGTGTACAAGCCTGACGGGACGTTTCTTTGGCAGCGCGCAACCGGTGCCGAGACCTGGGGCGGGGACATGTCCGCCGACGGCAAGTTCATCGCGTATGCAACGGTGCCTACGAACGGCGCGAGCACCGAATATGACTCGCTCTACCTGTTGGACGCGACGACCGGCGAGGAAAGCTGGAATGTAGCGCTGAACAGTACGAATTTCCCTCTACGCGGAGACTTCAAGCTGCCCGACAGGGACCTGCCCCGTCGTACGGCCGAAGTGCGTTTTTCTCCCTCGGGCAAGTATCTCGCGCTTGGCACGGCTGGTCCGGTGTTTCTGATCGATAGGGACACCAGGGAGGTGAAGTGGGCGTTCGAAACCTTCGGCCAGGCTCGCGGCATCACCTTCGCCGCGGACGAATCGGCGCTGTTCGCCGGCTCGGGGGATGGCTTCCTGTACAAGATCGACGTCGCGACCGGGGCGCAAATATGGAAGTCGGCGACTGTCGCCTGGCCGTATAGTCCGCCTGCACTGGCGCCGAACGGCACCTGGGTCGCGGTCGGGGCCAAGACCGGTGAATTTACTATCATCGATCAGGAAAGCGGAAGCTGTCTTTTCGCGCATGACCTGGGGCTCATGACGGTCCGGCGCACCCGTTTCTCGCCCGACGGCACCATGTTCTACGCCGCCTCGGGAACCGACGAGGGAACGAAGGCGTACGCGACGCTGAGCTGGACCGAGAACTTCAAGAGCATCATGGCCGCCGATGCTTCGATCACGGCCGACTCGAAGTACCTGCTGCTCGCAGACGGCCCGACCGGGTATCTGCTCGATGCGCGTACGGGACAAAGTGTCGCGACCTTTGACACCGGCTTCGACGCCTCCGCATCGTACTTCAAGGTCATTTTCGTCAGCGCCGATGGCGAGTACATCGTTATCGCACGGCGCGACACCTCGCCGGATGCGGTGAATATTGCGTTCTTCCGCAGGAAATAGCGGCGGCCAAGGGCGAAAGAGCGCGAGTTGTCTGTTGCGAATCTACGGCCGCGATGCGCTGTGGGATCGCGGGGTGATCTGGAACTGAATTGTGATGAAGGAGATAGCGATGCTAAAGACCAGCCGTTTCGCGATCCTGCTTGTCGCCGCGTTCGCGGCTCCCGCATTTGCAGCAACCACCGCGGAGATCGACAGCGTTCTGTCCTGGGCGGAGAAAGCGTATCCGCTGGCGCTGCCGACGGCGGGGGCGACGACCGGAAACGCCTACGGCTATACCTATCGCTACTATCCGGAAACCGGGATCTATCTCGGTGCGAAAGAGGACGGGCTGGACGACGGTCTGTACCTGTATACCACCGCCATGGATGCGCCGACGCAGGTTGGCAGCATCGCGAACCTCGTTGCAGTGGGGAAGAGCTGCGATTTTTCCCGCCCGACGGGCGGCGCAACGAGCGCGCTCGGTGGCAAGGTGCAGGTCAGCCTGGAGGACACGAGCGGCGTCACCGCGTTCGAGGGGCTCAAGCAGCGCTTCATCATCGAAAATGTCGCAAGCGCGCCCGTCTACATTCAGCTCAATGCGACTGCGACCAAGCACCGCGCCACGTTGATGTCCCCGCAGCCGGGATACGTCTATCTCGGCGTGGGCGAGTCCTTCCAGGGGATGATCGTGCATTCGATGCTCGACGAGGTCGAGGCAGGCACGCCGGTGGGAGGAACGGTCGAACTGGCCGCATCTCTCTCTCTGCAAGAGCTCGATGCGGCAGACGGCAGCTTGATTGGCACGACGACAACCGTAACGGTCGCGCCGAGCTTCGCGCTAGGGGAGAGCTCGGTGATCCCCCCGCCGAGGGCGGGGGTCGAACAACTCGCCTATGAGCGCACGGCGACAGTCACGACCCCGGCTGGTTTTTGGCGCTACGCCACCGATGCGGCACAGACCAAGATCGCGCTGTTTCCCGGCCAGGAACACTGGACCAACGCGAGCGACGCCGGGTTGAGCACGCTGTACGTATACAAGCTCGACGGGACGCTTCTTTGGCAGCGCGCAACCGGCGCCGAGGTCTGGGGCGGGGACATGACCGCCGACGGCAACTACATCGCCTATGCGACGCTGCAGTCCAGCACCGGACCTGATTCGCTTTACCTGCTGGACGCGACGACTGGCGAGGAAATCTGGAATGTCGAACTGAACAGCACGAATTTTCCGCGGCCGGCGGATTTCAAGCAACCCGACGCGCACCTGCCCCGAGAAGTACGAGAAGTGCGTTTTTCTCCCTCGGGCAAGTACGTCGCGATTGGCTCGGCCGGACCGGTGTTTCTCATCGATCGGGAAACCAGGGAGGTAAAGTGGGCGTTCGAGACCTTTGGCCAGGCTCGCGCCATCACCTTCGCCGCGGATGAATCGGCGATGTTCGTCGGCTCGGGGGATGGCTACCTGTACAAGATCGACCGCGCGAGCGGGACGCAGAAATGGAAGTCGGCTATCGTCGCCTGGCCGTACGGTCCGCCCACGCTGGCGCCGAACGGTACCTGGGTCTCGGTCGGCGTCAAGTCCGGCGAATTCACTGTCATCGACCAGGAAAGCGGAAACTGCCTTTTTGCGCACGACATGGGACTTTTGAACGTCCGGCGCACCCTTTTCTCGCCCGACGGCACTATGTTTTACGCTGCTTCGGGCACGCCGGAGGGAACAAAGGCGTACGCGACGCTGAGCTGGACCGAGAACTTCAAGAGCATCATGGCCGCGGATATATCGATCACGGCCGACTCGAAGTACCTGCTGATCGCCGACAGCCCGACCGGCTATCTGCTCGATGCCCGCACCGGACAAAGCGTCGCGACGCTTGCCACCGGCTTCGATGCCTCCGCATCGTACTTCAAGGTCATTTTCGTCAGCGCCAGTGGCGAGTACATCGTTATCGCACGGCGCGACACCTCGCCGAACGCCGCGAATATCGCGTTCTTTCGCAGGAAATAGGCACGGTCCGGTTCAACGCGCGGCCGCGGCGGCGATGGATTCGCAACAGCCGGCAGGCCGCGCCGCCGCGCATTCGCGTGCTGAATGTCAACACACCCTAGTACCGGATAACCCGCTTCTGCCTCTGGTTCCGATGGAAGCGGGACAAATCGCTCGATTCGATTGCAGGTCCCGAGGATGGCTCGAACTATTTGTACGTCAGACTCGCCTCGGCGTTGGCCAGAAAGATTTCCGGCACCGGCGGTCCCCACAGATACAGCGAATCCTCCGGCGGCCAGTCGCCGGTGTCCCAGATCTCGCCCTTGGGGATGTAATCGATGTCGGCCGAATACTCGGCGAACGATCCCCACGGATCCTGTACATAGTGAAAATAGTTCGAACCCAGCACATGGCGGCCTGTGCCCCAGCCGGCTTTGAATCCCGCTTGTTCCATCTGGTCCGCGCCCTGGCCGACCTCGTCGATGCCCGGCACGTCCCAGGAGCTGTGGTGCCAACCCTTAGCTTCGCTTTTGGCCAGCGCGATCATGTGATGGTCGCTGCCGTGGCGCGCGTGGGTGAAGGCGATCAGGTCCTGTGCGCGGTCCGACATGCGCATGCCGAGTGCGGCTTCGTAGAATTTCACCTGGCGCAGCACGTCCGGCGTGAACATCAGAACGTGGGAAAGGCGGCGCGGGTGTATCTTGCCGTAGGAGGAGCGCCCGAGCACCGCACGCTCATTGGCAGCGGCGTTTCTGAAACTCGCCGGCTTCTTGCTGTCCGGCATCGTCTTTTCGCCCACGCGCACCTGGACCAGATTGTCGTCGGCGTCCCTCAGCCAGAAGCCTTCGCCGGTGCCTAGCGGATGCGGCGTCGCGAAGCGCCCACCCGCGGTTTTCACTTGTTCGCGCAGCGGCTCGAGATCCTGCTCGTAGCAATTGAGCGCGAGGTACGCCAGGCGTTTGTGCGCGCCTTTGAACAGGCGTCCCCAGCGATGCGGCGTATCGCAGGCATAGAGTTCCAGGCCTTCGGGTTTTTCCTCCACCCGCAGGCCGAAACTGTCAAAAAAGAACTTGCCCTGCGCGAGATCCGGAATCTCGAGCGCGAAATGGTCAATTGAATGCACGCCGTAGCGGCCCTGACTGGACTGGTACGTTGACACGGAGGCCTCCTTGCGATTTTGTGAATCGAAGCCGGGTAGTCGCCACGATCTGGCCCGCCCGGCATTTCTTCTCCAGGGGCGCGCAGCCCCGCTTATGGGACGAATTTACACCAGTTCGCCGGCGCCCGGCGCCGCGCGCACCAACTCGCCGGCTTTGGCACAATGACAGCTTCCCCCCGGAGGAGAACGCGGTGAACAAGCCCAAGGAACTGCAAGCGCCGGCGGTTGCGGAGAAACGGTCTCCGAATCTGCGCAGGTGGGACCGGCGCTCGCGCGCGGTCTCGAACAGGTCCGCAAGGGCTGCCCGGCGGTGATCGGCGTGCGCATTCCGAGCCTGGTTTAGACCCCGACTCAGTCGGGCGATCGCTGACCCAGGGTCAGGTTGAAGCCGGGTTTGCTGATGCGGATGGTATTGCGCGATGCGCGCTTGGACAACTCCTCGACCAGCGAGACCAGCGGGTTGGTTTCGGTGATGTACTCGCGCGCCGGTCCCGCCGCGCGCATGCGATCGATGTCTTCCGTGCGCAGCAGGAAGCGAAGCAGCAGTTCTTCCTCGGACAGTGCGAAAGCATCCAGATCGCGCCGGATCTGCGCGAGCGACAGCTGAGCGTGATCGAACTTGGCGAGGTCGCGCGCGCGCGGCCGGTCGAGGACTTTCGCGCGCACCTCGGGGTCCATGAGATTTTGCACGTCGCCGCCGAAATGTCCGAGCGCGTAGCGGATGGTCTGATCGGTGACCTGCTCGTAACGTCCTCCGGCGATCACGTTCAGCGCGGCCTGGCTGCCGACGTACTGCGACAGCGGCGTCACCATGATCGGGTAGCCGAACTCCGCACGAACGCGAACCGCCTCCTCGAGCGCGGCAGGAACGCGATCCTCGGCGCCGACCTCCTGCAGCTGGTTGCGCAGGTTGGAAATCATGCCGCCGGGCACCTGGTGCACGTATTGCGAATAGTCGTAAGGCGCGGGTTTCCCGATCGGAAAGCCTTCGCGCCGGGCGATGGTGGTGAAGTGGCGTTCGACCGGACGCAGGCTTTCCTCGTCGATGCCGGTCGCGTAGCCCAGCGCGCGCAGGTTGGCGGCGACGTTGAACACGGACGGCAGCGACGAGTCGTCAGCCAGCGGCGGAATCGACGTGTTGACGATGCGGATGCCCTGTTGCACCGCCTCGAGCACGCACAGCGGACCAAGGCCGGTCGAGCAGTGCGTATGAATCTCGATCGGCGTGGCCTTCGCGTTGGCCATCATCAACGGCACCAGCGCCCGGGTGCGCTCCGGCGTCAGCAGACCGCCCGGGTCCTTCAGGCAGATGCGAAACGGCTTGAGCTTGACCGCCTCGCGCGTGCGATGGATGTAGTACTCGTCGGTGTGGCGCGGCGAGATCGAATAGGTGATGTTGATGATGGGTCGCACGCCTGCCGCTACCGCGGCACCGGCGCGCCGCTTCCACACCTTCGGATCGTTCCAGGAGTCCGAGACGCGGGTCTCGCGGATGCCCGCGGCAGCCATCACCCGCCAGAACGCTTCCACCATCGCCAGCTGGTCGGTGCTGAACAGGTTGAGACCGCCGCCGTTGACCCGCAGCGGCGTGCGGCCTCCGCGCGCGGCGAGCAGGCGAATGCGCTCGATCGGGTTCTCGCGCAGGTCGCGCACGCACTTGCCAATGAACGAAGGCGAGAACACCTCGAGCGCGCGAAAGCCCGCCCCGTCGATCCTCTGAATGACCGGCAGCATCATGCCGGTGGTCATGCGCTCGGCCCACATGCTCTGGTGGCCGTCGCGCAGGGTCACGTCGACAAATTCGATCCTCTCCATCGCATTCTGTTCGTACGGACCCCCTTACGCCGCCGTGCGGCTCACTGGCGCAATCGCGCGCCGTTCGACGCCGTTTCGGGCACGTCCATCTCGCGGCAGTCCAAAGCAATCTTGAGCGGCGCACCGGTCTTCGCCTGGATGTCGGCCGTGGAATTGCCGGGCATCACCTCGCGCAGCACCAGCCCGTCATCCGCGACATCGACGATCGCCAGATCGGTGTAGATGCGCTTGACGCGGCGGCGGGCCGTGAGCGGGGCACTGCAGGTCTTCACGATCTTCGGTTTGCCCTTGTTGGTCACGTGACTCATCGCGACGAAGATATTCTGTGCACCGACGCCGAGGTCCATCGCGCCTCCGACGCCGGGAACCGCCTCGCCGTGTACGCGCCAGTTCGCGAAATCGCCGTTCTCCGCGACCTCGATCGCGCCCAGAATCGCGTGCGTGACGTGGCCGCCGCGCATCATTATGAACGACTGCTGCTGATCGAAGATCGCGGCCCCGGACACCAGCGTGCAGAAGCCCTTGCCTGCGCTGACCAGGTCGAGGTCGAGGTTCTCGCGCTTGGGTTTCGGCCCGACGCCGAGGATGCCGTTCTCGCTGTGCAGAAAGATCTCCTGGTCCGGGTCGAGGTAATTGGCCACCAGCACCGGGATGCCGACGCCGAGGTTGACGTATTGGCCTTCGCGCAGGTCGCGCGCGATGCGCCAGGCAATGCCGTCTCGAGTGAGCATCATGCTTGGGCTCCTTCCTTGGGCAGTTCAACCAGCCTTGGATGGCGTTCGGCCTGCACCACGTGATCGATGAAGATCCCGGGCGTGTGCACCTGCTCGGGCGGAATCTCGCCCGCCGGGACGATGCGCTCCACCTCGGCCGCCACGACGCTGCCGGCGGTGGCCATCACCATGTTGAAATTGCGCATCGTGCCGCGGTACATCAGGTTGCCCAGCCGGTCTCCCAGGTGGGCCTTCACGAACGCGAAGTCCGCCTTCAGCGGCAGTTCCAGCAGGTACTCGCGACCGTCGATGACGCGGACTTCCTTGCCCTCGGCAAGTTCGGTTCCGACGCCGGTCGGCGTGTAGATGCCTCCGAGGCCGCTGCCGCCGGCGCGGATCCGCTCGACCAGCGTTCCCTGCGGCACCAGTTCGAGTTGCACCTCGCCGTTCAGGTAACGCGCGCGGAACTGGTGCGAAGTGGGCGAGGGAAACGACGCGATGAGCTTCTTCACGCGGCCCGCTTCGAACAGCGGGCTCAGCGCCGCGTCGCTGGCGCCGTTGCTGATGATGGTCAGGTCGCGCGCGCCCTGGTCGCGCAGCGCGTCGACGAGGCGTCCGGGCACCCCTACGCTGCCGAAGCCGCCGAACATGACCGTCGCGCCGTCATGCACGTGTGCGACCGCCTGCGCGCAACTGCTAAGGGTCTTGTCGATCAATCCGTTCTCCTTCTCGTGTCCGCCGGCCCCAGCCGGTGCGGGCAACAATGTCCGCACCCACCGCCGGCGTGCTAGCGTATCGAACCCGCATTCTAGCGAATTGCGAAACTTGGCCCACTCCTTTTTTCATCGATCCGTGATAATGCACGAATGGGTGATCGCAGTGCCCCGCTGGATCTGGAACGGTTTCGTCTTCGGCGATTTGTCGATTCGCTCGGCTCCGACGAGCTCGAGCGGCGCGATGAGCCGATCGAACTCGCCGACATCGCTTCGGTACTCGAGGGCAACCCCAGGGCGGTTCTCTTTTCCAAAACCGGATCGCGGAACGCGCAGCTGTGCGGCAACGTGCTCGCGAGCCGCAGCCGCATGGCGCTCGCTTTCGGCACCACGCGCGAGGGCCTGCTCCCGGAACTGTTGCGAAGACTGGCCGAGCCGCCGCGTATTGTGGAGATATCGCGCGAGATGGCCCCGGTGCAGAGCGTGGTGCTCGAGGGCGACGCGGCCGATCTGACAGCACTGCCGGTGCACCTGCAGCACCGGCTCGACGGCGCACCTTATATCTCGGCGGCGATCGATTACGCGACCGATCCGACCGCCGGGTGGACCAACGTCGGCATCCGGCGGCTGATGTTGCGCGGGCGCCGCAAGGCGGGCATGGACTGCACCGTACCGTCCGATCTGCGAAACATCATGGAAACGCACGCGCGACGCGGCGAACCGGTCCCGGTCGCTTTTGTCGTCGGCGCGCATCCGACCGATTACGTCGCTGCGACGATGCGCCTCCCGGTCGACGAACTGGGTCTGGTGGCCTCGCTGCGCGGCGCGCCGCTGCCGGTGGTGAAGTGCATCACGAACGAACTGCGCGTGCCTGCCGACGCGGAATATGTGCTCGAGGGCTTTATCGACACGGTATCGCCGGTGGAACCCGAAGGTCCCTATGGCGAATTCCTCGGCTATTACGGCGAGGTGAAGAGAAATCCGTATTTTCGGTTGAGCGCGATCACGCGCCGCGAGGACGCACTGTTCCAGACGGCCACGATCAGCGGGCGTTCGCTGGCATGCACCGACACCGCGCAGCTGAACGCGCTGCGCGTGGAAACCGTGGCATGGTCGGCGCTTCAGACCGCGGTGCGCGACGTGCGGGCCGTCTACGCGACGCCGGCGAGCGGCGGGTCGTTTCACGTTCGCATTGCGATGAATCAGCGCGTTGCGGGCGAGGCACGCAACGCCATCGCCGCGGTGATGGGTTGCCTGGCCAACGTCAAGCACGTTTTCGTCGTTGATCCCGACATCGATATTTATTCCGACGAGCAGGTCGAGTGGGCGCTGGCCACGCGATTCCAGGCCGACCGCGACCTGGTGATCCAGCCGGGGATGCGTTCGATGCCGCTCGATCCCTCGGCAGCCGGCACGGGCGCCTGGGCAAAAGCGGGCTTCGACATGACGCTCGCTTTTGCGCCCGCCGGGCAGTCGAGGCCCGTCGCACTGCGCGTGCCCGAGCCGCCGCGATACGAGGGCAAGCGGCACGCGTCGCTCGCGTCGGCGCTGGCGGAGGGACCGATGTTTTTCGAACATCTGATGGCGGCCACCGGCAGCCGCGACGGCCGCGATATCGTGCGTGCATTGGAAACCATGGACGAGGAAGGACGCATCGCGCGCGACGCCGAAGGAAGGTATTTCCTGAAATGAACCGCTACATCGGTCGGGCGATTCCGCGGGTCGAGGACTGGCGTTTTCTCGTCGGTCGCGGGCGCTATACCGATGATATTTCGCTCGCTGATCAGGCGTACTGCGTGTTCGTGCGCTCGCCGCACGCGCATGCGCGCATCGTCGGCATGGACACGTCGCAGGCGGCGGCGGCCCCCGGCGTGCTCGCCGTGCTCACCGGGGCCGACTATGTTGCGGACGGACTGTCGGGTATCGCGCACATGCCCAACCCCGCCGACGCGCTTGACGTGTCTCAGCGCGCGTTCACGGCCCCTCCCGCAGAGAGGATCGTTGATCTACCGCACTGGCCGCTGGCGACCGACCGTGCCCGACACGTCGGGGCACCGGTGGCCGCCGTGATCGCCTCGACGCGCGCGGCGGCGCGCGACGCGGCCGAACTCGTGGCGGTCGATTACGAGCCGATCGCAGCCGTGGTGTCGCCGCCCGAAGCGCTGATGAAAGGAGCGCCGCAGTTGTCGGAATACGCGCCCGGCAACCTGTGCTTCGCGCAGACGTTCGGCGATGCCGAGGAGGTGCGCCGCATCGTTGCGCAAGCGCCGCATGTGATCCGGCATGAGTTCGTGCAGAATCGCATCGCCAACTGCCAGCTCGAGCCGCGCGCGGCACTGGGCAGCTTCGACGCGGCGAGCGGGATGCATACGCTAATTTCGGGCAGCCAGGGCGCGTTTCTGCACAAGCTGTCGCTCGCCCGCATTTTCGCTGTCGATCCCGATCGCGTGCGGGTGATCTGTCCCGATGTCGGTGGCGGCTTCGGACCGCGAACCAACCTGTATCCCGAGCAGGTCGTGGTGGTCTGGGCGGCGCGACGGCTCGGCAGGCCGGTGAAGTGGACAAGTGATCGCAGCGAATCGTTCGTTTCCGACTACCAGGGGCGCGACGGCGTGATGCGTACCGCGCTGGGGCTCGATCGCGATGGGCGCATTCTCGCCTACGACGTGGAATGGCTGGGCAACGTGGGCGCACACACGGTGACCTTCGTCGCGATGTCGAATGGACGCCGGATGCTGCCGACCGTCTACCATGTGCCGCTGGCGCATTGCCGCGTGCAGGCGGTGCTCACCAACACCGTGCCCACGGCACCGTTCCGCGGCGCCGGCAGGCCCGAGGCGACGCATATGATCGAGCGCCTGCTCGACATCGCAGCGGCGCGTCTTGGAATCGATCGGCTGGAGATACGCAGGCGCAATCTGGTGCGCAAGGACATGCTGCCCTACCGAACGGCAACCGGCCTCTTGTACGACTGCGGCGATTTCGTCGGCTACATGGAGCGTGTGCTCGTGGCGGCGGACTGGGCTGGCTTTCCGGCTCGGCGGGCCGAGGCGCAAGCGCGGGGACGGCTGGCAGGCATCGCGGTGGCGAATCACCTCGAATGCCCGGTTGGCGCGCCGGTCGAACGCGTCAACGTCCGGGTGCTCGGTGACGGCGCGATCGACGTCATCTGCGGTACGCAATCGACGGGGCAGGGCCATGAAACGAGCTTTGCGCAGATCGTAGCCGAGCAACTCGGTGTGCCGCTGGAATCGGTGCGCATCCGTTACGGCGATACCGATTTCGTCACGCTGGGCGGCGGCACCCACTCGGACCGCTCGACGCGCCTTGCCGGAACGCTGATCGTGCAGAGTTGCGGCGATATCATCGAGCAGGGGCGGGCCGCGGCAAGCGCGACACTGGAGGCGGCGGCCGAAGACATCGTCTACCGCGAAGGCGCGTACCGGGTCGGCGGAACCGATCGCGCGATCGGCCTCTTCGAGCTGGCACGCGCGCTGGAGTCCCGCGAACCCGGCGCAGAGGGGGAACAATCGCTCGCCGCGACCCGCGATTTCAAGGGACGCATTCCCGCGTATCCCGCTGGCTCAGCCGTTTGCGAGCTTGAAGTCGATCCGCAGACCGGCGCGGTAGAGATCATGCGCTATACCACCGTCGACGACGTCGGGCAGCCGATCAATCCGATGATCGTCGAAGGCCAGACGCACGGGGGGATCGTTCAGGGCATCGGGCAGGCGCTGTTCGAGGGGATGGTGCTCGATGGTGAAAGCGGACAGGTACACTCGGGCTCGTTCATGGATTACGGCATCGGACACGCCGATGACGTGCCTTTTTTCCATGTAGAACACTCGGAGCACCCCACGGCGGGCAACCCGTTGCGGGTCAAGGGTGGCGGCGAGGGTGGTGTTGTTCCTGCAGCCGCGGTGGTGCTCAACGCGCTATGCGACGCGCTGTCACAGGCGAAAGTCGAAGACCTGCCTATGCCGGCGACGCCGCAAACGATATGGAACGATCTGCGCGGCCAGCGGCGTTAGAACAAAGCCATACAATCTGATTCTCGTTCGGTTGATCGCTATTGGGGAAGAGGTAATGGAAAAACAGATCAGCTTTGAGTCCGCGGGCTTGACGTTGCGCGGCACGCTGCACCCGCCGCAAGGGACGGAGCCGGGCGCACCGGGCATCATCCTTTGCCACGGATTCGGCGGCTCAAGCAGCGGCGCGGGACATCCTGAACTCGCGCAACTGCTCGCGCGTTCAGGTTACGCAACGCTCCGCTTCGATTTCCGCGGCTGCGGTTCGAGCGACGGCGAGCGAGGCCGCGTCATCTGCGAAGAGGAGGTCGAGGATGTCCGTGCGGCGATCACGTTTCTGCAGTCTCGGCAGGGTGTAGACGGATCGAAGATCGGGTTGATCGGCGCGAGCCTCGGCGGATCGGTGGCGCTGTACACCGCGGCGCTCGATCAGCGCGTGCGCGTCTGCGCGGCCAACGGCGCGATCGGCGACGGCGAGCGGCGCTTCCGCTATCAGTACCGCGACGAGGCGCCCTGGAAGCGGTTCCTGGAGCGGCTGGAGCAAGCCAGGCGCGTGCGACGCGAGAGCGGGCGCGCGACCATGATCGACCGGTTCGACATCGTCGCGATTCCGGAGAACCGGAGAGCCGGGATGCCGCCTGGAGCGATCATGGAATTTTGCGCCGAGACGGCGATCAGCATGCTCGAGTGCTCGCCCGAACGCGTGGTGCGCCGGATCGCGCCGAGGCCGCTGCTGCTGGTGCACCCGCGCGGCGACGATGTGGTGCCCGCCTCCGAGTCCGAGCATATCGCTGCGGCGGCGGGCGAGCCCTGCGAGCTGCACCTGATCGACACGGTCGATCATTTTGCCTCGGGCGACCCTGCGCTGCAGAAGATCACCCTCGACTGGCTCGCGCGCCACCTTCCGGCGCCGGCTGCCGTCAGGTGAAACTCCACCGCCAGAAGCGCAACGTGGATGGATTCTCGCGCTAACATGCAGCTCGGAAGAGAATACCCGAAGGAGCTTGTGTGACAACCCTGTGGATGCGTTTGATCGTCATAGGCGGACTGTTTCTGTTGGGTTGGGCATCAACGGCGCGCGCAGCCATCCCTGCGTCGGAGCGCCAGGCGCTGCTCGACCTTTACACCTCGACCAACGGCAAAGGCTGGACCAACAGTACCAGCTGGAACGGCGCGGAGGGGACGGAGTGCACGTGGTATGGCGTCACATGCGATGGCACGCAAGGCCATGTCGACGCAATCGATCTGCAGCAAAACAACCTTGTCGGCACCTTGCCCTCGCTCGGCGCGCTGACGGCGATGGTGCACTTCGAGACCGGCGCCAACCAGTTGAGCGGATCGATTCCGTCGCTCAGCGGGATGACGGCTTTGACGCACTTCGGGGTCCGCGGCAACCTATTGAGCGGATCGATCCCGTCGCTCAGTGGGCTGACAGCTTTGGTGGTGTTTTCTGTCCACGACAACCAGCTGACCGGAAATATTCCTTCGCTCGATGGGTTGACGTCATTGCAAATCTTCTATGTCGACAACAACCAGCTGACCGGTCCGGTTCCCGCGCCGCCGACTACCTTGGCGGCCGGAGGCGCGAGACTATGTGGCAACGATCTGGTTTCCAGCGGTGACGCCGGCATCGATGCCGCCTGGACGACCGCGACGGGGATCGATTGGCTCGCTTGCCAAGCAACCGCGGCCGTTCTAACCGTGAAAATCGACGGAACCGGCTTCGGTGACATCGCTTCGGATCCGACGGGCATTTCCTGCTATAACCCGATCCCCGGGTATGCTTATTTCGCGGCGCCTGACTGCAGCGAGACCTATGCGAGCGGCGCGAGTGTTACGCTGACTGCGACGCCTGCCGCGGGAAGCACTTTTGCCGGCTGGGGTACGGAATGTACGGGCACCGGACCCTGTACCGTAAGCATGGATAAGGCGAAAACCGTTTCGGCCAAGTTCGAGAGTGATCAACCGATCGTTGGAGATCCGACAAAGCCCGTCGCGCAACCGCCGGTGGTGCAGACGTCTTATTTGGTTACAGATGGGGCGATGGCCGATGATGCCGCAAAGGCTAATGTCGAGGGGACCCTAGGCAAGGCCACAGTGACGGTGCAACTGGATTTGAGCAAGGTTCTTCCGGCCTCGTTCGCAGCCGATACGAGCTACAACGTCTACGTTGCGGCACTGGTTCCAGGTCGCCAGATCGGGAGCGACGTCGATGCGTGGTTCGTAAAGACAAAGACCGCCGATGTCGACACCTGGCGGGAATTGGCCTCGCCGATCGCCAGCTATCTGCAGAACGTGGCCTCCGGCAGCGTGGACCAGCAGATCCTGATCGAAATCGTGAGCGACACCGACATCACCACGCTGATCGGCACCGAGGTCTATATCGGGTATGGCACCAGCGACACCGAAATGCTCGAGGCGCGGCGCTATCGCGGGGTGTTCATCGTGGAATAGCCGGCGAAAGCGCCATCGTGCTCTACATCATCTATCAGGAAGACCGCCCGGACGGGGCCGCGATCCGCGCCGCACAGCGTGACGCGCACTTGGCCTACCTGGAGCGGCACCGCGGTATCGTGGTCCTGGGCGGCGCGCTGCTCGACGAGGACGGCGTGACCCGTACCGGAAGCGTTCTCGTGATTAACGTTTCCGGACGCGCGGCTGCCGAGGAATTTTCCGAGAACGAGCCGTTCCGCAAAGCCGGCCTGTTCGGAACGGTAACAATCTCGCGCATGCGCCGCGGCCAGTGGAATCCCGAGGCGGCGCCGAAGTCAGCGGAGGGCAACTGAGGGCGATACAGGGGCGGGGTGCTCAATTGCACCGGGTTCAGACCGACTTCCTCATCACCTCGACGCCCGTTTCCGAAACCCGGATCATCGCCGACAGCAGCGCGCAGCCTGCGGCCGGATCGGCGGCGCCCACGCGCAGCGTATATACCCCGCCCGGTTCGAGCCTTGCCGGGGAGGCTGCCGCGAGCGGTTCACCTTCGGCCAGCGAGTGGCCGATCCGGTGGCCGACGACTTCGCCGATCACCGGATGCGGTGCCAGGCCGCCAGGTGTTGCGGCGCGGGCGAGTTCAGCGCCGTCGGCACCGGGTCGCGCCGCGGCGAGCAGCGCATCGAGCGCCTGCCGCGCGGCCGCCAATGCCGGGCTGGCGGCCTGCGCGAATGTGACGAACGCATCGGCCCAGTAGCCCATGTACTTGACCGCGATATAGGCGAGCATCGGATCACTCCGGCCCGCGATGACCCCGTAGAAGGGCAGCAGCGTCGCGCCGCCGTCGACGCTGAACAGCACGCGGACATCGTGCGCGGCCTGTGCACGCGCGGCACGTTCGGCCTCGATGGCTGCGGACATGCCGTCGGCGCCCGCGCGCCACGCCCGCTGCATTGCATCCGCCGCGGCATCGACTCTATGGCAGGCCTCGCGCAGCATGACCAATTCGCGCGACCGGCGGAACCGCAACCGCGAATCGAGCACGCCGGTTGCCGGTTCCAAGGCGAGGCGCGCGCCGGCGCTCGCTTTCATCGTCTCGAGAAAGGTGGGCCGCATCAGTTCGCGGCCGAGCAGCCCGACCGGAGCAGGGTTCGCACCTTCTCGCGCACAGAACTCGTCGAGCCACGGATCGAAGACCTCCGACCAGCTCCAGCCCGAATGCACATCGCCGATCCAGGTCATGAGCTTCATCGCGGCGACGTCCCGCGGGCTCATTGAAGTCAGCAGCCGCGGTGCGCCCTGTCGCGGCAGCAGCGCGAGGGCCCAGCGCAGGCGTGGAATGAAGTTGGTCAGCCACGCGAGCTCGCGGTGTTCGGTGGCATCGCCGTAGGCGAATATCGCGCGCCAACCGCGCTCGTCCATCAGCGTGTTGGCTGCGGCCATGCGGATCTGAAATTCGTCGGCCGGCATCCGGTCTGAGTCGAGCCCGTAGGCACCCAGCAGCACGACCGGATGCATCGTCGCGATGCCCGCGCTCATAGGGCAATCCTGTCGGGGCGCGCCAACTCCGCGCTGAGCGCGCGTGCGCCCTCCGGCGTGACGACGACCGGCTCGCCGCACATCAGGTAGCCGGTTTCCGGAATGTACTGGTTCGGATGCAT